>Ga0114951_10000526_pt1 | contig 52610 bp, 59 predicted proteins | sample AM7aDNAmetaG_FD_88677 | JGI IMG/M metagenome (GOLD analysis project Ga0114951, IMG submission 88677) | Freshwater microbial communities from Finland to study Microbial Dark Matter (Phase II) - AM7a DNA metaG | ecosystem: Environmental > Aquatic > Freshwater > Lake | place: Finland: Lake Alinen...
AAAAAAAGAAGCAAGCGCGAGCCGGAAGGAGAGGATGAGCAAGAACAGGAAGTCGCGCCGAAGCGTAGTTTGGCCGGGGATGTGAAGCGCAGTATCGTAGCGGTGATTTTTTTTATGTTGGCCGTCCTTCTAACTCTCAGTTTTTTTGGCAGTGCCGGTAGCTTCGGTCAGTCGCTGAACGAAGGCGCGGGACAACTGGTGGGCCTAGTGAAATTTATCCTGCCGATTTTCCTGGCCGGATGCGGCATGATTCTGCTCTTTCGCAAAGAAACATTTTTTTATGTGACCAAGGTCACTGGACTTCTGTTCGCACTGGTCAGTGTAGTCGGTTTTTGTCACTGGTTTTTTGCAGCCTCGCAAATGCGCTCAGCGGCGGCAGCTGGACGCGGCGGCGGCTATCTGGGCTACGCCTTGGATTATATTTTGGCAAAATATTTGGGCAGCGCCGGTAGTCTGGTGGTGATCATGGCTGTTTTGTTTTTAGGCATCATTTTGATGTTTGATTTTTCCATCGCACATTTTTTCATTAAATTGAAAGAGAAGAGGAACAGCAAGGAAGAAGCTGAGGAAGGCGGAGAAGAGCTGGAAACTCCCGCGGCAGGCTTGGATAGTTTTCCGCCGGAAAATATGTTGGTGGAAAACAGCGTGCCGATGATTGAAGAAAAAACCATGGAAGAAATAGAGGCGGATAAAAATATCGCTCATATTGAATTTATCGAAGGGCGAGATCATTTTGTGGAACCGGAAATCATGGCCTCATCGGAAGCATCGACGCAGGCCCTGGGGGAGCGGATGCATAAGAAAAAATCTTTGGATATGGAAAATCCTTCGGCCGGCGCGTCCGCAGCGAAGACTACGAAAAGCTCGCGCTGGGTTTTGCCGCCCGCTGATCTTTTGGAAAAAACTTTCGGAGTGGCACAAGGCGGAGACATTGAAAAGAATTTTGCCGTGATTGAAAAAACGCTCAAGGATTTTGGCATCCAGGTGGAGCGCGGCACGGCTAAGACCGGACCGTCTGTCACGCAATATAGTTTTCGTCCGGCCGTGGGCGTGAAAATTTCCAAAATCCTTTCTTTGCAAAATGATTTAGCCCTAGCTTTGGCGGCGCATCCAATCCGCATTGAAGCGCCCATTCCGGGCCAATCGCTGATCGGGATTGAAATTCCCAACAAAGATTCAATGGTGGTGCGGCTCAGGAATATGGTGGAGGATCCGTTGTTCAAAAGAAGAGCGAATAATTTGGCCTTAGCGTTAGGAGAAGATGTGAGCGGCGAAAGTATCTTGGCGGATCTGGCTAAGATGCCGCATCTGATGATTGCCGGCGCGACCGGGACGGGAAAATCTGTTTGCATCAACACGATCATTACCACTTTGCTCTATCAAAATTCGCCGGAAGATCTGAAGTTTATCATGGTAGATCCCAAACGTGTGGAGCTATCTTTATATAATGGCATCCCGCATCTTTTGACGGATGTGATCGTGGAGAATTCCAAAGTAATCAATACGCTCAAGTGGGCGGTGAGTGAAATGGAGCGCCGCTATCGGTTGCTGCAAGACACCGGTTCACGTGACATCGGATCATATCGGGAAAAGATGAAGGCTGGAGAAACGATTAAGCGAGTTGATCCGGAAACAAACGAAACCACCCAGGAGAAATTGAAAAATTTGCCCTACATCGTGATTTTGATTGACGAGTTGGCAGACTTGATGGGCACGCATGGCAAGGAAGTGGAAGGCGCAATCGTACGCTTGGCGCAGATGGCGCGGGCCGTGGGAATTCATTTAATTATTTCTACGCAACGGCCATCAGTGGAGGTGATTACGGGGCTCATTAAAGCGAACATTACAACTCGGATTGCTTTTCAAGTGGGCAGTCAAATTGATTCCCGCACTATTTTGGACATGGGCGGAGCGGAAAAGCTACTCGGTAAAGGTGATATGCTCTACCTTTCGGCCAGTTCGCCGAAACCTAGGAGAATTCAAGGTGTTTTCATCGGAGAATCGGAAGTGAAAAGAGTGGTGAAATTTGTCAGTGAACAGCGGCAAAAAGATGATGAAGAGGACGGCGTGAAAATAACGGAAGAAGCCAAAAAAGAAATTTTGGAATTCAAGGGTGGCAGTGGAGATGACGGCGACGATGCACTAGTGGCGGCGGCTAAAGAAGAGATCAAAAAGTCGCAAAAAGCCAGTGCTTCATTTTTGCAACGCAGGCTGCGCATCGGCTATGCTCGCGCTGCCCGACTACTGGACATTCTAGAAGAGCAAGGTATCGTTGGTCCAGCTGATGGCGCTAAGCCGCGGGAAGTCTATTTGGCCGATGAAAAGCGGGACATTAATTATGAGGATAAAATAGGTGATCAGGACAAGCGGGATAAGTGGGAGCTATAGGCGTAGTCTTTAGAAATTTATGAATGGTTTTACTAAAAAAAGTGTCGGTACTTTGACACTTGGAGAAAAATTGAAAAAACTGCGCGCCGACAAGCGCATTTCTTTGGGGGAAGTTGCCCGGGCCACCAAGATTCAGGCGGCTTATTTGGAATGCTTAGAAGAGGGCGACTATGACGGCCTGCCGGCGGATGTCTATGTCCGGGGATTTTTGCGAAGCTATGCTGATTTTTTGGGAGTGGATGAGCGCATCCTCATCCGGCTATATGACAAGGAAAAGGGGATCAAGAAGAATATGGATAAGGAGAAAAAATCCCAAGTGAAAAAAAGGAAACCAATCGATATTTCCTCTTTCGTTTTTACTCCGCAAAAAATCATCGTTTCCGCCATCATTATACTGGTGCTGACAGGCTTGTTTTTCCTGTATCGGGAAGCGAATTCTTTTGCGAATGCTCCGAGTCTGGTGATTTTGAGTCCGAATAATAATAGTGAAGTGGATGGTAATGAGGTGTATGTTAAAGGCGTGACGGAGAAAGACGCGGCCCTCTTCATCAATGGTCAACCGATTTTGGTGGGGGATGATGGACGTTTCGGAGAGAATTTGACTTTGCAGTCCGGCCTGAATAATATTAGTGTAAAATCCGTCAATAAGTTTAAAAAAGAAGTGTCGAAAAATATCGTGGTGAAGTCTAATCAACCAGACGCTGTGCCGGCTGCTCCCACTGATCCAAATGCAACGGCGTCTGATACGCAAGATGTTTCGCAGGCGCAAGGAGTGCAAATAGATCTGCGAGTCGATCCCGGTCCGGTCTGGTTGTCGGTGGAGACGGATGGCACGCTGGCGTTCAATGGGACGATGCTGAGCGGGGCGGTGCAAACGTTCAAGGCTCAGGAAAAAATCGTTATCAGCTCAGGCAAGGGGAACGCCACGTTCATTAAGCTGAATGGTCAAGATATGGGCACGTTAACCCAAGACGCGGCGGCGGCGCGCAGCGTGACTTTCACCAAGGACACTAAAATCGAAAAGAAAAACGGGAATTAGGAATTTTTGGAGCCAGAGCCCTTGCGCGAATATTGCGCGCATGATAAAATATCACTAGTTAGCATTTTAGCATAGAAACATGTTAACATTTTAACAAAAAATAAATTTAATGAATGGGTGTGCTAATATGCTAGCATGCTAAAATGTTTAAATGACAAAAATATGAAAGAAGAAAAAAAGGGGATTACGGATGTCGTCGAACAGATCAGAGAGAAATTCGGCGAGGGAGTAATTATGAAATTGGGGGACATTAAAAGAGTGGATGTGGAATCCATTCCGACCGGTTCGGTTTCCTTGGACATTGCGCTCGGCATCGGTGGCATTCCGCGTGGTCGCGTGGTGGAAATTTATGGGCCGGAATCTTCCGGCAAAACGACTTTGACTTTACATATCATTGCTAACTCGCAAAAGTTGGGTGGCACTGCGGCTTTCATTGACGCTGAACATGCCTTGGACCCGGAATATGCCAAACGCATCGGCGTGAACATTAATGATCTTTTGATTTCTCAACCGGACAATGGCGAGCAAGCACTTGATATTGTAGAAACTTTGGTCAGTTCAGGCGAGATTAGTGTAATCGTCATTGACTCGGTGGCGGCTTTAGTGCCGAAAGCGGAAATTGAAGGCGACATGGGGGACTCTCACATGGGTCGCCAGGCGCGCTTGATGTCGCAAGCCTTGCGCAAACTGACGGCCATCATTTCCCGTTCTAATTGCACCGTCATTTTCATCAATCAGATCCGCATGAAAATCGGGGTGATGTTCGGCAATCCGGAAACTACCACCGGCGGCAATGCTCTCAAATTCTATGCTTCGGTACGCATTGAAGTGCGAAGAAGCGCTCAAATCAAAAAAGGCGAAGACATCGTGGGCAATCGCACGAAAGTTAAGATTGTGAAAAATAAAGTCGCCCCGCCTTTCAAAACTTGTGAATTCGACATTATGTACAACGAAGGCATCAGCGCCTCCGGCGACACTTTGGACGCGGGCGTGAAATATGAAGTGATCGACAAGAAAGGCAATTCCTATTCTTTCGGCGAAGTGAAATTGGGCGTCGGCCGCGAAGTGGCCAAAGCCTTCTTGAAAGCCGACCCAAAACTTATGAAAGAAATTTCCAAGGAGATCTACAAAAAGATCAAGGAGAAAGAGAAGGAAGAGGAATAGGAAAATTCTGATTTTTGACTAATCCTCCTGAGGACTGTACAATCTTAAAGTATGTTTAATAAATTAAATTAAAGAAAGAAATTATGGAAAAGCATCCATCCAAAGAAAGAACACTGGTTGTGGTCAAGCCGGACGGTCTGCAAAGAACGTTGGTCGGAGAAATAATCAATCGTTATGAAAGATTAGGCTTGAAACTCGTCGCCATGAAAATGTTAGTGACGGACACGGATTTTATCGAAAAGCATTATACGCTGGATCCGGAGTGGCGCCGCATTACCGGAGAAAAGACTATTGAAAGTTATAAGAAAAAAGGGCTGACGCCTCCTTCGGAAGATCCATTGGTCATTACTGCGAAAATTTTGGCTAATTTGAAAAAATATATGACCAGTGGTCCGGTCATTGCCATGATTTGGCAAGGAGCGCACGCCGTCAAAATCATTAGAAAAATCACAGGCGGTACTGAACCGCTTACCTCTGATCCGGGCACGATTCGAGGGGATTATGTTTTGGATTCCTATCAGATGTCCGACATGGATGATCGCTCGGTGCGCAATTTAATCCATGCTTCCGGCTCAACTGAAGAAGCGGAGATGGAAATCGCGCATTGGTTTAGGGCTGAAGAAATCATCGACTATCGCTTAGTGCAAGACGAAATTCTCTATGACGTGAACTTGGACGGCATCTTGGAATAAAAATATTTTTAGTTGACTAAAAAATCCTCGCTTTTGGCGGGGATTTTTTTTGTACAAAAAAAGACGAGCCTTTTTTGGCTCGCACTAATTTTCTATTTTGTCTTGGACATGGTCTTGATACATTTAGTACAAACCTTTTTGCTCACGCCCTCTACTTTTTTGACTTGAAGATTGATTTGAAATTTTCTGAGGGTTTTGACCTGGGAATGACTAACTTGGTTACCTACTTGGGACCCGCGTCCGCAGATATCACATACTCGTGCCATAGTTTTGCTGTTGATTTATTACAGAATATAAGTTAGCATAAGAAAGTAATAATAGCAAGAGTATCAATTATGTTAAATGAAATTGTGCTTATCGCCTTCTATATAGTTATCCTGCTTTACAGTGTTATCATCCATGAAGTGTCGCATGGTGTCATGGCTCTTTGGCTTGGGGACACCACGGCTAAGTATGCCGAAAGATTGAACCTGAACCCCTTGAAGCATCTGGATTTTTGGGGATCGTTTGTCGTGCCCATTTTGATGTTTTTGTCAGTAGGGTTCGCTTTCGGCTGGGCCAAGCCGGTGCCGTATAATCCATACAACCTGCGCAATCAAAAATGGGGACCAGCCTTGGTGGCTTTGGCCGGCCCACTGTCTAATATTATCATTGCTTTAGTGGCGGCAATTTTAGCCGGGCTGATTTTCATTCCCTTGGCCGTCAAGCAAGAAATAATCGCCAGTGCTCTTAGTCCTTCCGGCGCCGCGCTCCTTATTGCCGGCAGCGGTAGTTCGATTTTGTTCGAATTGCTAGTGGTCGTGGTTATCATTAATGTGATTTTAGCCTTTTTCAACCTCATCCCGATCCCTCCATTGGATGGTTCTAAGATTCTTTTCTTCATTTTCGATATGAAAGCGGAAACCGCCCTGATGCTTGAGCAGTTTGGTTTCTTTTTGCTCTTGTTTTTTGTCGTTTTCTTCTCCGCCCCCTTGGGCACATTTTTGAACACGATGCTGAATCTATTCTTAGGAATTGCGCTTTAGCGGCGGAGGGCGCCATAGTATTGACAGCTTAGGATATATCCTATATGATTATTTTGCTAGGCAACTGGCTTATTTTTATTTAACCCTTTAAGGATAGAACATGCCAACAATAAATCAACTCAAAAGAAAACCTCGAACCAGCGGAGCTAACAAATCAAAGACTCCGGCTTTCAAGTATGTTTTTAATACGCTTCAGAACAAACCGATCGACACGGCCAGCCCTTTTAAGCGCGGAGTGTGTCTGAAAGTTTCCACCACCACGCCGAAAAAACCGAACTCCGCTTTGCGGAAAATTGCGCGCGTGCGCTTGACCAATGGCATGGAAGTGACCGCCTATATCCCAGGCGTCGGACATAATCTGCAAGAGCATTCCATTGTGGCTATTCGCGGTGGCCGAGTAAAGGACTTGCCTGGAGTGAGATATCATATCGTGCGCGGAGTTTTGGATACGGCTGGTACAGCCAACCGCAAACAAGGACGCTCAAAATATGGAGCCAAGAGAGAGAAAGCGAAAGAATAAATAAGTTTTAAAGTTCATAAAGTTTTAAAGTTATGCCAAGAAGAAAAAGAATTTATAAGAAAATTTCTAGACCGGATTCAAAATACGGCAATGTTTTGGTGGGCAAGTTTATGGCCAACATCATGAAAGATGGTAAGCGGACCATGGCAGAAGTCATCATGTATGATGCTTTTGATATTATTCACGAACAGACCAAAAAGGGCGGTTTGAATATTTTTGAACAAGCTTTAAAAAATGTGTCTCCTTTGGTAGAGCTCAAGAGCCGCCGCGTGGGTGGAGCGAACTATCAAGTGCCTGTGCCGGTGTCCGGCGATCGCCGAACCACGCTAGCTATTCGTTGGATAAAGAATGCTTGCGCCGCTAAGAAAGGCAAGAAAATGGCCCTTAAATTGGCGGAAGAACTGATTGACGCCTCGAACAAGACCGGCGCCGCTATCAAAAAACGAGACGATGTGCATCGCATGGCCGACGCCAACAAAGCCTTCGCACATTTTGCCTAAGGCAAAATGGAATTTTGAATTTCGAATGATGAATTTTGAAATAATGTTTTAATTTTAAATGTTTTAAACATTGACACATTCAAAATTATTTCGAAATTTGAAATTAAAAATTCAAAATTAGTCTATAATTTTATTGAAATAAAAAAATATGGCCAGACAGACTCCTATTGAAAGATATCGTAATATTGGCATCATCGCTCACATCGATGCTGGGAAAACCACAACGACTGAGCGAGTTTTGTTCTACACCGGCATCACGCATAAGATCGGCGAAGTACACGAAGGTGAAGCGACGATGGACTGGATGGAACAAGAACGAGAGCGTGGCATCACCATTACTTCAGCCGCCACGACCTGTTATTGGAAAGATCATCAGATCAATATCATCGACACCCCGGGCCATGTGGATTTCACCGTGGAGGTGGAACGGTCACTGCGCGTTTTGGACGGCGGTGTGGTGGTTTTTGACGGGAAGGAAGGCGTGGAACCACAATCGGAAACTGTCTGGCGTCAAGCGGAAAAATATAGCGTGCCCAGAATGTGTTTCATCAACAAGATCGACAAAGAAGGTGCGGATTTTTATTATGCCCTCCGAACTATTTGGGATCGTCTGACTCCGAACGCTTTTGCTGCGCAAATTCCGATTGGCGAACGCGGTGATTTCGAAGGCGTAGTAGATCTTATGAAGATGAAAGCTTACACTTTTTCCGGTCCGATGGGTGAAGTGGTGGATGAAAAAGAAATTCCGGCCGAACTGCTGGATAAAGCTAAAGAATGGAGAGAAAAGATGGTGGAAAAAATTTCTGAAACGGACGAGGCTCTCACCGAAAAATATTTGAATGGAGAAGAAATTAGCGTTCCTGAGCTGAAAGCGGCCCTCCGTCGTGGTGTGATTGCTACAAAATTGGTGCCGGTCTTCACTGGCACCGCTCTTCGCAATAAGGGCGTGCAATTGGTGTTGGACGCTGTTGTGGACTATCTGCCTTCTCCGATCGACGTGCCCAATATCAAAGGCATGGACATCAAAGATCCGGAAAAAGTGGTAGAGGTGAAATTTGATGATGACGCGCCATTTGCCGCTTTGGCTTTCAAAGTGGCCACTGATCCATTCGTGGGACAAGTGACTTTCTTTCGCGTCTATTCCGGAAAACTTAAAGCCGGTTCATATATATTGAATTCTTCCAAAGGTGAGAAAGAACGCGTGAGTCGAATTTTGCAGATGCATTCCAATCACAGAGAAGAAATCGATGAAATCTACACCGGTGGCATCGGCGCACTTGTAGGCATGAAAGCCACTACGACCGGTGACACCTTGTGCGATATCGAACATCCGGTCCTTCTCGAATCGATTACTTTTCCGGAACCGGTCATTTCGATTGCGGTGGAGCCGAAAACCAAGGCTGACCAAGAAAAGATGGGGATGGCTCTTCGCAAATTGGCCGAAGAAGATCCAACTTTTAAAGTGCATAGCGATGAAGAAACCGGACAAACAATCATTTCCGGTATGGGTGAATTGCACCTCGACATCATTGTGGACCGGATGAAGCGAGAGTTTCATGTGGAAGCCAATGTGGGAGCGCCGCAAGTGGCCTATCGTGAAACCATCAAGGGAAGCGCGCAAGCTGAAGGAAAATATATCAAACAATCCGGTGGACGGGGACAATATGGTCATTGTTGGGTCAAAGTGGAGCCGCAAGAGGCTGGGGCTGGGTTTGAGTTTGTCAATGAAATTAAGGGAGGAGTCATTCCGCAAGAATATATCGTACCGATCGGGAAAGGGATCAAAGACGCCATGGATAATGGAGTGTTGGCCGGTTACCCGATGGTGGATATCAAAGCTACCGTCTATGACGGATCTTTCCATGAAGTGGATTCCAACGAAGCGGCTTTCCGTATCGCCGGTTCCATGGCTTTCAAAGAAGCCTGTCGACGTTCCACGCCGATCATTATGGAGCCGATCATGAAAGTGGTGGTCACCACCCCAGAGCAATTTATGGGAGACGTGGTGGGAGATTTGAATTCTAAACGTGGCCTCATCAAGGAAATGAACAGTCGTGGAGAAGGCAATACGGCTGTGAAAGAAATCGAATCTGAAGTGCCCTTGGCTGCGATGTTCGGTTATGCTACACAACTCCGTTCTATGACCCAGGGTCGCGCCAGTTATGCCATGGAATTTTCTCATTACAACGAAGTGCCTAAATCCGTGGCCGAAGCCATTATGAGTGGGGAGAAGAAATAAATTCTACTGTCATTCCTGCGTAGGCAGGAATGACAAATATATAAAAACAGCCTGGCAGAGATGTAGGGCTGTTTTTGTTTGAATTGGAAATAAAATTTTACAATCTAGCGCTTTCGTGAAACAATCTAAATATGGAAAAGAAATCAATTGTCGTAGTCTTAGGACTTATTGAAAATAAAAAAGGCGAGGTTCTGGTGTCACTTCGCAATGACCCAAGGTTTCCCGAAGCCCATCTTAAGTGGGATTTTGTCGGTGGAAAAAATGAGATGGGCGAGTCGCTGGAAGAGACACTTCGCCGCGAAACAAGAGAGGAATCGGGACTTGAGATAGAAATTAAAGAATTTTTGCCGAAAAGTATTTGTAAGAATTGGGAGCTGCCTGGATATTTTCAACATACTTTGATTTTTTGTTATACGTGTAAAGCCATATCAGGAGAGCTCAAAACCCAAGATCCAAAGATAAAAGAATTGCGCTGGATGAAAAAAGAAGATGTTTTGAAATTAGATCTATTGTTCAGTGCACGCGAGTATTTAGAGATGGATATTTAATCTTATGAGAAAATTGAAGAATCAACAATATGATGTCATCGTCATCGGCGGCGGGCCAGCTGGGATGATGGCGGCGGGGAGGGCCGCGGAATTGGGCGCGCGGGTGCTTTTGGTGGAAAAAAATGAAAGCTTGGGGAATAAACTTTTGATGACGGGCGGCGGGCGGTGCAATGTGACGCAGGCTGAGTTTGACGATAAAAAATTAGTGGCAGAAATTGGTAAGAAGGGAAAATTTCTTTTTTCCTCGCTTAGTCTGTTCGGGCCGCAAGAAATGATGGATTTTTTGGCCGAGCGAAAAGTGCCGACTAAGATTGAAAAGGGAGGAAAAGTTTTTCCAGTGTCAGATAAAGCCGCGGATGTTTTGCGGGCACTCAAAAATTATTTGCAAAAAAATGGAGTGGAAATTTTGTTCGGTGCGACAGTTTTAGGCTTTGAGTTTTCGGAGGACGGCAATCAAAAAAGAATCACAGGGGTACGTTTGAAAAATAAAATTATTCATGCCAAAAAGTTTATCCTGGCCAGCGGTGGAAAGTCTTATCCGGCGACCGGTGCGACGGGGGACGGATATTCATGGGCGCGCGATTGCGGACATAAAATTATCACGCCCATGCCGACGTTGGTGCCTCTAAAGATTCAGGAAAAATGGGTCAAAGAAGCGCAGGGCGTGAGTTTGGAAAATGTTAAGATTAGTTTAGTGCGCGGTAAATTACCCGTAGAGACGAGGCACTGCCTCGTCTCTACAATGGGCGATGCGATCTTCACCCATTTCGGTCTCAGTGGTCCGGCGGTTTTGAACCTCAGTCGGAAGATAACGGAATTTACACCGGAAAACATGCCACTTTCCATCTCTATAGATTTAAAACCGGAAATAGATAGAAAGGCACTGGATATATTTTTGCAAAAAGATTTCATAAAATTTGCCAATAAAGATATCCTTAATTACTTGCCTGAACTATGTCCGCCCAAGCTGGCGAAAATTATCTTGCGCCTGGCGGATATTTTGCCAGCGAAAAAAATCAATATCGTTACTAAGCTTGAGCGGGCGTGCATTGTAAGTTTGCTCAAAGATCTGCGCCTGACGGTCATCGGCCACACCGGCTTTGAGCAAGCAATGATGACGCGCGGCGGAGTGGACCTGAAAGAAGTCGAGCCGAAAACGCTGCGTTCTAAAATTGTGCCCAACCTGTATCTAGTTGGCGAAGTCTTGGATCTCGACGGCCCAACTGGCGGCTACAATTTGCAGATAGCCTGGAGCACGGGACATGCAGCCGGGACAGCTTGCGGAAAAATAAAAGAGTGATAGAATAACATTGTAATAAAATAAAACTTAGCGCAATGAAACAAAAACAAAAAGCAGTATCGGCTATTCCATTTGAAAGGATAATGGGGAAAATATATTATATTCGTAGCAAAAAGGTGATGTTTGATCGTGATTTAGCGGAGCTTTATGGCGTGGAAACCAAAGCGCTCAATAGAGCTGTTAAAAGGAATATATCACGTTTTCCTGAAGACTTCATGTTTCAATTGGATAAAAAAGAAACAGAATTTCTAAGGTACCAATTTGGTACCTTAGAAATGGGGAAATATTCTAAATATAGGACTTATGTTTTTACAGAGCAAGGCGTGATGATGTTATCGGCAGTATTAAAGAGTGAGATTGCCATTGGAGTGAGTATTCAAATCGTTCGGGTTTTCATAAAATTGCGCGAAGTACTCTCTAGCCATAAGGATTTACAAGCTAAGATCGAGTTGATGGAAAAGAAATATGACAACAAGTTCAAGATAGTTTTTGACGCGATAAAGTCTATTATAGAAACAAAAGAGAAAGACATCAAGCCGCAGTCGCCGATAGGTTTCAAAGGATGAAAGAAGTATTTTTTACGCAATGCTATTTTGTGAAAACTCCAAAATTTGATATACTAAAAACAGTCAATATGTCATTCCTGCGCAGGCTCGCCTCGCTGGAGCTATGGCGAAGCGGGCAGGAATCTAGTGTAGAAACTTATTACTTAGCGACTGGATACCCGCATACGCGAGTATGACAAATACACATAAAACTTTTTATAATAAAAACAAAAATGCATGAAAAATTTACTCTCTCTCTCTCTCTCGAAATAGGACGCTAAAAACTTTTGTTAATTTTGTTTTTCTCTTCGCAATTTTATTGGGAAGTTTTTTTGTCTTTAATTATCCGAAAACCGCTCATGCTAGCGGCCAGATGCAAATGGCTGTCGGAACTTATACCGGAGATGGTAATGATAATCGACCAATAATCGGGATTGGTTTCCAGCCCAGTGCGGTTTTGATTGTTTGTACCTCAGAAGGGCAGATGCCGGAATTTCGGTCTTCAGCGATGGTGGGCGATTACTCTATTCCAATTGCTGTAGGCCAACCTTCTGCGTCAAATATTATTCAGACACTTGACTCGGATGGTTTCACCTTGGGTACAAATGCTTCAGTCAACAAAAGCACAGCCACTTATCAATGGACCGCCTGGAAAGATAATAGCGGCGGAGATTTTCACATTGGCACGTATACTGGAGATGGCTCTGATAATCGTCAGATTACCAGCGTTGGTTTTCAACCGGATTTTGTATTAACGAAGGCAGGCGGGAATACTTGGACAAGTGGTGTGGCGAGGTGGTCAACGGAAGTTGGGGATGCTTCCGTAAATCTCGCTTACGGCTCTTCTGAAGCCGCCGATCAAATTCAGTCGTTTGATACTGACGGTTTTACGGTAGGTACTGCTGCTGGAGTAAATCAAAGCACTACTGTTTACTATTATCTAGCTTTTAAAAACCACGCTGGTTACATTAAAGTGGGAACGTATACGGGTAACGGCGCCGATAATCGATCAATCATCGGTGTAGGTTTTCAACCCAATGCTGCATTGGTTCGAGCGTCGAGCGCGGGTGGGTATACTAATTGGCGTACGAGCAGTTGGGTGGATGATCTGACGCCTGAGCTAGATCAATTAGGTGGTCCTCCTGCTGCTGATTTAGTCCAAGCATTAGAAGCAGATGGATTTCAAATCGGAGCCAGCTCTAATGTGAACTGGAACACTAAGGTCTATCAGTACATTGTTTTTAAGACATTTGCCGGGCAGGCGTCAGCGCCGACCGTTACCGTTTCGGCAGCTAATCCGATTATTACAACAACTGCCACGCTCCACGGGGATATCAGCGATACCGGCGGCCAAAACGCTACTGAACGGGGATTCAATCTATATAGTGGGGGAACTTGTTCGGGTGGTTCCATCCAAAATCCCAAAGATACTGGGGGCTCATATAATACCGGTGTATTTAGTAAGGATATTACTAGTTTAACCGCTCAAACCCAATATTCATATACTTCTTACGCCATAAACAGTGGAGGTTCTGGTTCTAGCTCCTGCCAAAGCTTCACTACTTTGTCAGCTGTGCCAATTTTGACGGGCTCAGATTCTACCGATGTGACAGCTAGCTCGGCCACTTTTAACGGCAACATCACCGATGTTCAGGGCCAAGAGGCTACCGAACGGGGATTCAATATTTATACTTCCAGCGATTGCAGTGGATCTCCAATCCAGAGTCCCCACGAAAATGGAAATTATGGGGCGGGTGTCTATTCCCTTTCTAACAGTAGTGCCATGTCTGTGAATACTGTCTACCATTACACTGCCTACGCCACCAATCCTGAGGGTACTGGAACCAGTTCCTGTCAGGCTTTTACCACGTTGGCGAACGCTCCAAGCACCCCGACGCTTTCTGCCGGCACGAATTCCTGGTCATCAATCGGAGTCGTCATTAGTGCTAATAATAATCCTGCCAATACGACTTATGCGATTTACGATGCAACTGACTCTAAATATACGCAGGCTGATGGTTCTTTGGGAACCAGTCCGGTCTGGCAAACTGCGGCAACCTGGAATCCGAGCGGAATTGCAATTAATGTGACGGGACTTAGCGCCAGTACTTCCTATACTTTCAGCACGCAAGCTAAGAACGGGGATGGTGTCTTAGCTCCCACCGATATTGCCAGCGCTTTATCTTCATCACTATCTACTACAGCGATCATTACGCATATCAGCGCTTGCGGGACATTGAGTTCGGCCAATACAACCTACATTTTAGACAATGATGTTTCTTCAGCCGGAACCTGTTTCACTACGTCCGCCAACGGCACAATACTCGACCTGAACGGGCACACTGTTACATATAACACCGCCGCAGGTGATAGCGTCTATGGCTATTTGTCAGCCTGGAATCCGAACGGAGCCAGAGTAACCAATGGCAGTTTTGTCCAGGGAGCAGGAAATGGTTATCAAAGCATCGCGATTTATTTTAGGCAAGGGGTGAATATTGAAGCTGATCATCTGTCTATTAGCTATACGGGTGATAATAACGAGGCGATTATTGATACCAACGGCGCGGGAGGCCAAAGCGTCCAAATTCATGACAATGTTATTCATCCGAATGGAACCAAAAGAGCCACAGGAGCAGTTTATGCGACTATTGCAAACGGAGGAAGTGTCTATAGCGTAGGACAGCACGTTACTTTGGTTGGAGGCACGGGAACATCGGCTGGTGTCTTTACTGTTAGTGGGGTTAGTTCCGGCGGAGTAGTGACTAGTGTAAGCCCATATGATAATGGTGGTTATACTGTCCTTCCGCCAACTAGTAACTGTAGTGTGGCCGAAGCAGGAGGACTACTGCTTAACGTAACTTATGGCGCAACTCATTATGGTGGTTTTAATACAATCACAGTTAGTTCAACTGGAAATGTTGATATTTACAATAACGATATTGATGGAACAGGATGTTCAGGCATAGGTTTTGGTTACGTGGGAGCTCTCACCGACACTTTGCATATTAACAATAACACCATAAAAATGGCGGCTACGGTAAGAGATGGCTATGCCATTTCAATAGGAAGTGGAAGTAACGACAATATAGATTTTGAGATTGCCAATAATACTATAGTCCAAAGTTCCGGCCGCGGGATACTTGTTGCAGGCAATTATAATGCAGATAGTCCTGGGCCTGGATTGGGGACAGTCCATGACAATAATATAGATGTGCGAGAAGCAGAAGACTCAGGAGAATATTTGAGAACGCCGGGAACAGACGTTGGCATTCAATTAAGGTTTGGCGCTCATGACGTGCAGATTTATAGCAATACGATTACTGCCCATGCTGGATTAAATGCCTGTCCGTCGCAATTTCCGACTCAAACAGGTAATGATTGTATTGCTGAGGGCATTAAAGTTGTCGGCGGACAATATGCTGTTAATAATCAGATCTATAACAATACAGTGACAGTAGAAACAACCGATGCTACACTCACGGCAGCTGGTTTATACCTTGATGGTACCGCTGACAGCAGTTCAACTTTTCACAATAACACGGTCACAAGCAATTCTCTAATTGTAGACGCTAACGGTCCTGACGGAGCCGGAAGCAATTTCAACGTAGTTTCCAATACATTCATTAAAGGCACAAATCCCCATGGATTTAATTCAATTCGTGCTGGATATTGGACGAATAGTGCAACCGAAAACAACTTCATTGATAACAATTGGCAAAATGGTGCCAGCGGGGACGATCTAGCGCTGGCTGGTTCTGGCGGGGGAAATTACAGTCTGTACACCAAATGGTATTTGAACGTTAATGTCCAAAATTCATCGACTAGCTTACCAATTTCTGGCGCAACTGTTACGGTCAACGCGACTGGCGGAGCGGCCGAAACTGTTTCCGGAACGACCGACGGTTCAGGGAACGCGCGTTTAACACTTACTCAATTCAAGCGATATGGAGTCACATATCCGGCGACTTCTAATTATAATCAATATACACCCCACACTATTACTGTTTCGAAAACGGGTTTTAATGACGCATCAACCCAAGCAACTATGGACAGCACAAAAAGTATAAATTTATCAATGACATCTCTAGACTCATCTGCCCCGACTGTCACTGCTTTCAGTATTCCTGCCATTTCCAATTCACCCACAGTTCCAATAACCACCTTTACCGCTACTGATGATATTGCGGTGGCTGGCTGTATGGTTACCGAGTCATCTTCTGCCCCTGCTTCTGGGGACGCTGGATGGACGGGAAGCGCGCCTTCTTCTTATAACTTCTCCTCTGCCGGTTCCAAAACCCTCCACGCTTGGGCCAAAGATGCGGCGGGCAATGTTTCAAGCAGCCTTAGTGCGAGTGTCATCATCGACATCATTCCGCCAGTTGTAATGAGGGTGATTGACGGCCAAACCTACACCACTCCCCAAGCCCCCACCTTCACCGAAGGCACCGCTACCCTGAATGGCGACCCCTACACTTCCGGCACAGCCATCTCAGCTATTGGCATCTACACTCTTATTGTGACTGACGCCGCCAATAATGCTACGACCGTCAGTTTCACTATTACTCAAGCGGCCATTGTTACCACGTCTTCCAGTAGTAGCCATCACCACCAGACCCACCATAAGAAACCTAAGCCCAAAACTTTCCAACAGAAATTCACCCAAAAGATCACGGCTACTAAAAAATGGTTCCACAAACAAAGTGTCACTATTAACCGTAATCTCAGTCTTGGCTCGCAAGGTCAAGACGTAGGTGCTTTGCAAACAGCCCTCCAAAAACTGGGCCTCTTAAAAATCAAAGACACCACCTATGGAGTTTACAAAAGTCTCACCCAACAAGCGGTCACTAAACTGCAACAACTGAGAAATATCTTACCGACCGGGAATTTCGGGACGTTGACTAGAAATTTATTTGGGTGGTAGATTCGCGCAGCGTAGAGACGCAGCAGTGCTGCGTCTCTACGTCTGCGGGGAAGGAATAACCAAAAATATTTGACATAACTTTCTCAATCAGTTAATATCTATTTACGGATTATAAAAGTAAACTTCTTTTTTATCCTGCACAAAATTCCAATAATGATTTCATAATGTATTTGGTTTTTCGTGCGTGGTCGCCTGCGGCTTAGTTTGAAAATAAGATAACGTTTTGAGAGCGAATACGCGCGGGATGCTCAATTTTGTAGCTACTCGCTTCGCTCGCAGACAAAATTGGCATGCTAGACGAAAAACTCAAAGAAGCGCTGGAACTCCTCGGAGGAAAAGCCGTGTTGAAAGACGGAAATCAATATTTTGTCTTGCTCAGTTTGAAGGAATTTAGGAAAATCAAAAAAGAAGGGGTGGAGGGCTTGACAAAGCAGGAGTTGATTGATAAGATTAACAATGATATTGCCAGTTGGAAAGTGCTCCAGGAAGAGGAAAAAGTGGCCGACATGGATTTGACCGAGTTGGGTCAAGAAAAGACCGAAGAAATCAGATACGAAAAGACTGCTTGAGATATCCACAGGGGATAATCTTGCTAAATATCAAAAAGTAGAGTAGACTGAATTTTGTAATAATTGTGATAATTTAATAACAATAAAAATTCGCCAAGTTTCGCGAATCCGGTGTTTTATTCCGGAATTTCCTGCCTCATCGGCAGGTCGCGCGAAGGAAGCGAAAAAAAAGACAAACCTATGGCAACAGCAAAATTTGAAAGAACTAAACCTCATGTTAACGTCGGTACCATCGGACACGTTGATCATGGCAAAACCACTCTGACAGCGGCTATTTTGCACGTCTTGGCTTTTAAAGGACAGGCTGTAGAAAAGGGCATTGACGAAATTGACAAGGCCCCGGAAGAAAAGGAACGTGGCATCACCATTGCGACTGCTCACTGTGAATATGAAACTGATAAGAGACATTATGCTCATGTGGACTGCCCAGGACATGCTGACTATATCAAGAATATGATTACTGGTGCAGCTCAGATGGATGGTGCCATCATTGTGGTGGCCGCGACTGATGGCCCAATGCCTCAGACGCGTGAACACATTTTGCTCGCTCATCAAGTGGGTGTGCCGGAAATCGTAGTTTTCCTCAATAAGGTGGATATGGTGGATGATCCTGAGCTCGTAGAATTGGTGGAAGCGGAAGTGCGGGAACTTTTGACCAAATATGAATTTGATGGAGAAAACGCTAAGGTGATTCGAGGTTCCGCTCTTAAGGCGCTGGAATCTGCCTCAGCTGAGGATGAAGCAGCTAAACCGATTCTTGAATTGATGGCGGCTTTGGACGAAAAAATTCCTGACCCGGTGCGAGAAACTGAGAAACCTTTCCTTATGCCGATTGAAGATATCTTCTCCATTGAAGGTCGTGGCACTGTGGTCACTGGCCGAATTGAAAGAGGGGAAATCAATGTTAATGGTGAAGTGGAAATTGTGGGACTGCGCCCAACGGCTAAGACTACTGTGACTGGTATTGAAATGTTCAACAAGACTTTGGACAAAGGTACAGCTGGAGACAATGCAGGCATCCTGCTCCGCGGCACTAAGAAAGAAGACGTGGAAAGAGGTCAGGTGTTGGCCAAAATCGGTTCCATCACTCCTCACACTGAATTTGAATGTGAAGTCTATATCTTGAACAAAGAAGAAGGCGGACGACATACTCCATTTTTCAAAGGTTACAAACCGCAATTCTATATCCGTACTACTGATGTGACTGGTGAAGTGATACTACCGGAAGGAACTGAAATGGTGATGCCGGGAGACACAATCAGCTTTAAAGTTGTTTTGGGAGCTCCGGTCGCTTTGGAAGAAGGTATGCGCTTTGCCATTCGAGAAGGTGGACGCACCGTGGGTGCTGGCGTAGCGACAAAAATATTGAAATAAGGTTATTCTTTGACCAGTCCCGCTAGGGCGGGACTGGTTTATAGAGTGAAGTTATTTTTACTCAGTAAATAGTTGTTTGTTCAATAAATACAAAGTAATGTCGAACCAGGTGGAAGAAGTAAAACCAAGAATCAGGATTAAGATTAAGGCTTATGATCATAAAATTATTGATCAGTCAGCTAAGCTTATTGTTGATACCGCGGAGAGATCCGGTGCCGGGGTTTCCGGTCCGATTCCTTTGCCGACTGAAATAAGGAAGTACACAGTCAACCGGTCAACTTTCAAACATAAGGATGCACGTGATCAATATGAAATGAGAACGCATAAGCGGCTCATAGACATCACTAACCCAACTCCAAAAACCATCGATAGTTTGATTAATCTGGATTTGCCGGCTGGAGTGGATATTGAAATAAAAATGTAAGAAAATATAATCTAGTTAAAGTCCTGGCTGCCACGCGCGGGGATACTAAACTAGCCTCAAAGACCCTGCAGAAGGGCATTGGCTGGTCAAAGCCATTTTTTATTTATCAGAAAAAATTGTTTAATTTAATCAAATGAAATTCATACTCGGTAAAAAATTAGGAATGACGACTATATATAGCGAAAATGGGGCCGAGAATGTCACTTTGGTTGAGTGTGCTTCGCGCGTCAGCTTGATTCGTAGCGTTGAAAAGGATAAATATAGCGCTGTGCAGATTGAAATTCAAAAAACTGCTAAAAGAATTTTCAAAAAAGAATTTAGAGTGGAGAAAACCGATTTGAAAGAAGGTGACATCATCGATGTTTCAATTTTCCAAGCCGGAGATATTGTGGATGTTAGCGGCATCACCAAAGCGAAAGGCTTCCAAGGAGTGGTGAAGAGACATGGCTTTGCCGGTTCTCCTAAAACACATGGGCACAAGCATGACTTGCGCGCACCAGGCGCCATTGGTTCAGGTTTTCCGGAGCATGTGGTGAAAGGCAAGCGCATGGCTGGTCGCATGGGCGGAGTGCAAGCTACCGGCAAGAATATTAAGGTTGTCTTGGTGGATCCAGTGAAAAAAATTATCGGAGTGAAAGGGGCGGTGCCGGGAATCTTAGGCAATATTATTGAAATTAAAAGCACGTAGTTTCTACGAATAAAAAAATGGCAAAACTTAAAGTTTACAATATAGCTGGCAAAGAAGTGGAAGAGATCGAAGTTTCCGATGCTGTTTTTGGTGCTAAACCGAATGACGAGTTGGTGCAACAGGTTTTTGTTTCCATTCAGTCCAACCAAAGACAAGTTCTGGCTCACACCAAAAATCGTGGAGAGCGAGCCGGTTCCGGCATCAAGCCCTGGAAACAAAAGGGCACGGGGCGCGCGCGCGTCGGTTCGGTACGAACTCCGACCTGGAGGAAGGGTGGCGTGGCTTTCGGGCCGAGAAATGACCGCAATTTCAAAAAGAAGATCAACAAAAAGATGAATACACAAGCAATTAAGCTGGTCTTGAGCGGAAAATTCAAGGATAATGAACTCCGAATTATTGATAAGATAGATTTTAAGGATGGCAAGACGAAAGAAGTGGCTGCAGTTTTGAAAAATTTAGGGATTACTTCCAGAATTTTGATGGCTTTCGCCGCCGCTGAAAAAGATGCCAGAATAGCCAGCCGCAACATTGCCAAAGCGGAAAATATCATGACAGCTCAGTTGAATATTGTGGATATGTTGAATAATAAATATTTGCTCATGTCAAAAGATTCGCTGAAATATTTAGAAGAAAAATACACCGAAGATAAAAAATAATAACCAACGCAATGACTGCAGATAAAAAAACTACCAATTTGAATATCGCCGCTAAAGTACTAGTTGCCCCGTGGATAACGGAAGCTTCGACCGCGGCCGCCGAACTGAATAAGTATATTTTTCGAGTGACTCGTGACGCGACCAAAAAACAAGTGGAAAAAGCTATTGAAGCGTTGTATCAAGTGAAGGTTATCTCAGTCCGCACCATCAATGTCGGTGGCAAAAAAAGGATGCGCGGCCGGATTGAAGGCAAAACCGCTAGTTACAAAAAAGCGATTGTGACTGTGAAGGCAGGCGAGAGCATTGATCTGTTCGGCAATAAATAAGAAAAGTTGTTAAGTCTGAATATATGGCTATTAAAGTTTACAAAAGAAATCATGCAGGGAGAAGAAACATGTCTATCGTGAAATCTTCTCTTTTGACGAAGAAAAAACCGGAGAAGTCCCTTTTGGCGAAGAAAAAAAGTTTGGCCGGACGATCAAATGGAAAAATATCCGTGCGTCATCAAGGCGGTGGACATAAACAACGCTATCGTATGGTGGATTTCAAGCAAGATAAGAAAAACATTCCAGGCGTGGTGGCTTCGATCGAAAGAGATCCTTGTCGCAGCGGCTTCATCGCGCTTATCAATTATGCTGATGGAGAAAAGCGCTATGTTTTGGCTACGGATGGCCTCCAAGAAGGCAGTAAGGTGCTGACCGCTGACAATGCGCCGATAGAATTGGGCAATCGCACCATGATCAAAAATATTCCCGCCGGCACAATCATTTCCAATGTAGAATTTTTCCCCGGCAAGGGAGCGCAAATTGCCAGAACCGCCGGAGCGAAAGTGATTTTAACTGCAGTAGATGAAAAAAATGCTCAGATAAAAATGTCTTCGGGAGAAATTCGCGCCGTGAAAAGTGATTGTTTCGCGACAATTGGACAAGTGAGCAATTTTGAACATAATTCCATTAATGTCGGGAAAGCTGGAAGGAAGAGACATATGGGAGTCAGACCAGGCGTGCGTGGTTCAGCCATGAATCCGGTAGATCATCCACATGGTGGAGGAGAAGGTCGCCAAGGTATTGGACTCAAACATCCGAAAACTCCTTGGGGCAAGCCGGCTCTCGGCAAGAAAACTCGCAAGAAGAATAAGGAGACCAATAAATATATAATTAAGCGCAGAGCTAAGAGAAAGTAAAACACCAATCATTATGACACGAAGTTTAAAGAAAGGTCTCTATGTTGATGAGAGACTGATCAAAAAAATTCAAAACAAGGCGCCGGGTGACAGAACACCGATCAAAACATGGTCGCGGGCTTCTGTTATCTCTCCTGAAATGGTCGGGTTTACCTTCGGTGTGCATAATGGCAAGGATTTTATCTCAGTGATGGTGGCGGAAGAAATGGTGGGACACAAGTTGGGCGAATTTTCTCCAACCAGAAAATTCACCAAACATGGTGGTAAGATGCAGAAGGAAATGGAAACGGCGGCTAAGCAACGGGAATTGGATGCGGCTAAAGCGGCCAAAACTTCCGAGCCGGCTAAGAAAAAATAAATTAATCGAATATCGATATGAAGGTAACGGCACAACTGAACAATATAAGAATCGCTCCGCGAAAATCCAGACTGGTCGCCAGATTGGTGAAGGGGATGAATGTTTCCGAAGCTTTGGGGCAACTGGATGTGAATGTGAAAAAAACCAGTTCTTTCATGGCGAAGCTTCTAAACAGCGCGGTGGCCAATGGCGAGAACAATTTTGGATTGGACAAGAACAATCTTTATGTATATGATGTCTTGGTCGGCGAAGGACCGGTGTTGAAACGCTGGATGCCGAAAGCTTTCGGCCGCGCCGGTCGCATTCTGAAAAGAACTTCTAAAATAAAATTGACCTTGGAGGAAAGAATAGAAGGCAAGGGACGCAAAACCAAAGAAGAAATGGACAAAGAAAAAAAGAAGCGCTTAGAAGATAAGAAAAAAGAATTAAAGGAAATGGCTAAGGAGAAGGAAGCTACGACTGACAACAAACCAGGCAAAACAGAAAAAATTGAAGGCAAGAAAGATGTGGAAAAAAGCCAGAAAGAAACTAAGAATAAGTGGGGAGAGAAAATATTCAGAAGAAAATCGATGTAGTTTTTAGGCAAAAGGTTAAATAAAGAATAACAAGATTAAGTTTTATGGGAAATAAGATTAACCCAATTGGATTCAGACTCGGTATCACGCAAGACTGGAAATCCAAATGGTTTAGCAAAAAAAAGGAATACAGGGTCAATCTCAGACAGGATATTGAAATCCGTCAAGAAGTTTCCAAGAAATGGAAGGCGGCTTTGATTTCTGAAGTTGAAATTGTCCGTTCGGCTAAGATGATCAAGGTTATTATCAAGACTGCTCGTCCGGGCGTGCTCATCGGTCGCGGCGGGAGCGGAATCGAAGAAGTGAAAAGCTACATCCACACGAAATTTTTCAATAAAAGCCGCACTACCAATTTAAAAGTAGAAGTGCAAGAGGTAAAACGTTTTGAAGAAAGTGCTTCAATCATCGCGCAAAACATCGTAGAACAGTTGGAAAAAAGAATGCCCTTCAGGAGAGCGATGAAAACGGCGTTGGAACAAGTCATGAAGAATAAAGGCATGCGGGGGATGAAGATTGAAATGTCCGGCCGATTAGGAGGCGCAGAAATGTCCCGTACGGAAAAAGCGTCTAAAGGTAGTGTCCCGCTGCACACGATGAGAGCGGATATTGATTTTTCCCGAGCCACTGCGTTCACTACTTATGGAACGCTCGGCGTCAAGGTTTGGTTGTATAAAGGTGAAGTGTTTAAGAACGATACTAATTAAGAATGATTTTTAAGCTGCAATTGTTATGTTAATGCCACGCAAAGTAAAACACAGGAAGATCCAACGAGGTGGACCGCTTCGAGGAATCGCTCAAAGGAACAATGAAATAAGTTTCGGCAGTTTCGGATTAAAGTCATTGAGCAACAATTTGGTATCAGCCAGACAGATCGAATCAGCCCGGCGCGCGATGACCAGATATATCCAACGCGGCGGAAAAATTTGGATCAGAATTTTCCCGGATAAGCCGATGACCAAAAAGGGAGATGAGACTCCAATGGGAAAGGGAAAGGGCGCCGTGGATCATTTTGTGGCTGTAGTCAAACCCGGAACGATGCTATTTGAAATGGACGGAGTGAAGGTGGAAGTGGCGAAAGAAGCGATGCGACTGGCGGCTTATAAATTAAATGTAAAGACTAAGTTTATCGTTAAGGAGTAATCCAAATTTTTGGAAAAATATTATGAAGGTCAAAGAAATACGTCAAAAAATTCGAGAAATCAGTTTGGAAGAGGCTAAGAATCTTCTGGCTGAAAAAATGGAAAAAATCCGGAAGCTTAGATTTGATATTGTCTCAAAGCAAGTTAAGAATATTCGAGAAATCAGAAGAGAGAAGAAAGATGTGGCCAGGCTCCTCACTCTAATTAAAGAAAAATAATCGACTCCCATATGGAAAATAACGCAGAAAAAAATAAAATAATATCCAAGAAAAAGGGAGTGGTGGTGAGTGATAAGGGCGACAAAACCGTAGTAGTGGCTGTCGGTTCCTATAAAACGCATGCCAAATATAAGAAGAAATACCGTGTGACCAAGAAATATAAAGCGCATGACGAGGAAAATAAATATAAGACTGGCGACACTGTGGAAATCGTGCCTTGTCGACCACGTAGCTTAGGCAAAAGATATATCGTAAAATAGACCAAATATATGATTCAAGATAGAACAAGATTAAAAGTAGCGGATAACAGCGGCGCCAAAGTGGTGGAGTGCTTTAAGGTCCTTGGTGGGACCAGAAGACGCTTCGCTCAACTCGGCGATATTGTGGTGGCAGCGGTAAAAGTGGCTGAACCGCGCGGACTGGTGAAAAAGGGCGATAAGGTCAGAGCGGTGATTGTCAGACAGCGGAAAGAATTCCGCCGCAAGGATGGATCCTATATCCGTTTTGATGAAAATGCGGCCGTGATTGTGGATGGCAAAGAACCGAAAGGCACGAGAATTTTTGGGCCGATCGCACGCGAGATCCGGGATAAGGGATTTGCCAAGATAGTTTCCTTGGCCCCGGAAGTTTTATAAGTACGAGGTCGCAAGACCATTTTGCAAAAAATTATGAAAATCAAGAAAAACGATATAGTCAAAATGTTAGCTGGCAAAGACCACGGCAAAACCGGGAAGGTTGTTAAGGTGCATCCTAGCGAGGAGAAAGTGGTTGTGGAAGGCCTCAATCTGATGAAAAAGCATATGCGAGCGCGTCGCGAAGGCGAACAGGGACAGCGAGTAGAATTGCCGAGAAAAGTCACTGTTTCAGATGTGATGTTGGTCTGTCCGAAATGTTCCAAGGCGACCCGGGTGGGCTATAAGGTTTCTAAGGATAAGGACGTTAAGAAAGCCAGAATTTGTAAAAAGTGTAAAAGCGAAATATAAACCACGCAATATCTGCCAAAAAATTTATGCAAAGCATTCATGAAAAGTACAATAAAATAGCGGTGGCCGAAATGAAAAAGCAGTTCAATCTGAAGAATGTGTTTGAAGTGCCTAGAATCAAAAAGGTGGTAGTGAACATCGGAATTGGAAAATTTTTGAATGACTCTGCTAAGGTGGCTGATATTTTCAAATCATTGGAAGTGATTACGGCGCAAAAACCGATTAAGACCAAGGCCCGCAAATCCATTGCCGGGTTCAAGACGAGAGAAGGTTTGGAAATCGGGATGAAAGTGACGCTGCGTGGCAGACGAATGTGGGATTTTCTCGAGCGGACAGTGGGAGCGGCGTTGCCGCGGGTAAAAGATTTCCACGGCCTGAAATTATCCTCAGTGGATGCGGATGGGAATTTGAACATCGGCATCAAGGAGCATCTGATTTTCCCAGAGATTTTGCCGGAACAAGTCAAACACATTTTCCCTTTTCAGATTACGATTGCGACGACGGCTAAGAGTCAGGCTGAAGGTTTGGCACTGTTTCGCGCATTGGGATTCCCATTGGAAATGAGTCAATAGTTAAATATAAATTAAGCAACCGATAAATATATATGGCAAAGAAATCAGTAGAAGCAAGAGCTCGAAAAACACCAAAATTTTCTACGCGCAGCGTCCGTCGTTGTTGGAAGTGCGGTCGAAAACATGGCTATATGCGGCAGTTTGACATTTGCCGAATATGTTTTAGGGAATTGGCTTCGACGGGACAAATCCCGGGAGTGAAGAGATCCAGCTGGTAGACTTGAAAGAATCTAAATTAAATTCACAAATTATGGATAAGATAGCTGAAATGTTAACTAAAATAAGAAATGCCCAAATGGCCGGGCATAAGGAAGTGGAAATAAAATTTTCCAAGTTTAAATTTGCCTTGGCTGAAATTTTGAAAAAAGAAGGTTTCATCGAAGCGGTTTCTCGCAATACAGATGAAGCTGGTGCGATAAAAATCGTGCTAAAATATTTTCAAGTTTCCAAAACCCAAAAAACCCCAGCTATCCGCGGACTGAAAAAAGTGAGCAAGTGCGGCCAACGGATCTATATTAAAAGCAAAGAGATAAAAACAGTCAAAAATGATTTTGGAATTTCTATTGTCTCCACTTCTAAGGGAGTGATGACCGGGGCGGAATCCAGAAAATTGGGATTGGGCGGAGAATGCATTTGTGAAATCTGGTAGCCTTAAAGCTTAATTTAAAGAAATTATATGAGTAAGATCGGGAAAAAACTAATAGTGATTCCAGCTGGAGTAGAAGTCAAAAAAACTGACAGTCTTTTAGAAGTCAAAGGTCCCAAGGGCACACTGACGCTGGAAATTAATACTAAGGCGAATGTCATCATTTCAGAGAAGGAAATTGTGGTGGAAAAAGGAGGCAGCTCGAAAGAAGCCAATGCTGTTTGGGGCCTAGTGCGGTCACTCATCAATAATATGGTGATTGGCGTAACTGAGGGATTTGAAAAGAAATTGGAACTGCAAGGCGTGGGTTATCGGATGTCGATGCAAGGCAAGAAGCTGGTGATGGCCTTGGGATTTTCTCATCCAGTCGAAGTGGATACTCCGGAAGACTTGACCGTCAAAGTGGAAGACAATAATGTCCTGTCTGTCGCCGGCATCAGCAAACAAAGAGTCGGACAACTGGCTGCCGTTATCCGCGGTCTCAAAAAAGTGGAACCATATAAGGGTAAGGGCTTTAGATATCAAGGTGAAATCGTAAGAAGAAAGGTCGGGAAAAAGGCCGGAACAGCTAAATAAGAAATCTTAGAAAAATTATGACAATCAGCAGAAACAAATTAAGACTCCATCGAAAAAAACGTATCCGCGCGAAGATTACTGCCGGAGCGGAAAAAATCAGACTGACAGTTTTTAGAAGTCTGACGGGTTTTTATGCGCAAGCCATTGATGATGCTACCGGAAAAACTCTAGCCGCTTCCAATAGTAAGGCAGCTAAAGCCAGAAATGACATCGAAGGGGCGGGGAAAGTCGGGAAAGATATCGCGGAGAAATGTCTGGCGAAAAAAATAACCGCAGTGGCATTTGACAGATCGGGCTATAAATATCATGGAAAAGTGAAGGCCTTTGCCGAAGGGGCGCGAGAAGGTGGACTTAAATTTTAATTTAAATAAAAGCGAATATGTCTAGAGATAACCGACCAAGAACTAAGAAGGAAAAACCTGAATATGATCAGAAGCTTTTGGATTTGGCGAGAGTGACCCGCGTGGTCAAAGGTGGACGCAGATTCCGCTTCCGGGCTTCTTTGGTGATCGGAAATCGCAAAGGCAAAGTGGGCGTGGGCGTGGGCAAAGGTGCGGATGTTTCCGATTCTATCAAAAAGGCTTTTGATGATGCTAAGAAGAATTTGATTGATGTGCCGATGCAAAAAAATACCATCGCGCATGAGGTTTTCATCAAGATGGGCAGTGCGAAAGTGATGTTGAAACCGGCGGCTAAGGGACGTGGAATCGTAGCGGGCGGCGCTGTGCGAGCGGTGGTCGACTATGCCGGCATTAAGGATATTGTTTCTAAATCTCTAGGCACCGCCAATAAGCTTAATGTGGCGCGCGCGACAGTCAAGGCTTTAGAAAGCCTGAAAGCGGCCAGAAATCGCGAAGATAGAACAGGTGAAAAAGCCAAACGCGAAAGGATGGATAGTGCCGTAGTCGAATAGTGTAAGGAATTTAATATAAATTAGCTATGCAGATCAACGATTTAAAAATTACCACGCCGCGGAAAATTAGAAAGACTGTTGGCCGTGGGGGAAAGAAAGGAACTTATTGCGGTAAAGGTTGCAAGGGGCAAAAGGCCAGGAGTGGCGCGCATGTGGACCCTTTGTTTGAAGGTGGCCGTTCAACTTTGATCGATCACATGAAAAAGAAAAAAGGTTTCATAGTTCACCGCATCAAGCCCTTGGTGATTCAATTTAGCGCTTTGGCCAAAAAATTCGAGAGTGGGGCGGAAATCACGATGGAAGCGCTAGTTAAAAAGAACTTCTTGAAAGGCTCAGACACTTGTCACGGCGTGAAAGTGCTCGGTCCGAAAACTCCTAAGTTTGAATTTACTTTCGGAGAGCGTATCTTAGCTTCCAAATCTATTACTGGTGAAGTAGAAACAGCCGACAAAAAATAGACGGTCCATTGATTAATGTTTTAATGATCAATGCTAGATAAAATTATCAAAATCTTTAAGGTCAAGGAAATTCGAAATAAGATACTTTTTATTTTGTTGCTTTTGGTCATCTTCCGCTTAGCGGCTAACATTCCGATTCCGGGCGTGGATCAGGAAAGGCTGAAGCTTTTTTTCGAAGGTAATCAATTTTTCGGTCTTTTGAATCTTTTTTCCGGCCGCGGACTTTCCAGTATTTCAATCGTGATGTTGGGCGTCGGTCCATACATCACTTCTTCGATCATCATGCAGCTGATGACCATGATCAGCCCGCGATTGAATCAAGTTTACAAAGAAGAGGGAGAGGCCGGACGAGAGAAATTCAATCAATGGACCAGGTGGCTGACTGTCCCTCTGGCCGCGTTGCAGACCATCGGAATGGTGGCGCTGTTCCGTTCCCAGCAAATTATGACTGCGACCGGTGCTTTCCAGATGGCGACGGTCATTGTTATCGCGACCGCTGGCACCATTTTTCTCACTTGGCTTGGCGAACTTATCACAGAGAAAAAAATCGGTAACGGCGTGTCAATTATTATCTTTGCTGGCATTGTTTCTGGTTTGCCATCCACGCTTTCAAAGCTTATTTCTACTTGGGACTCTTCCCAACTTTTCACCTATTTGATATTTTTGGTGATTGTTATCGGCGCTATCGGCTCGATTGTTTTCATTACAGAAGGCCAAAGGAACATCCCTGTTTCCTACGCGAAAAGGATCCGGGGCAACAAGGTGTTTGGCGGCACTTCGACACATTTGCCACTGCGCATCAATCAGGCGGGAGTTATCCCAATCATCTTTGCGATGTCTATCATGCTTTTTCCGGGGATGGTGGCCAATTTTTTTGCCACTTCCGCCAACGCGACCGTGGCCAGTGCCGCTAGAATGATCAGTAGCATTTTCCAAAATCACCTGTTCTATGGCGTGGCTTATTTCATCCTGGTGGTGGCGTTCACTTATTTCTATACGGCCGTAGTTTTTGATCCGAAAAATATTGCTGAGAATTTGCAAAAACAAGGCGGGTATATCCCGGGCATCCGTCCAGGTGGAAACACTGAAGAATATCTGTATAGAATTATGAATCGGGTCACTCTTTCCGGGGCGTCGTTTCTGGGTTTGATCGCGGTTCTGCCTTTCATCGTGCAAGGCTTTACTAATATTGCTTCGGTGTCGGTGGGCGGCACCGGCCTTCTAATTGTAGTGGCGGTTGTGATTGAAATCATCCAACAAATCGAAGGGCAATTGGTTATGCGAGACTACGAAGGATTCTAAAAAACTTGCTGCGCTCGAATTTCTAGTAGTATTAGGACTTGCACATTTGCCTCAAATTCTTATAGCTCGCTTGTCTGGAGTTGGTTAGCTTATTGCCGGTCTATATAGGTCTTATATTGCTAAACAAGATGACCGTAAATAATTTTTCGGCAAATGCGTAAGTCCTAAACTTTATTTAAAATTATTTTATCATGAACATAATAATCTTTGGTCCACAAGGGAGCGGTAAGGGGACGCAAGCGGAAAAATTGGCAGAGAGGCTGGACGCCGAACATATAGATATGGGGAAATTTTTGCGCGAGGTGGCGAAAATGCCTACCCCGCTCGGCCAAGAAGTCTGGCAAATTCAGAATGTGACCAAGACACTAGTGCCGGCCAGAATTTTGGAAGAAGTTTTTACGATAAAATTGAACAGTCTCCCACGGGAGAAGTCGATTGTGTTTGATGGGTTCCCACGTAACGCCGACCAGACTCAATATTTTGAAAAAGCCATGAGTGAGTTTGGTCGCCAAACCGATGCGGCGATTCTCATCAATTTGTCAGAAGAAGAATCACTGAAGAGGATTTCCAAGAGACTTCTGTGCAGCAAATGCAAAAAAGTTTTCATCATGGGGAAGGATATCCAAAGTGTGGAAGAAAAATGTTCCGAGTGTGGGGGGAAAATTATCCAGCGGACGGATGATACGAAGGAAGGAATTATCACGCGGCTGAAAGTTTTCAAAGAAGAAACACTGCCGGTCGTGGAATATTATAAAGATCAACAGAAGCTGATTGAAATCAGCGGCAATCAATCAATTGAAGCCGTGTTCGATGATATTTTGGATAAGCTGGGGATTTAGAAAAAATTATTTAAGTGATATGATAGTCATCAAGAATGAAAAAGAAATAGCGGCGATGCGCCGAGGGGGAAAGATCCTGGCGGAAATTATGGACGCCGTGGGGCAAAAAATTGCGCCTGGCGTAAGTACGCTCGCATTGGACAAGCTTGCATCTGAGCTTGTTTTTCGTAGTGGGGGACGAGCGGCTTTCTTGGGCTACGGTGAAAAAAACAACCCCTATCCGGCGGCCATTTGTGCCTCAATTAATTCCGAAATTGTGCATGGCATTCCGAGTGAGCAAAAAATCATCCAAAGCGGGGACATTGTGAAAATTGATATGGGCATTGAAATTGACGGGCTGATTACGGACATGGCGCGCACTTTTTCCGTGGGGGCAGTGGCACCCGTGGCGCATAAACTGGCGGAAGCTACGCGCGAGGCGCTGGATGCAGGCATCAAAAAAATCAAAGCCGGCGCCAATATTTCCGAATACTCGGCCGCCGTGGAGGATTATGCCAAGGCGCAGGGCTTTTCAGTTATTCGGGACCTAGTGGGGCATGGCGTCGGGAGGCAGTTGCACGAAGATCCGCAGATTCCCAACTATAGCTGTAAGGGGAATGATGTGGTTCTGCAAGCCGGGATGACCCTGGCTTTGGAGCCGATGATCAATGAAGGGACGCATTATATAAAAATCCTTTCCGACGGCTGGACATACGCCACAAAAGACGGCAAACTCAGCGCGCACTTTGAAGATACAGTTTTGGTGAAAAAAGATGGCTGTGAAATTCTGACGAGATAAATTTTTTACGTTGTCATTCTGAGCGTAGCGCAGCGAAGTCGAAGAATCTGCCTTAGGTTGCCACTGGCGCTGTTATGTTTATAGATCTAGTGGTAACACAGAACAGATCCTTCGACTGCGTCCGAGTGCGGACTTCGCTCAGGATGACAGATAAGTAGTTTTTTGAGAAATAAAAAAAGCCGCCCAGTGAACGATAATACTGTTCACAAGGCGGCCTGGAGCTAAGCATGACTGGTTTCAAGGTGTCCAGAGCGGCAATGTACTATTGTTGCGCTCTCGGATGCCATTCTGATGTCATCCTGCAATTTTCTCACAGCGATTGCCGTTCCCATTTTCAAAATAAGAACATAGAATAAGAGAGCTAGCAAAAGAGATGATAGCGCTATTGTGCAATTGATGAAGAAGAAATTATCAGGTCTGAACCCTTCATATGTTGCGTCTGCTATAATAATTACAAAAAAAGAGATCGAGACGAGTAAACACAACACGAACAACGCGAACAGGATAGAGTAGAGAGTTTTGTAGAGAACTTTTCTAAGCATGGTGTATCCTCCGATAGGTTGACTATTTCTATTTCCTCAAAGAACACCTTGATGGAAATAACTTGTTTAAGAACATCATCACTGATTTTTAATTCTATCATAATTATACCATAATGTCAATAGGGATGCAAAACAACGCTAAGATAAGCCAAATATTGGGGGTGGATTTTGGGACAGCCAAGATTGGTTTGGCAATGGCGGACACGGAGATGAAAATCGCTTTTACGTACGCTACGCTGAAAAATGATGAAAATTTTCTTACCGATCTAGCTAAAATTATCGAGCAAGAAAGAATCGAGACGATTGTAATCGGTATTCCGACTTATTTGCGGCGCGAAAAAAAGGAAACGGCGGGTGAGAAATTGGGAGGAGTGATCCAGAAAGCTTTTTCGCGCATGAAGATTGAATATCAGAACGAAATGTTTACCACTAAGTCGGCCCAAGATAATTTGATTGCCAAGGGCATGAAAAACGTGGGCAAACATGACGACGCCGAAGCGGCCAAGATAATCTTGCAGGAGTGGCTGGACAGGGCGTGTTAATATGTTCCATAATTTGTGATTTTGTGGTAAAATCAAAATAGCGTTAGAAGCATAATTGTTGAATAAATATTAATTTTAGTATCATGGAAACAAAGCCATATCTCTCGGTCATTATCCCTTCTTACAAGGAAGGAAAAAGAATTGCGGAAAATTTAGAAGCATGTATGAAGTATTTTGCCGATAAGACTTATGAATATGAGTTTGTAATTGTAGTGGACGGTTCGCCGGATAATACGGCGGAAATCGCCCGAAGCTACGCGGGCAAGCTCAAGAATTTGCGGGTGATTGATAATCCGGAAAATCACGGCAAGGGCTATGTGGTGCGCCAAGGACTACTGGCAGCCAAAGGAGAATATCGCTTGTTTTTTGACGCGGATGGCTCGACGGCTATCAATCATCTGGACAAATTTTTGCCGGAGTTTCAAAATGGATTTGACGTGGTGATGGGTTCGCGTGACATTGCCGGTTCTTTCGTGCAAGTGCATCAAGCGAAATATAAAGAAATGATGGGGGACATGGGCAACTGGGCCATCCGCATTTTGCTCGGACTGTGGAGTTATCCTGACACACAATGCGGCTTCAAGATGCTGAGCGCGCGCGCAGCCGAAGCGGTGGCTAGTCGGATGGTGGTGGATCGGTTCGGTTTTGATTTCGAAATTATCGTGTTGGCTAAAAAACTGGGATTTAAGATAAAGCAGATGCCGGTCCGCTGGCTTAATGAAGAAGGTTCGACTGTGAAATTGACTGGGCCGAATGGGTATCCTCAAGTGCTTTTGGATCTGTGGAAAACCCGGGTGCGCTTGTGGAGCGGCGCGTATAAAATAAAAGAGTAAATATTGTGGTCATGCCCCGCGCCAATTCCAAGGATAATTTTATGTAGTATTGGGATTTGTAGACGCGGCCGCCTGCGACTCATTTTCTTAAAAATAAAAAATATTCATGACGAATTGGCGCGGGGTTCTCATTTTTGTTTCCACTCGCTCATGATGAATAAAATTTGATAAAAAATAAAAAAAGTTGTTTTATAAAGTAAAAAACTGTATAAAACAAACTCGCGGACAAAAATGGAAGAAGAAGAAAAAATAAAAATCAAAGTTATAAAGAGCGAGAGTGAATCTGAAAAAACCAAAGAGCCGGAAAAAATAAAAGAAATAAACAGGATAAGCGAGCTGCGCCAAGATTTAGTGACGGGAGATTGGGTGGTGGTTTCGGCGATCCGTGGCCGTCGACCGGATGAGTTTATCAAAAAAGAAGACGATACTGAGATCGTTCATGATCAGTCATGTCTGTTCTGCGATCCGGTGGCGAGCGGCCAGGAAAAAGACGTTTTGATTTATGAAACGTCTTCCGGCGAGTGGAGTTTACGAGTTTTTCCCAATAAATTTCCAGCTTTCACTAATCCGAAAGGCGGAGTGATGAGACACAAAGAAGAGGGACCATATTTTTGGATGGACTCAGTGGGCTATCATGAGGTGATTGTGACGCGCGACCATGCGAAACATATCGGGCAGTTGGAGCCAATGGCGGTGGCGGAAATTTTGGATGCTTATCAATCGCGCTATGTCGACCTGATGAACAAAAAATCAGTGAATTATATCGACATCTTTCACAATCATGGAAAAAGTGCCGGTGCTTCCATCCCTCATCCGCATTCGCAACTGATGGCCATTCCGGTCGTGTCTCCGTATGTTGCGTCCGAGCTGGACGGCGCGGAGAGATATCATCAGCAGAATAGGCATTGCGTTTATTGCGCTATGCTCGAATGGGAGAAAGAGAAGGGCGAACGAGTGGTTTTCGAGAATGATGATTTTATGGTTTTTTGCCCATTTGCGTCGCGCGCTAATTTTGAAATGTGGGTCATGCCGAAAAAGCATAAGCCCTATTTCGAACGTATCAGTGTGGCGGAAAAAATTTCCGCGGGGGAAGCCTTGCATGAGGCGGTGCGCCGACTTAGCGCAGGCCTGAACAATCCTGATTTCAATTTCTATATCCACACATCTCCTTGTGACGGGAAGGACTACCCGCATTTTCATTGGCATATTGAAATTGTGCCAAAACTGAACATCTGGGCGGGCTTTGAGATTTCCACCGGGATCGAGATCATTACGATGCGCCCGGAAGAAGCGGCGGAGTTCCTGCGAAACATTTAATCAATCTGAAATCTTACATAGTTATGCATCAAATAATCATTTCCTATTTTTCTCATTTCCCGAAAGGACTGGCGACTTTTTTGATCGGGGCTGTCCCGGTGACGGAGTTGCGCGTGGCATTGCCTTTGGCGTATAGGCTGTATGGCCTCAGTGCTTTTTGGTCTTGGTTCTATTCAGTGCTCGGCACTTTTTTCACTATGGTAGTGATTGTTCTCGCTCTTGATCCGATTGCGAAAATATTGTCGAAGCATATAAAATTATTGGAAAAATTTTTTACGTGGCTGTTTGAACATACGCGCAAAAAAACTGACCAACATATGCAAAAATATGGTACGTGGGCAATCTTCATTCTAGCGGCTTCGCCCATCCCGTTTATCGGGGGAATGACTGGCGCCCTAGCCGCTTTTATTTTTAATGTGCCGCTGAAAAAATCATTGCCGCTTCTTTTGGCGGGCACGATGGTTTCCGGGGCGATTGTCCTTGCTGTAACATTATATCTTTAATAAAAATATGGAAAAATTAGTGGTGGGAAATTTGAAGATGAATATCTTAAGTCCGTTGGAACGCGAACAATATTTCAAGCTGTTCAAAAAAGAACTGGCTGGAAAAAAGTTGAGCAGAACTAGCATTGTACTTTGTCCGCCGGCCATACATTTGGAAGCGTTCAAAAAATTGAAAAGCAAAAAAGTTTTCCTGGGGGTGCAGAATATGTTTTGGGAGCGGAACGGATCATACACCGGGGAAATTTCGCCTGATATGGTTCGGAATTTCGGGGCGGAGTGGGTGATCTTGGGCCACAGCGAAAGGAGACGATACTTCGGTGAAAATGATGAGGAAATCGGTCTCAAGGTTATGGCGGCATTGAAGACCGGTCTGCGGCCGCTTCTTTGCGTCGGCGAGAAAGAGAAACAGGGAAACGGCTCAGCGACGATTATGAGTCAGCTCAAAAATTGTTTGAAGGAAGTGGGGGCGGCGCGGATCGAAAACGTCGTGATCTGCTATGAACCGGTTTGGGCCATCAGCGCTAATAACCCCGATCATCTGCCGACAACCGATGGTGTGATGAGCGCGCGGATTTTGATAAAAAGATTTTTGGTGGAAAAATATTCCGCCAAAACGGCTGATAAAGTAAAAATAATTTATGGGGGATCAGTCGATTCTAAGAACGCTAAAAATATTTGTGTGGATTCTGGGATGGATGGAGCACTGGTTGGGCGGGAAAGCCTTGCGCCCTATGAATTTATTAAAATTGCGGAAATAATTAACCAATAAAAATATGATCACATCAGTCAAAGAAATTTTAGAAAAAGCCAAAGAAGGCGGTTATGCGGTGGGCGCCTTTAATACGGTTAACATGGAAATCACACAGGCCATTGTGGACGCGGCGAAAGAGGCGCGTTCGCCCATTATCATCCAAGTGTCTGAGAATACTTTGGAATATGCCGGCGGGCGAGGGATTTTTCATTTGATAAAAAACTATGCGGAGTTTTATGCGCCGGAAATTCCCATCGGCATTCATCTGGACCATGGGCACAGTTTTGAGATTGTACAACGAACTGTGAACAACGGTTTTACATCCGTGATGTATGACGGCAGTCGCAAAAAATTTGAGGATAATTTGGAAGTGACCAAGAAGGTGGTGGATTTTTGTCATGATTTGGGCGTGGACGTGCAGGGCGAATTGGGCAATGTGCCGTATTTGAGTGAAAATAAGATGGGCGAAGTGGATTGGGATAAGTATATGACCGATCCGGAACAGGCGAAATATTTCGTAGAGGAGACCGGCATCGATGCCTTGGCGGTGGCCATTGGCAATGCGCATGACTTTTTCAAAGAACGGGAAACACCGGATTGGGAAAGATTGGACAAAATCAGAAGTCTGGTAACGGTGCCGATTGTGATGCATGGTGCTTCGGATTGGGAAGATAAGGCTGTTGAGGCGGTTAAGCACGGGGTAAGCTGTTTTAATATTGATACCAATACTCGGCTGGCCTTCGTGAATACGCTCAGCACTATTTTTCGTTCGGATGATGACCCGGGTTTTGATGTGAGAAAGATTTTGGGCCAAGCGCGCGAAGCAGTCAAAAAAAGCGTGGTGAAAAAGATAGGTTTATTTGGCAGCGCGGATAAAGCGTAAATCATTCAATCATTTTAGCATTTTAACATATGAACAAAATGCTTAAATGTTAATAGGCCAATATGTCTTTGACTGTAGAAAAAATACTTTTAGAATTCTCGCCCAGGGCGGAGAATATTCTGCCGGCCATCCGACAAATTAGTCTTGTTTTTGGTTACGTTGATGAAGAAAAGACTGGAAAAATCGCAGACTATTTTTCTGTCACCAAAACGCAGATTTATGAAACAGCCAGCTTTTATGATAATATAAACACCGAAAAACAACCGCCGTTCGTAGTGAGGGTTTGTTTCTCGACGCATTGCGCGCTGAGCGATGCCAAAAAAATAATTGCTGAAATAGAAAATATTTTGCACATAAAGTTGGGGGACGTGAATCATCCGAAATTTAAATTAGAAATGATGAGTTGTGTGGGCAGATGTGGCGAGGGCCCGGTGGTGATGGTGAATGGTAAGGTTTATGAGCGAGTGACGGTGAGCAGTGTGTACGAGATGTTGGAAGAATATCTGTAAAATTTGGATTTAATAAATATGGCTAAGACAGAAAAAATACTGACCAAAAACTGGGGGCATATTAATCCTCTCAAGATTGCTGATTATATAAATGTAGGCGGTTACGGCGCGCTCAAAAAGTTTGTCTCAGAGATGAAGCCACAAACAGCCATTGCTGAAATTGTGAAATCCAAGTTGTCCGGGCGGGGTGGGGCGGGATTTTTGACCGGGGAAAAATTAAAAATAGTGGCTGAGAATGCAAGCCATGAGAAATATTTCATTTGCAATTTGGAAGAATCGGAGCCGGGCACATATAAGGACCGCATGATTGTGGATAATGATCCGCATTTGCTTTTGGAAGGGGTCATTATTGCCGCACTAGCCGTCGGGGCGCATAAAGCCTATCTCTATCTCAATGGGAATTATCATAAGCAAAAAGAAATTCTAGAAACGGCATTGGAAGCAGCGCGGAAGAAAAATTTTTGGGGACCGGGGATCATGGGTTCGAGTTATGATTTGGATATTGAAATTTTTTCTGGAGCCGGGGCGTATATCTGCGGTGAAGAAACGGCCCTCCTTAATTCTATCGAAGGGCGTCGCGGCGAACCGCGACTTAGACCGCCCTATCCGACGGAAACCGGGCTTTTCGGCAAACCGACATGCGTGAACAACGCCGAGACAATCGCCAATATTCCGTGGATAATCTTAAACTCTGGGAAAAAATATGCCAAGCTCGGGGCCACCTGTTCGCCGGGGATGAAATTGTACATCTTGGGTGGAAGTGTGAAAAAACCGGGCGTAGTGGAAGCGCCGACTGGCCTAACCATCCGTGAGTTGATTGATGAAATCGGCGGCGGCGTGACATTGGGTAAAGAATTTTGGTTTGCGCAAATTGGGGGAGCGTCCGGACATCTTGTCACCGAGAAGGAATTGGATACGCCGCTCACATTTTCTCGTGACTGTCCGATTCCCCTCGGCTCAGGATCTATTTTGGTTGTCGACAAAAGTGCCAATATCTATGATTTAATCTTGTCTTGGACGGAATTTTTCCGTCGCGAGTCGTGTGGCAAATGCGTGCCGTGCCGCGAAGGCACTTTTCGGCTGCATGAAATTGTGAGCAGATGGCAGGACGGAGAAATTTCCGAGCGGGATCGGGAAGCACTCAAAGACATTTTATGGACTTTGGAAAATACAACTTTTTGTCCGCTGGGCAGATTTGCGGCGACGGCGATGGGGGATGCCGTGGAAAAATTAAAAATATTATGCAAATAAAAATAAATGGAAAAAAATATAGCGCCAAAGAAAAAGACACTGTCTTGGATGTCTGTCGGCGCGAGGGGATCCGCATTCCGACTCTTTGTTCGCATGGAAAACTTAAACGCGAAGCAGTTTGTCGGTTGTGTTTGGTAGAAATTGATAAATCTGGCCGGTTGGTGACTTCTTGTGCGACCAAAGCCGTTGATGGGATGAAAGTGGAAACGGAAAATGAAAACATCCAGAAAGCGCGGGCCATCAATTTGGAACTGCTTTGGGCGGATCATGCCGGCAAGTGTTTTCAGTGCAAAAAAAACCGTCGCTGTGAATTGCAAACTTTGGCGGAAGAATATAAGATAGAGAATTTTCATTTTGTGCCAAGAAAAGGTGAGATGACTAGTGGCGAGGAAAATGAACTTTTGCTGGATAACTGGTCTCGCGTGGTGGTGGACAGAGAAAATCCGGTCATTGAGCGTGATTCGCAATATTGCGTAGAATGTCGGCGTTGCATCAACATTTGTCCCGTCAGTTCGTATGGTTTCAATCATCGCTCAGGAGATGTGGTGGTTGGGACGCCATACAACCAGCCACTGGATTGTATTTTTTGCGGAGCCTGCGTGACGCATTGCCCGACCGGCGCGCTGGCCGACCAGGGCGATATCCAAAAAGTCATCACCGACTTAGATGACACCAACATTCTTTCAGTGGCCATCGTGGACCCGGTGGTCCTGAAAAGCGCGATGCAGGAACTTCTTGAGGTGAAGAACATGGAAAATTTGGCCGGGAATCTGCGGGCACTGGGATGCGAAAAAGTTTTCGATCTGAGTTGGGGATTCCAGAAATATGTCGAAGCTGTGGCGGAAGAGATCCATCCGCATCACGCCAGAAAAAAAACGCCGGTGCGCCAGCGAAAATTTATCTCCAGTTTTTGCCCGAGCGCGGCGCTGTATATCCAAAAATATTTTCCGGAATTAATAAAAAATATTATCGACGTAAAACGGCCGGAAGAATTGATGGCGGAAGCGGTCAAATGGGAATATGCCAAGCGAGAAAAAATCGATCCGAAAAACATCCGAGTGATACTTATCTCATCTTGCGCCGCCAGAAAAAAACTCAAGAGTAATGCGATTGATCATATCGTCACGGTGCGGGAGCTGGGCCGCATCGCGCGGGAGAAGAAAACAGAAAACATCCGTTTCAAAGGCTCCGCGGCGGATAAGTTTTTGGATGAGACGGACGCCGAGTATGCTACGACGTATGGATATGGCAACCTCTCCGCCATGACGGCCAAAAAAATCAAGGGTGATTTTTCCATCGGTGCGGCCAACGGCGTGCTCGAAATCAAGAACGCCTTATCAGCTGAATTAAAAAGAGAAAAACATTATGACTTTCTGGAAGTGATGGTGTGTCCGAGGGGATGCGAACGCGGAGGAGGGCAATCAGCGGAAATTTAAAAATAGCAACCCCGCACAAAATTCCAATGAAGATGGTGAAAATGTAGGGATTTGTGTGCGTAGGCGCCTGCGGCTTAACTGTAGTTTAATATATAATTTTGAGAGCGAATTTATGCGGGGTGCTCGATTTTGTTCCTCCTCGCTACGCTCGCAGACAAAATCGGCATGTGTTTAGCTATTCCAGGAAAAATTATCAAAATTAATGAACATCTGGCGACAGTTGATTTTTCGGGTGTGCAAAAAGAAATCAATATAACTTTGCTGAGCGAGCCCAAAATAGGCGAGTTCGTGATTGTGCACGCCGGGTTTGCGATTGAAAAGATTGAAGATGATGTGGTTAAGGATATTGAAGAGTATTTGAAATAATGCGAATAGAGAAATTTAAAAGAGCGCGGACAGTCCGCTGATTACAGCAGACTGTCCGCTTGGCCGATATGACGGATAATTTTATTCGAAAAATAGAAAAACTGGCGGCAGAAATCGGCCGGCCTGTGAATTTGATGGAAGTGTGTGGGACGCATACGCAGGTGATTAGTCGGTTTGGGATTCGGGAGATTTTGCCCAAAAATATAAAACTCATTACCGGGCCGGGCTGTCCTGTGTGTGTGACGGCGCAGCGTGACATTGATGCGATTGTGAATTTGGCGTTGGCTAGCGTGCCGGTAGTGACTTATGGTGATGCGCTTCGCGTCCCGGGATATTTCGGCAGTTTGGACGGCGCACGTGAACAGGGCGCCAAAGTATATGACGTCTATTCAGTGACGGACGCGGTTGAGCTTGCTAAGAAAATTCCGGAGTTAGTTTTTTTCGGGTTGGGTTTTGAAACCACTACACCGATGACAGCTTGGGGGATTCAGCAGGGCCTAACAGTCTATTCAGCGCATAAAATATTTTTGCCGGCCATGGAAGCACTGCTGGCGATGGGGGAAATTAAGATTGATGGTTTTATCGACCCGGGACACGTCAGTGTGGTACTCGGCACGGCGCCATACGCGAAATTGAAAATTCCCCAAGTCATCACTGGCTTTGAAATGGAAGATGTTTTGGCGGGAATATTATTACTACTCAATCAAATAAAAAATAAAGATACGCAGGTGCTCAACCAATATTCTCGCGTGGTAAAAGATGCGGGGAATGAAAAAATCCGAAAAATAATTGCCGAAGTTTTCGAAGTTGGTGACGGAGATTGGCGGGGATTTGGTATCATTCCGAAATCGGGTTTAAAAATCAGAAATAAATATAAGCAGTTTGATGCTAAAATTAAATACAAAGATATTTTAGATAAAGTAGATTTCTCGCATTCCAAAGATCCAGACGGTTGTCGCTGCGGGGAAGTCATCCGTGGTCTGATGGAATCCAAAAGATGTCCGCTCTTTGGCAAAATCTGCACCCCAGACAATCCCGTCGGGCCGTGCATGGTTTCGGTGGAAGGGGCGTGTAATGTGGGGTATAGATATTTAAAATGATATACTTTTTAAATTTCAAATATTAAATTAAAAATTTCAAATAAAATCCGAAATCTATAAGTAAAAATGTTTAAAACATTATGGCAACAAAACAATCTGACAAGGTGACTCTCGAGCACGGTGGTGGAGGGAAGAAATCGGCCGAAATCATTGCAGAAATCAGGAAGAATTTCACCGTGAAATCGAAGTGGAAAAATACGGGGGATGATGGGGCGGTGTTTAGCTTGGGTAGAGACGCGATTAATCGCGTCTCTACGGATGCAGGCAATTTGGTCTTCACGACCGATGCCTTTATTGTGGATCCGATTTTCTTTCCGGGCGGGAATATTGGGAAGATTGCGATGTGTGGGACGATCAATGATCTGGCGATGATGGGCGCACGGCCGATTGGAATTGGCCTTAGTATTGTTTTGGAAGAGGGATTTCCGATGAATGATTTGAAAAAAATCATGGCGTCCATTGGCCAAGTTTCCCGCGAAACTGGCGTGCCGATTGTGACAGGCGACACGAAAGTGACGGAGAAAGGTAAAATAGATAAGATTGAAATCACTACCAGTGGCGTGGGTCTCGCGCAAAATATCATTTCGAATGGCGGTATGCAAACGGGTGACTATGTCATTTCTTCCGGCGATTTGGGTGAACACACAGTGACACTTTTGGCTAAGCGCTTTAATTACAAAACTAAAATTCAAAGCGATTGCACGCCGCTTCACCGCGAAATTGAAAAAGTGGGAAAATATCTCAACGCTTGTAAAGACCCGACGCGCGGCGGACTGTCCGCTAACTTGAATGAGATGGCGGAGAAGTCGTGCGTTAAAGTGGTGTTGGACGAAAAAACTTTGCCGTATAAGAAAGAAACAGTGGCTGTGACAGAACTTTTGGGACTTGATATTTTTTCTTTGGCGTCTGAAGGGCGGTTTATCGCTTCGGTGGCGCCGAAAAATGTCAAAAAAGTTTTAAGCATTTTGCAAAAATTTAATCCTGAAGCGAGGGTTATCGGCCAGACTTTTCGCGGCAATGGGGTTTTTGTTAAAACTGAACTCGGCGGACTGCGCCGCATAGAAGTGCCACGGGGGAAGTTGGTGCCGAGGATTTGTTGACAAAAATGTTATTTTAATATAGTATATATAGTTGCAGCTGTTTTACAATTCGTCGTGTTCTTACGGGAGCTTATTTCCAAAACCATAAAATATATAAGTGATAAGGAGGGATGTTATGGGAGATAAGAAGCATGAGTTGACTTGTCCTGGTATAGTAATTGGGACGAAAATTGATAAAAAAGATTCAAAAATTAGCTACATCTTTGGAAAGGGCAAGCCAGGAGATGAACTCTGGATTTTTCAGGGTACTCGTACTGACGGGAAAAAAACCGGGCCATCAATAATTCCTGTTAGAGATGGACGTGGTTTGTGGGTAGGAATAGGTAAATCAGAGAAAGAGCGAGGTTGTCTTTTTATGCTATCTGATTGCTTGGCGGAAGCTGAGGGCATAGACCAGATTTTATGGATAATCCAGATTGTCATTGGCATGGTTTCAGGATATGAAACCTCGGTTAATCTTAATCCGCCAAAATTAGGCCCAGAATATGATCGTCAGGCGCCAGGCGAACGCATTGCTATTTTGCGGATCGGCGAGATGAAAGTTAAGCCTGATGAGTAGGAAGAAGATAATCATCATGTTTGGTGATTATTGCAGCTGTGTATAAGAGGGTCTTGTGTTGTATTCCACACAAGGCCCTTTAATTTTGAAAAATATTAAATTTCTAAGATAGGAGACTGGATTCCTGCCGGAGTTTATCCTCGCTTAGGCGGGGGCAGGAATGACAATTATTTTTTCAATAAGTAATAGACTATTTGTCCAAAGCTTAACCCATTGTCTCCGCGCGGGACTATTTTTGAAGCGTAGGCGCCTTGGGATTCTAAGTAAACTGAAATTATTTTATTGCTGGCGAGGCCGCCGGAAAAGAAGATGCTGTCATTCTGAGCGGAGCGGAGCGAAGTCGAAGAATCTGCTTTGTGGCATTGCTGGTAGTGTTCATTGGCAGATCCTTCGACTGCGTCCGAGTACAGACTCCGCTCAGGATGACAATATGATTGAATTATTTCATGTAAACCCTTTGCGATATATAATTGCGCCGTGGCGGCGAGGCGTTTTTTGTTTTGGTGGATATTTTTTATTAGATATGCAAAAAGTGGCGTAGTTTGCAAGATGTTATTTTCTATAATTGGTTTAAAGATGTATGGCTCGGTGGAATTTTTTTCCAAAAGGTCGATTGGTTCGTGCTTGTACTTTCTAACATTGCCACAAAAACCTAATAGTAAAGATATAGCATCTAAAATCCTTCCGGTGCTGGATGTTTCCAGGCAGTTGAAATTTTGCCCAAGTTGACTGTGCAGTAATTCAAATTCATTTTTTGAATAATATTTTTTGACAAAATTAAAAACTTCTTTTTTGGATAGGAATTTGGATAAAATGGCAATCAGTATGCGAGCTGGCTCGCGGATAGCCAGTTCTCCGCCAATCATTGTTTGGTTTTCTAGGTGGCCGATGCGTTCAACACGAACCCCCTCTGTCCGGAGTACCGGACATCTCCCCCTGAGTACAAGGGGAGAGGGTTTTGAGGTGACTTTGAAAATTTCTCCGCCCCAAATTTTTTCATCTTCGCCGTAGCCCGTGCCGTCCATGGCGATGGTAAATAAAGTGTTGGGTAAATTTCCAGAACCCCTCCCCAGCCCTCCCCTGGGTACAGAGGAGGGGGAAAGATAATCTCCGATGGCAGAAAAAATATGGGCGTGGTGGTGTTGGACCTGGATATGTTCAGCCTTTCCGCCAGAGGCGGATCCGCCTTTGGCGGAGTATTTTTGGGCCAATTCTTCACCCCACAAAGTTGTTTTCATGAGGGGATGCAAATCAGTGAGGATAATATCCGGGGTAATTTTCTCTTTTTTTAAAAAAACCAAAACGGCTTTTTTGAAAGCAATAAAATTATTCTCTTCTAATAAGTCTCCGAAGTCTGCGGAAAAATATATTTTTCCATTTTTATATATGGAAAAATTGCCGGCGGATTCGGCGCCGAGGGCTAAAATAGTTCTTTTATTATGGTTAGGAAAGTTAAGGGTCCGCATATGCCTAGTAGGTTGTAATAGTTTAATCTTAGCAAAAAAATGCTTACTTTACTATTTAGGCGAAAAATATTTCATAAATCATCTGAAATATGTTAAAATATAGAAGTGAAAATAACCTTAACTTTTTTAAAATGAAAAATAAAAATTCCCGCAAAATTCTGCCTACGGCAGAATCGCGGGACAAGAAGAAACCTAAAATTGCCATTGTTAGCCTGACTTCGTGCGAGGGTTGTCAATTTGCACTACTTGATCTCGGCGAGAGATTCCTGCAATTGACTGAGCTGGTGGAAATTGTGGATTTTCGTTTGATTGAAGATGAAGAGGATGCCGGCGGTGAGCTGGATATAGTTTTTGTAGAAGGCAACCCAATGACAGAAGCCAATGTGAAAACATTACAGGAGGCTCGAAAAAGGTCTAAAATTTTATGCGCTTTGGGAAACTGCGCGGCTATGGGTGGCATTCCGGAAATCAGGAACTATCACGAAAAGACCAACACTATAAAACATGTCTATAAATATATCCAAGGCATCCAGAACGAAGAAGTCAAAGAGATTGATAATTTTGTGAAAGTGGACTTCACTTTTCCGGGTTGTCCCATCAACGCCGAAGAGTTTTTGAAGTACATTCCGGAACTGATTGCGGGGCGCATTCCGACCATTTCCGATACGCCAGTGTGTGTGGAATGCAAGAAAGCGGGCAATCGCTGTCTTTTGCTCGACAAAAAACCGTGTTTTGGACCGATGATTTTGGGTGGGTGCAATGCGGTGTGTCCAACCAGCCGCATGATGTGTCAAGGTTGTCGCGGCCTGCGGCCGACGGGGAATGTGAAAGCCATGCGCGCCACGCTGAAAAATATGATGAGTGATGAAGAGTTTGAAAACACCACGGAAATCTATGGTATGCGAGATGACATTGAGGAGAAGATGGCATAGTTTTACAAATTAAATACGAGCGCGTAACTATGAAGAATTTTTTTAAATATCTCTTGCTCATCGCCCTCTTTTCTTTTTGGGGGATAGTGCTGACCAACAAAACTCAAACACAGGAAGTGGTGCGAGAGGTGAAAATGGCGGTGCAAAAGGAATTGGGCCTGGATCAACCGTGTTCTAAGCCATTGACATATGCCATTGGCAATATCGATCCAAAATTTGGCATTTCCCAGGATGATTTAGAAAAACTAGCTACCCAGGCGGCGGAGGTTTGGAATAAGGGTGAAGGGAAGGTGCTACTGCAATATGATCCAGCGGCGGCGTTCAAGATAAATTTAGTTTTTGACAATCGGCAAGAACAATCTGTGGCGGCGGCGGAGTTAGAGCAAAATTTGCAAAGTCTGGAAGCGACCGATAAGGTGTTGACGCAACAATATAATTCGCTGAGCGTAGATTATAAGAAAAAGATTGATAATTATAATAACGACGTGGTGGATTACAAAAATAAGCTGGACAAATATAACGCCGAAGTCAGCTATTGGAATGGCCAAGGTGGTGCGCCGGCAGATGAATATAGTAAATTGAAAAAAACCAAGAACGATCTAAATGATCGATTTAATAAAATCCAGCAAGAAGGCGCTGCCATCAATGCACTGGTCAATCAAACTAACAGTTTGGCCAAAAAAGAGAATCAAATGGTCGCGAACTATAATAGCACCGTGGCGACTTATAAAAGCCAATACGGCGACATGCAGGAATTTGAAAAAGGCGTTTTTGACGGAAAAGAAATCAATGTTTATCAATTCAAGGCGGCGTCAGATTTGCGCCTGACTTTGATCCATGAATTGGGCCACTATCTCGGTCTGCCGCACGTGGAAAATTCCAAATCAATCATGTATTATCTGATCGGTGATCAAGATATTAACACTCCCACGTTGACAGCGGAAGATACCGCTGCCCTTAAAAATATTTGTAAATTAAATTAACTAAAGTATAATGGAAATATGTTACTCAAAATAAACCACATTGCGAAAATGGAAGGACACGCCGGCTTTATGGCCAGTGTTTTGCAGGGGAACGTTAAATCGGCCAAGTTGGAAGTGCAAGAGGGCATTCGCCTTATTGAAGGTGTGCTCATCGGGCGGCATTATAAAGACATGCCGGTGGTGGCGCAACGGATCTGTGGCATCTGTCCGGTGGTGCACAGTCTGACTTCGATTAAGGCTTTGGAAAATGCCATGAGGGTCACTGTCACACCGGAGACGGAAAAATTGCGCGCGGTCATGGAATATGGGCAGATCATTCATTCGCATGCTCTGCATCTTTTCTTTTTGTCGCTGGCTGATTTTTTGGATATGGATAATGATATCAAATTGGTTCAGGAATATCCGGCCGAAGCCAAAATGGCGATCCGCATCCGTGAATATGGCATGTCGATTGTGAAAGTGATCGGGGGACGAGTGGTGCATCCGCTGACTAATGAAGTGGGCGGCTTTAAAAAAGCACCGGAGGCTGATGCTTTGCGGCGTATTGCCATGGAGTCGGCGGAAATCTTGCAGGTCGCCCAAGAGTTGGGAGCATTTTTCAAAAAAATCAAAATCCCGGAATTTTATCGTGAAACGGAATATGTTTCATTGCAAAAAAAAGGCGAGTATGGGATTTATGACGGTGACATTGTTTCCAACCGTGGTTTTCATATCCCGGTGGAAAATTTTGAAGCCAGTTTCCACGAACTGCAACGCCAACAAGAAGTGATCAAGCGAGTGGAACACGGAGGAGAAAGCTATATGATCGGTGCGATTGCCCGGGTGAATATCAACCGTGACAAATTAAAGCCGGCGGCGCAAAAATATCTGACAAGTTTGGCCTGGAAATTTCCGTATTACAATCCGTTTGGTAATATTTTGGCTCAAATGGTGGAAGTTATCCATTCGGTCGAAAGCTCAGCGCAATTACTGCGGGAACTGTTGCACGCTGATTTGGAACAAGTGGTCACAAAAAGCTATGAAGTGAGGGAAGGCACGGGAGTGGCCGCGATCGAGGCGCCGCGTGGAACGCTCTACTATCATGTGGATGTTGACGCGAAAGGCTATATCAAGAATGTGAACATCATCACTCCGACCGCTCAGTTTTTGAATAATTTAGAAGACGACATCGCGGAATATATCCCCACCATCCTTGGTCTCGAGGGCGAAGCGCGCGAGAAAAAATTACGTGCCTTCATCCGAGCTTATGATCCGTGTATCAGTTGCGCAGTCCATTAATAATAAATTAATTTAAGAATATAAAAATATGGCAGAATTAAATCAAGTGTACAAGTGCAACGTGTGCGGGAATATGACTGAATTGGTCCACAGTGGCACGGGAGAAATGGTGTGTTGTGGACAACCGATGGAACTCGTGCAAGCAAAGAGTGAAGAGGAAGGGACGGAAAAGCATCAGCCAACCATCGAAAAAACCGACATTGGCATGATTGTGCGCGTGGGGAGCGTCGCGCATCCGATGACCGCCGAGCATTATATCGAATGGATCGAGCTTATCACTGAGCACCGCACGTATAGAAAGCAGCTAGAACCGGGAGATGAACCGATGGCGGAATTTTGTCTGGAAGCTGAGCATGCTGAAGCACGGGCGTATTGCAACGTGCACGGGCTGTGGAAAAACTAAAAATATGCATGACTTTATCTTAGCCAAAGAAATTATTGATCAACTAAAGGCAATTTCTGCTGAGCAGAAAGTTGATAATATTAAAAAAGTCCAAGTTGAAATCGGGCAGATTTCCTTGGCGCATGACGGCCACCCTGAACATACGGAAGACCTGAACGAGGAGAATTTGCGGTTCGGGCTAGAGACGGTGGCGAAAAACACGCCTTTTGAAAAGACTATATTTGAGATTAAAAAAGTGGCGGGTAATCATTGGAAAATCACCGGAGTTGAAGTATAATAAGGACAGTAAAATACTTAATGTAAAAAATACTATGACGAAAATTGCAATCAATGGTTTTGGCCGAATCGGCCGACTGAGTTTCAAAATTGCATTTGGCAAAGAGGATATTGAAGTGGTGGCCATCAATGATTTGACGGACATCAAGACCGCCGCCCATCTTTTGCAATATGATTCCTCTTACGGGAAATATGAGAAAGAAATTTCTGTTGATGAAGAAAACTCAGAGCTGATTGTGGATGGCACACGGATAAAATATTTTATGGAAAAAGATCCAGCGAATTTGCCATGGGGCGAATTGGCAGTGGATGTCGTTTTGGAATGTAGCGGAGTTTTCAATGATAAGGAAAAAGCGCAAAAACATATTGATGCCGGTGCGAAAAAAGTTGTTATGTCGGCGCCGGCCAAGGATGACACCCCAGTCTATCTTTTGGGCGTGAATGAAAATGAATATAAAAATGAAACAATCATTTCTAACGGTTCTTGCACTACCAACTGTTTGGCGCCAGTCATCAAGGTACTGGATGAAAAGTTCGGAGTAGAGAAGGGTTTTATGACTACGACGCATTCTTACACGAATGATCAGCGGCTGCAGGATCTGCCGCATAGTGATTTGCGTCGGGCGCGTGCGGCCGCTTTGAATATCATCCCTACGACGACAGGAGCCGCTAAGACTGTTGGTAAAGTGATCACTCATCTGGCAGGCCAACTGGATGGCATTTCTTTGCGAGTGCCAACTCCGGTCGTTTCTATCACCGACTTTGTTTGTACATTGGAAAAAGAAGCGACAGTTTCCGAGATAAACAGTGCTTTTCGTGAAGCCGCTATGAATGAACTCAAAAATATTTTAGGCGCCACGGACGCCGAACTGGTCTCAATGGATTATAAGATGGATCCGCGCAGTTCGATTGTGGACTTGCCGCTCACAATGGCTAATGGCAATCTGGTGAAAGTGGTTGCTTGGTATGATAACGAATGGGGATACTCGAATAGATTAGTGGAAATGGCGGAATATATTAGTAGAAAATAATTTTAAATTCACGTTTAATGTTTGACATTCTAATCAAAAATGGCACAGTCATCGATGGCACCGGGAGTGCGATGCGGAATTTTGATATTGGGATAAAAGACGACAAGATCGTGGAGATTGGAGAGCTGCACAATGAAAGAGGCGAGATTGAAATTGATGCCAAGGGGAAAATTGTTTGCCCCGGTTTTGTGGACGTGAACAATCACAGCGACACTTATTGGCAGATGTTCCTCGAGCCGAATTTAGAAAGTCTGGTCTATCAGGGCATCACAACTATTGTCGGTGGGAATTGCGGATCATCATTGGCTCCACTCGTGTCTGCCAAGAATATCGAATCTATCCAAAAATGGGTGGATTTGTCAAAAGTGAATGTCGATTGGCTGAGTACGCAAGAATTTTTCGATTTTTTGGAAAAGAAAGGTTTGACTCTCAATTTTGCCACCCTGGCCGGTCATGGTACGATGCGGCGCGGAGTGCTGGAAGATGAAATGCGCAGCCCTAACCCTAAGGAGTTGAATTTTATAAAAAAGAAATTGACTCAATCCTTAGAGCAAGGCTCTTTGGGGATGTCGACCGGACTGATTTATACCCATGCCCGCATGGCAACTGTTTCCGAGCTGACTGAGCTCGCGGAAATCGTGCAAAAATACGGGGGCGTTTATGCAACCCATATTCGCGGGGAGGCGGAAGAATTAGCCGAGTCTATTGAGGAAGCGATAACTGTCGCGGAAAAATCCAAAGTAAAATTGCACATCTCTCATCTCAAAGCGGTGGGCGCCAAGAATTGGCCGAAAATGGAGGAAGCAATTTCTTTGATAGAGCGAGTGAATAATAAGGACTTAGATATTTCTTTCGACATTTATCCATACACGAATACGGGCTCAGTTCTTTACACTTTCTTGCCGCCCTGGGTGGCGGAGGGTGGTAGGACAATGATGCTTAACCGTTTGAAAGACCCAGGGATCCGAGCCAAAGTGATTGCGGAAATGAAAGCTTCAGTTTTTGAATATGACAAAATAGAGATTGCTTCCAGTGGATTGGATAAAACTATGAACCGGAGAAGGGTGAGTGAATTGGCGGTGTCTCAGCATAAAACAGCGGAGGATACGGTTTTGGACATTCTGATTGCTTCCGACGGACGAGTGATCACCAGTGCAGAGCTTTTAAGTGAAAATAATATCCGCCAAGCTCTCCGAAGCCCGCTATCTATGATTGCCACCAATGGAGCAGGCTATAGCCTTGCGCATAATGATACGGGTGAGATGGTGCATCCCAGGTCATTTGGCACAATGATGAAAATATTTTCGCAATATGTGATGAGTGAAGAAATTTTAACTTGGGAAGAAGCGGTGAAAAAAATGACTTCCGCTCCGGCGGAAAAATTCGGTATCCGAAATCGGGGCAAGATCGAGAAGGGATATTTTGCCGATGTGGTTATTCTGGATCAAGGCAAGATAGGCGCTGGCGCGACCAAAGATGATCCGTATCAATATGCGCGCGGAGTGGAACATCTTTTGATCAACGGCAAGATTATTTTGCAGGAAGGAGAATTTAAGGGCGGCCGGAACGGCCGAATAATCAAACGTTAGGATTTGATATGAATAAGATTGATTTAAAAGGCAAAAAGATCACAGTAATGGGATTGGGACTTCACGGAGGGGCGGTTGGTACCGTTCGTTTTTTGTCTGAGGCGGGTGCGCGTCTAACGGTCACGGAAATAAAATCCAAAGAAGAAGTGGCGCCATCACTAGCCAAATTGAAAGATTTGAAAAATATCAAATATGTTTTTCATCAGCACTGCCCGGAAGATTTTGTCAGTGTGGATATGGTGGTCAAAAATCCGGCGGTGGCATGGACGAATAAATATATCAAATTGGCTTTGGATAATAAGGTGCCGGTGGAAATGGATTCCAGCCTTTTTTTCAAATTTTGCAAAAATCCCATCATTGGGGTGACCGGCACGAAAGGGAAAACGACCACGGCTAGCTTGATTTATGAAATATTGAAAACGGCCGGCAAGAATCCGCTGAAAGTCGGCATCGGGCAAACATCCGTTTTAGATAAATTGAAGGAATTGAAAAAAGACACGACGGTGGTGTTTGAACTTTCCAGCTGGCGGCTGAGTGCCTTGGGACGGGCGCGCCTCAGTCCTGAAATTGCGGTCATCACTAATCTTTATCCGGATCATCTGAATTACTACAAATCTATCGCTGAATATATCAAAGACAAAAAAAATATATGTCTCTATCAAAAAAAAGAAAACAGTTGTGTGATTTCGGGCGACAATGAAATTCTAGAAAGCCTTTCTTTGGAAATAAAATCTCGATTGATCAAATTTTCCAAAAATAAGATTGATTCCGGTCGCGGTGTGTACGTCGAAAATGGCACGATCTATTCCAATGACGGCATAGATGAAAAAAAGATAATGAGCGTTGCTGAAATTAAATTGCGAGGAGAGCATAACTTAGAAAATATTTTGGCGGCCAGTGCGGCGGCCGTGGCGGCCGGAGTGAATTTGGCGTCTATCAGAAAAGCTATTATGGCTTTCAGCGGGGTGGCTCATCGATTGGAAACTGTGCGCGAACTCAATGGAATTAAATATATCAATGATTCAGCCGCTACGATGCCAGAGGCTGCTATTTCAGGCATAAAATCTTTTTCTGAACCGATCGTACTGATTGCTGGCGGTTCGGATAAGAATCTGGATATGACAGAATTCACCAAGATTATTTGTGCAAAAGCGAAAGGAGTGGTTTTTCTGAAAGGGGCGGCCACGGACAAAATCCTAGTGGCTATGAAAAAAGTGGACGGAGAATTGGCCAGGCGCGGTTTTGAAATTGTAGAGACGATGGAAAAAGCTTTGTCATTGGCCAGATCAGTGGCGGAAAAAGGCGACATAATCTTGCTTTCCCCCGGGGCGGCCAGTTTTGGGCTATTTGCCAATGAATTTGACCGAGGCGATAAATTTAAAGAAGCGGTCAAAAAATTGAAATAACAAAAATCCCCGAAAGGGGATTTTTTTGTGGGCGCACCAAGATTCGAACTTGGGACCTCGTCATTATCAGTGACGCGCTCTAACCAACTGAGCTATGCGCCCATGTGGACCCTATCCCGCCTTGGCGGGATAACCTCCTGCTTTTAGGTGTGTGGACCCTATCGGACTCGAACCGATCACCTCCTGCTTGCAAAGCAGGCGCTCTACCAGATGAGCTAAGGGCCCAAAAGCCTGAAAATAGGCTAAACGACAACTAAAAACTATTATACACGAAGATAGAGATTTGTCCATACTACTCTCTCGAATTCTAATCTGAAGTGCAATTGCCTTTTAAACAAAAGACATCCCGTTTCTGGGTTAAGATAGTTGTATCGAGCAACTTAATCATTAACTCAAACGAGATGTCCTACCAACAGCTTACC
>Ga0114951_10000527_pt1 | contig 52586 bp, 46 predicted proteins | sample AM7aDNAmetaG_FD_88677 | JGI IMG/M metagenome (GOLD analysis project Ga0114951, IMG submission 88677) | Freshwater microbial communities from Finland to study Microbial Dark Matter (Phase II) - AM7a DNA metaG | ecosystem: Environmental > Aquatic > Freshwater > Lake | place: Finland: Lake Alinen...
CGATGTTTCAAGAATAACAAGATCAAAAGCGGCAACTTTTAAAATGTTAACCGTTTCCCTGACGTATTTGTTTAAAGTCAGATTAGAATCACGTGTAGCCATCGAGCGCAGATAAACGTTGTTATTGTTGATGGCATTCATGCGTATCCTGTCGCCTAGTAATGCGCCTCCTGTTTTGCGTTTTGAAGGGTCAACACATACAATACCTATCTTCTTATCTGGGAAATCGAGTAGAAATCGTTGTACAAACTCGTCAATGAGCGATGATTTCCCTGCTCCTCCTGTTCCTGTTATACCCAACACAGGCACTTTTGATTGGGCAGCCAGATGGTTTATTTCGTTTATAATGGCAACATTTTCTTCAGGATAATTTTCAACGGCAGAAATTAATTTGGCTATAGATTTATAATGCTGCTTCTCAATATCAGAAAGCGAGACGACAATTTTTTTACCCCTGTGAAAATCAGATTTCATCAACACATCATTTATCATTCCCTGTAAACCCATAGCCCTGCCATCATCGGGCGAATAAATTTTAGTTATGCCATAGGCTTCAAGTTCTGCCACCTCATCAGGAAGGATAACGCCGCCGCCACCGCCGAAAATTTTAATATCTTCAAAACCCTTTTCCTTTAACTGGTCATGCATGTATTTAAAAAACTCTATGTGCCCCCCCTGATAAGAGGTAACAGCTATAGCCTGAACATCTTCCTGAACTGCAGCATCAACGATTTCCTTCACTGAACGATTGTGTCCCAGATGAATAACCTCTGCACCTGTAGATTGCATGATGCGACGCATGACATTTATAGACGCATCGTGCCCATCAAACAAAGAAGCAGCGGTTACAATTCTGACGTGGTTTTCGGGTTTATATAAATCAGTAGGTATCATAAAAGTTTATATTATCAATTAACAATTATATAATTTTGGTTGTAAAGATAAAAAAAATATTATTCTCAGTTTTGGTTTTATGAATTATTCAAGTGCATTCGAATGTATTAATTTTAATATGAATTGGTAATAATATTATATTAAATTATTTTTACCTTTGATAATAATAATTTTTTATGATTGTAAATGACAGACCTAAAAGAAATAATAAAAAAATCAAATGTGTACTTAAAGAAATTGTATTAAAAAATGATTAACTAAGCAATACTAAATTGCTTAAGCGGCTCCAAGTCAATAAAAGTTAAGAGTAATAAATATAAAAATATGAATTATTTAGAACTCGATTTAAAAATAATTGAAAAGCACGGCAAGTCTAGAAGAGATAAAAACTTTGATTTCAGGTCTTTTCTTAAATGTCAGGATTCAGACAAAATTGATAGCATTGTACACCATTTGTTTATGGAAATATCCAAAAAAATTGACTGTACAAGCTGTGGTAATTGTTGTACGCAATTAAAGGCGCTAATAGAAGAAAAAGATATTGAAAGGCTGTCTCATAGGCTTGGAATTACCTCACAGGAACTTATTGATACTTATACTGAAAAGGACGAAGGAGAATACTATCTGAAATCACTTCCCTGCTTTTTTCTGAAAGATAAAATATGTTCGATATACGATGACAGACCGCATGAATGTATGTCGTACCCATTTTTGCACAAAAAAGATATTATTTCAAGACTTTGGGGTGTTGTTGATAATTATTCTTTTTGCCCTATTGTGTATAATGTTTACGAACAGTTGAAAATAAAATTTAGGAGATAAAAGCTGTCTTAAAAGTATCTTTTGGCATATAAGTACTTTATATTATACTGATACGGATATTGATTAGTTTTCATTGGGAATGAATATTTATATCATTACATTTGCATTATAAATGAATAATTAATACTATAAATATTCATTTGTAATGAAATGTTTTGTATATTTGTAAAAATATTTCTTTAAATCTGATAAAAATGAAGAACCTTATAAAACAAGTAATCTTCGACCAGAAACAATATTCTTACGAGAACACAGTTGAAAGAATTATCCCTGGAGTGCTTATAAATAATGATGAGGTGCTTGTTATTTCAGGAATCCGCCGTTGTGGAAAATCGGTTTTGTTAAATCAGATACGGGCAAAACAAAAAGAAAAAGATTTCTATTTGAATTTTGATGACGACAGGTTAACGAAATTCAAGGTAGAGCATTTTCAGCAATTGTACGAAGTTTTTATTGAGTTATTCGGGAAACAGAAAACCTTTTATTTTGATGAAATACAAAATATTGAAGGGTGGGAATTGTTTGTGCGTCGCTTGTACGATGAAGGGTGCAAAGTATATGTAACCGGCTCCAATGCACGAATGCTTAGCAAAGAGCTGGGCACACATCTTACAGGGAGGTATTGTGCTTACGAGCTTTATCCCTTTTCATTTACCGAATTCCTTGCTTTAAAAAAAGTAAAGGTGACCCCTTCTGATTATTATTCTACCGAAGGTATTGCAAATATTACGAAGCTCTTTAATACATATATACGCATAGGAGGCTTCCCTCAATATATAAAAACAGAAAATGACACCTACCTGAAGTCTCTTTATGAAAGTATTTTATACAGAGATGTGATGGTAAGAAACAAACTTACCAACGAAAAAGAAATACTTGAATTGGTTTATTACCTGGCAAGCAACGTGGCTAAACCCTTTTCATATAACGCATTAACTAAAATGATAGGGTTAAAGCATTCTGCAACTGTAAAAAATTATATTGAATTAATTGAGAACACATATTTGCTGTCTCAGGTTTCAAAGTTTGATTTTTCATTAAAAAAACAAATATATAATCATAAAAAAATCTATTTCATTGACAACGCCATAGTGTATAAACTGGGGTTCAATTTTTCTGAAAATATGGGCAGATTGCTTGAAAACCTTGTATTTGTAGAACTCAAAAGACGTTCTTATGAAGTATTTTATCATTCCGATAAGACTGAATGTGATTTTGTGGTGCGGGAAGGAAGCCAAATAACCCAACTCATACAGGTTTGTTATCAGCTGACAGACGAAAACAAGGAACGTGAAATAAAAGGCTTAAAAGATGCCATGCATCAATACCGTTTAGGCAAAGGAATAATTCTAACTGCTGATAGAGAAGAACAAGAATTACATTTTCACGATAAGGAAATAGTTATAATACCTGTTTGGAAATGGTTGTTAGAATACAGTAATATGCCTTAATTGATTTATTAATCTTTATTTTTATCACCTATGAAAATTTTCTCTATACCTACCGGAAATCTTAAAATGGATGGTGGTGCCATGTTTGGCGTTGTTCCCAAAATATTATGGCAAAAAAATTACCCTGCAGACGAAAACAATTTTTGCAACTGGGCTATGCGTTGCTTGCTTATAGATGACGGACCTCGAAAAATATTGGTAGATACAGGCATTGGCGACAAACAGGACGAAAAATTCTTTTCTAAATACCATCTTAACGGAAATGATAATTTAATTAATTCCCTTACTATCAATGGTTATTCTACTGACGACATAACAGATATAATATTTACCCATCTCCATTTTGACCATGTAGGGGGAGCCCTCAAATACAACAAAGAACGTTCTGAAACAGAGCTTACCTTTAAAAATGCAACCTATTGGATTAGCAGACAGCAATGGAACTGTGCCATAAACCCAAACCGAAAAGAAAAGCCTTCTTTTTTGAAAGAGAATATTATTCCTATTGAAGACAGTGGTCACCTGAAATTTATTAAAAATGACACTTTGCTGTTTACAGATATTTTAGTGAAATTATTTTACGGACATACCGACGGACAAGTTATCCCATTTATAAGCTACAAAGGCAAAACCATTGTCTTCATGGGCGATATGATAGCTTCTTCTGCACATATTCCTGTTCCTTATGTCATGGGCTATGACGTTAACCCCCTTACTGTTATTGCAGAAAAAGAAAAGTTTCTGGCCGATGCTGCCGAAAAACAATATATTCTTTTTTTTGAACACGACCTGAATGTCGAATGTTGTACTGTTTGCAAAACTGAGAAGAATGACTTCAGGGTAAGAAACGTTTTCCAACTTGTAGATGTCTAATTAGAGGCTGTCTCAAAAGGACATTCTTTTTTAATTTAAAGGACATCATTGTAATTTTTTATATATCTAAACTATTAGTAAAGAATTTTCTTTGAAATACCCAGAATAAAAAAAGTCCGTGAGATTTTCACGGACTTTTTAACAAAAAGAAATAAATTACTGAATAATCAGCTTGCTGAGGATATTTGTTTTATCATTAATTATCCTGACAAAGTAAATTCCTTTCAGCAGGTATCTCAGGTCGAGCTGTGTGGTTGAATTGCCGTTTATCCAGTTGCGGTAAACCAGCTGTCCTTCAACATTGAATATCGTCAGGTCGGCTTTAGTGCTTAAACCCTCTACAACGAAATTTGTTTTTCCGTTGGAAGGATTAGGATAGATCATCACAGTGGTATTTCCGCCATATTCAACGATACCTGAACATCCGATAAAAATAATTGTCACTGTATCCGACCCAGAGCATGAACCTTTTGTAACATCAACCCAGTATTGGAATGTTCCCAAACCAATACCGACGGTATCGACATAGAGAGTCTGTGTAGTTGCTCCCGTAGACCATAGATAGCTGTCGTAACCTGCACCAGCATCAAGGGTGATATTGGTATTTCCGCACAAAGTATCATTGTTGCCAATGTTAGGTTGAGTAAACGGGTTCACTGTCACCGTAACATTGTCGGTGGCGTTTCCACATGAACTGGTAACAGAAACCATATAGGTGGTGGTCACACTTGGCGAAGCAAGCGGGTTTGCAATATTGCTGTTGCTAAGCCCGAGTGAAGGAGACCACACATAAACCGTTCCGCCTGATGCTGTAAGCTGAGTGCTTTCACCCTGGCAAATTGCTACATTATTTCCTGCCTCAGCTGTTGGAGCAGTGGTAATGGTAACCGTTACCACAGAAGCAGTGGTATCCCAGTTGCCCACTGCGTAAAGAGTAAGACCAACCATGCCATTAGTAATATCATACGCTCCCGGTACATACTTTGGATTCTGCAGCGTATTATCAAGGAAAGTGCCATCGCCGGAAGTTGTCCAATATATGCTATTGTAATTTGAGGCGTTTGCGCTTACAATACTTAAAGTGTCAAGATAACAAACGCTCAGAGCGGGACCTGCATCAGCAACTGGCAGTTCATAAAAGTCAACATCATCAAAATCGAGGTAATAGTTCGCAGTATTTCCTCTCTTTGCATTGATGGAAGGAATAAGGTCATCGCCGATGTAAGAAGTTAAAGGAATAGTAATATGTTTCATCAGGTTTGAGACCACATGATTTGTAGAATCAATAAGATAAACCATGTTTTTGGTCACTCCGCAATCAGATGATATGTAAATAAAAACTGAGTCGGTATGAAGCGTAGTGGCATTACCCGTTGGACCGCTGACTATCCTGTAATTAAATCCAAAAGCTGTATGAGCATCCACCTGTCCAACCTTCTTATTCATAGAGGCTGTACCCGTTGGGTTAGCATTTGACAGCGACCTATACATGACATAAGACGTGTTTCCATGTGTGTTGCCAGTCGTGAAGTTGGTCGTCCAGTCGGCCAGTGGCGTAGTGGTTTCAAAGTCTTCGATATTCGGAATGCTCAGAATGGCGGGTATTGTGGTTGTAGTATAAACAGTATCGTTGCTGTGAACAGCGTCGGTTGCGAGGTTGGTATAAACTGTATAGCTATAGCTGCCAGCAGCAGTAGTATTAAATAAACCAACCAGTAGTGTATCCGAAGCATATGCAGCCAGCGGACCAGGAAGTGTGGCATTAAGTGTAACGGGACTTCCGGGAGTTGTAATATGAGCTACAACCGGAATGTTGGTTTGCGATGCATTACCATTATTGGTAATGACAACTATTACAGGATTGCTCGTACTCCCGCAGATGCTATTGACAGGCGATAAAAGTTGCGTTACCCCAACATCATTGGCAGTAGGAATATAAACCTGGACGCGGTCGATGCCTATATCATCATTTCCATAATCGGAAACAGCTTCAAAGCGCAGAACAGCTCCAGAAGCTGAGGAGTTACCAAGATTAATAATATGTTCAACCCATACCGAACTTGTATCAAATTTCTGAAGCAAACTAAAAGTGGCGCCTGAATCAAGAGAAAGGAACACACCAAGTGAATCGGTTCCAGTTGGGTTGATATGCCAAAACTTGAGCATCTTGGTGCCCATAGTGGTGAAGTCAAGATAAAGGTCAACTTTGCTGATATCGCCGGCAGTGGCATAAAAGGTGTGTAACCTGGCCGAATGAGCTGTTCCGTTGGCGCCAGCGGGAGTGTAAGCTCCACCTGTAGGTTGTGTCCATACGGCGGTAGCGCCATCATCATCGCGCCTCCATGAGTCGTTGCCAGTTAAGGGGGTATTTGTCCAATAAAGGCTAGGCACATCTCTGGTGTTGAATTTATTTACCCATGCGTTGTCGAAATCTTCTATAAAAGGCAGGGGAGCATAGCTTTGAACATACACTGTCTTGGTAGTGGTGTCGTTAACATTATCGCCATCCATACCCGAATTCGGGAGGGCGGTCCATGCCTTGATGGTATAATATCCTCCTGTGTTGAAATTATATGTCCCAATGGCAATAGGTCCGTCAGTTGAATCAGGAGGTAAGCCGGGAGTATTTGTATAAGCAACGGGAGACTGGGTTGCCCCGTTGACCGACCATCTTATAGAAGCGGTCTTTAATGAATCTGTGCCGAAATTCAATACGCTGACAGCAACGGAAGTATTTCCCGAAACCATTAAACCTGGCGAATCAATAGAAACGACGCCTGCATCGTTGGGTGAAAGAATGGTCACCTTGATTTCGTCAAGACCAATATCCGACTGTCCTGCATTTGACTTGCCCACAAAACGCAGCACAACGGTAGGCGATACAGACGAGCCAAGAGCTATCTGCTGCTGTGTCCATGCGGATACGATATTGTATGTTTGCAAAACGCTGAAAGTTGTTCCTCCATCAGTTGACATATAAACAAGCAACGAATCGGTGCCGCCAGTATTGATATTCCAGAACTTCAAAAGCTTAGCGCCAACAGGGCTGAAATCAAGGAAAAGATCAAGAGTGCCTGTTGTTCCCGATACTGTCCCGTTTGTATGGAAACGCGCCGAATGTACGGTCGAGTTGGCGCCAGCAGGAGTGTAAACACCGCCTGTGCCTGTCCATGTAGCACTTGCTCCGTCATCATCTCTTCTCCATGAATTATTTCCTGTTGCAGGAGTGTTGAGCCAGTACTGATCGGGAGCATCGTCTGTTGCCAGTTTACTGGTCCATATGTTGTCGAAATGCTGGAGATAAGGAATAGTACCATAACTCTGCACGTATACTATCTGGGTGGCGGTATCGTTCACCAGGTTCTGATCGGTATTGTTATCAGGATTTGATGTCCACACTTTAATGCTGTGGTTTCCCGTTGCAGTGATATTACAGGTTCCTATCTGGAAAGGACCATCAGTGGCATTCTGCGCCAGTCCTGCATTGGAGTATGTGAAGGGTGCCTGTGTAGCGCCATCAACCTTCCATCCTATAGAAGCAGATGTAAGAGCCGATGTACCGTAGTTCTTCACTGTGACCGTCATATTATTACTGCCAGGCGCTACCGAACCGGTGGGCGAATTAATGGCTGTGATGCCTGCATCATATTGATAAACCACAGGGGGCGTCCATCTGTAAATAAGTCCAGGTGTTGGAAACACAGTCAATGAAATAGTGACCGAAGCCGTATATACTGATCCTGCAGTGGTAGCACCCCAGTCGGTGGTTGTGGTTCTGTTGTTAAAATCAGTATTTGTCGCACCCCTCAGCCCTATTTGAGGTGCAGTGGCATTGTTGGCATTTACAGTAACTGCGCCATAAACAAATTCAATTACATTCGTTGTTTCATACAGCTTAATCTGGAAATTGAAATCTTCACCTCTTTGGGTATTTCTTCTGAAATGTTTCCATTGAATAATAAGTGTTCTGTCAGGTGCAGTACCAACAGTTTCATATTCCAGATCAGAACCAAATTGAGCGGCAATATTTCTTCCAAACAGGGAAAGCCTGTTCTGAAGTACTGCAGGAGCTGCTGATGTCGTGCTGATAGGCAGTATATAGCTCGTTGATGTCATGTCAACAGGGTTTGGAGTAAGCGTTGATTGCCCGAAACTGATCCATCCGTTGGTATTTACAGCAAAAACATTATAAATGTTCCCGTTGTAAATGAAATTGAATCCGATTGGTAATCCTGGCCCAGTGAGAGCAGTACCACCCAGTGGGACAGCCGGATCAACAAACCGTTGTTCATCAATCATTGTATCACCGAGAATTGTACCTCCGGTAATTTCGGTGTAAGTTGATGTTGCCTGACTGAATATATAGCCAGCAACCTGTGCATGCGAATTGATAGTTATCAGCACACATGCAATGAATAAAAAGAAAAATTTTTTCATAAAATATTTGTTTTATTAATAATAGGTTTCTTGCTAAAAGCATATCAAAGATAAAATTTATTTAATAGAGGAAAAAAGATTATTTAGTATCTGTCTATATTATTGTTCATTTAAGAAATAATGATTTTAAACAAAATATTTTGCGATTTAAAAATAAAGTGTTAGTATTGCACAGTTAAATAGTTACAAGTGTTCAATAAATCGCGTGTCGGCGGATGAGACTTGACAAATAAGATTACTAAAAATTACTATCGTATTATAAAAACTAAACCTCATGTTTGTATTAGAAACAAAAATCAACATTAATTCGGACGAATTTAAGAGTAATAAGGAAGCGTTTCTCAAATTACAGGAAAGATACAATGAAATTCACAGAGAAATTATCAAGGGTGGTCCTGAAAGATCAAGGAAAATGCATAAAGAGAGAGGCAAATTATTGGTAAGAGAACGTATTAATCTGTTAGTAGATGCCAACACACCATTCCTGGAATTATCTCCTTTGGCTGCTTACGATCAGTATAATAATGAGTTCCCATCTGCTGGAATAGTAACGGGCATAGGACTGATCCACGGCAGAGAAGTTGTCATCATTGCCAATGATGCTACTGTGAAAGGTGGCACATATATGAGGTACGCTATTAAGAAACACTTGCGGGCTCAGGAAATTGCTATGGAAAATCTTTTACCGTGTGTTTATCTTGTCGATTCGGGGGGGGCTTTCTTACCAGAACAGGATACTGTTTTTCCTGACAAAGAGCATTTTGGAAGGTTTTTCTATAATCAAGCCAGGCTTTCGGCTTTGGGTGTTCCTCAGATTTCTATTGTTATGGGGTCGTGCACTGCTGGTGGTGCCTATGTGCCTGCGATGAGTGACGAAACTATTATCGTCAAAAACCAAGGAACTATTTTCCTGGGTGGTCCTCCATTGGTTAAAGCCGCAACAGGTGAAATTGTTACACCTGAAGAGCTGGGCGGTGCTGATGTACATACTTCTATTTCCGGTGTTGCAGACCACTTTGCCGAAAACGACAGACATGCTATCCAGATTTGCAGAAACATCTTCGAATCAATGAAATACGAGAAGAAGCAGAAATTAGATATTACTGTTATTGAAGAACCTCTCTACGACCCCGAAGAACTTTATGGCATAGCCCCGGTAGATTTTAAGAAACTTGTTGACCCTAAAGAGATTATCATGAGAATGGTTGATGGCAGCAAATTTCATGAGTTTAAAGAAAGATATGCTACATCTGTTGTTACTGGCTTTGCACGTATTATGGGATTCCCTGTTGGAATAATTGCCAACAATGGAGTACTGTTCTCTGAATCAGCGTTAAAAGCAACACATTTTATTGAGCTTTGTACTTCTAAAAAAATACCTTTAATATTTTTACAAAACATAACTGGTTTTATTGTCGGCAAAGAGTACGAAAGACATGGCATAGCAAAAGACGGAGCCAAGATGGTCCATGCTGTTGCCAATGCTGACGTGCCTAAATTTACTGTGATTTTTGGTGGTTCTTTTGGTGCTGGAAATTATGGCATGTGCGGCCGCGCTTATGGTCCAAGATTATTGTTTATGTGGCCCAATGCCAAAATATCTGTTATGGGTGGCTTACAAGCTGCTATTGTATTATCTACCGTTAAAGAAGAGCAATACCTCGCTCAAAACAAAGTGGCCCCTAAAGAAGAAATAGATGCGCTAAGAAAAAAAATAATTGATAAATATGAATATGAGGGATCTGCTTACTATAGCACCTCTCGTTTATGGGATGATGGCATTATTGACCCTACTGATACCAGAAAAATACTGGCTATGGGTATTGCCATGTCGCTGAATAAAAAAATCCCTGATCAGAATAATGGTATATTTAGAATGTAAGATAAAAAAAAGATGAAATACAAATAGTCATTAGTCACTGGGCATTAGTCATTAGAAAAAATTGCAAAATGAAGAATTTAGAAGAATTAATTGTTTATAATTTATCAATGGAGATTGGAGAAAAAATTTGGGATACCGTTGATAATTGGGACTATTTTGCAAAAGACACTATAGGTAAGCAATTGGTAAGAGCTGTAGACTCTGTTGCAGCTAATTTGAGTGAAGGTTTCGGAAGGTATCATTATCTTGAAAATAAACATTTCTGTTATTATTCAAGAGGCTCTTTATACGAATCTAAAACATGGATTACTAAAGCTCATAATAGAAAATTGTTCAATGATTCCGATTTTCTTTCGTTATCAAATGATTTTGATTCTATCGCAAAAATGCTAAATAACTACATCAAATCCATTGGTAAGAACCCAATGACCAATGACTAATGACCAATGACTAATAATTAAACCTAATAAAATGATGAACTACCAAACAATCGAATTCGAACTAAAAGACCGTATAGGCACTGTCTGGCTGAACAGACCTGCCGTTCACAATGCATTTAACGATGTAATGATTGCTGAACTTACCGAATTTTTTACCACTGTAAACGCTAGAGATGACGTGATGGTTGTGATATTAAGGGGCAGGGACAGATCTTTTTGTGCAGGTGTTGACCTCAACTGGATGAAGGATGTAGCCAAACAATCGTATGATGAAAATTTCCACGAAAGCGAAAAGTTGTCTCAATGTTTTTATGCTATATATACCTGTCAGAAACCTACTATTGCGCTGGTTCATGGCGTCTCTCTCGGTGGTGCCAACGGGTTGCTTTCTGCATGCGACATGGCTTACTGCGATGATAAAGCAACTTTCTCATTAAGCGAAGTAAAGATTGGGATTATACCTGCCTGCATCTCTCCATTTGTAATAAAACGCGTTGGAGAGTATGGCGCAAGAGATTTGATGCTAACAGGAAAACGAATCCAGGGTAAAGATGCCGAATACTACAGGCTTGTCAATAAGTCGCTTGAGACGTACGAGAAGCTTGAAGAATATGTATATTCGGTTATTGATATTTTAAAAACAAGCGGACCGAATGCAGTAAAACAATGTAAGCAATTAATAAATAATATTTCAAATGTACTGTCTCTTGATGAAGCGCAAGATTATACAGCAAAGATGATTGCCGAAATAAGAGCTTCAGCAGAAGGTCAGGAAGGGATGGCTTCTTTTCTCGAAAAAAGAAAACCAAACTGGGTCAAATAACACGATTAGCAAATTAGCTAATTGACAAATTAATAAATTGATTAAATGAAAAAAGAAATTAAGTTCAGTTTAGTTTACCGCGACATGTGGCAGTCGTCAGGGAAGTATGTTCCCCGCGTTGACCAGTTAAAGCAAATAGCTCCTGTAATAATTGAAATGGGTTGTTTTTCAAGAATAGAATCTAATGGTGGGGCATTCGAACAGGTCAACTTATTATTCGGCGAAAACCCTAACACAGCTGTCAGAGAATGGGTTAAGCCTTTCAATGAGGCAGGTATTCAGACACACATGCTGGAACGTGCCCTGAATGGTATAAGGATGTTTCCTGTACCTGCCGATGTCAGAAGGCTGATGTATAAAGTTAAAAAAGCTCAGGGTGTTGATATAGCAAGGTCTTTTTGTGGACTTAATGACCATAGAAATCTAGAGCTCTCAATAAAATACGCCAAAGAAGCCGGAATGATTTCACAGGCGGCTTTAAGTATAACTCACTCTGTATTACATACAGTTGAGTATTTTATGAAAGTCGTTGATAAAGCTGTTGAATATGGTACCGATGAAATCTGTCTGAAAGATATGGCTGGCATAGGGCGTCCTGTTACGCTGGGCAAGCTTGTTAAAGCTATCAAAGATAAATATCCACATATTGTCGTTCAGTATCATGGACATTCAGGACCGGGTTTTTCTGTAGCTTCTATTCTAGAGGTGGCCAAAGCAGGAGCAGAGTATATTGATGTTGCCATGGAGCCTCTTTCATGGGGCATGGTACATCCCGATGTTATTACAATAAGAGAAATGCTTGATGATGCAGGATTTGCTGTTCCCGAAATAAACATGAACGCTTATATGGAAGCCCGGGCATTAACACAGAGCTTTATTGATGATTTTCTTGGGTATTTTATTGACCCTAAAAATAAATATGTGTCATCTTTAATGATACAATCAGGCTTACCTGGTGGCATGATGGGCAGTCTGATGGCAGACCTCAAGGGTGTTCAGCCTGTAATAAACCAGGCATTTATTGCAGCCGGGAAACCAGCTATTACCGAAGATGAATTTTTAATTAAACTTTTTGATGAAGTTGCCTATATCTGGCCTAAGATGGGTTATCCTCCGCTGGTAACTCCTTTTAGTCAGTATGTAAAAAATACAGCTTTAGTCAATGTCATTAATTTGGCTCAGGGCAAAAATAGATTCGAATCTATTGATGCAAATACATGGGATATGTTGCTTGGCAAAGCCGGTAATTTGCCTGGAGAAATAGATAATGTGTTTTTTGAACTGGCTAAAAATCAAAACAGAACGTTTTATACAGGAACCCCGCAAGATGCCTACCCCGATGTATTGGATAAGTTCAGAAAAGAAATGAAAGACAATAATTGGGAAGTAGGAGAAGATGACGAAGAATTATTTGAATTTGCAATGCACGAAGGCCAATACAGGGATTATAAATCAGGTATTGCTAAACAAAGATTTGAAGAAGAAATAGCTAAATTTAAATCACCTAAAAAAACAATCACAGTGAAAGGAAAAGAAACACCAAACAGAAGTAGTTATAGTAAAGATGAAGTCAGTCAGGATATTGCCATGATAGCATTTTTATTATATGGTTTAAATAATAAATTAATTACTGATCAGGAAAACTCCACAAAACACAATATATGGGATACAATAGGATATTGGAGAAATATGATGACCTTCAATATAAATTACGACGATAAAGCCGTGCCTGCCGGCAGGCAGGATACTCCTGTCAGCATTAATAAAATAAGAAGTAAAGCCTATGATATCGAAATTTCAGGGGTAAAATATTCAGCAGAACTTATATACATTGATAAAGGCGAAATAGATATCAAAGTAAGCGAAAAGTCATATTTTGCCAAAATCGCTAAAGCAGAAAATCAGAATACTTGTGTAACTATTAATGGAAAAGGCTTTGAATTGAAGCGTGATGATGTATTTGATGAAGATTCTACTGTTAATGTACACGAAAAACTAGCACAGAATCAAAGCAATAGCATCACCTCACCCATGCCTGGTAAGGTAGTCAAAATAGGTGTTAAAAAGGGTGATACCGTTACAAAAGGTGATTTGTTAATTATTGTTGAATCTATGAAAATGGAAAACAGCATCTATTGTACGAAAGAAAATGCTGTGATAGAAAGTGTGAACGTAGATACCGGGCAAATGATAGATGCTAGTTCTCCTCTGATTGTTTTTAAAGAAAACAATTAATCTGCAGTCCCCAGTCTGCAGTCTACACAATCTTCAAGAGACAATCGTTTAAAATAATTTGCCGACTTAAGATTGCCGACTATAATTTTTATACTATTCCCTTTACTTTCAGAACACTTTCTCTAATACTTGCTAAGGCGATTATATCGAAAGATTAACAGAAACTTAAAATATATCAAATAAAAACTTTTTTGTATTAATATTTTTTTTATTATTGCACTTATATTAATTTTTTTATTATTATTGCACTATTAACTATTATTAAACTAAATTTTAAAAGTATGGATGTTGGAATAGTCGGATACGGAACGCAGATACCGCGATATCGTATCAAAGTAGAAGAAATAGCAAAGGTTTGGGGTGCAGATGCTCCTTCTTACAAAAAGGGATTGAACCTAAACGAAAAATCCGTTCCTTGTCCTGATGAGGATGTTGCAACGCTTACAGTGAATGCTGCGCGCAATGCCCTCTTAAGAGCAGGAATAAACCCCATGGAAATTGGAGCCGTTTATGTAGGCAGCGAGTCTCATCCCTATGCTGTCAAACCTACCGGAACCATTCTCGCCGAAGCGCTTGGAATATGCCCGCATGTTCACACTGCCGACTTCGAGTTTGCCTGCAAGGCTGGTACAGAGGCCATGTTTGTGGCTTTACACCTTGTTAAATCAGGAGTTATGAAATATGCTATCGGTGCAGGTTCCGATACTTCACAGGGCGCTCCCGGTGATGCATTGGAATATTCAGCTTCTGCCGGTTCAGCAGCTTACGTCATGGGTGCTGATAACCTTGTGGCTGTTCTGGAAAATACGCATTGTTTTATGACTGACACACCTGACTTCTGGCGTAGGGAAGGGGCACATTACCCTGAACACGGCGGACGTTTTACAGGCGAACCTGCCTATTGGAAACATGTATCAGGTGCAGTAAATGCCATGTTGGAAAAAGCCAATATGAAACCTGAAGACTTTAACTACATTATCTTTCATCAACCCAACGGAAAATTCCCTGCTCAGGCAGCTTTGAAATTAGGTTTCAAAGAACCTCAGTTCAGACATGGATTACTCACCCCTGTGCTTGGAAATACTTATTCAGCTTCTTCACCGTTAGGTCTTGCTGCAACACTTGATGTTGCCAATCCGGATGATAAGATTCTTTTGGTATCTTATGGCTCTGGAGCCGGAAGTGATGCCTTTATTTTCCGCACTACCGACAGGTTGCTCAAGGTTCGTAATCTTGCTCCGCTTGTCAGAAAACAACTGGATGAATATAAAGTTTATCTGGAATATGGTACTTATGCTAAATTTAGACGTAAAATTTTAAAACCAGAATAGGAGGAAATATATATGAGAGAAGTTGCAATTATAGGAATAGGAATGATGAAATGGGGCGAACTCTGGGAAAAATCCCTCAGAGATTTAGCTGTCGAAGCCGCATTGAACTGTATGGCAGATGCAGGTACTGACAGAATAGACTCCATTTCTATCGGATGTATGTCCGGTGGTCTTTTTAATGGGCAAGAACATCTTGCCAGTATGATACCCGATTATCTCGGTTTAAAAAACACTCCCGCTATGCGCGTTGAGTCAGCTTGTGCCTCAGGAGGACTTGCAGTACGCACCGCTTACATGGAAATAGCGTCGGGTATGGCCGATTATGCTTTGGCGATAGGTGTGGAAAAAATGACTGATGTGAGCGGAGGCGAAGCTACTTATGGGCTTGCTACTGCTGCTGATCAGGATTATGAAGCATTCAACGGGATTAATTTCCCCGGACTGTATGCTTTAATGGCTAAAGCACATATGCATCGTTATGGAACAACGAGAGAACAGTTGGCTGATGTGGCAGTAAAAAACCATCGAAACGGTAACCTCAACCCCAATGCTCAGTTTCCTGCTCTAATGACACGCGAACAAGTGATGTCATCAGTTATGGTTGCAGACCCATTGCGATTGATGGACTGCTCACCAATTACTGATGGCGCAGCTGCCTTGCTCCTTACCACTGTTGAAGAAGCCAAGAGAATAGGAAAACATCCTCTCGTTGTCATTAGCGGTATTGGTCTTGCTACTGATACTATTGCTTTATGCCAGAGGAAAGATATTCTTAAATGTCCTGCTATTGAAATAGCAGCACAAAGAGCTTTTAAAATGGCAGGTAAAACTATAAGGGATATTAACTTTGCAGAAGTTCACGATTGCTTTACCATTTCAGAAATAATGATAATGGAAGCTCTCGGTATTGTAGAACCAGGACAGGGCGGCCCTGCTACTTCAGCAGGACATACAGCTCTTGATGGGAAATTCCCTATTAATACTTCAGGTGGTCTTAAATCTAAAGGTCATCCTGTAGGCGCTACCGGTGTAGCTCAGATTTACGAAGTTGTGACCCAGTTAAGGGGAACTGCCGGAAAGCGTCAGTTAGCTAATGCAAAAGTAGGCCTGACCCAAAATATGGGCGGCTCAGGCGGTAGTTGTGTAATTCATATATTGGAGGTAAAATCATGAAAGTAGCAAAACATTGGAGGGAAACTCCCGAACGTTACAGGCTGGAAGCCGGTAAATGTAAAAAATGCGGCCACATAAACTTTCCCAACAGGCTCATTTGTCCTGAATGTGGCGCAAGAGAATTCGAAACAATTCGCCTTTCAGGAAAAGGCAAATTAGAAACCTATACCGTTATCCATACGGCTCCTGATGGGTTTGCCGATTTGGCTCCTTACGCTGTTGGTATTGTTGAATTGCAGGAAGGTGTTAAAATCCTTGCTCAAATAACCGACTGCAACCCAGCTGACCTGAAAATCGGTGACCCACTCGTTACCAAGTTCAGACGTATTAACGAGGAAGGTAAAACCGGTATGATCATGTACGGGTATAAGTTCGTACCTGATAATGGATTATAAAACAGGTAGATAAAATAGGGCTGTCATAAATCTGTGGCAGCCATTTTATAATACAAAAAGAGACGTTTTGGTTAATGGTTTATGGTCAGAGCGACCAGTTTAGTTTATTGTCTTGGTCATGGAGAAAAAAAAGATTGTCTCATATAAAGATTTGGAAGTTTATCAGAGAGCATATAACTCTTGTTTGATAGTAATGAAAGATATTGTTCCAAAACTTCCTGAATGTGAGAAATACGATTTGAAAGACCAGTTATCTCGTTCTTCTAAAGCTGTTCCTCGACTGATTGCAGAAGGTTTTGCAAAAAAACATCAGAAGGCAGGATTTCAAAAATACCTGGATGATGCTATGGCAGAATCAAATGAAACAGGCGTAGGTTTATGCCAAAGCATGGATATTTATCCCAAATCTGTTGATGTAAGTATTTGCGAACAACAAATGAACGAATATGATATCATCGGAAAACAGTTGTATCGTTTAAGAGAAGCATGGAGCAAGTTTTCCAATCCCATAAACAATAGACCATAACCCAAACCGGCCGCCCAGACTAATAACCAAAACAAATAATAAAACAATAGTTTAAAAAAACATAAATATGGAACATCCTTTATTAAACGAACAGCATCATCTAATTCGTGAATCGGTTCGAGATTTTGCTGAAAGAGAAATAAAACCCCTCGCAAAAGAATTAGATGACAAACAGCAGTTTTCTGTTGAACTCACCAAAAAGATGGGTGAAATAGGGTTATTCGGGATGATCGTCTCCGAACAATATGGCGGCCAGGGCCTGGATTATCTTTCCTATATCATAGCCATAGAAGAACTGGCAAGGATAGACAGCTCTCAGGCAGCAACCGTTGCCGCAGGCAATTCTCTTGGTATGAACCCTATATATTATTATGGCTCCGAAGAACATAAGAAAAAATATTTACCCAAACTGAGTACAGGTCAGCATCTGTTTGGCTTTGGACTCACAGAACCACAAGCCGGCTCTGACTCAAGAGGTACCAAAACAACTGCAAAACTTGAAAATGGTCAGTGGATTATTAACGGCTCAAAGATATTTATCACCAACGCATCATCTGAAATAACGCTGGGCTCTATTGTACAGGTTGTTACAGGTGTTGATGCCAAAGGAGAAAAGATATATTCTGTATTAATTGTAGAAAACGGCACATCAGGTTTTACAGCTAAAACAATGCACGACAAAATGATGTGGCGCGCATCCAACACAGCAGAACTATACTTTGACGACTGCAAAATACCTGAAGGAAACGTTCTGGGACAAATAGGTATAGGTTCCAAAATAATGCTGAGCACCCTCGACTGTGGCAGACTAGCAATAGGCGCCATGGGTCTTGGCCTTGCACAGGGAGCTTATGAACTTGCCTTACAATACTCAAAAGAACGTGTACAGTTTGGAAAACCTATCTGCAAACAACAAGTCATTTCTTTTAAATTAGCCGATATGGCTCTTAAAATAGAACTTGCCCGCAACCTGCTTTACAAAGCATGCTGGCTTAAAGACAACAGCAAACCTTTTGCAATGGAAGCAGCCATGTCTAAACTTTACTGCTCTGAAGTGGCTCAGCAAGTAGCTAATGAAGCCGTTCAGATTCATGGCGGCTATGGCTTGATGAAAGATTACGACATAGAAAGACTTTACCGCGATCAGAGATTGCTCCAGATAGGAGAAGGCACCTCTGAAATTCAGAGATTGGTTATAGCAAGGTATATTGGTTGTTAAATTGTTGCTAAAACAACCTATCTGTAATTAGAATTTAAATTTTGTTTATAAAATTTATTTTGTAAATATATTTTTATATATTTGGTTAGTCAATTTTTAGATTTATATGGATAGATTTATTTTAGTGATAAACCCGGGTTCAACATCCACAAAAATTGCGGTATATAACAACAGAAAAGATTTCTTTCTAATTAATGTCAAACATGATAAAGAAATATTATCAAAGTTTAACAGGATTTTCGATCAGTACGAATACCGCAAAAACATAATTAAAGAGATACTTAAAAAAGCAGACATAGACCTCAATAAGATGGATATTGTTGTGGGACGAGGCGGTCTTTTTAAACCCATTGCCGGAGGTGTTTACAGAGTAAATGAAGCAATGCTCAGAGATGTTCAGAATCCTCTGGGCGAGCATGAGTCTAATCTGGGTGGCGTTATTGCTTATGCTCTGGCAAAAGAAATTGGCAGGAATGTACAGGCTATAATTGTAGACCCCACTTGTGTTGATGAAATGGATGATATTGCCCGTATATCAGGTATACCCGAGTTACCCAGAAGAAGTTTTCTCCATACCTTGAACCAGCGCGCTATAGCAAGAAGGTTTGCCAAAGAAATAAACAAAAGTTATGAAGATATTAATGTTATTGTAGTCCACATGGGTGGTGGCATTTCTGTTGGCGCCCATTACAAGGGCAGAATAATAGATGTAAACAACGGCTTGAATGGTGATGGACCCTTCTCACCTGAAAGAAGTGGCGGCTTACCTGTTGCTCAGCTGGTTGATCTGTGCTTTTCAGGTAATTTTACACGCGACGAAATAATGAAAAAAATAAAGGGCAATGGCGGACTAAATGCTTATCTGGACACTAATGATGCCATAGAAATAGAAAAAAGAATTGAAGAAGGCGACAAAAAAGCTAAGCTGATTTATGAAGCCATGTGCTATCAGGTAGCTAAAGAAATAGGCGCCTTAGGTACTGTTCTTAAAGGAGAGGTAGATGGCATCTTATTAACCGGAGGTCTTGCCTACGGCAAAATAATTATTGATTATATCACTGAAAGAGTTAAACATATAGGTCCCGTGAAAACTTATCCAGGTGAAGGAGAAATGGAAGCCCTTGCTTTAAATGGTTTTCTGGCACTCACTGATGAAATTGAGGTTAAAGAATATGTTTAGGAAGTGTGGAGTGTGGAATCTGGAGTGAGGAGTTGAAATAAAAACAAAAATGAAAAGCATAAAAAGCATAGAAAATAAAATAAAAGAGCTGAAGTCCAAATTATTGGAAAAAACATATGAAATTGAGCATGCTACAATAAGAGAAGCAAAAGAAACTCATGAAGCATCTTTAATACTTCTACATATAGCAAAAGGTAAAGAGGTCAGCAAAGAAGAGGTGAAATTCTTAAAAAACCAGTCTCTTGACCTTGGAAAAGCTCTTGCAATAATAGGATTACAGGCAGTTCCGTTTTCAAGTGTAGCAATAATTACAATTGAAGTTGTGGCTAAAAAACATGGATTTTCTATATTTCCTGCCTCGCAGACAAAAGAAGACATAAAAAAATGAGTTGCAAATGAAAACAAATATTTTTCATTAATAATATTTCTAAAAATTTTAAATTAATAATTATTAACTAAAATTATAAATCATGAACTATGAAATTTTGAAACTAGGTATCCAGAATAATATCGGAATTATAACAATTAGTCGTCCTCAGGCATTAAACGCTTTAAACACACAATTTTTTATAGAGATGGATGACATGATTGCTAATATTAAGAACAACCCGGAAATTAAAGTTGTCATTATTACAGGAGAAGGCAAGGCTTTTGTCGCAGGAGCAGATATAGCAGAAATGGTAAATAAGAATAAGAATGAAGGATCGGAATTTTCACGTTTGGGGCAAAACACTTTTCACAGTTTCGAATTATTAGATATTCCTGTAATAGCTGCCATTAATGGATTTGCATTAGGAGGAGGACTTGAGCTTGCTTTGGGCTGCGACTTTCGTATAGCCAGCTCTAAGGCAAAATTCGGACAACCGGAGGTTAATCTGGGCCTAATCCCGGGCTATGGAGCCACACAAAGACTCCCGCGACTGGTAGGTATGGCTGATGCCCTCTATATGTTGCTGACGGCAGAAATGATAAACGCAGCTGATGCTCTTCGTATTGGACTGGTGCAAAAAGTTGTAGAACCTGAACAACTGATGGAAGAAGCCATAAGATTGGCAACAATAATTACGTCGAAAGGACCTCAGGCTGTTAAAAAAGTAAAAAGAGTTGCCCGCGCCTCTCGCCACTTGAGTTTCGATGAAGGCTTAGAACTGGAAGACCAGGAATTCGGCTCTTTGTTCGGCAAAGGCAACGAAGGTGAAGAAGGTATGAAGGCATTCCTCGAAAAAAGGACACCAAATTGGTAAAGAATTTTAGAGCACATCTGTTTGAAGACAGGTAAAGCGTTATTATGAAGTAATCATTTTTAAATTAAATAAACCATGAATTATACAGAAAAACTACAAAATGTAACAGTGCTGGGGGCTGCCGGCAAGATGGGTAGTGGCATACTGCTCCTCACTGCCCTGGAAATGGGCGATCTGAGCCTTAAACCAGAAAATAAAGGGCGTCTTTTTGTGCTCAACGCCATGGACACCTCAAGCGAAGGTCTCAGGGGACTGATGAAATACCTTAAAACACAGTTTCTGAAAGCTGCTGAGAAGAAAGTCGTCGCTCTCAGGGAGGTATATAAAGAGAGAAGAGACCTTGTCGACAACAGTGAAATTATCAACCAATATGTGGAAGATGTCCTTTTTATCGTACGCCCCACCCTCAATCTGGAAGCGGCTTATGAGTCGACAGTCATCTTCGAGGCCATCAAAGAAGACCCAGAGGTGAAGGTGAAAGTGTTTTCACAAATAAACCAGAACAACAACAAAATGCCCTGGTTTTGCACCAATACTTCATCCATACCTATCAACCTGCTCGACAGCAAGGCCAACCTGGGTGGCAGAGTCATGGGGGTTCATTTCTATAACCCACCGGCAGTGCAGAAACTGGTAGAGACCATTAAAACTGACAGAACCCAACCCGACCTTATTGAGTTTGTAAACTTGCTTGCCAAGAATCTTAAGAAGACCGTTGTGCCCTCTAACGATTTTGCCGGCTTCATTGGCAACGGTCATTTCATGCGTGACGCTCTCTATGGCATGCAGCAGGCAGAAAGGCTTAAAGAAAAATTCAGCTTCCCCGAAGCCGTTTATATAATTAACAAAGTCACACAAGATTATCTGATACGTCCCATGGGCATTTTCCAGCTTATTGATTATGTGGGTATAGACGTTTGCCAGTATATTATGAGTGTGATGAATCCTTACCTGCCCGACGAAGACCTACACAGCTGCCTCCTCGACAAGATGCTTGAGTTGGGTGTGAGGGGTGGACAGAACTCCGACGGCTCACAGAAAGACGGCTTTCTGAAATACGAAAAAGGCAAGCCTGTAGCCGTTTACAACAAAGAAACAAGAGCATACACACCGTTTACAGAAATGCAGACACGATGCGACGATGCTCTGGGAAAGGCACCCGACACACTGCAACCATGGAAAGCTGTTGTAGGCAAAAAAGACAAGGAAGAGGTGTTCCGTACTTACTTCAACGAGCTTAAAACACTTGAAACAATGGGTGGCGACCTGTCGCGCCGTTATGCTGACCGCTCAAAAGAAATAGGCCTGAAACTAGTAGCCGACAAGGTTGCCTTCAACGAAAACGATGTAAACACGGTGTTGCTTACAGGCTTTTTCCATGCCTATGGTCCTATTAATGATTATTTAAAATAAGGAGGAAGAAATTATGACTAAACTAAGAAGAAAAATATATATGGTAGCCGGATACAACACCATTTCAATGGGTTCCGGAAGAAAAGAATTCAACCCTAGAAAAGCACGTCCGGGCATAGAAGAATATGTGAAAGAAGCTGGTCAAGGTGTGTTAAAACAAATAGGCGGTGCAGCAAATGTTGACGAATGTGTTATGGGCAATTTTATTGGTGCTCTTTTCAACAGGCAGGGCAACATGGCAGCGTTCTTCCCTTATATTGACAAGGGGCTTACTTTTAAACCTTGCATCAGAGTTGAAGGCGCCTGTGGTACAGGGGCTTTAGCTCTTGCCACCGGCATTAAATCTATTTTAGCTGAAACAGCTGAAGTAGTTCTGGTGATTGGCGTAGAAGTTCAAAATACCGTTAAGGCTATTTACGGTGCCGATATCCTTGCTGCTGCAGGATGGGCAAAAGAAAGAAAAGACGGCCATGCTTATTTTTTCCCCGGAAAATTTAGCGACCGTGCCGGAGCTTATTTTGAAAAATTTGGTAGGGATAAAACCCGTAAAGCTATGGCTCGCTGGTTCCGTAATGCCGTTGAAAATGCGCGTCTTTGCCCGACGGCTCAGGAGTATCACAACGATGTGAAAGACCTTGAAACCCTTGGCTTATCAGAACCGACACCCAGATCATTTGTTGACCATCTGAATGTATTCGACTGCTCTAAAGTCTCCGATGGAGCTTCTGGTATAGCCATCGTTTCAGAAGAAGGGTTAAAACGTTGCGGTATATCCGTTAAAGATGCTGTTGAAGTCATAGGCTTAGGTCAGGCAGAATATGATATAACCATTCCACCTGATGATTTGACAAAACTTGAAACTACTGCACAGGCAGCTAAAAAAGCAATGCAGATGGCCGGTATCACACCAAAAGACCTTGCCACAGTAGAAACCCACGACTGTTTCACCATTGCAGGTGTCATGGCTGTTGAAGCTATTGGATTTGCAGGGCATGGCGAAGGTCCTGATTACATTCTCGCAGGAAATACCGCTCGTGGAGGTAAAACACCTTTCAATACCACCGGAGGGCTTGTAGGTTGGGGACATCCAACAGGAGCTACCGGCGTTCATCAGGCAGTTACTATCCTGGAACAAATGACAGGAAAAGCAGGTAATGCCCAAATCAATATACCTCCTGATCGTCCGTACGGATTATCAGTAAACATGGGTGGCGACGATAAAACATTGGTTTCGATAGTTTATAAACAAATGAAATAAACGTTAATAAACTAATTATAAAAAACGTCTGCCACTTTTGGCAGGCGTTTTATTTTCTCGTTAAGCAAAAAAGTAAATTTTTTATAATTGTTCATCAATAGCACTCAATCCATGGAGCAAGATCGGTTTTACCATATTTATAACAGAGGAAACAATAAAGATAAAATTTTTTATGAAAATGAAAATGAAAATTATTTTATAAAAAAATATCGTTTTTATCTTGATAAATATGTTGATACGTTATGTTTTTGTTTAATGAAAACACATTTTCATTTTTTAATTAAAGTAAAAGATATTCCTTTGGATTTGACACATTCAGAAAAACCTACAGGTTTGACACCCTTAGAAAAAGCATTTAAAGATTTCTTTATCTCATATGCAAAAAGTATAAATAAAAAATACGAACGCACAGGTAGCTTGTTTCAATATAAGTTCAAAAGAAAAGAAATTACAGACAACGTTTATTTAAAAAACGTTATCAAATACATTCATTTCAATCCTGTTATGTCTGGATTATGTTTTAATCCCGAAAATTACACACATAGTTCTTACCAGTTTATTCTACGAAATGACAACTCATGGTTAGCATCCGATATGGTAATTGATATTTTTGGAGATATTGAAGAATTTAAAAATTATCATCATCTGGTAGGCGCTGAAGCAGAAGCAGGCTTCAAAAGTTTTAAAAACTTTTGAAGCCTTTCTTCCATCATTACCAGATGATTTAAATTAAAAAACATGAATCGAATTACCCAACTATTCAACATTAAATACCCTATTATACAGGGAGGCATGATTTGGTGCAGCGGATGGGAGCTGGCATCTGCCGTCAGCAACGCTGGTGGCCTTGGTCTTATTGGTTCAGGCTCTATGACACCTGATATTTTGACAGATCATATTCATAAATGTAAAAAAGCAACGGAAAAGCCTTTCGGAGTTAATATTCCTCTTCTTTTTGCTAACGCTGAGGCATTCATTAAAATTTGCATTGCTGAAAAAGTAACTGTTGTATTTACATCTGCAGGGAATCCTGCAAAGTGGACTGCACTTTTAAAAGAAAATGGTATTAAAGTAGTTCATGTGGTTTCCAATTCAAAAGGGGCTAGAAAATGTCAGGAAACAGGTGTTGATGCTATTGTTGCCGAAGGCTTTGAAGCAGGAGGGCACAACGGTAAAGAAGAAACAACAACAATGGTGTTAATACCAATGATAAAAAAAATTGTTTCAATACCCGTGATTGCTGCCGGAGGTATTGGTACAGGCAGAGGTATGCTTGCTGCCATGGCTTTAGGTGCCGAAGGTGTTCAGATTGGAAGCCGTTTTGTTGCCTCTGAAGAATCATCTGCCCACCCCTTGTTTAAGCAAAAAATTCTGGAAGCTAATGATGGTGACACTCAGTTATCTCTGAAAAAGCTTATTGGTGTCAGGCTGCTCAAAAACAAATTCTACTTTGATGTCGAGAAAAAAGAACAGGAAGGAGCTTCGGAAGAAGAACTATTACAATTACTAGGGAGCAACAGAGCCAGAAATGGAATGTTCGATGGAGATATAGAGGAAGGTGAGCTTGAAATTGGTCAGATAGCAGGTCTTATCAATGAAATAAAACCTGCCGCTGATATCGTTAATGAAATTGTTGATGAATACCAAGAAGCCAGAAGAGAAATGTGTGGGATGGATGAATTTATGTAGGTTTTAGATACAATCTTTCTTTAAGATGGAAAATAAATTAGAAGTCAAAACGTACAATCGGTTAATGAAGAAAAGACGTTTTGGGAATTTGTGACATAAGATGAAAAAAATATATATTTTTGAAATTAAGTTTTATTAAAGTGAGCATTGAAAATAAGATTATAAGAAAAAATTAATTAAAAATGGGGAAAGTTCTTTTATCATTCTTAGCATTTTCGTTGATGGGTTTTAGCTCTTACCCCAATGCCAATGCTATACTCGAAAAAATAGACCAGAATATGTCATCGAAAAACCGCATTTTCGAATCTTCTATGACTATTTACGGTAAACGTAAAACAAGAGTGGTTACCTCTAAATCTTGGTCGGAGGGTAATAAAAAATCATTTACCGAATATTTATCACCGGCAACTGATAAGGGAACCAAGATGCTTAAGTTAGAAGGACAGCTTTGGATATATTCTCCTTCAACAGATCGTACCATTCAAATTTCAGGTCATTTATTAAGGCAGTCTGTTATGGGCTCTGACCTTTCTTACGAAGACATGATGGACGACAGGCGCTTGCTTGATATTTATGCTGCGAAAATTACAGGTGAAGAGACAATTGATAGTAGAAAAACATGGCTGCTTGAACTTACTGCAAAAGTAACAGATGTGGCTTACTATTCTCAAAAAATGTGGGTTGACGAGGAACGCTATGTGCCTCTAAAACAAGAACTTTATGCGAAAAGTGGACAATTGCTTAAAAAAATAGAGCTTAAGGATGTACAAAAAATTCAAAACCGATGGTTTCCTGCTACGGTAATTTATAAAGATATGCTCAAAGACGGGAAGGGAACGGAATTTAAAATTCAAAATATAAAATTTGATGAGAAAATACCGGATTATATCTTCTCTAAAGCCGCGTTGAAACAATAATAATTTTGAGGTTTTTTATTTGATTTTGCCTTATTCCCATCCCTTTTCCGGATGGTAATTAATATACTTTATTTCTAGTTTTTCTGCAATTTTCTTTGCAAAAGCTACAGCCGATTTGGCATGTTTAAAAGTAGCTATTATCTGACGGTTTGCTTTTGGATTATCTATGAGGTAAACTTCGTAATTTTTATCACCAATATTAGTTGTCTTTTTAATTCGGGCACGAAAAGACGTTATTTTATTTAACATCGAAACAGTAACATAATTGTAGTTTTTAATATCTACCCAATTACCTGTTTTAAAAAGGCCATAATAAACCAAATAATTACTTAGTTTTTTCTCTTTTAAATCCACATCAACGCCTGATGTAGTAAAAGCCAAAAAACCACCAATTAAAATCAATACAACTGCTACAATAAAACCAATTATTTTTAAAGTCAGAACAGGTAAAATACTCAACACAATCAAAGCATATCCCATTGTAACTATACCGGAAACAAAGGATTTGCCTAATTTACAGTTTATTATATATTCATCGTTATCACTAAGCATAAAAAAATGTTTTCTCTAACGAGAATTTCTTTAGTCGAAATATAATGCTAAAGAGTTTATACATCTACAAAATTATTGATACTTATCGAAAAACGCAAATATATTTTGTTATTATATTTTATTATAAAAGAATATATACGAAAGAGATGCAATTTAGTACGATTAAAAAACGTTTTATTAATGTAAAAAATAAAACATAAAATGATATGAAAAAACTAAGTTTTCTAATAATAATTGTTGTTTTGTTATTTGCATTTAAACCTGATGATAATTTTGTAACTATTGACAAAGCTGTCAATGCAGGATTGATATCGTGTTCAGTAAAAGTAAATCCGGGAAGTACACATTACATAAAACCCTTGGCAATAACAGTAAAAAATAACAAGAGCACTCCTATTGCCCTTAAGGTGCCTAATGGCATGCAGTTTTTTCCGTTAGATTCATCGTATCAAAACCTGATTACAACGCAGGAAGAGTTGTTGACTTTAAATCCTGAAAAATCAGTAACCATTCCGCTTTATGCAATGTGTACTGAGCATTCCGATAGAGCTCCTGCCCCAGATGTCCATTATAACCTTGGAAAACAAGCCAATGATAAGGTTACAAAATTGACCCAATATATTGAGAAGCAGAAGCTTCATGATCCGCTTGGACAAAGTGCTGTATGGGCCATGACCAGTGGTACCCCACTTGAGGATATTACTGGCTTTGATACTACAGCAGCCAGGCAGTTGATTAAATATGTAGCCAATGCTCTGGGCAAACCTATTCCACCTCCACCGGCACCGGACGACTCAAGAAGGAATTATTATTCAACTAATTACAGCCGTACAATGAGCGGGTATTTTAACTATAATTTCCCTAAAACTATGGCAGTTACAATTGCCCTTTTTAATAAAGACAATATAGTCGTTCGTGAGTTGTACCGCAATACCAAAGAAACACCCGGAAGCCATAAACTGGAATATAAGTTTGATGCCACACTATATAATGATAGTTTTTATTATTTACGCTTGATTGCCGATGGAGAAATAATATTAAGCAGCACTGTAAAAACCAAACATAATATTAACAACAATTAAATATAGACAGAAGTCGGAAGGTCGAAGCCTGAAGTCTAATTACAGCTTCGGTCTTCCTGTTTCCGACTCCCGGCTTCGATCTTCCGACTTCTGACTTCTAGCTTCTGGCTTCCGACCTAGATCTTATTGCTAACATAAAAATATCTTTGTTTAATCCAGAAAGACACATTTACTAATGCAATCATGACAGGTACTTCAACTAATGGTCCGACAACAGCAGCAAAAGCTTCACCTGAATTCATCCCGAATATCGCAATGGCAACAGCAATAGCCAGTTCAAAGTTATTACTCGCAGCAGTAAATGACAGAGTGGCAGATTGTTCGTATGTAGCACCAATTTTTTTACTTAAAAGAAATGACATTAAAAACATCACAACAAAATAAATAAGTAAAGGAATGGCAATCAACACAACATCAATAGGTATTTTAACAATATATTCTCCTTTCAGCGAGAACATAACAACAATAGTAAAAAGTAGCGCTATAAGAGTTATAGGAGTTATTTTAGAAATAAACCTGGTATGATACCATTCTTTGCTTTTTACCCTGATTAAAATAAAACGGGATAGAAAACCTGCAATAAAAGGAATACCAAGATAGATAAATACGCTCTGGGCAATTTGTCCGATTGTGATTTTCTCTACCGCATCGTTTGTGGGTATGCCAAACCAGCCTGGAAGAACAGCTACAAAAAAGTAAGCATAGACAGAGAAGAAAATAACCTGAAAGATGCTGTTGAAGGCTACTAGTCCGGCTGCATATTGTGTGTCTCCTTTGGCTAAGTCGTTCCAGACAATAACCATTGCAATGCAACGGGCAAGGCCAATCATAATAATACCATACATATAGGGCAGATTGGAGTTGTTTACGCCTGGAAATAGCTTGAAGAAAACAATAGCCAACGCAAACATAAAGACAGGACCTATGACCCAGTTTTGGACCAATGAAAGTGACAACACTTTCCAGTTGCGGAATACATCACCGAGCTCTTCGTATTTCACTTTTGCCAAAGGGGGGTACATCATTAAAATTAAACCCAAAGCAATAGGTATATTTGTCGTACTTTCGGGGGATGATTTAAGAGATTCCCAAAATTGTGCAATAGCAGGAAAGAAATATCCTGAGAGTACACCTGCTGTCATCGCTGAAAATATCCACAATGTAAGATAACGATCCAAAAAATTTAATCTTTTGTTAGAAGGCATAATTCAAAATTTTAAAATAAGTCATCCAATGACTACAAATTTATTTGTGGGCAGACACAGTAATGCTAAAAATACCTGTTTTCCCATTTTGAAAATCATTCATCTCTTCTTTATTCAGATAATCTGCAAGTACTTCAACAGGTATTTTAATTTCTTTTTGTTTGTGTACAATTGCATTGCTGAACCCTTGTTCTTTTATGAGGTCAAGATATTCGTCCAATTTAATAGCACCGGATACACACCCCGCATACATTTCAACATTTTTACGAAGCTTTTTAGGTAAAATTCCTTTTATAACTACATCTGAGATACAGAAATGACCGCCAGGTTTGATTACCCTCATAATTTCTGCAAAAGCTTTGCTTTTATCAGGGACCAGATTCAATACACAATTAGAAACCACAACGTCAAAATGATTATCGGGCAATGGCATTTTTTCTATGTCACCATGAACAAACTCTACATTTGTAAAACCTAGCTTTCTGTTGTTTTCATTAGCTTTTAAAAGCATGGCATCAGTAAAATCCAATCCTGTTACCTTTCCTGTTTCACCAACTAAAGCGCGTGCCACAAAACAATCGTTACCCGCTCCACACCCCAAGTCAAGTACTGAATCACCGGCATTAATCCCTGCAAATTCGGTAGGTAATCCACAACCCAAACCTAAATCAGCATCCGGGTTATAACCTTTGAGAGTATCATATTTTTCACTAAAAATTGTGTAGTCAACTTCGCCACAACATCCCATAGAACCGCAACACGATGATTGATTCTGTTGTTTAGATTGTAAAGCTATTTTGCCATATTTCATCTTTACAATATCTTTTAGATTGATTTTTTTCTTTTCCATGTTATATAAATTTTTAATTCTTGATTATTGAATCTACTTTAAAAAAGCCCCATTTTCTTTTTTCAGCGACTTTTTGCCCTTAATCCCTATACTTCGGCAAACTCAGTATTCAGGGAAGTCGCTGAAAATCAGCCTCCCCTGCCTACCGGTCAGGCAGGCTTTAGGGGTGGGGCAAAGCTGATTTTCAAATAAAATTCTTTTTAAAGTAGACTCATTATTTTTATTTTTCAAATTATCTAATTCTCAAATCAATTAATTATCTCATTATAAAACGCAGTAAATTTTATTTTTATCTGGTCTCTGATTTTTCTGTAAACAGACATTATTTCTTCTTCAGTCCCCTTTGCTGATGCAGGGTCATCAAAACCAATGTGCATGCGTTTTTTAACTTTTCCTGTGAAAATAGGGCATATCTCATTTGCACTATCACAAACGGTAATAACAAAATCGAAAGAGGTCTTTAAAAAAATATCAACTGATTTTGGCTTATACTTGCTGATGTCAATACCTATTTCAGACATGGCTTTTATGGCATAAGGGTTCACTTTCTGTTCGGCTCTTGTACCAGCTGAAAAGACACCAAGTTTTGAGTCTAAAGATTTTAAAATGCCTTCAGCCATCTGACTGCGACAAGTGTTTCCGGTACAGATTATTAATATTTTCATTAACAATTTGTGTTACATTTTATTTCAATATCAGTTTCTTTAAAGAAATCGTCAAACAAAGAGCGGTATTTTGTTATACAGCTTTGGCAAAGGCAATAATTAATCTTAATGCCATCAATTTCACCATGAATAAGTCCTGCTTTTTTCAACTCCTGCAAATGTTGAGAAACAGTAGTACGGCTTAAAGGAATTTCATTACTTATATCACCAGAAATGCAGGTTTTGCTTTTTGCCAGAAATTTTAAAATAGCAATTCTTGCAGGATGAGAAAGTGCTTTAGCAATACGTGCAATTTCCTGTGAATCTGCATCAAATTTATTGAGTTTGGAATAAGTCATTTTGTATGGTTTAAAATGATATTTAAAAAATATTTTGTTAAACCGGGTAAAAAATATTACCCGTTATTTTTTTTGTTTTTTAACGATACCCTTTATATGAAGCTCCACTATATTTGTTTTGGCATTAGACATCACTGTAATCACTTTTTCAAAATGCCCAAGTCTTTTGGTGTCATAAACCACTTTAATTGCATTTCTACAACCTGGTTTTATTGTATCTCTGGGCCATGTTGGAACCGTACACCCGCATGAAGAAGCTACATTTCCCAATACAAGGTTTTTCTTACCTGTATTTGTAAAGAAAAACACACAGCTGCCATCCGATCCCTGCTTTATTTTGCCATAATCATGTATAACTTTTTTGAATGATATTTCCGGCATATCAGAGCTATCTTTACCATTAGTTTGTGCATTCTCCGTTTGGCTTTTAGCAATTAGAATTGAAGTAAAGAAAAATAAGCATAAAGCAATAGGTTTTACAATTTTCATTTAAATATTTTTTTTATTTTAATGCATTGTTTGATTCAAAATTATTAATCAATTCTCCATTTGATAATTTAATTTTCAGATTCCCGAATTCCGCAGCCAAAAGACTGTGTGTTACCATTAATATGGTAATTTTCTTTTCTTTATTTATACTTCTAAGGAGGTTGAGGATATCCTCAGCCAATGATGGGTCTAAGTTACCAGTAGGTTCGTCTGCTAAAATTATTGAAGGTTCGTTAATAAGTGCCCGGGCTATTGCGACGCGCTGTTGCTGACCGGCAGATAGTTCTTTGGGTAAATGAAATTTTCGGTTTTCAAGTCCTACTAATTCAAGTAAAGCATAAGCTTTAGAGTAACAAACGCTGTTCTTTAGATTATGTATTGCTAAAGGAAGCATTACATTTTCAATGGCTGTAAGATAGGGAATCAATGCAAAACTTTGCATCACAAAGCCAATATGGTTTTTCCTCAACTCGGAAAGTTTGTTGTCTGAGGCTGTAGTTAAATCGAAGCCCTTTAACAGAATTTGCCCTGATGTTGGCTTTATTAATCCTGCCAATGAAAGAAGTAGTGTTGTTTTTCCGGATCCTGATGAGCCTGTAATTGTTGCAAAATCACCTTCAGATACTTCAAGGCATATATTTTTTAATGCATCAACCATCCCATCTTTGTGTGAATACTTTTTGCAGAGATTAAATGTTTTTAAAATCATATTATTCCTCCTGCATATTATTAAAGGGATCAATTCTACCGGCAAGGTAAGATGGAATTAATGACCCCACGATTGATACACTTATTGAAATTACTAAGGAAACGACAAATAAAATGGGAATAGGTTTTACAGAAAGCCCTGCCAATTCGGGACCTAGCCACAATCCCGCAAAAGTGCCGATAATATATCCAATTATTCCGCCAATGATACCCAGAACAAATGCTTTTACTAAAATCATTTTGTAAATGGTAGCTTTATTAAAACCTATCATTCTGAGCATGCCAAATTCTTTGCGGCGTTCATTTATGTTAGCCCACATAAAGTTTCCTATAGAAATACCCCCTACAAAAATTATAATGATTAAGAAGATGAGCGAAACTTTATTCATCATTCTGTTGGTTTGAATCTGGGTAGAAACTATTTGTCCGATAGTCGTAACCTGTGTATCAGGTAGAATATTTCGTAATTTCCCAAGAAGTCCTTCTGATATGGCATTACAGCAACCCATAATTTCTATTGCACTTACCTGTCCGGGAATATTTAAAAGCTCCTGAGCCCTGTGCAAATGAATAAATATACGATCGTCATCAACTGTTCCTGTTTCATTCAGCACCCTGCTTACATTAAATTTTCCACCCAATATTTCAATATTTTTTTTCTCTGATAATTTAAGCTCTTTAGCTATAGTGGCACCTATCAAACACTCATTTGTTCCCAATGAATCAACAACTTTCCTTTTTAATTTTTCATCTTCATAACCATTACTTTTATTGGCATTATTTGTTGAGGCACAACTTGTTATAAGCTCTTTCCCTAATAAACCTGATTGCTGCCATAAGGGCTTAGAGGTAATTTCATTTTTAGGTAATATACCTGTAAGAACAATATTTTTATTATTAATTTTAATTCTTCGGGTTAATTTCGGTGATAAATTATCAACTCCCTGAAGATCAGAAGATACGATACGGTCAATATACGCTTCGGGCAGGGTGGGTGCATCAATATCTGCAGTATAATAGTTGTCCACATTTGATGCCTGAGGTAATACCAAAATATTGGCCCCCAGATTATCCAGATTTATGGCAACTGCTTTTTCTGAGACCACAGCAATAGATCTTATGCCAACAATCACAGCAATACCCAGTGTTATTGCCAGTAATCCTGAAATTAATTGTGATTTATGTTGCTTGAATTCAAGCCATACTAATTTTCTTAAATTCATAATATCTAATGCTTCTATAATTAACTGATTTCTAAATTAACCGCATTTTTTGCCATGGCTACAGCACCCCCCTGTTTTAGTAACCTTATTAACTGCAGCAACGAGCTTTTCCACTGTTGGCGTGTCGGTAAAAGTATCTGTAATCTGACCTGAGGCGTTTATCACAACAGTAACCGACTTATCATTTACTGGAGAAGATACACCTATTTGTGTTAAGAATGCCTTTTCATTGGCATCATCAAAGTCAATTTCAACAATGGCCGCGTTTGATGCTGCTTTTGAAATTGCAGCCTTACAGTTTGCAACAATAGTTTTTTTATCTGTAAAAGTTTTCTTCGAAACAACAATAAAAACAGGTTTCTTCTCATTAACAGCGAACAAGACATCGTCTTGTTTTGGTGAAGGTACTGATTTTACAAGCTTATCAGATGTTGCTTTATCCAAGGGTATCCCTTCAACAGGAACGCCCTTTGGCGATATTACCAATATGAAAGGAAGCGTAACAGATGCTACGCCAAACTTTTTAACAAGGCTGCTGTTGGCCACATCATCCCTGTTCAATTGAACTACAACCGATTTTTTCAATTTATCATTGGCTTCCTTAGCAATGGTAACAGCACTATTAATATTTGTACCCGTTCCTGTTATAATAAGAAAAACCGCTTTACCATCTTTTTTTGCTTTATCCAGCTCAGCATCTGTTGTTCCGCTATTTATTGCAGGAGAGTTTTTGGTGTTTGCTTCAATAACAGGTGTATTGCTTTTTGCTGTTGTAGAGGCATTGGTTGGATTTGTATGGCCACAGGAAATTAACGGAGTTATTACAAACAAACCGAAGATTAATTTGAATTGTCTTAGATTCTTCATAAAATTATTATTTAAAAATTTAGTGAGATACTATACGAGAACAAAAAACTGTTATTAAATCTTTGAAAATGAACGAATGTTTAATGTTGCAAACATACGACATAATAATATATATAAAAAATATTTTTGTTAATAATATGCTGTTTTTTTTATAAAAATTAATATTGGTGTCCGATAAGAAATATTAAATATGAAGCTAAACACATATTCAATAATATATTCAGAATATTACACCCCTACAGGGCTTATATTGTATTTAATTAATATTTTCTACAAATATTATCGCGGCTCTGCCGCTAATTAATTGCTACAGAGTAGCAAAATATTTGTAGTCAGTCAATTATGAAAAGAGTTCAAAGCTGCAGCGCAGCGTAATATTGTTATTATATTTTTATCGGACAATAGTGAAAAATTAAGTATTTTTTTACTTTTATTGTTTATAATAAGCAATCTAATTAATTTTTAATCAGCATGTTGCACATATAAATGAGGCGTTTGGCTGAAAAGGTCATTTTTACTTATATGATGAATTTTATTTATGGTATTCGTGTTAAAAGCTAAAAATAATTAATTTTGTTAAAAGCGCAGGCTATTAATACATTAAAAAAGAATATCATAATATGAATCTTTTAAAAGAATTTTATCAATTAAAAAAGAATTTAAAGAAAGACTTTTCAAACTTAAAAATAATAAAAATAGCAATCTTAGGAGATACGGCTACACAGTTTTTGACACAGGCTATACGGGGTATGGGATTTGATGATGGCTTTGATTTACAAATATGGGAGGCTGATTATAATCAAATTGAGCGCCAGATTTTTGACCAAGGGTCTGAACTGTATGAATTTGGACCAGAAATAGTTATTGTATTTAAATCTTCTCATAAGTTACTTGGGAAGTATAATAAACTTAAAACGGAGCAACAAAGTTTGTTGGTTTCAAGCGAATTAGAATCACTTGAAAATATCTATTCTACTTTAGTAAATAACTTGAATACAAAAGTAATTTTCTTTAATTATACTGAAATTGACGATGCGGTTTTTGGAAATTTTGCAAATAAAATAGAATCATCTTTTTTGTTTCAGTTGCGTAAACTCAATTATGAATTAATGTTGTTTGTATCAAAAAATGCTAATTTATATTTGTGCGACATTTCTTCTATTCAAAACCAAGTTGGTAAAGCAAATTTCTTCCAACCATCTGTTTATATTAATGCTGAAATGGTCTTGAGCATAGATATTTTACCTGCAATAGCGGCTAAAACAATTGATATAATAAAAGCTTTGAATGGGAAGTTTAAAAAATGTGTCATTTTGGATTTGGATAATACAATTTGGGGCGGAATAATTGGAGATGATGGGATTGAGAACATTCAGATTGGTAGTTTAGGCATTGGAAAAGCATTTTCAGAATTTCAATATTGGATAAAAAAACTTAAAAACAGAGGTATTATCATAGCTGTATGTAGTAAAAATACCGAATCTGTTGCCAGAGAGCCTTTTGAAAAACATCCGGACATGGTTTTACATTTGGAAGATATTGCTGTATTTATTGCCAATTGGGAAAATAAAGCTGACAATATAAGGAAAATACAAAGTATTTTAAATATTGGCTTTGATGCTATGGTTTTTTTAGACGATAATCCTTTTGAGAGAAATATTGTTAAAGAAAATATCCCTGAAATTTGTGTCCCGGAATTGCCTGAAGACCCTGCTGATTATTTAGAATATTTATACACATTAAATCTTTTTGAAACAGTCTCTTTCTCTGGTGAAGATACAGAAAGAACTAAACTGTATCAAACAGAAGCCAAAAGAATTACTTTCCAGCAAAAATTTACTAATGAAGATGATTTTCTGAAAAGTTTAAACATGGTTTCTTTAGTTGAACCTTTTAATAAATTCAACACACCAAGAGTGGCACAACTATCCCAACGCTCTAATCAATATAATCTTAGAACCGTTCGCTATACCGATGCTGATATCGACAGACTTGCTAATTCTAAAGAATTTTTTACTTTTGCATTTGCGCTTGAAGACAAGTTCGGAGATAACGGGTTAATTTGTGTTGTTATATTACAAAAAAAAGACAATCAAATATTGTTTATTGATTCCTGGTTTATGAGTTGTAGAGTTCTAAAGCGAGGGATGGAAAATTTTGTTCTGAATACAATTGCAAATGTTGCTAAAGAAAATGGTTTTATTTATTTAAAAGGAGAGTTTATTCCTACTGTCAAAAATGAAATGGTAAAAGATCACTATCTTAATTTGGGATTTAATACTGCAGATAATTATTGGATTTTGTCGCTGGATAAATATATCGAGAGAAAGTGTTTTATTAATAAAAAATAGATATATATGGAAAGAGATAATGTTTTAAAACAAGTTAATGATATTTTTATTGATATACTTGATAATGAAGATATTGTATTGTCTTTCTTAACAGCTGCCAGTGATGTAGAAGAGTGGGATTCGCTTAACCACATGCAATTGGTAGTGGCTATAGAAAAACACTTTAAGGTGCGTTTTACATCAAAAGAAATTCAGGTTTGGAAAAATGTTGGTGAAATGATTGATTGTATTTTAGAAAAACAAAAAAAATGTTAGTAAAAAAAACAAAATTTGAAACGCGTTTCGTAGTAACCAAAAAAATTTATGACGGCTTTATCCAATTGTTTAATGATAGAAATCCTTTGCATGCTGATGAGGTATTTGCTTTTGATAAGGGATTTAAAGGAAAAGTTATGCACGGCAATATTTTAAATGGGTTTCTTTCTTATTTTATTGGGGAATGTTTGCCCATAAAAAATGTTATTATCCACTCGCAAGAAATTCAATATAAAAACCCAGTATATTTAAATGATGAATTGTTATTAACTGCTGAAATTTACGATATTTTCGAATCAGTAAACATAGTTGAAATTAAATTTGTATTTACTAATTCCGATTTAGTTAAAGTAGCAAAAGGAATTATTAACATTGGGATAATCTAATGGATAGAATAGATGTAATATTTGTTTCGCAATCTGATGTTGCAATCTATGATGAGTACTCAAAATTACCTTTAGAAAGAATAGAACTCTACAAAGAGCTCATTTATCCTCGAATGGTTTATTTTAAAGGCGCATTCCGCTCGCATTTAGATGTATATAATTATTATTTACATGGGTGTTTTTATAAAGATGCTCCTATAAAAGAAAGAAAAAAGATGCTTAATATCTGGAATCTCCCGGGTTTTAATGGCATTCATATAGCTGATTATTTATTTAAACACAGTATTAACACCATAATAATAAACAATTTTGACACTAACTGGGATGATTTATGTAGCGTTTATGAATCATGTGATGTTAAACCAATAATCGCTATTTCAACCACCTTCCATCTGTCTTCTAGCGAAATTCGCAGAATATCCAAAAAAATTAGAAATACTTTTCCGGAAGCATCCATATTGCTTGGGGGTGCTTTTATTAACGAACGTTACATTAATGGAGAACATTCTGAACTGGAAGCAATAATGAGAAAAAATAATATACAATATATCATTCATTCATTTAACTCAGAAGTTGATCTGAAAGATTTAATATTGTCTATTAAAGAAGGCCATGAGTTGAAAGATGTAAATAATTTATTTTATTTTAAATCGAGAGATTTTATAAATAGTAAACTTTATAAAACCAAAGAAATATTTAATAATCCTATTTTAAGCTCGTTCAATTCTTTAAGTCTTGTTAATCAAGAATTTATTAATAGCACATTACAGATTAGATCTTCGTCTGGTTGCCCTTTTTTATGTGCTTTCTGCTCTTATCCTACAACTGCCGGTGGGTTTTATATTCAAGAAACAGAATCATTCAAAAAAGCAATTCATCATATATTATCAAATACAAAAATCAATAAACTTATTTTTATTGATGACACACTTAATGTTCCTAAAGCGCGATTTATAGAAATATTACAAGTATTAAAACAGTATAAAATAGAGTGGTTTTCTTTTTTGAGGGTTCAATTTATTGATGATGAAATAGCTCAATTGATGAATGAATCTGGTTGTAGAGCAGTTTATCTGGGCTTAGAGTCGGCCAGTGATACTATTTTACAAAATATGAACAAGAAAGCTAATAACGCTCAATTTTTAAATGGGATATCATTATTGAAAAAATATAACATTTTGTCAATGGCTGCTTTCATTATTGGATATCCTGGTGAAACAGATAGTACAATAGAAGAAGATGTTGCCTTTATTGAAAATTCAGGAATAGACTTTTATACGCTTAAAGAGTTTTATTTTATGAAACAAACTTCAATATACAACGATAGGGAAAAATATGGACTTACTGGCATAGGAAGTAAATGGACTCATGATACCATGAGTTATCAGGTTGCTTCTCAAAAAAAATCTGAAATGTTTCAAAAAATAAAAGGCAGCGTTTTTGTCGACCCCGACACAAGTTTATGGTTGCTGGCATATTTATATGACAAAGGGTTTGGTTTTGAGAAAATTAAACTCCTTCAGCGAGAAATAAATCAAATCATGTTTGAGCAACTAAATAACAACTTCAGCGAAGACTTACCTGCTTTTAATATTATTAAATTATTGTTAAACAATAATCAATGATAAAATAAAAATATGATTTTTAATTCAATTGCATTCTTAATTTTTTTTATTATATTCTTCATACTTTATTGGTTAGTTTTTAATAAAAATCTAAAACTACAGAACTTGCTTATTTTAACGGGTAGTTATGTTTTTTATGCATGGGCAGACTGGCGGTTTTTACCTTTTTTAATAGGTGTTTCTGTGTTGAATTTCTTTTTGGGAATTTATATTGAAAAAGCAATAAATCTGAAATATAAACGATTACTGCTTTATGTTGGATTACTTCAAGGGATAGGGGGGTTGGCTTTTTTTAAGTACTACAACTTCTTTATTACTTCGTTCAATGACGCTTTTCATTCCTTGAGTATTAATTTAAACCTGCAAACTTTAAATATTATAATCCCTTTGGGCATTAGCTTTTTTACATTTAGAACCATCAGCTATGTTTTAGATGTTGATAAAGGTAAAATTGAAGCATCTAAAGATTGGGTGGTGTTTTTTACATATGTTTCTTTTTTCCCATCATTATTATCCGGCCCTATTGATAAAGCAAAAACCCTGGTTCCTCAATTGGAAAAAAAACGGGTTTTTAATTATGATCAGACCAAAGACGGGTTACGTCAAATTTTATGGGGATTATTTAAAAAGGTTGTCATTGCCGACAACTGTGCAGAATATGCAAATACTATTTTTAATAACTCAGCCAATTATACAGGTGCCACATTATTAATAGGTGCGCTATTTTTTACTTTCCAATTGTATTGTGATTTTTCCGGGTATTCGGACATGGCAATTGGCTTTTCGCGCTTAATAGGATTTAATATTACAAAAAATTTCGACTTTCCTTTCTTCGCTCAAAATATTGCCGAATTCTGGCGCAAGTGGCATATATCTTTAACTTCTTGGTTAACCGAATATGTATTCACACCTTTGAATATAGCTTTTAGAGATTATGGAAAAATGGGAGTGATTTTAGCAATTATTATTAATATCACAATAATGGGCGTTTGGCATGGAGCCAATTGGAATTATGTGCTGTTCGGATTTTTACATGGTTGTTATTTCATCCCTCTTATTTTAAGTGGTACAATGAATAAAAAGAAAAAAATAGCCAAAAATAAATTACTTCCTTCTTTTAGAGAATTTATAAATGTGATGGGAACATTTACATTGGTAATGCTGACTTTTATAATTTTCAGAGCCGGGACAATCAGACATGCTTTTACATATTTATCAAAAATATTTTTAACATTATTTACAAAGACTTCAGTGGTTGAAGGCTGGAACTTCGTTTATTGGAAAATTGGCTTTGCTTTACCTTTATTACTTATATTCTTTTTATTTATTGAATGGATTGGCAGAGAACAGCATTATGCAATGGCACATCTGGGATTAAAATGGCACAAACTAATCAGGTGGGCAATGTATTACAGTATTATTTTATTAATCTTATATTATATAGATGGTCCCGAAAAGCAATTCATTTATTTTCAATTTTAATTATGAAGAGACTCATAAAACAACTCCTGCTTTTTATTTCATTTCCTATTGCTTTATTAGTAATCATATTTATTTTCTTAAACTATACATATAAAAACCAAATTGAAAATTATAAATTCGATGCTAAAATTAATAAAATAGTAGTTGGCAGCTCTAATACGCACACTGCTATTAATGATAAATTTTTAAACAACACCAAAAACATATCACAAAACAGTGAATGTTTTATGTACTCATTTTTTAAATTACAAACGCTTTTAAAAAATAATCATCAAATTGATACTGTCTTTTTGGGCGTTAATTATTTTAATTTTTCAGCCTATTGTGATGAATATATTTTTGTGCCTGCTGTTACTTCCAGATATTTTTTTATTTTGCCCAATAAAATACAATTTTACCTTTTAAAAAATACTTTCAACTTATATCAGCTAATTAAAACGTGCCTTATTAAAGGAGTTAGTAATTTAAAGAATACGTCTGATAAATTTACTTATTTATACGAAAGTGAGGACCTTTCAACAAAGGTACCATTAAGCGATAAAACAATTGAAAAAACGATAAAAAAACAATATTGTGAGAATGGGAAATTGTATGATTACTCTAATAGCAATATCTATTATTTTATGAAAATAAAGGAATTATGTAAAAACAATAATATTACGCTTATTCTTTTGAGTACACCTTTACACAGCAAATATAAAGCACTGGTTCCATTAAAGTTTATATACCTATATAATTTTCTGACAAAAGATTTTAAGAAAAATTTAATTGAATTTGACGGCTTAAAACTCAACGACAATGATTTCTTGCCTGATGGAGACCATTTATCAGCAAGTGGGGCAAAAACAGCTTCTGAATATTTGAATGAACTACTGAAAGTTAAGTAGATAAATGAAATCAGGCAAATTGATATTAATCTAAATTACAGGAATAATAAGGTTTATAAGGTAATAAACGCCTATTGCAATCAACATACTTACAGGGATTGTTAAAACCCAAGCCCATAACAATCTGGCACCAACACCCCACCTGACCGCCGAAACTCTTCTTGTCATTCCTGCTCCCATAATTGCACCTGTAATAGTATGTGTAGTGCTGACAGGTATGCCAAAAGCTTCGGTACCAAAAAGCAAAATAGCTCCTGATGTTTCTGCAGCCACACCCTGAAAAGGTGTTAAATGCGTGATCTTAGACCCCATTGTTTTCACAATTTTCCATCCGCCAGAGAGAGTGCCTAAGGCAATAGCTGAATGGCAGCCGAGGACAATCCAAAGCGGAATAGTATGGATTTTACCTGATGCAACATAGGTAATATGTGCCCAATGAGGAATAGACGAGGGGTCAACACCTTTAAAATAAACTAAGAGTGCCGCTGTAATAATACCCATTACCTTTTGGGCATCATTTCCACCATGGCCTAGACTAAATGATGCAGATGATGCTAATTGCAGGTATCTGAATATCTTGCTTAGTTTTGACGGATTACCTTTTTTGAACAGATGAAGCATCAAAATTGAGATAAAATAGGAAATGACCAACCCTATTACTGGGGCAAGAAAAATAAAAGCCGCTATTTTAATAATCACATTGCTGTGTACTACTCCCCATCCTGCGTATGCAATGGCAGCACCTGCAAATCCGCCAACCAATGTGTGTGATGAACTCGAAGGAATACCTAAATACCAGGTAATAAGGTTCCAGATAATGGCTGCAATTATTCCTGCTAGTATAACCTGTAAAGTGATAAAGTTTGTATCTACTGTTTTTGCTATGGTATCGACAATGTGAAGCTTAAAAACAAGGAATGCGATAAAATTAAACGCAGCAGCCCATACTACCGCCTGGACTGGCGTTAAAACTTTAGTGGAAACAACAGTTGCTATTGAATTTGCGGCATCATGAAAACCGTTTATAAAATCAAATATAAGAGCAAGTAATATAACAATAATCAATAATGTGAAATGCATATCATTTAAGTTTTATTAAATACTTTATCCTAATTTAACAATAATTCCTTTTAAAACATCACTTACATCTTCAGCTTTGTCTGTAGCTTTTTCCAATGATGACAACATCTCTTTTATTTTAATAAGTTCGATAGCATCTTTTTCGTCCCGGAACAGATTTGTTAAGGAAGTATGATAAATTTCGTCAGCCTGATTTTCAATTTCGTTGATACGGATACATGATTCCATAATTTTTTTAGGATTTTTCAGGTTATTAAGTTCCAGTATAGCGATTTTTATTTCGCGTACAGCCTGAAGAATCAATTCACTCAATTCGAGAAAACATTTAGGTTCCGTTTTTGGCGATAAATTGCGTACTTTTTGGCTAAAGGTGTTTATTAAATCCATCACATCATCAATTGAACCGTTTAAGTTATTGATGTCCTCTCTGTCGAATGGTGTGATAAAAGTTTTGTTTAACTCATCATAAATTCTATGTGTAATATCGTCACCTGTTTTTTCGTGTTCTTTTATAGAAGTAATAATCTTTTCCTTTTCTTCTTTATCAGAAACAAGAAAATATTTATTTAATAAGATGGCTCCTTTTACCAGATTTTCTGCCGATTCTTCGAACATTGGAAAGAATTTTTTTTCTTTAGGAGTCAAAAAACGTATGACTTTAGAAATTCCCATATAATGTATGTTTTAAATGTTTATAAATTAATTTTACCGGAGTAAAATTACTAAACTAAAACCTTTGAGAATAAAGCTCTGAGTTATGATTGCAATAAGTTTGTGTTAAGTAAATGTTAAGCTTTGAATGACTCAAAATCATATTTTGCTTACTTTTCCTGCTAAAAAGAATAGATAAAATTCTGTGAAATTCAGATTAAATTAAATATAATTTCTTCTTAGTAAATAAAAAAATACCTGAAGCAATAAGCTCCAGAACCAAATAACTGTTTATAATGTTAACTATATGTTAAGCTAAATTGCGGGGAAAATAAGGTTAATCAAATAAAAAATGCCCACAGCAATCAACATACTTACAGGTATAGTAAGAACCCATGCCCATAACAACCTGGCACCAACACCCCATCTTACGGCTGAAACTCTTCTTGTCATTCCTGCTCCCATGATTGCTCCTGTAATTGTATGTGTAGTGCTGACGGGTATACCAAAGGCTTCAGTTCCAAAAAGCAAAATAGCTCCTGATGTTTCTGCCGCTACGCCCTGAAAAGGAGTTAATTTGGTAATCTTTGAACCCATTGTTTTGACAATTTTCCATCCGCCAGATAAAGTTCCGGCAGAAATACAGGTATAACATCCCAAAACTATCCAAGGAGGAATTGATTGTATTTTACCTGCAGAATTGTATGTAATATCAGCCCAATGAGGAATAGAGGAAGGATCGATACCCTTAAAATATACAATTAGTGCTGCCGTTATAATACCCATGACCTTTTGCGCATCATTTCCCCCATGGCCTAAACTGAACAACGCTGAAGACAATAACTGGAGATATCTGAAAATTTTATCGAGCCTGCTGGGTTTTCCCTGTTTGGTTATATGCAATAACAAGACTGATAAAAAATATGAAATTATCATACCCAAAACAGGTGCAAGAAAAATAAATAAAGCTATTTTAATAATTACACTACTGTGCACAATATTCCATCCGCCAAATGCCACCGCGGCCCCTGCAAAGCCCCCCACCAATGTATGTGATGAGCTGGAGGGTATGCCAAGATACCATGTTAATAAGTTCCAGATAGTTGCTGCAATGAGACCTGCCAATATAACCTGAAGATTTATCATATTTGTATCAACTACTTTGGCTATAGTGTCCACAATATGCAAATTAAAAATTGCATATGCCAGGAAATTGAAAAAAGCCGCCCATAAAACAGCCTGTAAAGGCGATAGTACTCTTGTTGAAACAATGGTTGCAATGGAATTTGCGGCATCATGAAATCCATTTACAAAATCAAAAGCAAAAGCTAAAATTATTATTATTATTAATAAGTTGAAATTCATAATTCTTGTGTTTTACAAAAAGTTACCCGGCTTTAACAATAATACCCTTTAACACATCGCTGACATCTTCGGCTTTGTCAGTAGCTTTTTCTAAAGAGGAGAGCATTTCTTTTATCTTTATAAGTTCGATTGCATCTTTTTCTTCACGGAAAAGAGTTGTTAATGAAGTATGATATATCTCATCTGCCTGATTTTCGATTTCATTAATTCGTATACAGGCATCCATGATTTTTTTAGGGTTCTTAAGGTTCTTTAATTCAACAATAGCTGTTTTTATTTCGCGTGCTGCCTGAAGTATCAACTCACTTAATTCAAGAAAACATTTAGGTTCTGTTTTGGGAGATAGATTTCGCACTTTCTGACAAAAAGTGTTTATCAGATCCAACACATCATCAATGGAACCATTTAACATGTTGATGTCTTCCCTGTCGAAAGGGGTGATAAAAGTCTTATTCAACTCATCGTAGATCCTATGTGTAATATCGTCACCTATTTTTTCATGTTCTTTAATAGAAGTAATGATTTTTTCTTTTTCTTCTTTGTCTGAAATAAGAAAAAGTTTATTCAGCAAAATTGCACCCTTAACAAGGTTCTCTGCTGATTCTTCAAACATTGGGAAAAATTTTTTTTCTTTGGGCGTCAGAATTTGTAAGATTTTAGAAATTCCCATAAATAATGATTTTAATGAAGTTTAACAATTAATTAACATTGTACAAAATAACCAAACTTAAAGCATGTATTACCAATTTTTAAGTTAAGAATATGTTAAGCTAATGTTAAGTTAATGTTAAGTTCTTATTTTGGACTGGAGAGATTAATCAGAAGTGCACACACTCAGTCAAAAGTTAATTTCGATACAGTTCATTGCGGTTTTTAAAACGTGGTTTTTAATTGAAAGGTAATAACTGTAGGCAGAATGAGGATTGGAAACTACTGATTTCAGATTGCTGACGGGTAGACTGTTTGGTAGCCTCCAAGCTTCCTTGTCAGTCCTTAACTTTAGACATTTTAGCTCACTTTAGGCACTTTAAGTACTTCCTCACTACCACTTATTAAAGTGTATCTTATTCGTTTTATATCTGTTTTCAGCTGTATTCTTTTCGTTGGGATAGCCAATAGCCACAGCACTTATAGGTATAATATGCTCTGGCAGATTGAAAAGTTGAGCTATATCCTGCATGCGTTTAGGCCTGCCATAAACTCCCAGCCAGACGCTACCCAGTCCTAGGGCATGAGCAGCCAGCAATATGTTTTGTGTGGCGGCTGAACCATTTATAGAAAGATAAAAATCTTCTTTCTCCAGAGTTCTGTCCCCGCAAACTATTATAGCTAAAGGTGCTTCTTTAAGCATCCGGGCGTACGGATGAACTTTTGCAATTGCGTCAAGCTGTGGTCTGCTGTCTACTACTACAAACTGGCACGACTGTGTGTTATTTGCAGTGGGGGCATACATTGCAGCTTTTAAAATAAGTTGAACATCGTTTTGCTTAACAGAAGCTGGTTTGTACTTACGTATGCTTCTGCGTGTGAAAATAGCATCTAGAGTATCCATATAATTTATTTTTCGTAGTATTCGCGTAGTTTCTGAGCCAGAATATTAACAAAGTTGGTTAATGGTTTTGTTGCCATCATGGCCATAAATGAGTTCATGTCAGCCAGAAACACAATCTGAAAGGATGATTGGTTGTTGGCTTCGGCAGTAATATTCATTATCATGGTAAAGCTGACAGGGGTGATACCATCAGAGCTGATGACGATTTTCTGACAAGGGACTTTCTCAATAATTCTCAAACCAATATCAGCAAGCCCACTTACCCTGAAAGAGCAGGAGTTTTCGTCAGATTTCCAGTTCTCTACTTGTTCGGGCACTAATTCGGCAAAATTGTTCAGATTGCTCAAAAAAGTATAAATAACTTCATCTTTGGCATTGACCAACTCTTTGTTACTCTCTATTGTTGTCATTCAGGTTATTTTTGTAAATATATAAACCGTATGTGGAAAATTGGAAAATGGGGATATAGCAAAATACATATCACGCACAATTCTCCATTATTCCATTTCTCCATTATTCCATTGCAAGAAATTATTTTTAAGAACAAACTCTTCTTACTTCCCCCACTTAGCAGGGTCCTGTCGCCATACCTTCAAAAACTCAATATCAGACTCATTGATATAGCCTACCTCAGAGGCTTTCTGTATCAGACAATCATAGTTGCTAAGCGTAACCAAAGGGCATTTGGCTTTTTTAAACATATCTTCAGCAACTTTAAATCCATACGAAAAAATGGCCACCATTCCCTTTACATTCAGACCTGCTTCTCTTAATGCCTCTACTACCCGTAGACTGCTTTTCCCGGTAGATATCAAATCTTCAATCACTATTACAGATTGACCCGACTCTACATAACCTTCTATTTTATTTTCAAGTCCGTGCTTCTTCTCTTCTGATCGCACATAACAAAATGGCAGGCCCAGTTCCTGTGCTACCAAAACACCATGTCCGATGCCACCTGTAGCCACTCCTGCTATAACATCAGGGGAGCCCATATCATTCACTACTTTTACCAACTGCTGACGGATGTAATTTCTGGTCTTGGGATAAGATAAAATTTTCCGGTTATCGCAATAAATAGGTGATTTCCATCCCGATGCCCATGTAAAAGGTTTTGCAATTTCTAATTTAATTGCTTTAATTTGCAGTAAGAATTCTGCTACTTCAAAAGCCGTTTCATTTTTATTATCCAACTTAGCCATGTATAAAATTTATTTTAACGAGAATCCAATATTCCTTATTAATCCTAAAAAATTAACGCAACTTAAACATTACGCTACTGATTTAATTTTTAATGAAAATGAAATGACCTCTTTCATTAATCTTTTTTTAAAATTAAAATCAGTGGATAAAATTACTAAAATATTTATTCTTACATCAAACACACACAATTTATTTCAAAATTTACTTACTGAAACGAAATTAATTAAAGCAGGTGGTGGGATGGTTATTAATCCTGACAATCAGCTACTTATGATAAAACGAAACAATATGTGGGATTTGCCCAAGGGAAAAACAGAAAAAGGCGAAACCATACGTCAGACGGCCTTAAGAGAAGTAGAAGAAGAATGTGGTATTTCTGGATTAAAAATTATAAAAAGACTGTCTCCAACATATCATATTTATTTCGAAAAGAAAAACTGGATATTAAAAAAGTCAACCTGGTTTCAAATGTTTACAGCCGACAAGACCAATCCCATCCCACAAGAAAAAGAAAACATTACTAATGTACTTTGGTTAAATAAAGATGATGTTGTCAAACGCCTTCCACAGGCATATCCCAATATAAGGGATATTATTGTTTCCGGTTTTTTAAAAGGAATGGAATAATTGAATCTGGAAAGAAATTAAACATTAATGACACAGATGCAGTTGAGAATCATTCAATAAGAATAAAAGCCTGATTATATGTATATAACAGATAATCAATGGCATAACTGTTTATAAACAGTTTAATAGCTGTCATCTGTATAACTATCATTTAACGACAAAAAGGAATATAATAGAGACAGTAAATAATTTTCTTTACATGCCTTTCAGAAATAAATAGTATCTTTGTACCCCCAAAACTTTATCAAAATTTAAATCTTTATGAGAAAGTCGTTTATATTAAGTTTTATCCTTTTTACCTTATGTTTTAAAGTTTTTTCATCCAATATAACGAGTAATGCAGTTACAGGAAACTGGAATAGTACTGCTTCATGGGTTGGTGGTGTATTACCAGGAGCTAATGACAGTGTTATTATTGTCAATGGTGCAAGTATAACTTTGAATGTCAATGCTACCGTTTATAAATTACGTATTAGCTCCGGTGGTATTCTTAGCCTGTCTTCACATACACTAAAACTAAATGGAAACGGCTCTGATAATGGCAGTATGTCAATATATGGCACATTAAACCTGAACACAGGCACTCTAGAGCTTACAGGTGATTTTTACACCGGCAGTTCAACATATCCAGGTACTTTCAACGCTAATACAGGCACTGTAAATTTTATAGGAAACATGCATCAACAGATCTCAGGAGAGACTATTCCCGTATTCAACAATTTAATAACAAGCAACACTAATAATTCCCTGCAGATGGGTGTTACTGCTCATCCTGTAAACACTATTATTAAGGGAAATTTTGTTGCCAATGGGGTTTTTAACCGCAACAGCGATAATAATTATGCTGCAAAAGTTACTTTTGACGGCAATACAACCCTTTCCGGATTGTACAGCTTTTTTCTGCAACATGTATTTGTCAACTCAGGAGCTACGCTTAATGCTGCCAACAAAACAATTTATCTTTTTGGCAGCTGGACAAATAACGGCACATTTATTTGCGGCACAAGTACTTTATGGTTTGTTTACGACCCCAACCATCCCACACAGCCAAACCAGGATATTTCTAACATCAATGCTTCTACAAATCCGTTCTATAATATTTATATCAACAAATCAACAGGTACTGTTTCACCCATTGTAAATCCTAACGATGCATCAAATCCTATGGGACACCTGTGGGTAAGTGGAAACTTCACCGTCAATAACGGCACATGGAATAACGGCGACAGACAACTGTGGGTGAAAAAAGATTTTATTGTCAACACCGGTACTTATAGCCCGGGAATAGGACGCTTGATCCTTAATGGCAATTCCCAGCAATTGCTTAAAACAGGAACAAGCAGCTTATATAAATTTACTGTTGACAATTCAAATGGAGGCATTTTATTGGTTTCAGATGTTAATGTAACCAATGAGATGGTATTGACAAACGGTGTAATTTACACTACAGAAAATTACCAGTTATATGTAAGTAATTCAGCCACAAGCGCCATCCCAACATACGCTGCAACCAGTTTTGTTGTGGGCAGATTAAGAAGAGAAGTTGTTTCAGGAGCATCAAATTATATTTTCCCTATAGGTCCAATGAATGTAACACCTTTAAAATACCGTCCTGTAACTTATGAACAAGTTTCTTCAGGAGGGGCTGCAAATATATCTATGATTTCTGATAATATTACTGCCAATGCCAACTTGGCCAACTGGTATATCAGGATTGGCAGCAACACCGGAAATCCTTCGGGAAATTTACTTTTCTCATATAACCTATCACAGGATTTCCCGGCAGGTGTTAACGAGTGTGCTTTTTCGGTAATAAGGGGCACTACGCCACCACCAGCCAGCTGGAATTATATCTTATCAACTGCCGTAGGGGCATCAGGTGGCAATAATGGCACTATTAAAGCTACTATTCCTGCTTCTTTATCACCCAATGCCTTTATCATTGGAGAACCTATACCACAGCTCAATAATTCATCGGTATGTAACAATACCTCAGTTGTTTTAAATGTTGTTTCTCCTACTGGAAGTACTAATTTCAACTGGTACAATGCCCCAACAGGAGGTACGCTGCTTCAGGCAAGCAGTGCAACATACACAACCCCCCTTCTTAATACTACTACAATCTATTATGTGGCAAATGTAAATAGTGCAACAAGTTGTATATCTAATTACAGAACCCCGGTAACTGTAACCGTAGGCAGCAATATAAGCGTAAATATAATTCCGGGTGGCCCTACCTCTATCTGTGGCAATGGAAGTGTTGTACTTGATGCCGGCAGCATGTATGCTACTTATTTATGGCAAAATACTTCCCCCTCACAAACCTTAACAGCAACAACGGCAGGACTTTATTCAGTAACTGTTTCCGATGCTAATGGCTGTACAGGTTCCGGCTCTATAAATGTGAGCATAACTCCCTTACCAGGGAATGCCACTGCTATTAATGGGCAGTCTGCATTATGTGTAGGGTCTAATGCTACATTTACAACGCCTAACGTACCTAATGCTACTGGCTATCAGTGGGTTGTACCCAATGGCATATCTATAGTATCAGGGCAGGGAACCAATACCATAAATGTAGTGGCGTACTCTAATGTAACCGGTTTTATTACAGTCACGCCTAACAACAGTTGTGGCAGTGGTAATCCGACATCAATAAACGTAACAGTAAACGACGCACCTGATAACCCGTTAAGTATCAGCGGACCCAGCTCTGTTTGTGCTGGACAAGTGGTTGCATATACCATTCCTTATGTGACGGGCGCTACAGGTTATCAGTGGGATGTGCCTTCAAATACAACAATAGTTTCTGGAAATGGAACGAACAGTATCTCTCTCGATTGGGGTGCTGCTACTACCGGGACAGTCACTGTAACACCATATAATTCTTGCGGAAATGCTACGCCTACCTCTATCTATGTTACTGTTAGCCAATTGCCTCCTTCAGTTACAGGAAACATTAACGGGCCTTTATTTGTCTGCCATGGTGATATGACAAATTATTTTGTTAACCCTGTAAATAATGCCACCGGCTATATCTGGGAAGTACCATTAGGAATATCTATTGTTGGGGGACAGAACACAAACGAAATTACAGTCAGCTGGGTATTTGCCACGTCAGGGTTTATAAAAGTGATACCTACAAATGGATGTGGTGTAGGTACTACCGATTCTGTTTTTGTAGTCTCTCAGGAAGCTCCTGCTGTTCCGTCAATTGGCGATACTATATGGGTATGCCAGACTGATACTATTAACATCAGTGTACCATCAGTAATCAATGTAACTGTCAACTGGTGGGATAGTGAAACAGGAGGACAGATAATAGCTACAGGAGATAATGTGAGCCTTTATAATATAAGCAACAATACATCTGTGTGGGTAGAAGCAGTCGGAACAAACGGTTGTTCAAATCCCGGTGGAAGAAAAGAAGTGCGGATAATTGTTTTTCCACATCAATACATATCTCTTACCTGCAATATGCCTTATAACTCAGCAATTATAGGGCAGGCTGTTACTTTTACTGCTGACCCTTCACAATACCAAAATTATGAGTATTTTGTTAACACCTCTGTTTCTCAGAACAGCAGCAGTAATATATATGTTACAAATACGCTTCAGAATAATGATATCGTTTCGGTTACAGCAACAGATGTTAATGGTTGTATTTATGTATCCGATTCTATATTAATAAAGATAAAACCCATACCCAATGCTTTCACACCTAATGGCGATGGAATAAACGATGTTTTTATGAAAAATTATGACCTGACCATTCTAAATCGTTGGGGACAAACTCTTTACAAAGGCATGGATGGCTGGGATGGAAAGTATAAAGGAGAGCAGATTACATCAGGAACCTATTTTTTCATCATCACTTATACAGGTCTTAAGGGTGAAATTATTGACGTAAGCGGAGCTGTTGAACTTTCAAGATAGAAATGAAACGTTTGTTTAGTAAATGTAAAAAAACTGCGTTTTTGCATGCCCACTCCCCTTTTATTCCCCTAAAGGGGAAATCCAACCCGCAAATTTTGAGGGGTGTCCCTTTTAGGGGATTAAGGGGTAAGCGAAGGCAATTAAAGAAATCATTTGTTTTCTTACACGCATTTATTTCAAAACCATTTCTGCTGCTCGATTGCTGTTTAATATTTTTTGTTTTTTCTCATACCCTTCTGGCGCAAAGAGACAGTATCCCTTTTACACTACCGAAAAAAATGCCGTCTTACGATGTTATTAAATGTAATCCTGCGGCTATACTGATGGGGCCTACTGTGATTACCAGCGAATTAGGCTTAAATTATGAGTTCTCATTATCAAAAAAACATTCTGTTTCTTTAGGAGCTTCGTTGCTTACTAAAAACGTTTTCATTTATCTGTCCGAAAAGCTAGACAGCAGCAATGTCAATAATGGTAATAATGTGCAGGCTTATACAAAAACTAAAATAACAGGATACCGTCTTCAGGCTCAGTACAAATGGATATTACCATTTGTTGAGTATCCTTGTGGGTTATATATTGGACCCCATGCATCTTTCAGCACAGTATTCTTCTCATACCAGCAGCGACGTTTTACAAAAGACTTTTATAGAATTGTTCATCAGAATATAAGTCTTCTTTTAGGCTATCAGCATATCTTTAACAATAAGCTATTTGTTGACCTTTACTGTGGCCTGGGCTATAAGAACAACTATGCGTATTATTATAAAACCCTCAAAGACTTTAAAAAAGTTGACGACGATTTTATCTTAACCGGAATCCCTATCAACGTAAAGTTCAGTCTGGGATATTATATTGGGTTTAAACTGTAAGAAGTGTCTGGAGTTTGCCTGCCTGCCGGTAGCTACCGTGTACCCACATCTTTTACTAGTTTAACGCCATCCATTATATAGCCAAGTCTTTCTAGTCCACGTTTTAGAACTATGACACCTGGTGGCCCCTGCG
>Ga0114951_10000529_pt1 | contig 52188 bp, 32 predicted proteins | sample AM7aDNAmetaG_FD_88677 | JGI IMG/M metagenome (GOLD analysis project Ga0114951, IMG submission 88677) | Freshwater microbial communities from Finland to study Microbial Dark Matter (Phase II) - AM7a DNA metaG | ecosystem: Environmental > Aquatic > Freshwater > Lake | place: Finland: Lake Alinen...
GTATGCGTGCTGCCTCCCGTGCTGCCAACCGCTATCGCCGTCATGAAGCCCGCCACCGCGGCCTGCACCGGCGCCAGCCGCATTGTCGTCGTCCCATCCCCCAACTGGCCGTTGCTGTTCTCACCCCATCCCCATACTGTTCCATCCGACTTCAGCGCCACCGTGCAATTCACCCCGGCCGCCACCGCCACCACGCCGCTTAGATTGCTCACCTGAACCGGCGTGTGCCGGTCGGTCGCCGTCCCGTCGCCCAGTTGGCCGTACCCGTTATAGCCCCACGCCCAAACCGTCCCGTCCGACTTCAACGCCACCGAATGATACTGCCCAGCCGCCACCGCCACCACGCCGCTCAGCCCACTCACCTGCACCGGCGTCGTTTCCGACCAAGTCGTTCCATCGCCCAACTGGCCGTAGCTGTTGGCGCCCCACGCCCAAACCGTCCCGTCCGACCTCACCGCCAGCGAGTGATGATAGCCCGCCGCGATCGCCGTCGCACCGTTGAGGCCGCTGACCTGCACGGGCGCGTGCCGGTCCGTTGTCGTCCCGTCGCCCAGTTGGCCCGAGGCGTTATAACCCCACGCCCAAACTGTCCCGTCCATCTTCAGAGCCACCGTGTATAAATCCTTCGCCGTTACCGTCCTCACCGGGCCCAGCCCGCTAATCAGCACCGGCGTCAGCCGTCCTGTGGTCGTCCCATCACCCAATTCGCCGTTGCTGTTGTCGCCCCACGCCCACAGGCTGCCGTCGCCTCTCACCGCCACCGTATGCAACCGCCCGGCGGCAAGGGACGGCGTCTGCGAACCAGTCCCGATCGTGATGTTCACATCCTCGCTGGCCGTCGCTCCCGTCGCATCCACCACCTGGATCGTGAAACTGTAGGTGCCCGTCGCCGACGGCGTGCCGCTCAATACGCCGCCAGAACTCAAACTCAACCCCGGCGGCAGACTGCCCGAGGACGACCATGTATAGGGGCCTGTGCCGCCCGTCACCGCCAACGTCTGGTTGTAACTGCCGCCCTGCGTCCCTCCAACCAACCAGGTGCCCATCGTGAACGAGATCACCGTCAGGTTGAAGCTCCGTTCCGCGTAAAACCCGTCCGCTCCGGTCACCCGCCCCACGAAGGTCGACGCGCCCGCCGTCGTCGGCGTGCCGCTCAACACACCCGCACTGCTCAGCGAGAGCCCGGCCGGCAGTTTCCCGCTGGTGACAGTCCACGCGTAGGCCGGCAACCCACCGCTGGCCGCCAGAGCCTTCGAGTAGGTTGCGCCAACGGTGCCGCCCGGCAGCAGTGAAGCCGTCGCTATCACCGGCGCCACACCGCCGTTGGTAAACACTTGATCCAGTCCGTAGAATGTCCCGTAGCTGTTGGTGGCCGCCAACTGATAGTGATAGACGCCGTAAGCAGAAAGATTCGACAGCGACGCCATCACCGCCACATTCGTGTTCCCGCTGCCCATCGACTGCCATGAAGTGCTTTGGCCATAGTTGGTCGTGGTTCCCCACAAGAACCGTGCGCCCGCCGCCAGCCCGTTCGGGTCCACCGTCCCGTTGAGCGTCGCCGTGCTGCTGGTCAGGCCCGTCGCCGCCAAGGTGACCGTCCGAGGCTGGCACAACAGGTTCAGTCCAACCACTTCCACCGGCGCGGGCCGTTGCGTGCTTGTCCCATCGCCCAACTGGCCGTAGCTATTGCCACCCCAGGTCCAGACCGACCCGTCCGTCTTCACCGCCGCAGTGTGCGCCATGCCCGCCGCTATCGCCAGGCCGCCGCTAAATCCGCTGATCTGCACCGGCGCGTGCCGCTCCACGGTCGTCCCATCGCCCAACTCCCCGCTCTCGTTCGCTCCCCAGCTCCAGACCGTGCCGTCGGACTTCAACGCCTCCGTGTGCGTGCTGCCTCCGGTGCTGCCAACCGCTATCGCCTTCACGGTTCCAACCAGCCCGGTGACCTGCGCCGGCGTGTGATGATCCAGGATCGTCCCATCGCCCAACTGCCCGTTGCTGTTCTCGCCCCAGGCCCACACGGTGCCGTCGGACTTCAACGCCACCGTGCAATTGACGCCAGCGGCCACCGCCACCACACCGCTCAGCCCACTCACCTGCACCGCCGTGTGCCGTTCCGTCACCGTCCCGTCGCCCAACTGCCCATGATCGTTCAATCCCCAGGCCCACACCGTCCCGTTGGTATCCACCGCCACTGAATGATACCGCCCGGCCGCCACCGCCACGGCATTGCTCAGCCCGCTCACCTGCACTGGCGTCGTTTCCGCCCAGACCGTTCCATCGCCCAACTGCCCGTTGGCGTTGGCGCCCCACGCCCAAACCGTCCCGTCCCACCTCACCGCCAGCGTATGATAGAAGCCCGCCGCAATCTCCGTGGCACCGCTAAGTCCTCCGACTCGCACCGGCGCCAGCCGTGTCGTCATCGTCCCGTCGCCTAATTGTCCCGAAGTGTTATAACCCCACGTCCACACCGTCCCGTCCGAGGTCAACGCTACCGTATAAAGGTCTCTAGTCGAAACCTTCCTCACATTGCCCAGCCCACTGACCTGCACCGGCAGCAGCCGCGTCGCCGTCGTCCCATCCCCCACTTGGCCGTAGTCATTATTGCCCCACGCCCACACGGTGCCGTCACCTCTCAGCGTCGTCGTATGCAACCGCCCCGCGGCGAGACCCAGGATCCGATCCACCTCGATCTCGCCCTCGGTGTAGAGCGTGCCGGTGTTCCAGTACAACATCGGCGACAAACCCGGCAGGTTGGTCTGGCTGAAGGTGCCCGCATAGGATGCGAAGTCAAACAAGTCGAACTCGTCGCCCGCCTGCGGCGTGTAGCCCTGCAAGGACACCGTCAGCGCGCCGCCGATGTTGAACGCGCCGTTGACATCGAACTGGTCGTAGAGCCAGCTGTTGGTGCCGGCCAGTTGCATCGCCATCGTGCTTCCGGTGAGCATAGTCACGTTCCCGTTGTCCACCAGCGTGCCGATGTCATAGCCGGGAGCGATGGTGCCCGCGTCGGTGATGGAGCCGATGATCGTGCCGCTGCCGGTGAGTGTAGCGTTGGTGTCGATGAAGAGGTTGTTGGCAAACGTGTGCGTTCCGCCCAGCAGCCGCAACGCCGCGGCGCTGACGCCATTGCCCACGGTAAACAACGAGCCGTTGTTGACCACGCTGCCGCCGCTGTTCAGTGTGCCAGCGTTAAAGTGCACGACACTGCTGTCGCCGTTCGCGGCAACGAACTGACCCGCTGTCACCGTGCCGCCGTTGAGCGTCAATGCGCCGTTGTAAATATTCAGGACGCTGCTGTCGTTCAGCGCGCCGCCGGAAACCGTCAACGTTCCCGAACCGTCTGTAACAAAGTTGGTCAGGTTCGCCACGCCGCCGGAGATCGTCCAGGCGCCGTAGTTGATGGCGACGTTCACGTCCTGCTCGCCACCGCTTTGCTGGACAACACCCGATGCCAGATTCAGGAACGCCGCCGCCTCATTCGTGCCGCCGCTGATCGTCAGCGTGCCACTGTTAGAAAACTGCGTGGGATCAAACACGCCGCCGCTCTGCGTGAACATCCCTTGATTGTTCATCAGCAACGGAACGATGGCGTTGCCGCCGCTGAGGTTGAACACACCGCCAACCGCGTTGGTAAACGCCCCGGCCACGAACAACGAGCCTCCCGCCATCGAGAACTGGCCGGCGTTCAGCAACATCGGCGCAATCAAGCTCCCGCCGTTCAACGTCACGATGCTGTTGGCGCCGTTGGTAGCGTAGAGTTGGTCGGCGGCGACGGTGCCGCTGTTGAGCGTCAATGTGCCGTTGCGGATGTCGAGAACACCACCGCCCGCCGCTGTCGCATAGAGATTGCCGCCGCTGACGGTCAGCAGGTTGTTGCTGGAGGTCGTGGGGTCGTAGCCAACCACGACATTCGAGGCCACCACGGAGCCGCTGTTACTGATGGTGAGACTGTTGCCGGAGCCATCAGAACCCACTGTGAGGACCGATGTAACGCTCCAGACCGAGCCGGTGCCGGTCACAAACGCCGCGTTGTTGCTGGCAGTGCCATCTACACCGATCCGACCCGCGTCACTGAACACCTGACCGCCGTTGGCGATGGTGAGGCGGTTGCCAAAGCCGTCCTGGCCAACAGTCAGGGCGCTGGCGCTGTACCATACCGAACCGGCGTCGGTTACAAGCACTGCATTGTTGTGCGCGGTGCTAAAGACGCCGATGTCACCAAGTGCGCCCATCACCATGCCACCATTGGCAACGGTTAGGGTGTTGCCGGAACCACTGAAGCCGACAATGTTATCGAAGCCGCTGTACAAGACCGAGCCGGGACCACTGACTTTCACACTATTATTGTTTGCGCTGTCAGAAGCGCCGACGACGACGCCAAACTGGTTGCCGTAACTGACCACCTGACCGCCGTTGGTAATGGTCAGACTGTTGCCGGAGCCACCCAAGCCGACAACAAGGTCAAGGTCATTGCCCCAGACCGAGCCGGCGCCGTTCACGAACACACTATTGTTGTTGGCGGCGCCGGCGCTGCCGATGTAACCGTTCCAACCATACACTTGGCCGCCGTTGGCGATGGTCAGCCTGTTGCCGGAGCCGCCCAAGCCAACACTGAGGTCGGAATTATTGTTCCAGACGCTGTCCACGCCCGTAATCAAGGCTGTGTTGTTGCTGCTGGTGTCGTCCCGGCCGATAACGCCGTCCACACCGGTGCCTGGCCCCACCACGAAACCGCCGTTGCTGACCGTAAACTGGTTGAACGATCCCGCACCGCCCACCGTCACATCTCCGTTGAGCGTGCCGCCGGAAACAGTCAACGTCGCGGAACCGTCGTTGACGATGCTGGTCAGGTTGGCCACGCCGCCGGAGATCGTCCACGCGCCGAGATTGGTGGCCACGTTCACGTCCTGCTCGCCGCCGCTCTGCTGCACGGCGCCCGATGCCAGATTCAGGAACAACGTCGCCGCGTTGGTGCCGCCGCTGATCACCAGCGTGCCGCTGTTGGTGAATTGTGCGGGATCAAAGTTGCCGCCGCTCTGCGTGAACGTTCCCTGGTTGTTCATCAGCAACGGAACGGTTGCGTTGCCGCCGCTGAGGTTGAACACGCCGCCGGCCGTGTTGTTGAACACTCCCGCCACGTTCAGTGTCCCGCCCGCCATGTTGAATTGCCCGCCGTTGGCCAGCGCCGTCACCGTCAGGCTGCCGCTGTTCAACCCCAGGATGCCGCTGCCGTTGATCGTCTGAAGACTGCCGGCCGTAACGGCGCCGCCGGAAATGGCCAGCGCACTGCCCAATGGCTCGCCGGTGCCGATCACATTGGCCACATAGATGCCGGGGAAATACACCGAGATGCCACCAATGACATTGGTCATCAGCACGAAATCATACGTCACGCCGCCGATGGTGGCCTTGTCCACCCATGCCACCGTGCCCGAACCGGTGCCGTGATACGAGTCGCCCATGCCGAGGCGGAGATAGGTGCGAACCACATTGAGGCCGTGGTAGGCCACAGCAATCTGGCTGAGGCTCAGCATGGGACCGGTGCCGTTGCCATCGGAATCCATCATCTGCCATTGTCCCGCGCCAGCGTCCACCGTGTGCCAGCCCGCCGGATTCGTCGCCGGCACAAACTGGAAAGTGATGTTATCTGACCGGTCGCCCACAACCCCCGTGTCTATCTCAATGCACATCCACACCGGGTTGGCGCCCGTCTGGTTCACCACATCGTAAGTCAAAGTCCTGCCCGCCAACTCATCAATCGTGACGTTGGGCTTGAAGGCAAAAAGACCCTCGTCCCAGTAGTGCCCGTCTCCCGGATCCGCAGTGAGGCCCGCCATGATGATGCCGGCCTCACGGCCGTCGTAAAAGGCCGTCGTGCCAGGCGCCGCGGCATCGTAATCCGCCGGACCGTAGTAAGCGGACCAGACACCGCCTGCGCCAACCGCTGTGAAGTCGGGTTGCAGGTTCTCCACCTGAACAACCGGAGTAACCACAAAATCATACGTCACTCCGCCGAGCGTGACCTCGTTCACCCACGCCACCGTGCCCGATCCCGTGCCACTATACGAATCGCCGATGCCGAGCCGAAGGTAGGCCCGCAGCACGTTCTGGCCGGGATAGGTCGCCGCAATCTCGCTCAGGCTCAGCATGGGACCAGTGCCGTTGCCATTGGAATCCATCATCTGCCATTGTCCCGCGCCCGCGTCCACCGTGTGCCAGCCGGCAGGATTCGTCGTCGGCACACACTGGTAAACCGGGTTGTCGTCCCGGTTGCCTGTGCCCATGTCAATCTCGATGGTCATCCACACCGGGTTGGCGCCTGCCTGGTTCACCACATCGTACGTCAGCGTGCTGGCCGCAAACACATCTATCGTGACGTTGGGCTTGAAGGCGAAGAGGCCCTCGTCATAGTAGTGCCCATCCGGGCCCGGCGTGAGGCCGGCCTTGATGATGCCTGCTGCGCGTCCGAGATAGACGGCCGTTGTGCCCGGCGAGACGTCGTCGTAATCCGGCGGACCGTAATAGGCGGAATAGACCCCGCCGCCGCCGGCTCCCGTCCAACTGTTGAGCAGGTTCTCCACATAAACCGTCGTCGCGATGCTGATGCTCTCGGTCTCACTCGCCGTCGCGCCCGTCGAATCCGTCACCTGCACGGTGAAGTTGTACGTGCCCGTCCCTGTCGGCGTCCCGCTCAACACGCCGCTGCTGCTCAAACTCAGCCCCGTCGGCAAAGTGCCCGTGCTCGTCCATGTGTAGGGCCCCACGCCACCCGTCGCCGTCAGGGTCTGGTTGTAGCTGCCGTTCAGTATCCCGCCCGCCAACGTCTGGCCCTGAGTGAATGAAATCACCGTCAGGCTGAAGCTGTTCGTCGAGGCCAGTCCGTCCGCTCCCGTCACCGCCACTGAGAAGCTTGACGCTCCCGCTGTCGTCGGCGTGCCGCTGATGGTTCCGCTGCCCGAATCCAAACTCAGTCCCGCGGGCAAGGAGCCGCTACTGACCGACCATGTGTAGTTGGTCAAGCCGCCGGTCGCTGTCAACGTCTGGCTGTAGGGCACGTCTTTCGTGGCGCCCGGCAGCAGCGAGGCCGTCGCGATCGTCGGCGCCACGCCGGCGTTGGTGAACACCATGTCCGCGCCGTAGCCGGCACCCAAGCTATTGGTCGCCACCAACTGGTAGTGATACACGCCGTAGGGCGACAAACTGCTCAGTGCTGCCGTCACGATCACGCTCGTCAGCGCGCTGCCCACGGATTGACATGTGGTGGTGTTGCCGTAGTTGGTGGTCGCGCCCCACAGGAACTGTGCGCCTGTCGCCACACCGTTCGGATTGACCGCCCCATTGAGCGTGGCCGTGCTGCTGGTCACGCCGCTGGCCACCAAGGTCTCAACCGTTGGAGCGACAGCCGCATCCTGAACGGTTGCCCGATAAACGGTGTTCTGAAAAGCAGTAGTAGCGATGCCGCCAACAACGTAGATGACATTGCCTATGGCGGCCGCTTGGAGCCCTCCAGCCGCGATCGGAAGGCTTCGCTCCGCCGACCATATGCCCGTGCTGACATCAAAAGATTCCACCACATCCGTCGGCGTGCCCCCTGCCAAGTAACCACCCATTGCATAGATTCTCGATCCGACCACTACTGTAGCGAAATCTTCCCTGGGTGTTGGCATGCTTGGACCGTAAACCCATGTATTCAAAGCCGGATCGTAAACTTCCAAGGAGGAAAGGATCTCTGCCGGATGGGTCAGTCGGTCGTAATACTGCCCTCCAAAGGCATATATCTTCCCGCCCACCACAACAACTCCTGCACTACGTCGCGGAGTTTGCAAGGACGCCATGACACTCCAACTTCCGCCGGAGACTGCATCATAGCGCTCCACTCGGGTAAGGCTGAAGCCGTGCCCCGTGTCCTCATGGTGCCCCCCAACTGTATAGACATAATTGCCAATCACCGCACCCCCATTCATATCGCGTTCATATGTGAGCGACGGCATCGTGTCCCACACATCGCGACTTGGGTCATAGGTCCACACATCACATGTCCGACCCCACAGCCCGGACCCCTCAAGATGCCCCGCGATGGAAAACACTTTGCCCCCAAACACTGCAACGCCCATGTCATGACGACCTCCAGCAGGCGGCATGTTGGTTTTCGGTGAGACAGTCCCACCGGGATGATAGAGCAAGGAGGAACCATCCGGTTGCGATGGCGCGTTCATACCACCAAAAATGAAAAGACCGTTCGGCATCGCCACCATGCCAAAATCCGAGCGCGGCGTCGGCAAAGTGCCATCAAGAATCCACGCGCCCAGACCAGCCGACGAGCCCACTGCAATGTTGACGCTCATGTCCTGGCTAGCTGTCGTGCTCGTCGAATCTGTCACCTGCACTGTAAAATTGTAGTTGCCCGCCGTCGTCGGCGTCCCGCTCAGCGCGCCGCCACTGCTTAATGTCAGTCCATCCGGCAATGCGCCGCTGCTGACCGACCACGTGTAGTTCGGCAGACCACCCATCGCTGCCAGCGTCTGCGAATAAGCCGCGCCCATTGTGCCGCCCGGCAACGGTGAGCTTGTCGTGATATGCAAGGCAGGCACCAACGCCATGGGACCACCGACACTGGCGAAGGAACTGACAGCACCACCCGATGTTATTTTCTTGGTATTGCTTGACCAGTTCTGCGCGTAGAGGTTTCCTGCCTGGTCAAAGATCAGGGCACCGGGTTCACACTGGCCGCTGGCAAACAGGATGGGAGTGCCGTCACCGGGGGCAAATTTGTAGATACACCAAGTGCCGAATTGATCTCCATCACTGACGTAGAGATTGCCGGCTTGGTCAAACGCCGGGTTGCCGCCGTCGCCCTGTGTTGACCACGTTGCGAAAGTGCTCACCGTCCCGTCGGGCGTGATCTTGCTGATCGTATTGGCCCTGTGGTCGCTTATGACGAACAAGTTGCCCGACGCATCGAAAGCCATGCCGCTGGGGCCGGGCAGGCCCGTCGCGAAGACACTGACGGCCCCGCCAGGCGTAACCTTGCTGATCGTGGTTCCGTCCGACACATAGAGATTGCCGGAATGGTCAAAGGCCAAACCGCATGGGCCGGTAAACCCGGTGGCAAAAGTGCTGACCGTTCCGCCTGGAGTCACCTTGTAGACATCGCCACGCCCGCTGGCCGTTAAGTAGAGGTTCCCCGATGCGTCCTCGGCCATGTTGCCGAAGTTCACGCCAGTCAAACCCGTGGCCAGGGTGTGTATCACGCTGCCATTGGAGTCCAGAGTGTATATGTTTCCGGTAACATTATACGCGTCGGCAACATACATGAACGGCGCAGCCAGCGCGGATTGAACGCCCGCTGACAAAGCCAGCACGGTCGCGATCAGACCCAGAATTCTCGGTTTCATGAATTTCCTTACGTTCGAACGACTGGCACGTTTCGTTCAAGACGAAGCGGCGAGAAAAACCCACACATTGTGGCAATAAAAAACATTTTCAGATGGTTCCTCGATTCAATACTCACGCCTTCATTCATCTGCACGCTTCGCGCGCCGGTCACATGCACCTGCATACCCTCGCAAGCCCGAACAACGTTTGAATTGCGACGGTGTGACAATTGCGCAACTCGCACAGTATCGAAGACTGCCAATCACCGTTGAGAGGGTTTTCCCTAATTCTATGAGCGGGTTTTCCCTCTCATGCCCAGCGGCTCCAAAAGGGGCCTGACGCCGCATCCGCGCTTTGCCGGACCGGAACGAGAAACGGGTGAGGAAGGTCCTCCGGAGCGGCGAAGATGGTACGGCCCCTGGCCCGTGCTACGCAGAAGCGCCGTTGAGGCTGGCGATGGCGTGGCGGCGGAGGTCTTTCATGCCGGCCAGGTCGAGTTTCTCGATCATCCGGTAACAGTAGGATTCCACCGTGCGGGGGCTGACGTGCATGCGCGCGGCTATTTCCTCCGCGCTCTCGCCTTGGGCAAGCCGTTGATAGATCTGCCACTGCTGCCTGCTAAGTTCCTCTCCCGACACGGGATTTTCCAAACCCGAGATTTTCCGGGCGAGGGCTGCCCCCGCCCGTGGGCTGACGTAGCTGCGACTGGCGCTCGCCGCGTGGATGGCCTCAAACAAATGTTTCGGCTCGTCCTCCTGGGTCACATACGCGCTGGCGCCCGCTGCAAAGACCGCCCGGATCGAGGTTGAATCCGCACGCATGGAGCAAACCACAGAACGAAGCCCCTGTTTGAAGAGGCCCTTGATGACACCAAACGCATCCCCATTGCCGGGAACCAGATCCAAGAGGACAACCTTCGCCAAAGTCAGGCTCGGATGCGCAAACGCCTCTTCCCGACATGCCGCATGACCGACGATTTCAAAGCCTTCTTGCTTCAACACCAGCGCGAGACATTCCCGAAGGAGAGGACGGTCCACCGCCAAAAACACGCCATGCCGTTTGTGAGCACCGGAGTCTGCGTTCTTGCGTCGAACCGTGGAAGTTGCCCCCCGCCCAGCGGTTTTTTGTCCCGGGGCAAAATCTTCCGCGCTTGTTCCATTTGGATTGCCGCCGTTTGTTTTTTTGCGGTTTGCCGTCAAAGCCTACGTCTCCTGCAATTCACGCGCCTCAGGTTCCGACGCCACGATCACGCGCTGCTGGCGTCACTTATGGACAGCCAGGCTGCCGACAGATACCCATTCACGCTGTTGGCATCCAAAGTGCGCGGAGCAAGATTTTCCCATTGCTCCTCAAAAACCTGCTCCGCCATGATTTATCTCTCCGGCGAGCGCAAACTGCAAACCAAACACGACCAGGAAACCCCTGATATTGGCATAAGGGAAACCCCTACTCGATTCGCCGGGAATAAATCCCGGTCCAAACCAGACGGGAGGATGGGACAGGCTCCAGTCCGCGCACCCCAACCGCCCGCGGAAAACACGCGCTACACCCCCTTTTCCACGCCTCGACCCTGTACAAGGACGTGATGTTCCATAGCCAGTGCAGGACGAGGCTGGATTTGGACTACTGTCTCTCGATGTAGCCCTTCTTCAGTTTCTCCGCAATCAAGCTTTCCGCCTCGCGCCTGGCCTTCGCTTCATCGGCAAAAGTTTTGGTTTGTGACTGTCCAGCGGTGCCGATGCGACCGAAGCGCACGGTGAACGAATTGCCGGCGATGGAAACTTCCCAAAACTTTTTTGACGAACCACCAACAAATTCAAAATGGCGCACCGGACCGGGCACAGACGGCGCCACGGGTGGAATTGGCTGTTGAACGACAGGAGGTGGTTCGGGCGGGACAACCGGCGCGGTTGCCGAAGATGCTCCAGACGAAGTCGAACTGTATTCAGCCCGTGGCGTCGGAATCATTTCAACGACCTCCTCTTCTTCCGGCTCAGCCTCCGCTTCCAACTCCTGCCCCTGCAACAACTTCTCCAACCGCGCCAGCACGTCGTCCGGGTTGCGATACCAATCCTTGGTCAGCACCAGTGCAAAGCGCCAGCCGAAGGCCTTGAGGATGCCAGGCTGCATCAGGTAGCGATCCAGCAGATTGGGATTCGAGTAATGTCCATCGGTATCCACCAGGATGCCGAGTTGATAGAGACTGTCGGCATTGCCCCGCACGGCGAGGTCGCAACGGAACTTGGATTGACCCACGTTCAGGTCCACGGCATAGCCGCGCCGGCGCAGCGCCGCCCCCAAAGCCTCCACCACCGCATCGCCCGTGCTCAACGGCGCGAGCGCCTTCCGGCTTAGCGGATTCAGGTTTTCCAATACGCGGCGAGCCGTGGCCTCATCGCCCTTCGACACCGCTTCGGCGTAGTGGAGGAAGTTTTTCAGGCTGTTTGCGCCATCATTGAAATCGTTCGTGATATCGCCGTGGCGGATGGAACTCACAATCGCCATGTGATGTTTGGCGCGGGAGAAAATGACATTCAGGCGCTTTTCGCCGCCACGCTGGTTAATCGGACCGAAGTTCATCATCATCCGGTCGTTGGCATCGTGACCGTAGCAAACGCTCATGATGATGATGTCACGCTCATCACCCTGAACGTTTTCCAGGTTCTTCACGAACAAGCCGCAGAACACGTCATTCACCTCGCGGACATATTCGCTCTCCAGTCTCGCCGCGAACTCAGCGTCTTCCTCCGCCAGCCGGCTCAGGGCGCCCTCTATTTCACCCTGTTGCGCCTCCGAGAACGCCACGAGACCGATGCTGAGCTTCGTGTTGCGTTGCAGGATTCCGCGAACGATCTGCGCAATGTAGGCGGCCTCGTTCGGATTGCGGCGATCTTCGTAAACGCCGTTCTCCATGAAGTGAAAGCTGATGCTGCGCGCGAGCAAAGCGTCCACGTTTGTGCCCGCTTGTTCGGCGGCGGTAACAATCAACTCGGGCCGGCCGGCCATCGCGCGCTGGCGGTCCGGGATCGTGTAAAGGTTGCCACTATAGAACGCCGCGTTGGAAAAACTGATGAGCGATTCGTAACGACTGCGGTAATGCCAGGCCAGCAGCGTGGACGGCAGGTTCTGGGCAGACTGCGTAAGAAAGCTGTCCGAATCCATATCCACTTCAATGCGTTCGCCCTCTTCTTCGACGATGATGCTCTCATCCTCGGTGCGAGCGCTGGAAAAGAAGGTGGTTGGCGGCAACTGCATTTCATCGCCCACAACAATGGCCTGGTGGGAGCGATAGATGGCCGGAATCGCCTCCTCCATGGGAATCTGGCTGGCCTCGTCGAAAATGACCACATCGAACAATTCAGGATCGAGCGGCAACGTATCCGAAACGCTCAACGGGCTCATCAACCAGATGGGCTTCAAATCCTGGATGACCTGCCCGGTTTCACCCGCGGCAAGGTCGCGAATGGATTTGTAGCGCATCGTCTTGCCAAACTCGTGTTCCAGATCGCGCCGGCCCGCCGCGTAGGATTTCTTGAACGCCTTCTGTTCCTGGCTGAGTTGGGCGACGGGCAAAGACGAGATGTTGACGTGTTCCAGAAACTTCTGGCGCACCGCCGTGCGGAGGCAACGCGCGTTCAAGCCCAGCCACTCGCAGTAATGCTTTTCCAACTGCTCCATCTTGCGGAGGAGCGTGCGACCTTCGAACCGGCTCACCGCCCGGTCTTCGCGATACACCCGGTTCACGCTCTTGTGTCCGATCGCAGCTTCGAACTCATTTAACGGCACGGGGGCGTGACGCAATGCGTGGGTGAAAGCGTCCGGCAGCTCAACGACTTCGTTCAGAATGGGCGACAGCTCTGCGAGCGCACCCGTTTGCCCGCGCAATTTCCCCAGCACCTCGGTCAGTTCCGACAACTCAAACTGTTCGTATTCCGCCAGGGCTGCACCGAGTGTTTCATCCAGCGCGGTAAAACGATCGTGGATGCCGGCAAGATTATCAATCAGTGCGCCCGCTTCCGCGGACTCCGCGAGCAGCTTGAGCAACGCCTTGATGGACGGGTGCGCCAACCGCGAATCATTCTTCATCCCGGCCACCTGCGACCGGAACGTCTCCACATCCTCCACCCGCCACTCAGTTGCCGCCTGCTGCTGCGTCGCCTGCCATTCCGACATGGCTTTGTGCTGCGCGGACAGGTCGCTGAGGACTTTGCTCCACGCGGGCGGAACAGCGTGCTGCGAAAAGTCGTAGCGCGCCTGGAGGGTTTTTCTCAAACACCAGAACGCCGGCTGCAGAAAACAGAAGACGGATTTCTCAAAGGCATGTGCTTGAACGAGCGCATTCTCGGTGTCATCCGGCGACAACGGGTCGCGCCAGCCGGTGGTTTTCTCCTGCGACTTGTGCAATGCCATGGCCTTCTTGTCGAGGTCGGCGCCGAGCGCGGCAAACGACTGCTCGGCAGGCCCGTGCGTCAGCACGCCAATCAGATTGCGCCCGGCCAGCGGCCGCACGCGGACCGCAAATTCCAGGATGGTTTGAATCTCCTCGAACGTGTTCCACAACTCACCGGGCAGGCCGGACAACTCCAGCGCGTTCTCAATCGCGTCCAGCAAATCCTCGGCTTGGTCCAGATGCTTCAACAAAGCCTCCAACGGATGGTCCGCCTGTAAAACACCTTTGCCGAGCCAGCGCAATGGATGCTCTGCGAAGCAACGCTCTTCGCCCAGATCATCCAGGGCGGATTGCAGCCGGCCGATCACATCGCCATGTTGTTGCCACAAGGGATAATCCGGCAGCAGGTCCTCAACCTCAGGCGGCAACTCGGAAGCGCGTCCGCGCAATGCGACCAGCCGGTGCAGCAGCGATCGAACGGCAATGCCAGTGTGGGCGTGCGCCTGGCACATCGCGTCGGAGAACCGGCGCAGCGTGAAAAGATCCTGCTCCATCGCCTTCAGGGTTTTGGCCCGAAGCGTCTCCGCGTCCGGATCAAGGTCGGCCTGGCCTAAAAACTTCTCGTAGGTCTGCTTGAGGTTCTGGATGAACGCCTTCTTGTCCGTCTGTGAATCGTGAATCAGGCAGCAAAGTTCATCCAATCCCTGCTGACGCAACCGATGAAACACCACGTCAATGGCTGCGCGCTTCGCGCAGACAAACAGCACGCGTTTTCCGCGTGCGACATAATCGGCAATGAGATTGGTGATGGTCTGCGATTTGCCTGTGCCGGGCGGCCCTTGGATGATGTAGCTCGCTCCGGTCCGAGCCCGCGCAATGGCCGAGGCTTGGGTGGCGTCGCAGGAAATGACGAGGTGCTGGTCGTCGAGGTCGAGCGCCGGGACTTGCGCCTCCCCGGGCGGCTTCGGGGTGAGCGAAAACACCGTGTCGAACGCCCCGCTGGCCATGTCCGTCTCTATGAGCTTCGCGTAATCGCGCACCAACGTCATCTTCCGGTAGTTGAAATTCCCCAGCGTCAAGCTGCACAAATCGAAGTCCCACGAATACGGGTTCTGATTGTCGCCCTCGCGCAGGGAAAACATCTGCCTCTCGGTCTCCAGCACTTTGCCTGTCTCCGCCGGGGCGTCGGGGTCAATAATGTGCGGCAGCCTCGACAACGGCGGAGCGCCGGCCACATCGCGAAGCGGCAGCGGCGTGGGACGGACCCTTTCAAGAAAGAGCTGCAAGCCCAACGGTCTGAGGTGTTCACGGTCGTAGCTGTAATCGGGCCTGCCGCTGGCGCGGGCTTTGCGCGCCTGTAGTTTCAAACGCCGGCGATACTGATCGACGCGCTGACGCGCCTTCTCATGAATGAGTTCGATCTGCGGCCGGTCAATTTTGTTGAGCGTCACGCCCGGTTCGCTCGCCTGAATCTGCGCCTTGAGCGCGTCATAAAACTGATCCAGCGATGTTGCCTTCAAGTCCACAAACTCCGGCAGGCTCAGGTTATAAAGCTCCTTGAGATGATGCCGCAGAGCAGGATTCACCTCCGCCTCGCTCGTCGTCGGATCGAGGACATAGTTATCCCGCACACCTTTCTTCTTGGTGAGTTCAACGGGCAATAGCAGCAGCGGCGAGTGGATGCGCTCGTGCTTGTCCTCCTTGAGATTGTTCCAACGGAGGAAACACAGGACGAGGCGAAGCTGTGCGAACCCATATTCAGCGCAATCACGACGCGCCTCGCTGGTGATCTTGTCGAGCACACCGGGGATGTAGGGTGCATCCTCGAAGCGCAAATACTTGCCCAGCGACATCGGCGCACCTTCGGTCACGGTGGCGGCGAGTTCAGAATGCCAGACGAAGAGCTGCTCCAACTTGATGTTGCGGTAGTCCAACAACAGCGGCACGGACGCGATGGTGAGGTTCAGCGTCTGGAGTGTCGGCTTGAAATAGATCAATCGGTTGCGGCGGGAGATTTCAAAGAGCCGGTCGCGCAGGTGGGATTGAATCAGCCGCCGCTTGCCCGTGACGGGCGATTCCTGAAATTCCTTCCGCGTGAAAATGGTCGTATCAAAGTCCACCGACTGATCGCGGTAGTTCTCCAGCCGCGAAATCATCTGGCCAAGGTCCTGGGCGCGCTTGTGGCGGTTCAACTCCGTCATTTGCACGATGGTGGACGCCAGCACCGGATTCAGGCGCGGGTTGATGCTGAATAGATTTGTGCGATTAACCGTGAACAGTTCCAGTTCGCCGGCATCGGTGAAGTCCAAACCGCACGCCACACTCGCGAGCAACAGCCCGAGCGAGAAGATGTCCGTAAGCTCGTCGTGATGGCCAATGGCGTGCTCCCAGCAGCGGTAGCCCGGGAGGAAGACAGGCTTGGTAATGCCACCGCCCGCGGCGCTGACGTTCAGATCCGAGACGGTCAGGGTGGATTGATCCACATCCGCAATGCGTCTTGATTCGGCAACCACCTCAACCGCGCCGCTGACTGGCAACTGAAGGGAATCAACCTTGGCTGTATTCTTTTCCGGTGAATTGACCCTGGCTGGGGCGAACATCAACTGGCCCGCTTCCGTGAGGGTTAAATCCTGAATACCGTCGAGCGGCGCAACCCGCTCTGCCTTGTGCGCAGCGAGTGCCTGCTTCATCAGCGGCAGCATCGCCGCCAAAACATCGTCGGTTTCGAAGCCGCCTTTTGCGACGCCGGCATCGAGGAACTTCAGGAACGGCGTTTGAGACAATTCGCTCATGCCGCCGCCTCCGCCTTCGCCAGCATCTCGGCGGCCTGTTCTCTGAGTTTGCGCACGTCGCGCACCTTCAGTTTGAGTTCCCTGGCGGCGAGCTTCTCGAATTGCGCATCAAATTCCAACTGGCGGCTCAACTCCAGCGCCGCTGCGAGCGGCATCTCGTCCAGTTCCGGATCAGCGGTCACAAAGTCGAGCAGCACGTAACACAAATACTCGCGGGTCTTGGAATCGCTGGACTTGAAGGCATCAAGTGCCGAAGCGTCCTTCATCGCCGCAGGTTGAAAATTGTCGAAGAACAGTTTCGCGTGTCCCAGCACAGCCGCGGTTTGAAACCACTTCGGCTGGAGAAAACATTCCAGCAACCGGCGCGTGTTTTTCATCATCCGCGTCTGGCCAATCAAATCGAGGCTGTCGAGCGTCTCCACGCCTTCGATCATCTTGATGATGTGCGGGTGCGCCTCGTGTCGATGCTCCTGCCACAACGACAGCGCCCGCGCGCGGATGAACGCCTCCGGATGCGACAGACCCTCGGTGGTGACACCGTCCTTGGAAAAAATCTCCTCCGCCTGCTTCAAATAAGCGGGCGCGCTGACTTGCGTGAGTCCGGTTTGGATTTTGACCAGCCCGGCAATCACCGGATGCACATCACCCGTCACGCACAACGAGCCACGGTCGGCGAAGATTTCCGAATAGAGCTGGAAGTGACGCGCGGTCTGTTCATGGCTCCCAGCCGCGCGCCGATCGCGGGCAACAGCCTCAATCAAGCGGTCCGCGATGTGCAGTTCGCCTTGCTCCCACTGCCAGAGCTGGTAATGAGCCAGTTCGTGGCCGAGGACAGATTTGATTTCCTCGGGGTTCAACAAGCCCAGCAACGGCCCGGAGAACACGACGTGCCCCTCGCCGGGGATGAAGTAGAGCTCGGCGTTGGGTTGGGGACTGTTCTGCGCCTGGTAAACCGTGACGGGAATGTCGAGCTGCAGCCGGCTTTTCGCAGCTTCGACCATCTGGAACAAATCAGGGTGGCTCTCCGCATCGAGCCGATACGTGGACTTAAGCAGGTCCATGCGGAGATTCTCGGTGTAATCCGCCTGCGCCCGTGCTGACGCGAACCAATTCCATAAATCCCGCTCCTGCGACTTGAGGTAATCCCTCAACTCGACATGATACGGTAACGGTTCGAGATTGTTGTCTGATTCGCTCACGTTAACTCAATTTGAGCGCGGCCATTCTAATTTGAAACACGTGGCAGGACATCGAACCTCAACGTAATCGCGCGCGGAGGCGAGGATCTCGACGAGAAGGCGGACGATGCAAGTGGGCGTGTAGAACTTGCCGCCCTTCTGATCCCCGGTGCGGGCAACCCCGCCGACCAGGCACCGGCGTGAAATACTCGCTGGATTTCAGTTCTGAATTCGCACGCAGGTTGTCGGCAGCACTCCAGAGCTCGGCTTCGAGTTGTTCGAGTTGTTTTTTTGGTCATTGAGTAAATGCGCAAAGCGTGTGACTCAGCCATGCCCTTCCGCTGCTGCAACGACTTTCACTTTGTGTCCTTGCAATGTCCGATCCTGTGAGCGCGGAGATTACTAATCGTTTTGAACAATGACAAGCCCACCGTCAACGCCTCACCGCCAAAGAAAACCCACAGGACTTCATCTCCTCGCCAGTCAAGCCGCAATCTTCCACAGTCTGGTTTCGGATGGTGATGTTGAGACCGCCATTCTCGCACTGTCCTTGGCCCATTGTCTCAAGCCGTTGAGATGTTCGTTCGTCAACCTCGACAACGGCACGAAATCGTTGAGCACACGGGCAATCGTCAGGTCTGTGGGTTCGCGATCAGCAGCAAACGCCCGATACGCCGAAGAGAGCCTCAAGATTGATGAGCGACTTGCCGCGCTCGATCCCACCAATGCCATATGGAAGAGAGACCTTGCCGTCAGCCGTGCACTTGTGGCCCCGCTGCGCGGTTGGGCGATGATCCCTCCTGCCGCTGACCCGATCGCGTCCGCGCCGTTGTTCGCGCCATATCGCAGCGCGAAGTCTTCCGGAAGGCACGAGACGCGGCCAGGCCGGGCGAGGACGGGGTTTCCCATACGGGGCGGCATACTTTCGTCTCGCGTTTGATGATGACTGGTGTAGATATACGCCCGTGCTTCCAACGCCGGGATAGCTCAACGGTAGAGCACCTGATTTGTAATCAGGCGGTTGTCGGTTCAAATCCGATTCCCGGCTCCACTTTTTGCGCGCTGGAAACGCTCGTCGAAAAAGCCTGTCCCGCTGTGATGCAGCTCGTGGCGGCCGCCGGAAAACGCGCAGATCACCGCCTCCACACAAACACACCCCCCGCTGCGTGTCCGAAAAGACCGTCCAAAACACCGCAAATCGCCGCTTCAGCCGTATGATACTCAAGTAGTATAGCCCTAATCCGCCCATGCGCGTACTATGGGTAGCGTCGCCAGCGGCGCTGATTAATGGAGCGACCTCCAAACTCTCCGCTCCATTCACATCCCACACCCGCCCGCTGGCGACCCCTCCCCCTGCATCCCACCGTCAACCGCTTTTGATTGTTGCCGGCGTCACGCCGATTGGAATTGCTCGCCCAACACCGCGCGCGCCTTCGCCAATTGCTCCTCAAAATTCTTGCCCCACCCGCCCTCGATCGAAATGCCGCCGGTGTAGCCGATGGTTTTGAGCGCCTTGAAATACGGCCGGAAATCGTCTCCCGCAACGCCCGGCGCCGTGCGCTTGACCTTCTCGGCAACGTGGCAATGTTTGAGTTTTGCGCCGCCCTTGACGATGGACTCCGGCCCTTCGTCTTCGCGAAGCATATGGTAGATGTCGGCGTGCAACTGGAAGTTCGGATGCGCGACGGCATTGACGATCTCCAGCGCCTCGTCCACGCGGTTGATGAAATTGCATTCGCCCTTGTTGAGGTTCTCCAGCACGATGATGACGTTGTGCTTGCCGGCGATGGGCGCCGCCTGACGGCAAAAGCCGGTCAATTGCTCCACGGCCTTGGCGCGATCAAAGCCGTCGGGAATCTGCCGCGAGGCGCCGCTGCCGAAAACGATGCGGCCAATGCCGGCCTGTTGCGCGCGCCGGCAAACGATCTCGACGTGCCGCAACACCGGCTCCAGCGTCACGTCCGGCCCAACCACTTTCAGTTCGCGCGGAATGAAACCCGTGCAGGAGCGAATGGGCAGCGGCGCGGCCTTGATTTCGGCCAGCTTCTTCTCGAACTCTTCGTCCGAAGCTTTCGGCACGAGCACGCTGCTGACGTTTTCCTCGAGGTATTGAAAACCGGCTTGTTTGAGCAGCGCGGCTTTCTTGAGTTGTGTACACACACCGAACTCGACGGAGGCGACGGCCGCGGCGGCCGGCATCGAGAACCAGCGTGGCATAGCCATGCCGGCGACGACAGTGGCGGTGGTGGAGAGAAAGCGGCGGCGGGTGATGGCGGTGTTCATTGAAGGCCAGTTAGCCACAGGTCGCCCGCGCCGTCAACCGCGAGATGCACAACGATCCGACGCACAAGTGGGCAAACCTTTTTGACGCCCTCAATCTTTTGCAATGGACCAAACGCTCACGGCAAATCGGTCGAACCCATCAGCCAGCGGTCGCACTCGCGGGCGGCGCCACGGCCTTCGTTGATCGCCCAGACCACGAGGCTCTGGCCGCGGCGGCAGTCACCGGCGGCAAAGACGCCGGGGACGTTGGTCGAAAAATTGCCATGCTCGGCTTTGAAGTTCGAACGCGGGTCGCACTCCAGTTTGAGCGCCTTGGCGATGGTGTCCTCGGGGCCGAGGAAGCCCATCGCCAGCAGCACGAGCTGCGCGGGAATCACGCGCTCGGAACCGGCGATGTTCTTCGGAATGAAACGTCCCTTGTCGTCCTTGCCCCATTCGATGTTGACGATCTCGATGCCCTTGACCTGGCCGTGCTCGTCGCCGACGAAACGCTTCGCCGTGACAAGATACTGGCGCGGATCGGCGCCGAATTTGGCCGCGGCCTCTTCCTGCCCGTAATCGAGCTTGTAAACTTTCGGCCACTGCGGCCACGGGTTGTCCGCCGCGCGCGTCGTCGGCGGCTTCGGCAGGATTTCCAATTGCGCCAGGCTCTTGCAACCGTGGCGCATCGAGGTGCCGACGCAGTCGGTGCCGGTGTCGCCGCCGCCGATGACGACGACGTCCTTGCCCTCGGCGGAGATGAAATCGCCGCTCCCGTTGAGCACGCGCTTGGTGTTCGCGGTGAGAAACTCCATCGCGAAGTGGACGCCCTTGAGGTTGCGTCCTTCGATGCCCAGGTCGCGCGGCTGGGTCGCGCCCGTGCAAAGGACGATGCCGTCAAAATCCTTCCGAAGCTTTTCCGCGGGCAGGGTTTTGCCAACCTCGGCGTTGGTGACGAACTTCACACCGGCCTTCTCCATCAACTCGACGCGGCGCGTGACGACCTTCTTGTCGAGCTTCATGTTCGGGATGCCATACATCAGCAGCCCTCCGACGCGATCAGCCCGTTCGAACACGGTGACCGTGTGGCCGGCGAGGTTGAGTTGTTCGGCGGCGGCCAATCCCGCCGGACCGGAACCGACGACAGCCACCTTTTTGCCAGTGCGTTTGGCCGGCGCGGGAATCGGAACCCATCCTTTTTCCCACGCGCGGTCAATGATCTCGCACTCGATCTGTTTGATAGTGACCGGCGGCTCGTTGATGCCAAGGACACACGAACCTTCGCACGGCGCGGGACAGACCCGGCCGGTGAACTCCGGGAAGTTATTGGTCTTCAGCAGCCGTTCCAGCGCCTCATACCAGAGGCCGCGGTAAACGAGATCGTTCCACTCCGGGATCAGGTTGTTGATCGGACAGCCCGAAGCCATGCCGGCGAGCAGGGTGCCAACGTGGCAGAACGGCACGCCGCAGTCCATGCACCGCGCGCCCTGCAGTTTCAGTTTCTCCTCTGGCAGATGCCGGTGAAACTCGTTCCAGTTCTTGAGGCGTTCCAATTCGGGCTGGTCCTGCGGCAGCTCGCGCTTGAACTCCATGAATCCTGTAGGTTTGCCCATGATCGTAACTCGTAATTCGTGAATCGGGTATTGGCGCGATTAATTGCCGCCGACTCGGGCGAGGTCCGCCTTGTTTTCCTCGAAGGCGCGCATGTCCGCTTCATCGCCGGTCAGGCCGGCTTCCTTGGCGCGCTCCAGACATTCCAGCACGCGCTTGTAGTCCTTCGGCATGACCTTGACGAACTTCGGCACCATCTCATCCCAAAGTTCCAGGATGCTCTCGGCACGGTGGCTGCCGGTGTATTGGTAGTGGCGCTTGATCATGCGGCGCACCTCGATGATCTCCTTGCGCTCGGTCAGTTTTTCGAGCGCGACCATGTCCTGGTTGCAACGGCCGGCAAAATCGCCCGCCAGATCGAGGACATAGGCGACGCCGCCGCTCATGCCCGCGGCGAAGTTGCGCCCCGTGGAGCCGAGCACCACGACGCTGCCGCCGGTCATGTATTCGCAACCGTGGTCGCCGACCGCCTCGATGACGGCGCGCACGCCACTGTTGCGGACGCAGAACCGTTCGCCGGCCATGCCGCGGATGTAGGCTTCGCCGCTCGTTGCGCCGTAAAGCCCGACGTTGCCAACGACGATGTTCTCCTCCGGCACGAACGTGGAGTCTTTCGGCGGATAGACGATGATCTTGCCGCCGCTGAGACCCTTGCCGATGTAATCGTTGGAGTCGCCCTCCAGCTCCAGCGTGATGCCACGCGGCACGAACGCGCCCAAGCTCTGGCCCGCCGATCCGTTGAATTTCAGGTGAATGGTGTCTTCGGGCAAGCCCTCGCTTCCCCAGCGCCGCGTCACCGCGCTGCCAACCTGCGTGCAGACGACGCGGTTGACGTTCTTGATGGGCAGCGTGGCGCGGACTTTTTCGCCGCGTTCGATGGCCGGAGCGCACAGTTTCAGCAACACCTGCTGGTCGAGCGAATCCTTCAGGCCGTGGTCCTGTGCGATCTGCCGGTAACGGCCGACTTCGGGGCCGACCGGCGGCTGGTAGAACATGCGCGAAAAGTCGAGGCCCTGCGCCTTGTAGTGGTCGATCGCCTTCGTCTTGTCGAGCTTGTCGGTGCGGCCCACCATTTCATTAAGGGTGCGGAAGCCGAGCCGGGCCATTTCTTCGCGCAGGTTCTGCGCAATCATGTAGAACAAGTTGACGACGTGTTCCGGCTTGCCGGCGAATTTTTTGCGCAACTCCGGGTTCTGCGTCGCCACACCTACCGGGCAGGTGTCCGAATGGCAGACGCGCATCATGATGCAGCCCATCGCCACCAGCGGCGACGTGGCAAAGCCGAACTCCTCCGCGCCAAGCATCGCGGCAACGGCCACGTCGCGGCCGGTGCGAAGCTGGCCGTCGGTCTCGACATACACGCGGCTGCGGAGGTTGTTGAGCACGAGCGTCTGGTGCGTCTCGGCAAGGCCAAGTTCCCACGGCGTGCCGGCGTGCTTGATCGAGGTCAGCGGCGATGCGCCGGTGCCGCCGTCGTAGCCGCTGATGAGGATGACGTCGGCGTGGCCTTTCGCCACGCCGGCCGCGACGGTGCCGACGCCAATCTCCGCGACGAGCTTGACGCTGATGCGCGCGTCGGCGTTGGCGTTTTTCAAGTCGTGAATCAGCTCCGCCAGGTCCTCGATGGAGTAAATGTCGTGGTGCGGCGGCGGCGAGATGAGACCGACGCCGGGCGTCGAGTACCGCACCTTCGCGATCCACGGATACACCTTCCGGCCGGGGAGCTGGCCGCCTTCGCCGGGCTTCGCGCCCTGCGCCATCTTGATCTGCAATTCCTTGGCGTTGATCAAATACTCGCTGGTCACACCGAACCGGCCGCTGGCGACCTGCTTGATCGCGCTGTTCCTGGAGTCGCCGTTGGCGCCGTTGCGGTAGCGCGCCGGGTCTTCGCCGCCTTCGCCGGTGTTGCTCTTGCCGCCGATGCGGTTCATCGCAATCGCCAACGTCTCGTGCGCCTCCTGGCTGATGGAGCCGTAGCTCATCGCGCCTGTCTTGAAACGCTTGACGATGCTCTCAACCGATTCGACCTCCTCGAGCGAAATCGGCTGCTCGAGATATTTCAGTTCGAACAACCCGCGCAGCGTGCAAAGATGCCGCAACTGGTCGTCAATCGCGCGGCAATATTCCTTGAACACACCGTAGTTGTTCGTGCGCGCCGCGAGTTGAAGCTTGTGAATCGTCTCCGGGTTGAACAAGTGATACTCGCCGTCGGCGCGCCATTGATACTGGCCGCCGGGCCGCAACGCCGGTCCGTGGGCGCCGCGTTCCGGGAAACCGGTGTGATGCCGCTGCCGCGCCTCCTCGGCGATGACGTCGAGGCCGGCGCCCTCCACCTGCGAGGCGGTGTTGGTGAAATACTTGTCAATGACGCTGTCGTTGAGACCGATGGCCTCGAAGATTTGCGCGCCGCGGTAGCTCTGGATGGTCGAGATGCCCATCTTCGACATCGTCTTGACCACGCCCTTCACCGCCGCCTTGACGAAATTCTTGACCGCTTTCTTGTGATCAACACCGGTCAGCAGCCCTTCCCGGATCATGTCGTCGAGCGCCTCGAACGCCAAATACGGATTGATGGCGCTCGCGCCGTAGCCGACGAGCAACGCGAAGTGATGCACCTCGCGCGGCTCGCCCGATTCCAGCACCAGGCCGATGCGCGTGCGCGTGCCTTCGTGGACGAGGTGGTGATGCAAGCCCGCCACCGCCAGCAGCGCCGGGATCGGCGCCATCGCGTGGTTCACGCCGCGGTCGGAGAGGATGATGATGTTCACGCCATCGGTGATGGCGCGGCTGGCGCGCTGGAACATGTCCTCCAGCGTCGCTTCAAGGCCTTTGCCGCCGGATTTCGCCGGAAACACCATCGGCAGTGTGATGGACTTGAAACCGGGCCGCTGGATGTGCCGCAGTTTTTCCAGCTCCTCGTTGCTGAGGATCGGCCGGTCGAGTTCGATCATCTGGCAGCTCGCCGGCCCCGGCTTGAGCAGATTGCGCTCGGAGCCGATCAGCGTGTGCGCCGACATGATGATCTCTTCGCGGATGCAATCCACGGGCGGGTTGGTAACCTGCGCGAAAAGTTGTTTGAAATAGTTGTAAAGGAGCTGCGGGCGGTTGGAGAGCACCGCCAGCGGCGTGTCGTTGCCCATCGAGCCGACCGGCTCGACACCGTCGGCGGCCATTGGCCCCATGATCTTGCGCAGTTCCTCGAAGGTGTAACCGAAAGCCATTTCGCGCTGAACCACCGTCTCGTGGTCCGGCTCGAAGACATGCGGCGGATCGGGCAGGTCGTCGAGGTGGATCATGTTCTCGTTGAGCCACACCCGATACGGCTGCTCCGTGGACATCTGGCCTTTCAATTCCTCGTCGGCGACGATGCGGCCTTCTTCCGTGTCCACCAAAAACATGCGACCCGGCTGGAGCCGCCCCTTCTGGAGCACGCGCTCCGGCGCCACATCCAGCACGCCGACTTCGGAGGCCATGATGACGACGTCGTCCTTCGTGACGTAGTAACGCGACGGGCGCAGCCCGTTGCGGTCGAGCACCGCGCCAATCCGGCGGCCGTCCGTGAACGCGATCGAGGCCGGGCCGTCCCACGGCTCCATCAGGCACGCGTGATACTCGTAGAACGCGCGTTTCGCGTCGTTCATGCTCTCGTGGTTTTCCCACGGCTCCGGAATCATCATCATCACCGCGTGCGGCAACGAGCGGCCCGACAGCGTGAGAAACTCCAGGCAGTTGTCGAACATCGCCGAGTCGCTGCCATCTTCGCAGATGATCGGCCGCAGCTTCCGGATGTCGTCGCCCCAAAGGTCGCTCTCGAAAAGCATCTGGCGGGCGTGCATCCAGTTGATGTTGCCGCGGAGCGTGTTGATCTCGCCGTTGTGCGCGAGGTAGCGATACGGATGCGCGCGCGGCCAGCTGGGGAAAGTGTTCGTGCTGAACCGCGAGTGCACCAGACAAAGCGCGCTCTCGACCGCTGGATCCTTCAGGTCGGAAAAAAATTCCTCGACCTGTTCCGACATCAACATGCCTTTGTAGATGAGCGTTTTGAACGAGAGACTGCAAACATAGAAGTGCTCGCCGCCAGCGATTGTCCGTCCGCCGCGCCCGTAACGGATGACGTTTTCCGCGCGCCTGCGAATGACGTAGAGCTTGCGCTCGAACGCCATGTCGTCGGCGATCTTCGCGCCGCGGCCGACGAACACCTGCCGCACGACCGGCTCCGAGGCTTTCGCGGTCGCGCCCAACGTGGAGTTGCCCGTGGGCACCGTGCGCCAGCCGAGCACGCGCTGGCCTTCCTCCGCGACGATCTGCTCGAAGGCTTTCTCGCACTCATGCCGCTCCGCCGCGTCCTGCGACAGGAAAATCTGGCCGACGCCGTATTCGCCGGCGCCCGGCAGCGCAATCTTCGCGGCGGTCGCGGCCTGCCTCAAAAACTCGTGCGGCATCTGCATCAGGATGCCCGCGCCGTCGCCGGTGTTGTTTTCGCAGCCGCACGCGCCGCGGTGGCGGAGATTGACCAGCGCGGTCAAGGCGTCGCGAACGACGCTGTTGGACCGCTTGCCCTTGATATTGACGACGAAAGCGACGCCGCACGCGTCGTGCTCATAACGCGGATCGTATAACCCCTGTGCTTTCGGAGCCTGTAACATGTTCAGTTCTTCAACCTTTCTTCGCTGCCGCGGTTCCGGTGCCGTTTTTCAAGACTTCGATGAACGCCTCGGTGTTCGCGTAAAGTTTCCGACCACGGCGATAGACAATGCCCATCGGGCGCACAAACGACTGCTTCGCAAATGGCGCCGCCGCCAGCGTGCCCAGGCGCAGCTCGTGCTCCAGCGTGGGCTGTGGCAACACGGAAACACCCGAACCCGCCTCCACCGCGCGTTTGATCGCCTCGATGTTGTCAAACCGTAATACCGGTTTCACGTTCGCGCCGTGGTTCTTCAAATATCGCTCGATCTTCTTCCCCACGACCAATTCGGAGTCAAAACCAACATACGCCTCTCCCGCAAGATGCGCAAAACCCACCGTCTTCAGTTTCGCGAGCCGGTGCCGGGGATGACACGCAAGCACCATCGGCTCCTCGCGCCATGGGATCACCGCCAGGCCTGGCCGGCCTTGGGGAAATGAAATGATGCCGAGATTGACCTCGTCATTCAGCACGCGCTCACAAACCCGCTCCGGGTGCAGGTATTCGATTTCCACGCGCGCCTGTGGGTGCAGCTCGTTGAAGCGCTGCACGCACTGGCTCATGTCACGCAGGTTGACCGAGTAAATCGCCGCCATGCGGATGACGGAGTCCACCGCCGCGCGCGTTCCGCGCACCGCCGCCTCCACTTCATGATACCGCTCCACGATCTCGCGGCTGCCGTCGTAGAACACCTTGCCTTCCGGCGTCAGCTCCCACGGCCGGCGCGAACGGTCGATCAGCGCCACGCCCAGGTGCTCCTCCAGCCGCTGGACGGTCTGGCTCGCCGTCGCCTGCAACACGCGGTTCACCTCCGCGCCCCGTGAGAAGCTGCGGAACCGGACCACGTCGCAATAAATCTTTAGCGCGTCTATATGCATTACTATTTCTAATACAGCGGCTATGCCGCATTAGATTCCTTAATAATGCAAACACAACAGATCGTCAACTATTTATCGCAGGGAGGAAGGAAAGCCCGGGTCTAACGCGCGCGGAACTCCTGCCACTCAGGCTCGTTACGGAAAATCCAGCGGTAATAATCCCGGCCCCGCAGCCGTTTCGATGCGGCTTCATCCACGATGACCTTGCAGTCGGCGTGGAGTTGCAGCGCCGAGGCGGTTACCATCGAGGTGATCGGCCCCTCGACCGCCTTGGCAAGAATGGAGGCCTTCTCCGCGCCGGTGACCAGCGTCAGGATGTGGGATGCATCCAGAATCGTGCCGATGCCCATGGTCAGCGCGCGGCGCGGCACGGCGCTCGCCTTGCCGCCGAACAGCGGCGCGTTCTGCCGGATTGTCGCGGGCGTCAGCGCCTTCTCGCGCGTGCGCGACCTCAACGCCGACAGCGGTTCATTGAAGCCGATGTGACCGTCGGCGCCGATGCCGAGCAGTTGCACATCGATGCCGCCACAGTCGTGAATCAGCTCTTCGTAGCGCACACATTCCGCCCCGAGGTCGCGCGCCGCGCCGTTCGGCAGATGGGTGTTGCGCCGGTCAATGTTGACCCGGCTGAAAAGGTGCTGGTCCATGTAATAGCGGTAAGAATGCTGGTCCTTGGGCGACAGGCCAACATACTCATCGAGATTGAACGTGCGGCAGAGCGAGAAATCGAGATGGTCGCGCCGGTGCATTTCGGCCAGATGCCCGTAAACCTGCTCCATCGTTCTGCCGGTGGCCAGGCCAAGCACGAACGCCGGCTTCGCCCTCAGACGCCTGGCAATCAACCGCGCCACAAGCAGCGCGGCCTTTTCCGCTGTCGGTTGAATGATGACTTCCATGGCGAAAAGTTAAGCACGAACGGACGCGGATGCGCACGAAGAAAACGCCCGCGCCCGGTACGCGCCCGGTTCACTTCGGATAATCGCGCCACATCCAGCGCATCGCGTCGGGGAAAAGCATCGTGCCGTGCTTGCCGCTGTGCACACCCTCGCCGAAGACGAACTTGTGGTCGTAGCCTTTCTCGTCGAGCGCGGCGGCCATCGCCTTGTTCGCCTCCGGCCACGAGCCATACTGGTTGTTGAGGTCGTTTGAGCCGTCCTGCTGGAACATGCGGATCGGCTTTTTCGGCGAGTTACGGACGAGGTCCGGGTATTTGTTGCCGCCGCGGATGTTGGTGAAGCTGCCGACGGTGGTGAAGCATTTGCAAAACGCGTCGGGCCGCTCCCAGCAGACCGTGAACGAACAGATGCCGCCGCTGCTGCTGCCGCCAATGCAACGCCCTTCAGGATCTTTCGTCAGGTTATATTTCTTGCCGACCTCCGGCAGGATTTCCTCGATCAGAAACCGCGCGTAGGTGTCGCCGAGCGAGTCGTATTCGACGCTGCGGTTCGCGCGCGGCGCGGGCCGGCCATCGGGTCGCTTCGGCGGTTGTTCACCGGGCTTGAGCAGCTTGCCGCCGGGCTGGATGAAGATGCCGATGATGACGGGCAGTTCGTGTTTGGCGATGAGATTGTCGAACACCGTTGGCGCGTTGTAGAGGATGCCGTCCTGGCAGACGAACACCGCGGCGGGTTTGTCGGCCTTGTATTGCGCCGGCACATAAACCCAGTAATCGCGCATCGTGCCGGGATAAATCTTGCTCTCGTTCCAGGAATACTTTGTGATCTCCCCCTTCGGCACGCCCTTCTGCTCCACCGAATCGGGGCCGGGCTTGTATTGGTCGTCGGGTGACGGCGCTTTCTCGGCGGCTTGAAGAACCACGGCGCCAGCCATGACGGGAATAAGGATGCTGCGGAGGTAGGGTTTCATATTGGACTCAATGCTGCGATTTCGGCGGTTCACATTCAACCACATAAACCTGGCTCCAGCCATCCCGGTCGCTGGTAAAAACCACGCGCCGCCCGTCGGGCGAAAACGCCGGATGAGGATGGCTCCATTGCGGACCATAGACGGAGGCGGGATCGTCGGGACGCGGCGGCCGGTCGAGTTCGGGCTGGTCGCCACGAATGATGCTCGTGTCAATGCCCGCGCCTTTCGCCGGCTCGGCCAGCTTCCACTGCGTGCCGCGGCTGGTGGCGCGCGGATGGCAAAGCGTGCGCCGCTCGCCGGTACGGGCGTTGACCAGTTGCAGGCCGATGTCGGGATGATTCGTGTCCGCGACGATCCAGCGCCCCGTGCGGTCGCTGCTCTCGTGCCACGAGTTGAACACCGCCACCGTGCGCACCCGTGAACCGTCGCGACTGATGGCGCGCAGCGCGTGCGGCCAGTGCGTGAAGATGAGCTCGCTGCCATCGCCGAGCCAGCTTTCGTGGACGATCCATTCGCCGGGCTGCTGCGGGTAGAGATTGCGGTCGCCGCTGCCGTCGGCGCGGATGGTCCAGATGCGCGCGCCCGGCGTGCCGGAGTATTCCAAAAGACTGTCGTCGCTCGGACAGAACTGGACGTGGCCGACCTCGGCCTTTTCGATCAGAATTTGTGTTTTCCCGGACGCCAGCTCAATAAGCGCAAGCCGGCAGCATTTCGGCAGCCGCACGCCGATGGCCAGGCGCGTGCCGGCGGGGTTGAGTGAACAGTTGCCGAGCTTCGCGCCGTCGAACTTCGCCACGATGCGCTCGTGCAACGTCTCGCGGTCCACCTCGACGATGCTGTCGCGCGCCGAGAAATAAAGCCGGCGTCCGTCGCGCGTCACCGTCGGCGAAAACGGATTGATGTCCACGCGCGCCGTGAGCTGCGTGATCTCGCCGGTAGTCTCCGCGGCGGCGAAGAGATTCGGAAATCCCGTCCGGTAGCTGACGAAATAAAGCTCGCGCTGGTCGTCCGGCCACGACGGATTCGTGAAGTAGAAATGATGATGTATCGCCTCCGCCGCCGTCATCCGCCAGAGACGCGCGCCGGTCTTCTCATCGCGCAGTTCGCGCCGCTCGGAGGGAAATCGCTGGCCGATGGCGAACGCGCGGTTCGTCGTCACCAGCAATCCAGCTCCGGCTGCGGCGGTGGTTTTCAGAAAGGCGCGACGGGTGCTGCGATGGGTCATTCCGGGTTTCATCTTATGTCGTGAGTCCGGCATCGTTCAACACCGCCGAAACTACTTCGGCAGCTTCGCGCGCCATTTGGCGGCCTCGTCTTTCGCGGTGCGTCCGGCAGTGGTGGCAAAGAAAAACTCCGCCACCCTCTCATACCGGTCCACGATCCCAGCAACATCGGTCGAATTCCTCCGGGCGTAGTCGTCCGCCTCGGCGAGCTTGCTGCGTGCGGCGGCGTCCGCGGCGTCTTCGACTTGCTGCTGCTGATGGCGGGAGGAAGCTTCTTCATCGAGTTGCTGCTGCTTGTCGACGCGGTAAACGTAGGCAACGACACATGCGACGGCCAGCAGGAACGCCACGACCCATGCCGCGATGACGACGGGCGTGGTCATCCAACCGGGGTGATGATGAGTCTGAGCCGGCGGCGTGACTGTGGTTTTTTGACTGGCCACCTGCCACGATTTCGGCGTGCCTCCCGGCGCGAGGATCCTGACCGCACTGGACTTGGGGCGCGTCATCACCGACAAACCCTCCGCAATGGCCGCCTCGGCCGGGCGTCCGCCGGCGGCGAGTGTTTTCAGGTCGGAGATGAGCGTGTCGTAGGCGGGGTAACGGTCGTGCGGGTCGCGGCCGAGCATTTTTTCCAGGATGGCGCAGAAGCCTTGCGAGAGCGCCGGGTTCAATCCCCTCGCCCACGGCAGGCCAACCTCGCGTTGCTGCTGGAAGACCGCCGGGCCGGTGCGCCCGCCGAACGGCTGCGCGCCCGTCGCCAAATGATAGAGCGTGGCGCCGAGCGCATAGATGTCGCCCAGGCAATCCTGCGCCCGCGCGCCCAACGCCAGTTCCGGCGCGGTGTAATGCGCATCGCTCACCGGCGTATGCGCAAGCGGGTGGCCGGTTTCATTCGCCGCCGTGCGCGCAAGGCCAATGTCGGCAAGCTTCACGACGTTGCCGGTGTCCATGAAGATGTTCTGCGGGCGGATGTCATGATGCAACAGGCGCTGCTGCATCCACGCCGTCCGCAACGCGCCCGCCACGGCCAGGCCAATGGCGATGAGCGACGGCTCGGCGAGCTTGCCGGTGCGCGCGAGCAGTTTGTCGAGCGTCTCGCCGGCGGCCAGTTCCATCGCGAGGCAATGCCGCCCGCCGACCTCGGCCACGTCGAGCACTCGCACCAAATCGGGGTGCTGCAACCGCCGCGCGGCGGTCGCGTCGGCGTAGAACCGGCTGATGAAGGCGGGATCGCGATGAAAGCGCGAACTGAGCACGCGCACGGCAATCTTCGGCGGCGTGCCCGGCGGCGCGTCGGCGCGGACGCGCGCAACATAGACAGTCCCCATCGCGCCGCGGCCGAGCGACTCGCCCAACTCCATCGCGCGCAGCACGCCCTGCCCGCCCACGCCCAAAACTTGATCGTGATTCTTCGGCATGACGAAAGCAAAAACCCCGACCACCGCGTCGGGGTGAAAACTGGCGCCCCCACCGGGAGTCGAACCCGGCTTACTGGATTGAGAATCCAATGTCCTAGCCGATAGACGATAGGGGCTGCGTCGGCGGGTTGCCCCGCCAACAGCGCCGCGAACCATAGGCAGCCCGATGGAGGATTTCAACCATTTTTCCTTCGGGCCCGTTTTTTTTGCTCCGGCAAGGTGGATCGCGGCCTCCGGACGCGATCTCCAGCTCATCGTTAGACCTTTGCACAACTTGGCGCCTATCTCTAACTCTGGCGTGTTTCCGGGTCGTCTGGGCCACTTTCGCCCCGGGCCGGAAACCTTCGGTTCTGCCGAGCGCCCAAGTCCGGTTTGTGCTTGATCCTCTTCCCCGGTTATGCGACAGGAGCGAGGTTCGATTAACACTGCCAAGGAGTTCTGCAATCACGTTGCGGAGATGGTCGTCGGACTTGGTTGCAGAAACGCTTCGACACCACAATGAAACAGAACCTCGTCTATTTAACAGTCCTGACGGGACTGCTGGGTTTCGCGCTCGGTTGCTCCAAGCAGGATTCCGGCAGCGCCGCGCAGCCGGCCGTCGGCCACACCCACAGCGATGCCTACATCACGATGGGCGATCTCAAATTGTTCCGCGCATACGCACCCAAAGAGTCCGCTGTTGATTTACGGGAATATCTGCCGGAAGGCGAAACCCTGGATCACTGGAACCGGCTGGCTTCGGTCCGAGTCTTCAAGGACCTGAAAGACCCGAAGCAGTATTTGTCGGATCTGGCGGGCGCTGTCAAGCAGAGCAATCCGGCTGCCCGATTTCAGTTCCTACAAAACGACGAGACGAAGGAACTGATTCTAGACTTCATGATGTTTGCGCCCAGTTCTGCCCGTGAGCGTTTTGCGGAGTGGAATCTGATGCGCGCGAAGTATGTCGAGGGCACTGGATTGGTTGTGTATCAATATGCCATGCGGGTTTACAATCCTAACAGGAGTTCCGCTCCCATCATCATCGCGGAGAGGAACAAGATGGTGGATCGGTTCGGGAGTGCGTCGTTCGAAGAGCAAGCGCCATCCAACCAGCCACCACAGCCAACGCGTTCCGCGTCTGGTTCACCGTGAATGGAGCCAATAGGATGTCATACCAATTCATGGAATCGAAAGAGGCCCTGGTGTTCGAAATCCTCCTGCCGAAGAAGATGGCCTATGCGTCCAAACTGCAGGAGGTGATGGATGCGTTCATTTCGGACGACCGGGTTCTGGAGATTCCCGAGATCAAGAAGGTGGCAGCCATCCTGCGCAAAACGGGGCGCCGCCAGCGGAAATTCATCATCCGGCGCATCCGTGAAGTGATTTCCGGTTACTCCATCTACGAGGTGGATGGACGGATCGCAACGTACAAGGGGCCGGTGGATGAGCGGACCTGGGTGATCCGGCTGATCATCCATGATCCCAGGAACCGACGGGGAATGGACAAGGGTTTTCGGACCCTGGCCAACACGATCGTGCAGCACCTCATCGGCAAGCGATTCGCCGAAGAGCTGGGAACCGAGGATGAAATCTGGATTCTCGAATACCACAAACCCCAGTTGCTGCGATGGGTGAAAAAGCCGGCGGGCGGATAGCGGGCGATTCGGTAGGACATCTACGGCAAAGCGACCGGACGCGAGCAAACAGCAATCGTTGATTGAGGATCGGCGACTGGTGATTGACCTTGCCCATCGCGACCGATAGATTATGCGGCATGAAAGGCGAGTTCACTGCGATCATTGAGAAGGCGCCTGAAGGAGGCTATTGGGCGGTGTGTCCTGAAGTTCCCGGCGCCAATGGCCAGGGCGAGACAGTGGAGGAAGCCAAGCAGAGCCTGCGACAAGCGATCCGGCTCATTTTTGAGGATCGGGCGGAAGACGCCAAACGCGGTCTTCCAGAAGATGCCATTCAAACCGTGGTCGCGCTCTGATGAAACGGCGCGACTTGGAGAAGCGGCTGCGCCACGCGGGCTGCTACTTGAAGCGTGAAGGAAGCTCCCACGCCCTGTGGATCAACCCGCGGACGGGAGTGATTGAAGCCATCCCCCGTCATTCCGAGGTGAAAGAACCGCTCGCCTGGAAAATCCTGAAATCCTTAGACGCCGCATAGCAGAAGCGCGGCGGCGGGTTTTCGTCGGCAACAATGAAAGAAATCAAAGGCCAGATAGTCGCTATAGGCGGAGGTGGATTTTCCATGGAGCCCGACAATCCCCTCCTGGACGATTTCATCCTGTCGTTGGCGCCAAGAAAACCAGCCAGGATTTGTTTTGTCCCTACGGCGAGCGCAGATTCTGCCCCGTATTTGGTAAAATTTTATCGTGCGTTCAGCGGTCGCGCCATCCCGACCGATTTGACAATTTTTAATTCACCTGTGCTGCCGCGACAACCCGCTCGCACATCAGAGATCGCGAGCTTTGTGGCGGAGCAAGACATCATCTACGTCGGTGGAGGAAACACGGCCAATCTGCTTTCCATCTGGCGTGCGCATGGTCTGGATCGAATCTTGCGTGACGCTTGGCGGAAAGGAACCATTCTGTGCGGCATCAGCGCCGGAATGATTTGCTGGTTTCGCGACGGCCTCACGGACTCGTACGGCGGACTGGCTCCGTTGGGTGATGGTCTCGGATTCATTGACGCAAGCGCCTGCCCGCATTATGACGGCGAGAAGGGACGACCCGCTGCGTATAGGAAGGCCATCAAGGAAGGTTTCCCCGACGGTTATGCTGCCGATGATGGCGCGGCCTTGCATTTTCGAGGCACAGAATTGTTCGATGTCGTGACTTCGAAAGAGGGTGCATCCGCGTATCGAGTGGAGTTGGTGGACGGTCGTGTCAGAGAAACACGTTTGAAAAAGCGATACCTCGGGAAGCCGATTGGGGCAGGAAGCGCCTGACAAACCGCTGTTGCGTCTGAAGTCACACATCCATGGGCACATCTATCAACACACGCTGGGCGGATTGGTGCAAGCGGCTGCAGGCCATCGCCCAGAACGGCCTGACCTTCGCGCACGACCCCTATGACACTGAGCGCTACCGCGCCGTGCGCCAGATAGCCGCGGAGATGATTGCGGAAGGCTCCGGGCTTGAACCTGCAACCGTCCTTGGCATCCTGGACAAGGAGACGGACTACGCCACGCCCAAAACGGACGTGCGGGGCGTCATCTTTCGCGACGACAAACTGCTGCTCGTGCGTGAGCGGTCGGATGGCCGGTGGACCCTGCCGGGCGGCTGGGCGGATGTCGGCGCGTCACCGGCCGAAAATGTAGTGCGCGAAGTTTTCGAGGAATCCGGGTTCTCCACCCGCGCGGAGAAACTGCTGGCCGTGTATGATCGGAGCAAACATCCGCATGAGCCGCCTTTCCCCTTTCACGTCTATAAGATCTTCATCCTCTGTTCCATCACCGGCGGCAAGGAGACGGCCAGTTCGGAAACCGACTCGGTGGGTTTTTTCGGCGAGACCGAGATTCCCGAGCTGTCCATCGGCCGCGTGACGCCCGCGCAAATCCGAAGGATGTTCGAACACCATCGCGATTCCCATCTGCCCACCGACTTCGACCGCGAGGCCTGAGACAGCAGCGGGGCGCCATCACGCCACCCTGAAAGCTCGCGCGAGGCAATGAAATCCCGAAACCGTTGCCAAGCGGCAGCGCGCCACAGGCGGAGGAGGTTAGAAAAAATATCTCGACATCTTGTGAGAATTTTTCTAATCTACTCTCCCGCATGAACAGGCGAAGGATGAAGGCGGAAGAAGATCGATGGGGACGGGAACCGGCGAAAGGCACAAGACGGCGAAGCCATGCGCGAAACCGCCCGGCCAATGGATTTCGATCCGACCGTATGCCACCCGTTGAACATTGCAACGGCACGATTCAGCCCACGGGTCCGATGTCTTGGAGGACGCGCTGGCCGAATTCGGGAGGGGCCGCAGCGCCCCCGCAACCGGAGCTTTGTGCCGGTTCGCGGCTGGGAGGCGCATCGCTGGGATTGATCCGCCCCCCCACTTTCACGGTCGGGGCACTGAGGCCCCTCTCCCATTCAGTGCAACACCTCCCCGCCCGAAGGTTCATGAATTTTACCCAAGACCCGTTGTTGGAATGCCTTGCAACCTGTGAGGAAGGATGGTGCAAAACGAACCCAAATGATCGCCGCAGTCAGAACCCGAAAGCATCGTTTTTCCACAGGAAAACGGATGTTTCGGTCCAATCCGGCTTCTGCGAAGAAACGTTTTTTTGCGAAACGAACCCAAATGAAGACGGGCGAAATTGCTATTAACAAACTGCGAATACATGAGTTACATGAAAACCACATGGCCGTGGTTGACGGCGCTGGAAGCCAAACAAACCCATACGCGACGGTTCGCCAGCGCCACTGGACGGACCCAACAATCGAGCGCACTCTGGCACAGTCACAGTAGTGCAGATTTCCCGAATGCCCCGTTGCCAGGTGAAACGAACCAGTCGCACCCAAACAGCCACCAGTGACCAAATAATAATTCGTTGCTTATTGTGCAATACGTTTTATGAATAACGGGTCACGAGTCACGAATCACGTTTAACCAGATACAAACATGCTACGAGCCGGAATCGTCGGGTTGCCCAATGTGGGCAAGTCCACTTTGTTTAACGCCGTCACGCGCACGCACAAGGCGCCGGCGGAGAATTATCCTTTTTGCACCATCGAGCCGAACGTGGGCGTGGTCATCGTGCCCGACGCGCGGCTGGACAAGCTGGCGGAGATGTATAAACCGCTCAAGATCACGCCCGCGGCGGTGGAGTTTGTGGACATCGCCGGGCTGGTGAAGGACGCGCACAAGGGCGAGGGCCTTGGCAACAAGTTCCTCAGCCACATCCGCGAGGTGGACGCTATCGTGCAGGTGGTGCGTTGCTTCGAGGACCCGAACGTCATCCACGTCACCGGCAAGGTGGACCCGATCGGCGACATCGAGACGGTCACCACGGAGCTGGTCTTTGCCGACATGGACACGCTGGAGCGGCGGGCGCAGGCGTTGGTGAAGAAGATCCACGCGCACGACAAGCTCGCCGACGTGGAGATGGCGCTGGTGAAGCGGGTGCAGGCGCACCTGAACACCGGCAAGCCCGCCGTGACGCTGGAGTTCACGCCGGAGGAGCAGGTGCTGGTGAAGGCGTGGTGCCTGCTGACGAGCAAGGCGGAGATTTTCGCGTGCAACGTGGCCGAGAAAGACCTCGCCGCGCCGGACGCGAACCCGCACGTCCAAGCCGTCCGCCAGTACGCCGAGACGCACCGCGGCACCGAAGCGGTGGTCATCAGCGCCGCCATCGAATCCGAGCTGGTGGACCTTTCAGAGGAAGATGGCCGGCAGTATTTGGAGAGCGTCGGCGTGAAAGAGAGCGGCGTCGGCCAGCTCATTCGCTCGACGTATCACGTGCTCGGCCTGCGGACGTTCCTGACCGCCGGCGAGAAGGAAGTGCGCGCGTGGACAATCCACGAGGGTTTCACCGCGCCGCAAGCCGCGGGCGTCATCCACACCGACTTCGAGCGCGGCTTCATCTGTGCCGAGACCGTGAAATACACCGACCTCATTGCCGCCGGCACCTACGCCGCCGCGCGCGAAAAAGGCCAGGTCCGCCAGGAAGGCAAGAGCTACATCGTGCAGGACGGCGACGTCATGCTGTTCCGGTTCAACGTGACGTAAGCGATTGCCCGCCAAACACGTCAAAAGACGCTAAAGAGCGAAGGAGAAAGCGAGACTGTGGGAAGATGGTCTTCGTCTTCGCCCGCCATTTTCTGACTTTCGCGTATTTCGCGGGCAAATTCCGGCCTCAGTACCGCTCACGCTGCTTTGGCATCTGCCGCGGATCGCTGAGTTGGCGGGCGTCAAATTTCATCTCGACCTTCTCCATCACGCTGACGGCGTCGAGCGGCTTGAGGAGGAACTGTCTTGTGCCACCGTCGAGCACGTCGCGCAACATGAAGGTCACCACGCGGTCGCCGCGCACGACCTGGATTCTGCCCGCCGGCATCTCGCGGCTCGCGCCGCCCGCGCCAACGATCACGCGACGGAGCGTCAGGTCTTCCTGCCAGAGGTAGAATCCGCGCCGCCGCACTTCGCCCCCGACCACGACGCAATCGGTCGAGTATGGCCCAAACACCCGGATGTGAAGGCCCGACGCCTGGGGGAGACCCGCGCAGCCGGGAAACTGTTGGGCCACCATCTGCTGCGTCCGCTTCCGGCATTTGAGCGGCTTGAGGATGCCCTCCGGTTTCCAGTACAATTCTTCGTTGATGTATTCGAGGTAACTCTTTTCCAGCCCCGGCACGCCGAAGACGTCCACCTGGAGCAGGTCGCCCTCGTGCAAGTGTTCCAGCTTGGTGTGGCGAAACACCCATGGGCCGTTATAAGCGGCGATCTCGACCGCGCCGGCGGCGCGCAGTTCGGGCGTCAATTCCAGCGGCAACTGGCCGACCACCGGGGCCGTCTCCTTCATCCGCTCCAACTCGCTCAACTCGGCCACACCGCCGCCGCAACCACACAGGGCCGTCACCAACACAGAAACGATCAGAAAACGATTCACGGGGTTCTTTTTAAGCCCGATCCTTCGCCGCTGCAAGCGTGGAACCAAACGGCACCACGCGAGCGCCGACGCGCAAAGGCCGGGGTGGTGGAAATTGGCTAACCGGTCTGGTTCGGATAGCTGCCCACGACCTTCACGAGGGTGCTGTGGCGCTTCAACTCGGCGAGCGCCTTTTGGACGGAGACATCCTCGGCGTGGCCCTGAAGATCGGCGAAGAAAAAAGCCGCGAGCGGCCTGTCCTTGAAGGGACGCGACTCGATGTTGATCAGGTTCACGCTGTGCTTGCGAAACGCGGCGAGGCTGTTCTCCAACGCGCCCACGCGGTTCGCACAGCAGAAAATGACGGAGGTGAAATCATTGCCGACCGGCGCGGCCGACTTGCGGCCAATCACAAAAAAACGCGCCACGATCTGCGAGGGATTGAGCGATCCGGTCACCGACAGGAGAATCTGCGCGCAAATCTTCAGACCGCTGTTCATCAGTAAATCGCACACGTGCGTGGTCACGCCGTCGGTCGAGTCCTCGATCGGCACGACACCGCAGTCGGCCCGGCCTTTGGCCACCTCGCGAAACACGTTGGCAAGCGTCGGCTGGTATTTGTAGGTCACGCTGCCGCCAAATTTGTGCCGGGCCGCGCTGTCGGTGAAGCTGCCGCGCGTGCCGAAGACCGAGATCACCATGTTCTTCTGCAACGCCAGCGACGCGCTCATCACTTCGCGCCAGATGGCCCGTAGCGAGCGAGCGCTCAGCGGGCCGCGGTTATTCGCCATGACGCGTTTGAGCACGTCTTCCTCGCGCTCCGGCGCGTAAACTTCTTCGCCCAACCGCCGCTTGACCTTGCCGATTTCGCCGGCCACTTGCGTCCGCTCGTTCAGCAGTTTGACCAGGCGCGTGTCGAGCGCGTCTATCCGTGTGCGCAGTTTTTCGATGTTCATGGAGAACTCCGTTTCAACGCCAGGCAGGACAGGTGTCTTGCCTGTCCATCATTACCAAAACCGCAGCAAGCAGTACACTCTTCATGTCGTCTGGCTTGTGGAAGGCTGGCTTGGCGGCGCGTCCTCTGCGGGCGGGCTGGCCGGTGCAGCTTCTGCGGGCTGGCCGGGCGGAGCGGGTTCCGCGGCCGGCTGCTCCGCGGGCTGAGCCGCGGCGGTCTGCTGGCGCTTGGCCTCGATGCGGCGCAGTTCCTCGATGGCCGGCAGGTCGTTCAAGTCGCGCAGGCCAAAATGTTCCAGAAACACCTGCGTCGTCCCATACTGCAACGGCCGGCCGGGCAGTTCACTGCGACCGGTGATTTTCACCAGCCCGCGCTCCAGCAGCGTCCGCAACACGCCGTCCACGTTCACGCCGCGCACCGACTCCATCTCGACGCGCGTGATCGGCTGCCGGTAGGCGATAATCGCCAGTGTCTCCAACGCCGACGGTGAAAGCCGCGTGGGACGGTCCACGTCCAGCAGCTTGTTCAACCACGGCGCGTATTCCGGCCGGCTCACCAACTGAAACCCGCCGGCGACCTCGGCGATGGTGAAACTGCGCTCGCTCTGGATGTAGTCCACCTTCAGCTGCTCCATGGCGCCGGCGATCTCCGCCTCCTTCACGCGCTTGAGCGGCGCGGCCGTGGCCCCGCTCTTGTCTTCCGTGTCGGCCGTGAGTACGGCACGGATTTCCTGCGGACTGAGCGGCTTGTGGGCCGCGAACAATAAAGCTTCGATGATAGATTTGAGGTTCATGAGGCGGCTTTAACGATCTCGATTTCTGCAAAATGCGCCGACTGCTGGGCGCGCACCTGTTTGAGCCGGATCAACTCCAGCAGCGCCAGGAATGTCGCGACGATCTCGGCGCGTGTGGCGGCATGGTCGAACAGGTTGTGAAACTTGAGGGCGCCCTTCTCGCCAATCGTCCAGAGGATCTCCTCGATCTTGTCGGTGACGCTGTAGGTTTCCTCGAAAATTTCGCGGAGATTTTCCTTTTGAGCGACGCGCTTGAGCGTTTCGTTGAAGGCATTGATGAGGTCGAAGATGCTCACGTCGCCGAGCTTCAACTCCCCGCTTCCCGTCTCCGGCTCCGATCCCTCATGCCGCGGGAACACCTGCTCCTGCTCCAACGCGCGGTGGCCGAGGTAGGACGCCACGTCCTTGAATTTCTTGTATTCCACGAGTTGCCGGATCAACGCCCATCGCGGTTCCTCGCCTTCGTCCTCGTCCAGCGCCTGTTGCTCCGAGCGTTCCTCGGCCGGCAACAACATCCGGCTCTTGATGAGCATCAGCGTCGCCGCCATCACCAGAAACTCGCCGGCGATGTCCAGGCTGAGCATGCGCATCACCTGCAGATATTCCAGATACTGCTTGGTGATTTTCTCGATCGGAATGTCGTAGATGTCCACCTCTGTCTTCTTGATGAGGTAGAGCAGCAGATCGAGGGGTCCCTCGAAAATCTCCAGCCTGACTTTGTAATCGTTTTCAACCATGAAAAATCCATTCAGCCACAAAAAGGCACAAAAGTCACAAATCGAATTTCCAAAGCGGCGTTTTTTTCAACATCTTCTTGTCGCTCATGCACGATCTCTTGTGCCTTTTTGCGGTTTCCCCTATCGCAACCCCACGGCCTGGCGCACGGCGGCCATCGTCTTGTCGGCTTCGGCGCGAGCCCGCTCCGCGCCGTGGCGCAGCACGTCGTGAACGACATCCATGTTCTTCGCCAGCTCCTGCCGCTTCTCGCGCGCCGGCGCGAAGTAAGTCCAAATTTTCTGCAACAAGGCCTTTTTCACTTCACCGTAACCGAGGCCGCCTTTGCGAAACCGCTCTGCCATCTCCGCCGCTTCCGCGGGCGTCGCGAACAACTTGTAGAGCGCGTAGAGGTGCGACTTGTCCGGGTCCTTCGGCGACTCCATCGGCGTGGAGTCGGTGACGATGTTCATCACCTTCTTCTTCAGCGCCTTCTCGTCAGTAAAAATCTCAATGGTGTTGTCGTAACTCTTCGACATCTTCTGGCCGTCGAGACCGGGCACCGTCGCCACGTTGGCGCGAATCTCCGGCTCCGGCAGTTTCAGAATCTCCGCGCCGCCGCCGTATTGCAAATTGAACTTCACGGCGATGTCGCGTGTCACCTCCACGTGCTGCTTCTGGTCCTGCCCCACCGGCACCAAGTCGCTCTGGTAGATCAAAATGTCCGCCGCCATGAGCACCGGATAGGCAAACAGCCCGTGGTTGGGCGCGATGCCTTTGGCGGTCTTGTCCTTGAAGCTGTGGCACTTCTCTAGCAGCGACATCGGCGTGACGTTCGACAGAATCCACGCCAGCTCCGTGTGCTGCGGCACGTCGCTCTGGCGGAAGAACACCGCGCGCGCCGGGTCCAGCCCGCACGCCAGAAAATCCAGCGCCACGCCGAGCACGTTTTGCCGCAGCGCCGCCGGGTCGTCCACCGATGTCAGCGCGTGGTAGTCCGCGATGAAATAAAACGCCTCGCCGCGCGCCTGCAATTCGATTGCCGGCTTCATCATTCCGAAATAGTTGCCGATGTGCAACGCACCGCTCGGCTGTATGCCTGAAAGAATCCGCATGTTTGTTGTCCTTGCCGCGAGACGCTAGCAACGGTGCCCGGCGGAATCAACGGTTTTGTCCACGACGCCCCGCCTGCAACCCGGTTGACGGGGAGAAAACAGACAAAAACAAGGCGGGATCGGCATCAGCTTGCATCGTGCTTATGGCGGAACTGCGTCGGCGTCACGCCGGTGTATTTGCGGAACACGTTGCTGAAGTATTGGCTCGATGAAAAGCCGGTGGCGAAAGCGATATCGGTGATCGCGCGGGCCGGATTGGCGAGCATCTCACGGGCGTTGCTGACGCGCAGACGCTGAAGGTAGTCATTCGGCGCCATGCCGGTGGTTTGCTTGAACAGTTGAAACAACCGCGCGCGGCTGCAACCCGCCGCGCGCGCGAGGTTGCTCATGGGCAACGGCTCGTGCGCATGCGTCTGCATGTGCGCCAACGCGTTTTCCACCGTGCGTTTCGCCTTCGCCGGACGCGACGCGGTGAGATGGCGGGCGGCTTCCAGGATGACGCCGCACGTGAGCAGCCGCACCGCCGCGGCAACGGACCTGTCAGCCCGCGCGCCCGTGATGCTCACGTGGCGGTTCAACGCCAGCACCGACCGCCGCAGTTCCGCGCTCATCGGCCGTGCGGCCAGCGCGTGGGTTTCGAACTGCCCGCGCATCCAGTCGAGGTCGCGGGCCATAAACGGCGTGTTGCGCCACGCCCCGGCCGCGTCCAGACCCAACAACACTCCGCAAAGCTTCGCAGGCATCCGCACATCATGCACGCCGCGATGCACCGCTCGCGGTGGCATGACCACAAACCAGCCGCCGGCCAGTTCGACGATGCGCCCGTCCGAGAACTCGTAGGCCGTGGCACCCTCCAGCACGAAGATCAGTTCGAAGCGGCGGTGCGAATGCCAGGGGATGGGCAACGCGCTATGGCTGTGGATGGCACTGACGGTGTCCACCAACGGCAAGGCGACGTCACGCCCGCGCAGACGGCGCTCGCCCGGCGGTTCTGCGGAAGCGAATCGGGGAACGACCGCGAGTTTGCGCCTGGTCATGACGGCTTTTGCAATATCATCTATGCGACAATTCTGAAAGACGATTTTACACAATCATGGCACACTGCCGACATGAAAACACCGTTGACCGGCATTGTGCCTCCGATGATCACGCCGTTGAGCGGACGCGACGCGCTCGACGTCGCGGGACTGGAGCAATTGATCGAGCACGTGCTCGCCGGCGGCGTCAGCGGGCTGTTCATCCTCGGCACCACCGGCGAGGGGCCGAGCCTCGGCTACCGGCTCCGCAAGGAGTTCATCGAGCGCACGTGCAACCTGGTGCGCGGTCGCGTGCCGGTGCTGGTGGGCATCACGGACACGGCGTTCGTCGAGTCGGTGAACGCCGCGCGCTGGGCTGCCGACGCGGGCGCGGACGCAGTGGTGCTCGCGCCGCCGTATTACCTGCCGGAGGGCCAGCCGGAGTTGCAGGAATATCTCGATCACCTCGCGCCGGAACTGCCGTTGCCGCTGTTCCTTTACAATATGCCGGCGCTGACGAAGGTGTCGTACGAACTGGAAACCGTCCGCCGCGCGATGGACAACCCGCGCATCATCGGCCTCAAGGACAGTTCGGGGAACATGATTTACTTCCACCGCGCCGTGGGCCTGCTGAAACATCGGCCCGACTGGACCCTGCTCGTCGGCCCGGAAGAAATGCTGGCCGACGCCGTCTTCGCCGGCGGCCACGGCGGCGTCAATGGCGGCGCCAACGTCCATCCGCGGCTCTACGTCGAGTTGTTCCAGGCGGCGCGGGCCGGCGACGCCGTGCGCGTCCGCGAACTGCACGCGCAGGTCATGCGCATCAGCGACAACCTCTACCGCATCGGCCGCCACTCCTCCGCAATCATCAAGGGCATCAAGTGCGCCCTCTCGCTGCTCGGTGTCTGCGACGATTTCATGGCCGAGCCGTTCCGCCGCTTCCGCGAGCCGGAGCGCGAGAAAGTGCGCCAGCTTCTGGCCGAACTGAACCTTTGCGGCACCCCCAGAACGAAAGTCGCTTCTCCGCGTTAAAACACGAACCAGTCCAGTCCTTGCCATCTGGCGGTTACTTTTCCATGGTCGCAAACAGTTCTGCGGGCGCGGTGGTCACCGTCACCCGCGGAATGGTCAACAGGTTTGCCGCATCGGGGATGATTTTGCCCGAAGCAACCGATTTGCCGTCACGCACCAGGCGCCAGGTGCAGGAAACACCGGTGCGGATTTTGAAGTGCTGCAAGCGACGCAAGGTGACATCCGCGGTGGAAACATCCGGCATCGTTGGCGGCGGGTTTTCGATTGTGGGATGCGCGAGCCAGAACCACATCGTGAATCTGGATGACGTGTCGGTTTGATTCTTCCATCGAAACCAGGCGTTGATCTGCCCGGACTCGTCGAAATTCGCGGGATCTCCGTGCCACGGCGACCGCTGGTCGGACGAAGCGTCGGTGAAAACCGGGTAGGCTTCGTTCTTGCGAATCTCCAACCACGGATACGCCAGTGCGACATCGCACAGGGGGAATTTTATGATGGGGCCACGCCATGTCGTGTGACCAAAAGATCCTCAGCCAAGAACCAACGCCAGCCGGCCCGCGCGTGAAGCGTTGAGCAGAACATCCTGAGTCTTCGACCAGTTGTCGTTCTGCGCGGAAAAATCAACCACCACCGGCGGGTCGGGCAATCCAACGGCGGAGATGCGCTTGATCCAGTCCTCTTTCGTTTCCTGCGAGGCGTTGGCATCGGGAGACGGCTGGAAGTCCATACGAAAGGCGGCAAAGTCAGTGTCCGCCGGAACCCATGCCGCGATGGCCGCGAAAACATCCCCATGCGGCAGGCCCAAGCCCAATGTCCCGCAACCGCCCATTGAGAGACCGGCAAGGTAAATGCGGTTGCGGTCTATCGGGTAGTGAGTGACGACCCACTCGATGGTCTCCAAGACACGTTTTTCGGGTGGCGCAAGGTTTTTGAGGTAACTCTTGTCGCGTTTTGCCAAGCCCCATCCCCACCATTCGGCGTTGGTGGAGTTTGGATAGAGCGCGTAGCAATCGTCGGGCACCGCGGTGCAGACGTCGGGGGGATGGTCGCCGCCTTCAATCTTTCGGTGCAGAAACTGGAAGGCCATATAATCGAAGCCGGTGCGATTGGCGGAATGCAGCACGACGCAGAGCGGCGCGAGGGCCGTCCGCTTCCGTGGGGCGACGACGTAGAAACTGTTGTGAATCTGGTGAAGTTTGCCTGACTCGTGTAGGGCTGGGTAGCTCCACTCATCAGTGGAAACGGCCGGATAGCCCCATTCGGCACGGCAGCCGTGCGTGTAGCGTTCGATGGTTCGGTCATCGAGCGAGCGGGTATCAGGATTGTCGCGGTCCAGCGTTGGCGGCCAACCCGCCGCGAAGGCCACGCCGCTGGTCAACAGCGCCGATAGCAGACAACAGTCTACGAAAAGGAGAGGAAAAGTCGTCTTGCGATCGCTCATAGGGGCTTTGATTTCAACGGGCGGGTGAACCTCGCCTCCTCCAGCTTCTCAGATATCGTTCAGCAGCGCCTTCAGTTTCAAGTCCGCAAGCCCGCCCTCCCATTGGGCGATGGTGCGTGTGGCGTCGGCCTCGGCCATGATCGCGCCGGCGGAACCGTCATGCAGTTGCTTCAATTGGTCCGCCAGTTCCCGGCCCCAATGCTCGTAGCGGGCGGCAGCCTCCTTGTCCACCGGCACTGACGCCAGCGCCCGCCGGACCTCGGCCTGTTTCTGCGCCAGCGGCCATTGAGCGACGCCGGGGTCAGTGAATGCGAAAGCAGCCAACTCCTGCGCCAGCGCCGGTGCTCGTTTCTGGAAATCGGTCTTTGCCGCCTCGTTCTTTCTGCCGGCATGGTCGAAGAAGACAAAGCGGAAATCACACAAGGTGGGTTTGAGATCCAATACCGTTTCCACGGCATAATTGCCGACATTCAGGCCCACCTTCCCGATCTGGCTGGGAACCCACAACGCCGCGCACGGCCCGGCGCCGGTTTGATTAACGCCAGCGTACCCGGTGTCGTAGATCCGGTCGTAGTAAAATGCCCACCCTTCGCCGGCGACATCCAGTTGCGTCCGGTCGCCCTGCTTGATGTCACGCGACGAAGTGAGCACGTGACGGTCCGCATTGCTGACAAACGCCGAGGGATAGCAGCGCAGCGCCACGCGCACGGATTTGATTTCCACCTTGGGCTCCAACAGCGCCTGCGCGAACAGACAATCCCCGCCGGCCCGCGCCACAAAACGCACGCGGACCACGGCCTGCGCCGTATCGAAAACGAAATCGGTGGTGCCGCGGCCTGCTGAACTGCGCCCGGTAAACGAATGCACCAACGTGGTGCCGATGCTTTTTCCGTTGATTTGCAAGTCAAAAAAACCACCTCCATACCAGTTGCAGCCCACGGGTTCCGGCATGCCGATATAACCCTCGCCGGGAATGGCCGCCTGCGGGTTCTTCGGGTCCAAGGCGACCACGTAGCGCAGGGCATATTTCTGCGCGCCGGTATCCATCACGATGGTCTGTTGATGGCGCTGAAGCCCGATGGTGTGCGCGGGCGCCCCGGCGCCAATGATGCCGGTTTCCACGCCGAGGTCCGAAACCAGCACCTGCGCCTGCGACACGCTGCAAAGGACCAGCGAGAAACAAACCGTCAGGGTCAGGGAAAACTTTCTCATCTGTCGCCTCCTTCCGATGACTTGACCATAAACCGGGCCGTGGCCGTTGCGCCCGTGTAAAGGTCGGTCGCGCTGACGGTCCATCTGCCCTTGGGATCGTTGTGCGCCACCGGCACATCCACCACCACGCCACGCTTGTCCGTGACCACCGTCGGGCACACCCAATCCGCAACGCTTCCGTCCGGCAGTTTCACCTGCACCTTGACGGCCTGTTGACCCTCCGCCAGAGACGAGGTCATCGTGACCTGTTGCACACCTCCGGTCGTCAATGATGGCACCGCTTTCAACGTCACCGGCCTCGGCGGCTGAGGCGCAAGGACGTAGAACTGCGCGCGGAACGGCGTGATCTCCAGGCTCACGGCCTGTTGTTTGCCGAGATACTTGCGGGCCTTGAGATCGTAAACATACAGCGGGCGCGGCAGGCGCAGCTCCGCCGTCTCCGCCGTGCCATGGTGGCGGAACACCGACACAATCTGCACGGGGCCGTTCAGCCAGCGCGTGATTTCGACATTGCGCAGGCGCTGGCCGTCGGTGCCCGTCAGCGTCAACGGCGCGGCAACCTGCGCCTGCCCAAGCACCCATTGCATCAGACGGGCCGCGGTTTCCGGCGCACCTTTGGCGCTCCGGCCTTGCACACCGGTTATTGTCAGATTCATCAGCATGGCCCGACCTTTGCCGAAGTCGTGGCTCAACAACAGCGGAGTTTCTCCTGCGGAACCCACGGCCGTCGCCTGCGTGGCTTGAACGCCGGCATCGGCTCGCACTCCCGGAAGATCCAGTGTTTCCATCTTCCCTCCGGCCGAGGACAACTTGACCGAGCCGTTGCCGGCGAACGCCGCAGACATGGCGACGCGTTTCACCCCAAACACGTCATCCAACTGTCCTGCCGCGAGCGGCTTGACATGCCCGTCGTAAATCGCCGGACGCACGTCGGCGACCAGCACGCCGCCGTTGCGCACGTAGGCGCGGAGCATTTCCACTTCTTGCGCGCCCATCGCCTGCGTCATCGGCAGGAAGATGACCTTGAACTTGCTCAGATCCACTTCACCCAGCCGCATTTGCCGGTCGGTGAAGTAGAGGAAATTAAGCCCCATCTCGCGCAGCGCGTTGTGGAAGGCGGTGTGGTTGTCCTCATAGGTGCCGTAGCTCGGCGATGACTGGACTCGCGCCGCATAGGCCGAGGCATGCGAGAACAGGATGCCGACGCCATCGGTCTGCATCGTTGAGGAAAGCAACAGGTCGCCCAGACCATCGCGCACGATCTGCGTGTCGCGCAGAATTTCCCTGACCGCGGGATACGGGTCGAGATTCGGCGCGAGCCAGCCGTGGAAACGTCCCATCGCATCCCAACGCCACCACCACACGCTGTCGCAGCCGCGCGTGACCATGCGCCAGTATTTTTCCAGCAGCGAGTCGGCGTCCTTGGTGTAACCCATCCAGTTGGCGCGCGGGAAGTCGCGCGGGGCGATCGAACGAACGACCTCGTCGGCCGTGCCCGGATAAGGCGACCAGAAAGTGTTGGCGCGCACAAAGCCATCGAGGTCGTCGGCGTGGCCGAACGTGCCCGCCCCCTCGAAACCACAGCGGCTCTGCGGGTCCAGCCGGCGGAAGCTTTTGCCGAAACGCTCGCAGAGTTTGCAGAAGTTGTAGGACTGGTAAGCCTGCCGGTCGAACCAGCGGGGGAAGTTGCCGGCCCGTAGCGCCCCGGCCTCATCGTTGTCGTCGGGCTTGCTCAACTGCACCTCGTCGAAGCTGCTGTAGTAGCTGCCCCACGACGTATTGAGCGCTGCGATGTTCGCATATTGTTCGCGCAGGTAGTTTCGGTAGGCGGCAAGGCAGTGCGGGTCCAGACACGAGCCGCGCACGGCGATTTCATCGCCGAGCGAATAGACGAATACACCGTGCTGTCGCGAAGGCGCCTGCTTGTCAACAATGCCGTCCACGTGCGCCTGAATCTTGGCGTCGTCAGCCCAGCACATGGGCTTCATGATTCCTTTGTCGTCCTTCGCTGTGTCGATGTGGGTCGTGTAGGGAATCCAAGCCATATCATAGGCGGCGAGATACGACGGCGGCGAACCGCCGGAGAGATGCAGCTTCACGCCGGTTTCGGCCAGCGACTGTTCGGCCCAGGGCGCGAGCGCGCCGTGCGGCGCGTCCCACATGACAAAGTTGAACTGATCGCGATGGCGTTTGACGACGTTGGCGAACTGCCACGCCGTGGAAACCTCGTTCTTCCCATCCATCAACGTGGCGCGGACCTCCAGCAGCATTGGAAACCACGGCTCCACGGTGAAACTGAAGGAAAGTTCGGCGGCGTCCGCGTTCACGATTTGCCGGGCGACCTGACGATCCCTCCGGTCGAAGAGACTGATGACCACACGCCGGCCGGCTCCGCGCTCTCCACTTAGACGCACTTTGCCCGACAACTTCTGGCCGATTTCGGCCCAGTTCTGGTCGAGCGCAAGGTCGGTCGTTTGCCCGCAGACAATAGCAACCGGCACGCTGACAAAGCCGGCCACGCGCCCACCGTCGCGGGCCACAACGTCAAGATGGTATTTGCCGCTGCGCACCAGCGGCAGACTCAAGTCCAGCGCGCCTTCGGATTTGCCCAAGATTCGTTTGATGGTGAGCAAGACCTTGCCATCGTCACGGCGGAGTTTGATATCGGCGGTGACGCGGGAAGACGCCCCCTGCCAAACGAACGTCACGGCCGCGCCGGGCAGATCGGTTCGCGACAGTTCCTTTCCTTTGGGCTGAAGCGTGAGGTTCAACTTCGGCTCCTTGCCCGCCGCCCAGAGGATCGCCTTGCCCACGCACATGTCCCACTCGTCATAATCCACCTGCCAGCCGCGCCGATACTCCATGGCCGGGGGCTTGGGCAAACGCACGCCGCGACCCTTCGTGATCGTGAAGGCCGACGCTCCGTCCACGTCGCGCAGGAATGCCGGCAACTGCCGGAACCGGTTCTTTTCCTTGAGCACGCGCTTGTCGTCGCTGCCGACGATCACCAGCCCCGCGCCCTCGGTGACCGCCTTGAGCATCTGGTATTGCTGCTCGCCCGGCAGCATGTCCGGCGAAACGTCACGCACACCCGACCCACCCGGCGACAGAAACACAAAAGCGTCCCATTTCTCCCCGAGCAGCCGCGTCATGCGCTGGACGCCGCGCTCGGCTCCGTGCCAGCCCTCCTTGGTGCTGTCAATCACCCGCGCCCAGAAGACCATCTGCGGGTCCAAGTCGAACCGTTGTTGAAGCTCGATGACCTCGCGCGGCTCCGTGCCGTGGCCGCGCAGGAAGAACAGCACGCGCGTCTTGCCGTGGACATAAGGCACCGCCCAGTCCGTGTGCGGCGTAGCGAACCCGGCGCGAACGCTGTGGTCCACCTCGAGTTCAGCCATGTCCTGGGCCAGGCACGCACCGCAAGCGAGCATCAGACTGACGAGGAAGAGAAAAACAGTTCGTTTCATGTCCGGGCACCGTCTGGTCGCCATGGTAGACGAGACACTTCTGTCTAGCCAGCGGTTGTTTCACGACGGCGCGTTCCGTCAGGTTGATGAATCGCATCGCGAAGCCGGCTTGGTGTTATGCGCCAACGGTCTCAGATTTGAAAGATGAACCACGCCAACCGCGCCATCGCGTTCATCTGACTTCGACCGTCACCGCGCCGGAGACTTCCTCGTCGAGAACCCACCACGCACCTTTGCTGTGTGCGCGGGCGGGTTTGCCGCCGATGAACACGCCGCGCGAACTGGCGCTGGCGGGGATTTCCACCTGGGCAATCATCTTGGACGGAAGCGTGAGCAACAATGTGAAGGACTCGCCGCGTTTCCATTGAACCGCGATGGGACCGCGAGGCGTCGGAATTCTTCCCCCGGCAAAAGCCAGTCCGCCGGTGTGCGGCCGGATCATCGCACGGCTCCAGCCCGGCGCGAGCGGCTGTGCGCCGAGGACGTAGCGCGAAAGGATGTTGGCCGGCGCCGCGCCCCATGCGTGATTCCAATCCTGATTCGGTTTGTAACGCTGGTCCCAAGCTTCCCAAGTGATCGTCGTGCCACTCTCCACCATGTGCCGCCAACTGCGGTCGGTGGGCGCTGTGATGAGTGCGAGCGCGGTCGCATCGGCGTCATTCTCGAACAACCCTTCCAGCAGATACTGCGCGGCATAGACCGAACAAGCCATGTCGCGTTTGCCCAGCCACTCGGCAATGAGCGTCCGCCGTTCGGCAGGCACAAGGCCGAACGCGAGCGGAAACAGATTTGCGTGCAGCGAGGCGTGCTCCGTTCCTTCGCCGTCGCGATAAAGTCCGCGAGATGGATCGAACAGTTGTTGTTGGAACGCGACACGCGTGGCTTGTTCGCGGGCGGTGAGTTCCCCGGCGTCCTTTCCATTGTTCAATGCGCGGGCGAGATCGGCCATGAGCGCGAGCGCCCGCAGATGAAACGCGTTCACCACCGTGTTGACGGAAGTGAAAACATATCCGTCCCGTTCGCCCAAGGGCCAGTCCACGATGTCGCCGCGCTTGATCTGCGCCGGCGTGCTGACGATGAGGCCGTCAGGCCCCGCGCGTTCGAGCAGCAGTTTGGATTTCAGCGCGGCGTAGCGCGGCGCCAGCCAGTGTGTGTCGCCGGTCTGCATCCAATCGGCGTGCGCCATGAAGACCATGTGTGGCGCCCACTCGGTCGGCCAGGTGGGGAGTTTCATCAACCGGTCAAACGTGTCGCGCGCCATCTGCGGGTCGGCATCGCTCGCGTAATGGCTCAACTGGTTGAGGTAGGCATCGGCCTCGTAGGCAATGCGCTCGCGGTCGCCGTCAACATAGACGCCGGCAAACGTCGCCGCCTTGATGGAATAACGGCACAGTTCCCAGATGCGATTGAGCATTTCGTCGGAAGAGTGAAATGCCGCCGCTTCATCATTCCACGTGCTGGCGAGGGCTGCGCGACGGCACGCCTGTTCCGGGCGCAGATCGCCGGGCCAGCCTTCGATCTCGATCCAGCGAAACGGCAACACGACGCCCCACTCGACGGGGGTGAGCACGGCCGGCGGAGTGGTGTTGCGCTTGTTCGCGGCAGGCGCGACGACGAGGGAGTTGCTTCCGTTGAGCGAAATTTGGGTTTGCGCGTAACGGACGGAACCGGGCGGCTGGCGATTGACGCGTCCATTGCTTAGGGCTTCGCCGAAATGAACCGTGACGGTGTTGGTGGCACTCGGGGGCGGGTTGAGGCGCAGATTGCCATACGCCACGCGCCCGAAATCAACGAGGGTCACGCCCGGCGCGACATGGGTGATTTGCGCGGGCGGCTGTTCGACGAGCTGCGTGGGCGCGCTGCAGGCGAATGGCAACGGGCCGGTGAGCGCCAGAAATACGACGGCGGTTTCAACGAGACGGATGTGTGATGGCGACATGAGTTTTGAATTCTGCTTTACGAAGCCAGGCCGGGAACTCAACATGTGAACCCCGGTCGCTTGCTTGGTATATCCGAGGATGCAAAGGGACAAGCCTATTTTATGTCTGTGGTCAGTGGCGAGAGGGACTTCGGGCGCGCAGAGTTCAACGCGTTGACTCAAATTAAATGACACCGAAGGGGACGGGCTGAGGGGGCGAAAAAGGGGTCGTTGACTCATGGAGAAAAGACACCCGAAAAGGGTGGCCATGA
>Ga0114951_10000530_pt1 | contig 51980 bp, 43 predicted proteins | sample AM7aDNAmetaG_FD_88677 | JGI IMG/M metagenome (GOLD analysis project Ga0114951, IMG submission 88677) | Freshwater microbial communities from Finland to study Microbial Dark Matter (Phase II) - AM7a DNA metaG | ecosystem: Environmental > Aquatic > Freshwater > Lake | place: Finland: Lake Alinen...
ACCTGACCAAGGGCGGGCTGTCGGAGGACCTGATCGCGGCCATCCGCGCCGCCGCGGCCAAGTTGTGATGCGCCTGCGCCGCCGGGTTCACCCCGGGGCGAGGAGCGATCGAAGCGTTTGACCTGCCTTGATCCGCCGCGCGCGGCTCCACTCCACGGCTCCCGCCCCCGCAAGGGAGAGGCGGCGCAATTCCAGAGTTCCGTGCAGGAGTTTCAACTCCACGGCGGTCCCGCGAGGGCCCGGGCGCTGCGCGAACGTTCCCCAGGCGCTGCCATTGGACCAGAACCACTGCGCGGGCCGCGGGGAGGCGGCGAAGCGAAGTTCGCGTTCCACGGCGGAATAATGGAAGCCGCTGAGCGCGAGCACCGCGCCCCAACTGGCCATCGCGCGCGCGTAATGATGACCGCATTCCGCCTCATCGAACGGGCTGCGCCGCGCGCCATCGTATCGCGCGCGAATCGCGGCGATGCACTTGAGGCCGGCGGCGGTCTGGCCTTCCTGGAGCATGTGGATGGCCGCCACGTACTCGAAGCCGGTCATCACTTCATTGTAGTAGGGGAAGGGGCGCTTCGGGCGGCGGCCGCGCGGGTAGCTGGCCATCAGGAGGGCGGACTCGTCGTTCAAGGCGAAGGTGCGCAGGTGGTTGAAATGCCGGTAGAGCGGGCTCTTGAAATTGTGCTTCATAATGCTGCGGAGCGTCTTGCGGACGTGACGCGGGTCGAGCAGGTCGCCCAGCCCCAGGAGTTGCGCCACCTGCTGGCCGACGAGCTGGTCCACCAGGCAGCCGGCGCCAAGCTGGAGGATGGGATCGCGCGGATCGTTGGCGCCCATGTTGTGGCGCAGGCCGGGGGCGATGTTTTCAAGCGCGGTCGGGCGAATCTCCTGCTCGTAGTACTCTCCATTGAACAGGCGCGCATCGACCCAGCGGCTGCCGCGCTCGAAGAGCGCGCGGCAGCGGCGCGCGAACGGCGCATCCCCCGCCGCGTCGGCCATCTCCTCGCAGGCGCGCAACGCGCCGAGGTACCAGGCCCCCATCTGCGGGTTGGGGCCGTAGTACTCCACATCCATGGTGTTGTGCTGGCACCCCTCCATCACGCCATCCTGGTCGGCGTCCCAGCCGCCGGGAATCCAGCAGAACTCCATCGCCTTGCGCGCGCCGGGCCAGAGGCGGCGGAGCCAGTCGAGGTCTCCCGATAGCTGCCACTCGCGGTAGAGGCGCATCAGGCAGCCCATCTGCCCGTCGGCGGCGGCGATGCCGTAGTCCAGGGCGCGCGCCAGCGGGAGCGTGGTGCGGAAGCTCATCAGGCCGTTTGGGGCGGTCGCGTGGAGGAACTCCACCTCGCGCATCGAACGCGCCAGGCCGCCGAAGAGGAACCCCGTCGCCTGCTCATAGTTCCAGACGTGCGTGCAGGAGCCCATGCAGCAACCGGTGTCATTGCCGCATCCCTCCCAGCCGAAGAAATGCCCGTCCGGAGTCCGAAAGCAGGTCTGCGAGCGCAGCGTGCTCAGGTTGTACAGCGCGGCCTCTTTGACGACCTCCGGCAGACTGGACGCCAGGAAGCTGTTCACGAACGCCAGCGTCTTGCGTTCGAGTTGAGGCAGGTGCGGCGCGGTGCGCGCGATCACCTCCCAGGCGTCGGCGTACTGCGTCGTGTAGTAGTTGCCGATGACCTCCGGCGGTTCGGCGCAGCCGGAGCCGCAATCGCAGGCGGGCTGCTTCCGGGGACTCCAGGTGACGCGGTTGGGGAAGTGCCAGGCCAGGAGGAACACGACCTCGCGCGTGGCGCGCGGGGGAAGTGAAACGGTGGCGGCCAGCGAGGCGATGGGGGCATCCGCCCCTTCGCCGTCGCGCTCATCCAGCCGACCATCCTCGTGCAGATCGTCGTGGAAGTCCAGCAGGCTGTCCCCCCAGGTGGCCTTGGCCCAGGCGGTGCGCCAGGTGACATCGCGCGCCGTGGTCGCCAGCGCCATCGTGCCGAACTGCGGCGCGTCGGCGCTCACTCCTTCCGACTGCATGAAGATGCCGGCGGGCGCGACGGGGCGGAAGCGGTTCCGGTTGCGGAGCGGCTTCCCCTCCTTGCCGTCGAACCCGATGAAATTGTCCACGCTGCCGCAGACGGTGGCCGTCAGCCCCGAGGCGGTGCGGTTGGTCAGCACGAAACGCAGGACGGCCACGGGGATGCCGCTGGAGTCCGCGTCGGCGGGGATCAGAGGGTTGAACGCCTCGATGCGGACGTTGACCGGCACGTCCGGATCGGAGAGGCGCACCTGCCCCAGCGGATAGGCGGCGAGGAATTCGCAGCGGCGGAACCTGGGCCAGCCGTGGTTGGGCGTCGTGACGCCGCTGGCGCCTTCGTAGTTCTCGGAGGGCAGCACCCCCTCCAGCGCTCGGGTGACGGCCAGCCCGCGCGGGCCGCGCACGTGCAGCGCAAAGAACGCCCGCTCGGGGGCGAAGCCCTTCGCCGGGCGGTTCATGATCTCCCAGTCGCGCAGTTGTCCCCGTCCGCCGAGCGAGACGGTCCCGGTGCCGATGCCCCCCAGCGGCAATGCGATGCGGGCCAGGCGGTCCCCCGCGTATCGAGTCAGGACGGGCCAGCGTTCGATGCGCGCCATCTCCAGGGTCCTTCACTGAACCAGCGAGGAAGCCGCGACGGGTCCGGGCGTTGAGCCTTCACTTGGATGCGGCCCGGGAGAGGCGCGGCTTCTTCAAGCCGGGAATTCCCAGTCCGGCGGCGCGCCCTTTGGCGTATTCGGGGCTCCCTTTCGGGCTGCGGCAGACGCTCCAATCCGGTCCGCGCGCGACGCCGTCGCAGTAACCGCAGATTTGCGTGGAGGTTCGCACCTTTGCGAAGAGACGCCGGAACAACTCGCGCGCCGGCAGCGTCGCGCCGTACTCCAGGCCGAGCAGGCGCAGCACGTCCAGGTCCTTCTTCTGGTCTCGCAACGCCATGCCGTTGCCCCCGACGCAGAGGCCGCTCTTCGGGTCGTAAAGCGCGCAGGGGGGGCAGATCATGCAGCAGCCGGCGACGAGCGTGACGGGCTTCTCGGGGTTCTTCTGGACGATCTCCACGGCCTCGAACAGGTTGTCTTCCACGATGGGGGCCAGATGGCTCCTGCCGGCGTGGAAGCAGGCCATGCACATGAGGTGGTGCGGGCGGATGCGCAGGGCGGGAGCGGCGCGCATTTCGCGCACCGTCCGGCGCTTGGTGGCGGCGCGCTGCGCCGGGGTGGTCCAGGGGAGCAGGGCATCGAGGCCGCGCGCGACTCCCTTCTCATAAGCTCCGCTGGCCGCGCGCGGGCAGCCGCGCCAGGCGTCCGACGCGGCCTTCGAAGAGCCGCAGAGACCCTGCGCCGTCGGGATGGAGTGAAGGACGCGCGCAAAGAGGTCGCGCGCCGGCAGCGTCGCCCCGGGCGCAAGGCCCAGGCGCTGAAGGACCGTCAGGTCGCGCAGGTCGTTGAAGAGCGCCCCCTCCGGCGTATCGGCCCCGCGCCCCGGATTCTGAAAGCCATAAACGGAATCCACGTTGCATCGCAGGCGCACCGGGCGGAGCGGGTCGCGCCGGACCGCCCGAAGAAACGGGCGCAGATGCGCTGGGAGCTTCTGCGCCCGGCAGAGGATGCACAGCAACTGGTACGGACGGATCTCCAGAGCCTTTCGCGGCCGACGCGATGCCATCGTTCGCTTCCTTCCTGATGCCATCATGATCGCTGCTTACTCCAATGCCAGGACTTCGTAGTCGCCGATCAGCGGGACGCGAAGGGTCACGCTCCCCCTGGAGGCGGTGAACCGCAGGCGCTTCTTCGCGCGCAGCGCCCGGACGCGCCGGATGCCCCGGGCGTGAACGGTCAATTGCACGTCATGCAGGGGGATGATCTTCTCCATCGGGCGCTTCATGTCGGAGGAGGTGTTGATCAGGTGCACCAGGGTTCTTCCCTTCTGCGCGCGCACCTCGACCGCCAGGCTGCCGGGGGCGTCGGTCTGCACCTGCAAGCCCGCCGCGCCCGCCGCCAACTGCACCGCGGCGCGCGCAAGCTCCTTGTGGTCGGCCATGTGGTAGAGTTCGAAGCTTTCGAAAAGCGGGGAGGCCAGGTAGACCACGCGCCCCTTGCCGCGCTTGCTCAACAGCGCCGCCGGCCAGTCCGAGATTCCCTTGAGAAGCTGATACGCCAGCCCGACGGGGTTGTTGAAATACGCCAGCGGCCGGGCGTCTCCGGCGGGCTTCACCTTCAACGCGTTGATGGGCCGGGGCATGAGGTACCCGTCGGAGAAGCCGGGCAGGGCGCTGCCCTTGACGGTCAGGTAATCCTCGATGCGCGACGGGGCGAAGGCCCCCTCCACCTTCTCGACGCCGAGGAATCGGAGCCACTCCGGGCGCTTTGCGGCGTCCCCCCACTCGTCATAGGCGCCCGATTCGAACGTCGCGACGAGTCCGCCGCCGGCCTTGACGAATTTCTGTATCGCGGCGATCTGCTCGTCGGACAGGCAGGCGGCGTTCGGCAGCACCAGCGTCCGGACCCCCTTGAGTTTCGACGGGACGAGGTGGTTGTCCCACAGCGCGCGCACCGGGACATGGGCGAAGTTGAGCGCGTCGAAACAGCCGTGATGCTCATGGTCGAGCAGCCGGGCCGAGGTGTCGCGGCAGGCGGCCAGGTCGGCGCGCGTCGGCTTGCGCGCGCTTTCGAGGATCAGGTTCATTTCCTTCCCGGCGCCGACCTCGTGCGTCAGCGCCTTGTGGCGCGTCACGTAGTAGTAGAGAGTTCGATTGGAGAGGAGTACCGCGGTCTCGGCGGCGGGCTGGGTCGCGGTGTAGTATTCCTCGTTCTCCTGCAGGAACTTGCCGATGGAGACGGCTTCGAACGCCTCCCCGGCGCGCGACTTCATCGCTTCCATGAAGATGGCGAACCAGGTGTTCGCGCCGCCGGCGACGGACTGGGCCAGGGCGTTGGCCATCTCGGCGGGGGGCAGGGGGGCGTAGTGCCAGGTGGAGAGCGCGTGGTGCGTGAAGACCACCGCCGGCTTCTCCCCGGCGCTGAGGAAGCGGGCCAGGTTGAGCGAATCGAAAGGGGACTTGTAGGCCGTGCCGCAATGGAAGAACTCTTCGGATCCCGAGAAGCTCTGGAACTTCTCCATGCGTGCGGGATCGCGGGCGGTGAGCATCGCGGAGGAATCGAAGCCGCCGCCGTTCAGGAAGATGGCGGCGTCGGGGTTGACCGACAGCGCCGCATCCTGCGCCCCCTGCATGAAGTTGGCCCAGGATTGCGCCCGGAACTGGAGGAACCTCTTCCAGAGCGGGTCCGACCAATCGCTGAAGGAGGGCATCTTCTTCCTGCCGGATTCCTTCGTGAAGAGCGCGCGGCAACTATCGCAGTAGCAGCAATTCGGGAAGAGCACCGGGCCGTCCAGGAAGCAGCCATCCACCCCCGTGCGCATGACCTCGCGGATCAGTTCGAAGGCCCAATCGCGCCAGGGGCTGTTGACGCACAGCGTGGTCCCGCCGCCGTACAGGGGGCTTTTGCGGCCGTAAGGCGTCCCGTCCTCCAGCAACTGCTCCCATCCCGGGTGCTTCGCGGCGAAGTCGTAGGAGTACCAGTGCATGTTCACGTACGGCAGGAGATGCACGCCATACCTCCGGGCGTGCGGCAGGTACTCGCGGAGCATGTCGAAGCGGCCAAGCTGGGGGAACTTCTCGAACTTCGGCGAATTGAACAGCGTCTGGTAGGCCAGTCCGGGAGCGCAGCCGGGCGTGGCCATGACCCACTCGCAGTTGATGTGCCAGCGATCGCGCGATTCGCGCGCGAGTTGGTCGAGGTCGGACTTCATGAAGGGGGCGAAATTGCCGATATAGTCGCGCCGCATCATCCGCACGGGGCGCTCCCACCATTTCAAAGCGCTGCGCATTTCTGAAGCTCCTGTTTGGCCGAATTAGGGTGTCCCAACCGGTCCATTGTGTGCATAAGAGGCGGGATTTTCAACTCAGGTCAGCGGAGGATATACTACAAGTTGTCTTGCGCGGCTGAAACCATCGTCATTCGTTCAGACGTCCCGGAGGGACGGCAAGATAATAGCTCGGCACTTCAGTGCCGGGGACTGGCAGGCTATTTTCATTCTGTCCCGACGGGACGAACGACAAAGAACGGTGATCACTTCAAGAGAGCGTAACGGCATATAGACCGCTATAAAGTGAGAAAAGAATGAGCCAGGACCCGTCTTGCCCGCCGTCCGCCCCGATGGACACCGCCGAACGGAAGCGCCGAAGGCGGCGCGCGCTCGCCGCGCTTCTGGCGTTGCCGGCGCTGCTCCTGGCGTACCTGCTCTCCGGCTGCGCGAACGGGGCGTTCTACTACCCCGACCGCGTGGACTACGGCTCGCCGGCGCGCTTCGGGCTGAAGTATGAGGAGGTGACGTTCGCCAGCGGGGATGGCACGAAGCTCCACGGCTGGTTCCTCCCGGCCCAGGGCCCCGCGCGCGGCACGGTGATCCATTTCCACGGCAACGCGCAGAACCTCTCCTCGCATCTCGCCTTCGTCGAGTGGCTGCCCGCGCAGGGCTTCAACGTGTTCGCCTTCGACTATCGCGGCTACGGCCGTTCCGAGGGAAAGCCGGGCCGGCGCGGGACGATCGAGGATGGCGCGGCGGCCATCGCATACGTGCAGTCGCGCAGGGATGTGGACCCGAAGCGGCTGCTGGTGCTGGGGCAGAGCCTGGGCGGGGCGGTGGCCATCGCCACGCTGGGGGGGCATCGATACGAGGGAGTGCGCGCGGTCGCGATCGATTCCGCGTTCAGTTCCTACCGCGGAGCCGCGCGCGACGTGGTGGCGCGCGTGCCGGTCCTCGGCTGGCTGCGCTGGCCCATCGTGTTCATGGCGATCAGCGGCGGGTACGACCCGGAGGATGTCGTGGCGAAGATCGCGCCCGCGCCGCTGCTGCTGATCCACGGCACGGCGGACCGCGTCGTCGATTCGCGCCACAGCGAACGGCTCTACGAGCGCGCCGCCGCGCCGAAGGACCTGATCCTCCTCGACGGCGCCGGCCACACCCAGGCCTTCGCCTCCCCCGGCCCCATGCGCAAGACGCTGGTGGAGTTCTACCTGCAGGCGCTCGGTGGGGCGACCGGTGACAAAAAGAACCCTGCGAAGGAGTAGCGCGGCCCTCGCAGGGTTCTCAGTTGTCAGTTGTCGCGGGTCGAATGGCCCGCGCCACAGCCCTAAAGCAGTCCCTAGTTGCTGAACTTGGCGGCGGTATCCTCATAGAGCTTCTGCGCTTTGGCAACGGCGGTGTCGAGCGCGGGCTTGACCTTCTGCTGCCAGGCGTCCTCGCTCGCGGCCTTCGCCTCGACGAGCTTGGCCTTGGCCTCGTCGACGGCCTTGCCCATCTCCGCCTTGGATTTCTCGAAGTCGGCTTTCGCCTCGGCGGTGGCCGGTGCCGCCTTGGTCTGCAGCTCCTGCCACTTCGTCTCGAGCGCGTCGAGCGCCTCCTGGGAGGCCTTGATGGCCTTGTCCTTCGACTGGACCACGTAGTCGCCGGTCGCCTTGGCCGAATCCGACACCTTCGACGATGTGCAGCTATCCTTGCACGCCGTCATACCGAGCGCCAACGCTACCGCGACGGCGCACGTTATCAACATCTTGCCCATGAGCATTCTCCCAATCCAGAAAGCGAGGAGCATTCCGGCGGAGGCCTACCCCCGCCGCCGGGTGTGCGTCACCAGCGCGATGACAAACATCACCAGGAAGACGACGAACAGAACTTTGGCAATCCAGGCCGCCGTGCCGGCAATGCCGGCAAAGCCGAGGATGCCGGCGACGATGGCCACGAGCAGAAAAATCAGCGAGTAGTACAGCATGACGCCGCGCCCTTTATCAGTCCCCCTTGGATCCGCGCAGCACTCCCGCCAGTCCGATGATGAGCAGCACCACCCCGCCGATCAGCATCCATATCGCCTTGTCGGTGGGCGAACCGGTGAAGAACCGGGAAATGTCCGACCCCAGCGACTTGGACGCGCTGACCCCAAGGATCAGGAGCAGCACCCCCGCCGCAAGTAGCGCCAATGAGATGGCCTTGTTCATGGGAATATTCTCCTCCTCTTTATTCCATATGGAAATTGTGAACCGAAGGGCCATACGGGTAAATAGGTGCCGCTACCTATTTGACGCCGGCCCCGGCCCCATGAGCAAGCCGGGGGTGGAGTCATTCTTCTTTCGCGCATTCAGCGTATTTCGTAGTTGCCCCTATTCCTTCTCCTTCACATACAAGCACACCGTAATATTCGCGAAGTTCCGGCTGCCGTAGGGGGCAATGTAGGACTCGCGCAGGGTGTTGCTGATGAGGCTGTCCACGTCGTGGCCGTGGGAATAGATCACCCAGACCCGGTCGTGGCCGCTGATATCGTCCGATAATTCGGCGAGGTCGTCCTGAGTCACCGCCGTGTTCACCTCCACCGTTCTCGCCGGGAACGCCTTCTTGACGATGTCCTCCCGCCGGGAATAATAGTCGAACCCGTTCTCCAGCCCGAAGCCGGCGTTGAAGAGCAGCACGTCGTTCGGCTGCGCGAACTTCTCCACGAACTGCGCGGCCTCGCGCCACTGCTCCTTGTTGATCGAGTTGTAGTAGCGCCGGGCGTTCATCAGGCAGAGGAGGACCATGACCCCCAGCAGCGCGATCTTCGCGTACTTGAAGCGGATGGCGCTGATCGCGCGGGCGACGAGGCAGTAGAAGGGAATGGAGGAGGCGATGAGGTACTTGTAGCCGAAGATGGGGTTGACGGCCGCAGAATAGGCGAAGGCGCACAGGATGGGTGCGATGAGCCAAATCAGCAGGAGCAGGTCCCAGTTGCCGTCGCGCGGGGGCTCCTTCTCATGGAACTTCTGCGATGAGAAGAGTTTCGCCAGGAGCCAGAAGGCAAGCGGCGCCAGGCAGAGCGCCAGGAGAATCGTTCCGCCCGCGTAGGTGGTGAACAGGGAGAGAATGCTCGCGGCGGTCGGCGCGGGGAGCCAGGGGGCCTTCGCCACCTTGCGCGCCTGATTGATGAAGACGTACAGCCAGGGGGCGACGAGCACAAAGCTCATTGCGCTCAGCGCCAGCCAGCGCGTGAGGCTGCTCTTGAGATAGCCCCGGCGCGTGAGGCAGAGGACCGCCGCGAAGAGGTACTCCGAGAAGACGATGAAGAAGCCGTAGTGATGGGTGTATATCAGCAGCACGTTGGCGAGCCCCAGGAGAAGGGCGCTCGACCACTGGTTGCCCCGGATGAACCTGACCAGGAGATAGAAGGCGGCGATGGAGAGCAGGGAGAGCAGTTCGTACATCCTCGCTTCCTGCGAGTACTGGATGTGGAAGATGGAGAAGGCCAGGAGCAGGGCGGCGACGATTCCCGTCTCCCGGTTGAAGACGCTCTTGCAGAACAGGTAAATGGCGACGATGGAGAGCGTTCCGCAAATGACCGAGGGGAAGCGCAGGGAGAACTCCGAACTCCCGAAAAGCGCGATCCAGCAGTGCATGAGTTGGAAGTACAACGGGGGCAGGACGTTTCGGATGGTGTGCAGGACGTTGTCGATATATTGAGGCAAGGTGAATTTCGACAGACGCCAGGTGAATCCCTCATCCACCCAGAGGCTCTCCTTGCCCAGGTCGAACAGGCGCAGGAGAAACCCGCAGAGCGCTATCGCCGCCAGCGCGGCGGCGGCGGGCGAGATGGTTATCCTGGGTTGAGGCTCAAGTTTGGTTGGCATTCAGGTCCGCCTTAGTTCAGTCGAAATTATCCTGCTCCGCTCGTGAGGCCGCGAAGCGGCCGTCGGACTCTAGCCCACGACGAGCGGAGCGAGTCGTGGGTTGGCGTCGTGTCTACCCATCGAGCCCCCGAAGGGGGCGACGGAACATTCCGCCGTGTGTCTGTCGCCCCCTTCGGGGGTTCGCAAAATGGTTTCAACAGGGCAAATCCACCTCAACTCGTGCCGTTCTCCGCGGCTCCGTGTCTCCGCGTGATTCCCTCCCGCCGTCACGCGCGCGGCGCTGCCCGCTCGAATATCCCGAACCGCGCCAGATGCGCCTTTTGCAGAATGTACTGCGCCATGACGCCCATCGTGGCGCAACCGTAGAGGGTGCTTCGCCAGAGATTGATGGAGGAGGCCTCGGAGAAATAGCGGCAGGGGACCGGCAGGTCGCCGATCTGAAAACCGAAGTACGCGGCCTGCGCGATCATCTGCGTGTCGAAGACGAAGTCGTTCGAGTTGCGCTCGTAGGGGATCGTTTCGAGCACGTCGCGCGTATAGGCGCGGAAGCCGGAATGGCAATCGCCGAGGTTCTGGCCGAGGACCGAGTTCTCCACGAGGGTCAGCGCGCGGTTGGAGAGGTACTTGTAGGCGGGCATGCGCGATGCCAGCGCGGCCTTGCGGCTGCGGATGCGGTTGCCCAGCACCATGTCGCAGCAGCCGCTGGCCAGCAGGTCCAGCGCGGGGCGGACGATGAAGGCGTCGTACTGATAGTCCGGGTGGACCATGACCACCACATCCGCGCCGCGGCGCAGCGCCTCGGCATAGCAGCTCTTCTGGTTCGCCCCGTAGCCGCGCGTCTCGGGATGGCGGATCACCGTCAGCCCGAGGCGTTCCGCGATGGCGACGGTCCGGTCGCGGCTGGCGTCGTCCCCCAGGATAATGGAGTCCACGGAGCCGGGGGGAATGTCGCGCACAGTGGCTTCCAGCGTCTGCTCGGCGTTGTACGCCGGCATGACCACGACCGGTTTGAGGAACCGCCGCCGCGCGGAGGCGGTGGCGGTCATAACGGAGGCCAAAGGGGTTGCCACGCTGGGGTCATCCAATGTGGCGCGGACTATCCCTCGGCAGGCTCGGGGTCCCGAGCGATGCCGAACGGCCGGTCCGCGCTCGATTTCGCGGGTTGGATAACCCGCGCCAGTTTCACTTACTCCGGCAGCTTCGCCGCGAGAACGTCCACCTTCTCGATGACGGGGGGCTTCGCGAGCAACTCCGGCGCTTTGGCCATCAACGCGGCGGCCACCTTGCCGGTGAGGTGCGCCTGCCGCCCCGCCTCGTCCGCGAAGGCGTCGAAGATGCCGAAGGTGGAAGGCCCCAGTCGAATCCCGAACCAGGCCGTCGTGGCCGGTTCCCCCATCACCAGCGGCAGACCGCTCAGAAGGAACTTCTCGACCTCCCTTTCCTTTCCCGGCTTCGCCTCCAGACGAACGAACAGCGCCACCTTGACCATGATCTTCTCCCTGTTCAGAGTGTGGCCCATACCGCGCCCCATCAACTGAACGTATCGCCGGCCGCCGGGCGAATCAAGGCTTTTTCGATTGGCGCGGGGTTGAGGCGGCATGGCGATGCGGGCGATAGACGCGAAAAGCCCCGCGAAGGCCTGAGAATCCTTCGCGGGGCTTTCGAGTCAACGCGCATCTACAGTCGGAACAGGGCGGTCACTTCGCCGTCCCAGCTATGACCGGTTCGAGCTTCATTTTGCAGACCGGGCAGGTGCCGGGCTTGCTGTAGGTCTTGTCCCCTTCGCACTTCATGGGGCAGGCGTATTTCGCGGCCGTCGGGGCGGCGGCGGCGGCCGGCGCGCCGGCGCGGCGCACGCTCTTAATCAGAATCGTCGTCTCAGGCACGTCGCTCGGGAAGGTGGCGTTGCCGCCGGTCTTGACGCTGCGGATCTTGTCCACCACATCCATCCCGTCGATCACCTTGCCGAACACGCAGTAGCCGAAGCCACGCGGGGCTTCACTCTTGTGGTTGAGGAACTCATTGTCCACGGTGTTGATGAAGAACTGCGCCGTGGCGCTATCCACCACGTTCGTGCGGGCCATGGCGATGGTGCCGCGCTTGTTGCCGAGATCCCCGCGCGCCTCGTTCTTGATCTGGTCGCGGGTCGCCTTCTGGTTGAAGTCGGGCGTGAAGCCGCCGCCCTGGATCATGAAATCTTTGATGACGCGATGGAAAATCGTGCCGTCGTAGAACTTGTCATCCACGTACTTGAGGAAATTCTCGACCGTCTTGGGCGCCTTGTCGGCGAACAGCTCGATCTTGATCGTCCCTTCGGACGTTTCCATCACGACCACCGGATTAGCCACAGGGGTCTCCTTGTTTTCTTCGGCGGCGCGCACGGAGCCGCATGCCAAGAGGCCGATCGCCAGAATGGCGATCTTCTGACGCAACTGCACCATGTCGATACCCTCCATTTGTGAATCCCCGCCACGCGGCGGAACGCGCGCCGGCCCCAACACTCCGGCGCTTCCTTAGAATGTAGCCCAAAGCAGCGGCGGACGCAATGCATGCGTTTGTTGGAACGGGATAAGGGGATCAGTGGGGCCGGTGGGGACACGATACTTTCCAAAGGAAAGTTTTGTGTCCCCACCTCGACCCAGCCGAGGGCCCGGGCTAAAGCCCGGGCTACACGCGCCTCTTTATGCTTGGGGAAGGCCGTGTAGCGCGGGCTTCAGCCCGCGCAAGAGGCGGGCACAACGCGGTTCTTCAGCGCCCTGCTGGACTTGCATCTTCCGCCCGCCGCGCATACATTACCCCCTGCGCGACGTTTTTCGAGGAGCCGATCCTTGACTGATACCGAAGGCTCAACCCCCTCCCCACTGCGGCGCGCCATTGCCTTCTTCGGGCTGAGGCGCAGCATTGTGGGGATGCTCAGCATGATCGTGCTGGTCGGCATGGGCGAGCACATGGCCGAGCGCTACCTCCCCATGTATCTGGAGAAGCTCGGCGGGGACTTGTCGTTCACCCTCATCGCCTTCACGCTCCCGGTGGGGCTGCTCTCCATCGGCCTGCTCGCATTCATGGACGACCTGCTCTCTGCGCTCTACTCCTTCCCTGGCGGCTACCTCAGCGACCGCTGGGGGGCGAAACGCGCCCTGATGGCCTTCAACGCCCTCTCCATGGTGGGCTACCTCATCGTCATCCTGATCCCCACCTGGTGGGCGGTGCTGCTGGGGGCGGCGTTCTTCATCTCCTGGTCGGCCATCTCGCTGCCGGCGACCATGGAGATCATCAGCAAAGCCGTCCCGAAGACGCAGCGCACCATGGGGGTCAGCGTGCAGGCGCTGGTGCGGCGCATCCCCAAGACGCTCGGGCCGTTTGCCGGAGGCGCGTTCATCGCGCTGTGGGGGGTCACCTCCGGCGTGCGGATCGCCTTCGTCTTCGCGCTCGGGCTGGCGATGCTGGCCATGGTGCTGCAGCAGATCCTCATCGAATCGGACGCGCCGTCCGACGGCGGCAAGCGCGCCGAGAAGAACCCGCTGAAGCTCTGGCCGCTGATGACCCCCGGCCTGCGCAACCTGCTGGCCAGCGACATCCTCATCCGCTTCTGCGAGCGCATCCCGGATGTCCTGGTGATCCTCTGGGTGACGCACAACCTCATCATCGTGGGGGGCATGAGCGTCGGCGAGGCGGCGTTCTGGTTCGGCATTTTGTCCGTCATCGAGCAAATCACGGCCATGCTCTGCTACATCCCGGTGGCGCGCATGGCCGACCGGTTCGGCAAGAAGCCGTTCGTGGCTATCACGTTCGGCTTCTTTGCGCTCTTCCCGCTGGCGCTGCTTTTCGCGCACACGCTCTGGGCGTTCGTGCCGGTCTTCATCCTGCGCGGGCTGAAGGAGTTTGGCGAGCCGACGCGCAAAGCGCTCATCATGGACCTCGCCCCCGAGGACCGCAAAGCCGCGATGTTCGGGCTCTACTACCTCGTGCGCGACGTCATCGTCTCCTTCGCCGCGCTCAGCGGCGCCTTTCTCTGGATGATCTGCCCCCAAATGACGCTGCTGATCGCCTTCGGCTTCGGCGTGATCGGGGCGGCGTGGTTCATCGTAAAGGGACGGGACGTGAGCGCTGAAGGCGACGGACAACGACAGGCTTAACCGCCAAGGCGCCAAGATCGCCAAGAAAGGCAATTCGGGGTTACTGAAACTGGTTCGTGCTGCATTGCCGTTAACCTGGTCTCCGTTCTTGGCGCCCTTGGCGTCTTGGCGGTTCACCCCGTTGCCGTTCCTTCAATTGAAAATCCCCCTCCATTGTGTTATCTTTGGAGCTTCTTCGCGCCCAGTTCCCAACGCGGTGCCCTCCGTTGAAAGCGCGCCGCAATTCTTGGTTTAGAGGAGAGATTCCTATGGCGAAGTATGTCTATTTCTTCGGCGGCGGCAAGGCGGAAGGCCGCGCGGACATGAAGAACCTGCTCGGCGGCAAGGGAGCCAACCTGGCGGAAATGGCCAACATCGGCCTGCCGGTGCCCCCCGGTTTCACCCTCACCACCGAGCTGTGCACGGTGTACTACCAGAACAAGTGCAACTACCCCGCCGAGCTCGCCGCCCAGGTCGAAGAGAACCTGCGCAACACCGAGAAGGTGATGGGGATGGGGTATGGCGATGCGGCCAACCCGCTGCTGGTGAGCTGCCGCTCCGGCGCGCGCAAGTCCATGCCGGGCATGATGGAGACCGTCCTCAACGTCGGCCTCACCTCGCGCACCATCCCGGGTCTGGTGAAGAAGACCGGCAACGAGCGCTTCGTGTGGGACGCCTACCGCCGCCTCATTATGATGTACTCCGACGTGGTGATGGAGAAGGCGGAGGGGATCGAGCCGGCCGAAGGGGAAGGCATCCGGAAGCAGCTCGACGAGCTCCTCGGCGACGTGAAGCGCAAGAAGGGCTACAAGAGCGATACCGATCTGACGGTGGACGACCTGAAGGAGCTGGTGGCGCAGTTCAAGAAGCGCGTCAAGAAGGTGCTCGGCAAGGACTTCCCGGACGATCCCAAGGAGCAGCTTTGGGGTGGCATCGGCGCGGTGTTCAAGAGCTGGAACGGCAAGCGCGCCGTCTCCTACCGCCGCATCGAAGGGATCCCGGATGAGTGGGGCACCGCGGTCACCGTGCAGTCCATGGTCTTCGGCAACATGGGGGAGAGCAGCGCGACGGGCGTCGCCTTCACCCGCAACCCCGCCACCGGCGAGAACAAGTTCTACGGCGAGTGGCTCGTCAACGCGCAGGGCGAAGACGTGGTCGCCGGCATCCGCACCCCGAACCCGCTGAACAACGACACGAAGAACGACCAGAACCGTCACCTCAAGTCGCTGCAGGAAGCCATGCCGGGTCTGTACAAGCAGATCTGCGACATCCGCGCCCGCCTGGAACAGCATTACCACGACATGCAGGACATCGAGTTCACCATCCAGGAAGGCAAGCTGTACATGCTCCAGTGCCGCAACGGCAAGCGCACCGGAACCGCCGCCCTGAACATGGCGATGGATATGCTGGCCGAGAAGCTGATCGACGAGGAGACGGCGGTGCTGCGCGTCGACCCGGCGCAGTTGGATGAGTTGCTCCACCCGATCGTCGACCCGAACGCCGAGAAGAAGGTCAAGCCGGTCGCCAAGGGGTTGCCCGCCGGCCCCGGCGGCGCGGTGGGACAGATCGTCTTCACCGCCGAGGAAGCCGTGGCCTGGACCAAGAAGGGCAAAGCGGTCATCCTCGTGCGCGAAGAGACCAACCCGGAAGACGTCGAAGGCATGCGCGCGGCGGTCGGCATCCTCACCGCTCGCGGCGGCATGACCAGCCACGCGGCGCTCGTCGCCCGCGGCTGGGGCAAGTGCTGCATCGTGGGGGCCGGCGCTATCCACGTCGACGCCAAGACGCGCAAGCTCGTGGTCGACGGCAAGAGCTTCAAGGAAGGGGACACGTTCACCCTCAACGGCACGCGCGGATTCGTCTACTCCGGCGCGCTGGCGATGATCGACGCCACCGAGAACCCGCGTTTCCAGCAGTTCATGAAGATCGTGGACACCAAGCGCACTCTGGGCGTCCGCACGAATGCTGATACGCCCGCCGACGCCAAGATCGCCCGCGCTTTCGGCGCCGAGGGAATCGGCCTCTTCCGCACCGAGCACATGTTCTACGGCAAGGGCTCCGACGACGCCCTCTTCGTCCTTCGCAAGATGATCCTCAGCAACACCCCCGCGGAGCGCGCGAAGGCCGTCAACGAGCTGTTCAAGTACGTCAAGAAGGATATCAAGGCGACGCTGGAAGCCATGGAAGGGCTGCCGGTGACCATCCGCCTGCTCGACCCGCCCCTTCACGAGTTCGTTCCGCAGGGGAAGGAAAAGCAGGCCGAGCTGGCCAAGGCGCTCGGCATCACCCCCGCCGCCGTCAAGGCGCGCGGCGAGGCGCTGCACGAGTCCAACCCGATGATGGGGCACCGCGGCGTCCGCCTCGGCATCACCTACCCCGAAGTCACCGAGATGCAGGTCCGCGCCATCTTCGAGGCCGCCGCCGAATTGCTCAAGAAGGGCAAGAAGGTCAAGCCGGAGATCATGGTGCCGGTCACCTGCGACGTGCGCGAATGCGATTTCACCAAGAAGATCGTCGACCGCGTCTACGCCGAGGTGCTCAAGAAGTTCAAGCTCAGCGCCATCGAGTACCACTACGGCACGATGATCGAGATTCCCCGCGCCGCGCTGCTGGCCGACCGCATGGCCAAGTCCAGCGAGTTCTTCAGCTTCGGCACGAACGACCTGACGCAGATGGGTTTCGGCTTCAGCCGCGACGATATCGGCGGGTTCCTCGGCGACTACCTGGATAAGAAGATCCTCGACGCCGACCCGTTCCAGACCATCGACCAGGATGGCATCGGGCAGTTGATCGAGATGTCCGTGACCAAGGGCCGCGCCACCCGGCCGAACCTGAAGGTGGGCATCTGCGGCGAGCAGGGAGGCGACCCCGCCTCGGTGAAGTTCTGCCACCGGACCGGGCTGACCTACGTGAGCTGCTCCCCGTTCCGCGTGCCCATCGCCCGGCTGGCCGCCGCCCATGCCGCGCTCGAAGAGAAGAGGGCGAAGAAGTAAGCGAGTCGTTCGACGAGGCGAAACGCCCGGGAGGAATCCATCCTTCCGGGCGTTTTCGTTTGGGGATCAGGTGCGAGGGCAGGGGGCGGGCTATCCGTACCAGGTGCCGAGGACTTTCCGCACGCGCCGGACGTCCTTGCGGTGGATCATCATCGGGGCGTAGCGGGGGTCCTGGTTGATGCTGATGCACTGGAGCATGTTGCCGGCGAGATAGACGCGCTTGAAGAGCACCTCGTCGTCGGGCAGCTCGATGAGGGCGAGGTCGCCGTTGACGGGGGACTCGTTGGAGACCCAGACGAACTGCCCGCTGACGGCGATGGGGACCATGCTGTCGCCGGTCACCTGCACCAGGTGCGCATCGGAGGGGAGGGTCATGCGGCGCTCCTCGCGCCCGTGGTCGGTGAAGGCCACGCGGGCGGCACCCGCGCCGCTGGCGGTGGCCACGACGGGCACTCGCTGCGGGCGCGTCCCCTCTTCCTGAAACATCTGCCCCTCGCCGGTGAGCAGCCAGGCGGCGGAGCAGCGCGTCCCTTTCACGATCTTCGCGACGTTATCCGCGGAGGGGGCGACATCCTTCTCGTAGCGCGCCAGCAGGCGGCGCTCGATCCCCGTCAGCCGGGCAAATTCCGCCAACGAGGCCCCGGCCTCTCCCACGTGCTTGCGGAGCTCAGCCAGCCGCGCCTGTATGCCGCACTCTTTCAATCAGGTACGCCCTATTTCCGGCGTGAGTGGAAAAATATTACCGTTGCCTATTGACAAATGGTAATATATACGCTATCCTCCTGTCAAGAGGCGCGAGAGGCCGCCAAGTCGCAGGGACGGAGGCAACCCATGATCGCACGACCGCACATTTCCGCCATATGCGCAGAAATTACCCGACAACTGGAATCCGTACGGACGGGAATCCCCTAGATTGTGCCGCCAGCCGCCCCCCGCACCTGCCGGCTATCCTAACAAATGCCAATCTTCTGTCAAGCCCAAAGTGGCCGGGGGTGCGTTCGCGCCATGAGGCGCTGGAAACGGGGATTAGCCGCAAGGTGTCGATTTCCGGGACAGTCTGTGCCGCAGTTGCTCACCCTGAACCGCCCAAAATTGGACAGTTCATATCAACTCATCGACCGTGACGCCGCGTGGCGTCGCGTTTCACAGGGGGCTCCTTATGAAGGAGGGCGCAGTCATGCAGCAGCATCGTAACACGCAGTGGGGACTCAACCGCATTCAGCAGCTCACCCAGCTTCGGCGGCTGCCGCGGCTGGGACGCATCCGCCTGGGTGAGCGCCGCCTCTTCCGACGCAACAACCGCAGCGTCCAGACGCCCGTGGAGCTCGGGCACTTCAAATTCGACGAGGACTCCCTGCGCGCCTACCCCGTCATCCGGGAGCTGTACGGCGCGCAGCCCAGGGAGCTGGACATCGTTTTCCCCGCCGAGGAGCCGGGCCTCTTCTTCCCGCAGGCGTGCAAGCTGTACGGCAAGGGGGGCGTGCTGAAGTGCAAAGGAGATGGTCGGCGCGCGGCGCGGCTGCTGTGCGACCGGTGCGGGGAGATGAAGTGCGACTGCGCGGAGGCGGCGCGTTCGCTGGTCGAGCGCGATTGCCCCTGCGAACTGCTCGACCGCCGCGAATGCCGGTTCATCGGCAGCCTCATGGTCATGCTGCCGCGCGTCAGTTGCGCCGGCATATGGCAGATCGACACCTCCAGCGCGCACAGCATCGTGGAGATCAACAGCGGGGTGGAGTTCGTGCGGGGGCTTTGCGGGCGCATCGCGCACATCCCGCTCACGCTGCGACGGCTGCCTCGCCCCCTCGACGCCGCCCGCGGCAGGCAGGGCAGGCGCGGCGGGTACACGCTCAAGCTCACCTTCGACCTGGGCGTGGAGGAACTGCGGCGGATTCATAACGGGTTATCCACAGATGGACACTGATGCACACGGATGACAGTAAACGGCGAGTAGTGAGTGCAGAGCAGTGAGCACTGAGTAGCGAACTGAGGAAAGCGGGGGAAGGCGAGTAGTGAGTGCAGAGTACTGAGTAGCGAGTAGCGAACTGGCGAACGCCGCTGCCGTAACCCTGAGCCGCCGTCATCTGCGTTCATCTGTGTGAATCTGTGGACACAAGTCGTTGTCGTCATAGAAGGAGACCATCATGTCCCATGCCGCTTTGTGCGCCGCCTGCGACTGCCGCACCTGCCTGGATACCGGCCACCCCTGCGCCGAGGTGGAGGCGCTGCTCCCCTCGCCCGATTTCGGGCGCAACGGGCGGGAATGGATCGGCATCGCCCATGCCGAGCGCCTGCCCGACGGACCCGCGCGCGCGGCGCTGCGCGAGGCCTCCGAGGGCCGCCGCTGCCTCATGCGGTTGGCGGACGTCTACCGCGAGCGGCTCTCCAGCCGCGAATACCTCTCCGCCATGCTCGTCTGGGGGCTGGGCTGCTCGCTCAACGAGGCGGCGGGGAGGCTGGGGGTGAGTAAGGGCCGGGTGCAGGCGTGTATGTATCGCGCGCTGGCGGAGTTGTACGACGTCGTATTGGGAGCGGCAGGAACGACAACGGATTTCACGCCCAAGGTACAAGAGGTGGGTAGAACGGAGAGGGGGTAGCAACGTGCCAATCGTGGTTTCATGGTATACGGACCCTGATATGGGTAGCGGTTCTAATGCTGTACTGCATGCCGGCATGTACTGTATGTAAACTTTATTGGCCAGGTCCTTGACTCGAAGGAGCCTTTGAGTAAGCTAAGGGGGTAGTGCTTGGGCACAGAAATTTCTACAAATCCTCTTGACAAAAAGGCGCTTGCGGTGGTAGAAGTATCACCCATGGTCCATTTCACCCCACGCGCAGAGGTGCAGGCGCTGTTGCAACCCTTTATAACTACTTGACGATGCTGGCTATGGCCGGGGCGTCAATATTGTCTCTATTGCAGTAATTGGGGCTGTTTTTCGCTAAAGTCTTGACGCAAGCCGGCGAATAGTAATACAGCGGACATTTAAAGCACAGGGGAGCTAAGGTGAGAACTTTGCAGCAAACACGCAACAAGCGGCGGTTCTGGACGAACACTTGGGCTACGGTTGTACTAGCGGTGTTCTTTGCCATGGCCCTTTCTACGCCGATTGGTATCTTGCGCTTGGCTTGTTCTGGGATTGCCACAGTTGTGGCAGTTGCTGGTTTCCGCAAGTAACCCAGCCTGCCAATGAACCTTTACCAGCGTGCGCCTGGATATTTCGCCACCATCACCACTTGGATCGCCAGGAGTTTAGGGGCGCTTCTCGATTACCTCCATCTGTATTTTACATCGTTTGCACTCATCTACCTTCCTTGGCGGAAGGACAGACTTGGTTGTCTTGGTTTTCTTGTAAAGAAGTTGTGGTTACCATTTGCCCTGCTCACGATGGCCCTTTACGTCGGCGTAATCTTCATCTTCTCCTACATCTTCGGCAATCCGGTTGCCCACGCAAACCACCTCTTCCTAGTCTGTGCCTTGACCCCATGCCTTCTGAGATTGATTACGCGCTTTAACGGAAAGGCGGCAATTTCCGGTACCTTGAGCGTCGTTGGAGTCATCTTCATTGTCTCCGTGCCCTTATGCATCTTCTTCAAGACGTTTATGGTGCAGATAGCCCCCCACTTGTTGGAGTTGGCTCCTCAGGGCGTCTCCGACTGGCTTGTCGACAAATTGAAGTTTTATGTCAACCCAGGCAGTGATTGGGCCCTAGTGCAGTTCCTCTGGCATTCTTTTCCGCCCGCAGCTTACATTTATTTCATGGTTGGAGTGCCGCTTTTCTTGGTGGCGGAAATCGTTCCTCCCGCTGGGCTGCCACTTGCAGCCGGTCGGAAAGAATGCCTGTCCGACTTGATTACTGGAACCGTCGACGCCGACCACTCCTGCTGGGACACTTGCGCGGAAATGAACTTTGCTACGATCCGATTGGCGAAGAGGCAAGATTTTGTAGACCTGGCAACTACCATGATTCGCGAGTCGTCAGAAAACGTCTTGTGGGCAACACGATCACTGGACATGGACATCGCCAAATCCATTCGGGATTTTGGCTTGAAGAACATCAGCGGCACTAAAACTCCTCGTTCAGTCGTAGTCCTCCTGCCGGTAACGGCCGAAGATGAGCCTTTGCCGCAGCCGCTTGAGACATTAAAGAACAAACGGAAGGAAGCTGTGTTGTACGCGAAGATGCCGTTTGCAAACGGCTTTTTGATCTGCGACGATAAACAACTATTGGTATCCTGCGACGTAGTTCCTCAACGCGAGCGGGGAAGTCAAGCCAACACTGCCTACTTTTCCAGCGAACCTCTCTTAATTGCGCGCTTCCTCGCCGCGTTCCAGCTAATGCGCCCCAAGCAATCCGGAGCCACCCAGATTTGAAGTTCCCAAGCATCCGCGCATGGGATGGTGACATCTGAGGATTGCCCATTTCTTTCCTGCCGGATTCTTCTGAAACCAATTCCGCATTGGTGCGTTCCCCATCCTTCGATGTACTTGTGCTTAAAGACGATCCGCTATAGCTGCTGAACCCCCGCGTATTCCTTGGTCGCATCGTCTTTCTGAGTAACACCAATTCTTCCTGGACTTCTCCTACCAAGCCCATTCTCCCTTTCGGTAGTGTCCTTCTACAGCCCGCGATGTCAAGTTCTCATGGTATACGAACCCTGATAGGGGTGAGGAGACGCTTTTTACGGAGAGTGCAGAGTACTGAACACTGAGTACTGAGTTTTGAATGAATAGAGCTTTGGCCGCTGCAGCGGCCATGGAAACGAGATGAATCGCGGACTGGATAGTCCGCGCCACCTTCCGGACTTTTTGTGGAGTGTATGACGTACGGCAGTTGTCTGTTCCTTGTCGTGACCGGCGCATCCGATGCACGGTCGTGTGAGACGCATTTGCCGCAAGGGCGCACCGGCCGCAAGCGACGTACAAAGTGATCGTGTCCGACGCGACACGGAACAGAGAACTGCCGGCGTTTAGTGACCGGGGCGCAGGGGGGAGAGTCCGCCCGTCGTGTACGGGGGTGTCTGGCCCCGTCGTCCTGCGCGGAAGAGGACGGAAGAATGCAGGATGCAGAGCGCATAATGAAGAAAGACAAAGGCAGAGTGCAGAGTGCCAAGCGAGCGACCACGGTCGCGGCTCGGGTGCTGAAGATGGCGGCTATCGGGTGCACGGTGGAGGAGATTGCGGCGGAGTTGGATTGCTCCGCGGAGTTCGTTCGCACTCGCTTCGCCAAGTCGCTCCGCCGCGGGTTCGCGCGGTTGCGGACCCGGATGCGACGCAGCCTGCTTGAGTCTGTCCGGGCGGGAAAGGTTCCGGCGCAGATCTGGCTGGGACGCTTGTACCTGGAGCGGCTAGAGAAGGAACGGGCCGAGGAGCAGCCGATGTCGCCGGAGAAGGATATCGCGGATATGACGATGTCGGAAATGCTCAAGGCGTACATGGAGTACCGGGCGAAGAAACGGAGAGGCTGACGGATTCAACTTTCAACTCTCAACTTTCAACGTCCAACGTTCAAACACGAAACCTGCCGTCCTGTCCGTAACCCAGCCCCGCCGTTCTTTGCGTCTTAGCGTCTTTGCGAGAGCCCCGTTGTTTCCGTGGTGCCCGGAGGTCGTGCGTGGGTCCGCTTGAATTCGCCAGGGGGATTGAACTTGACACGCTCTGGGAACGGCAATGCGATGTGTTGCGCGCCATCGAGCGGCATCCGCGCGTCACGGTCCGCAGCGGGCATGGGGTCGGCAAAACGCACGCCGCCGCGGTCGCCGCGGTCTGGTTCCTTGCCGAGCACACCCCCGTGCTGGTCACCACCACCGCGCCCACCTTCCGCCAGGTGCGCGACGTGCTCTGGCCGGAAATCCGCCGCCTCTGGCAGCGCACGCAGTTCGCGGACCGGGGCGTCGGCCAGGTCAACCGCACGGAAATCCGCCTCACCGACTGCCGCCGCGCCTTCGGCTTCAGCACCAACGAGCCGCAGCGGCTTCAGGGGCTGCACTGCGAGAACATCCTGGTCATCGTCGACGAGGCCGGAGGGGTGCCGGCGGAAATCTATGAAGCCGTCATGGGGCTGCTCACCAGCCGCAACAGCCGGCTGCTGCTCATTGGCAACCCCGTGTCGCCCAGCGGCTTCTTCTACGACTCGCACAAGCCCGGCAGCGGTTTCGAGCGGCTGCACATCTCCTGCGCCGATTCGCCGAACGTCATCGAGCGGCGCGAGGTGGTGCCGGGGCTGGTCACGGCCGAGTGGATCGAGGCGCAGCGCGCGCAGTGGGGGGCCGGTTCCGCCGCCTACGCCAGCCGCGTGCTGGGCGAGTTCCCCGCGGAGGGGGAGGATTGCCTCATTCCGCTGGGCTGGGTGGAGGAAGCCATGAGGCGAGAGATTCCCCCGCTGGATCGCGATAGCCAGGTGCTGGGAGTGGACGTGGCGCGCTTCGGCTCCGACCGCACGGTGATGATCCTGCGCGACCGGTACGCGCTGCGGCATGTCGTCGCGCGGCAGGGGCAGGACACGATGGCCACGGCGGGCGCGCTGCTGGCGCTGGCCCGCGAGCAGGCCATCCCCGCGCGCCGCGTGCGCATCGATGACACCGGCCTGGGTGGGGGCGTCACCGACCGGTTGCGCGAGCAGGGGTTCGCCGCCGTCGCGGTGAACATGGCCGGGCGCGCCGTGGAGGCGGACCGCTTCGCCAACGTCCGCGCCGAGTGCTACTGGCTGCTGCGCGAAGCGCTGGACCCGGTGCGGGGTCTTTCTGAGAGTAGGGTCAAGGCATGCCTTGACCCTACAACGGACAACGACGCTCGCTCGCGTAGGGGTAAGGCATGCCTTACCCCGTTCTCGGACGGCGGCGCGGATCGGCCTCTCGCGCTGCCCCCCGGCAGCGACGCGCTCGCGGCGGAATGCATCGCCCCGCGTTTCTCCTACACGAGCCGCGGGCAGATTCGCCTGGAGGGGAAGGACGAAATCCGCGCCCGCCTCGGCCGCTCCCCCGACCTTGCCGACGCCCTCGCGCTGACCTTCGTCCCCGCTCCGCCGGAACCGCGCGCAATATGGCTATGAAGCACGGACGATTTGCGATTGGCGATTACGCGGTGCGCATGGCGCACCTGTGACTTGCGATTTCAGAATGATGCCGGCATTACGCGCAAACCCCAGTTACAGGGGGTCGTTCAATTCGTACATCGCAAATCAGTAATCAAGAGGGGCGCGCAAGCGCTCCCGAGCAATCGCAAATCGCCGTTTCCCTTCTTTTGTTGAGAGACCCCTATGAACCTCCTCAACTGGCTCCGCCGCAAATCCGCCGCGCCCGAAGGCCGTTTCCGCGCCGCGCTCATCCCCTTCTTCCAATCCGGGCGGCCCGCCGCCTGGGCGGACGACCCCTCCGAGCAGGTGCGTCACTTCCGCCACTGGGTCTTCGCCGCCGTCCGCACCATCGCCAACCGCGTTGCCGCCACCCCGTTGTGCGTCTATCGGAGCGAGGGGGGCGGCCTGACGGAAATCACCGACCCCGCCCATCCGGCCCTCCGCCTCTTCAACACCGTCAATCCCTTCCACACCCGCTACTGGCTCTGGTCGCAGACCATCACCTTCCTCGAGCTCACCGGCAACGCGTACTGGTACGTCCCGCGCAACGGCCTCGGCGCGCCCGCGGAAATCTGGGTTTGCCCCTCGCAGGGAATGCGCGTCCTCCCCGACAGCCGCGACTTCATCGCCGGCTACGAGTACACGCAGGGCGGGCGCACCGTCTCCTTCGGCCGCGACGAAATCATCCACCTGCGCCTCCCCAACCCCGCCGACCTGTACTACGGGCAGGGGCCGCTCCAGGCCGCCGCCGAGACGGTGGACAGCCACGAGGCGATGAAATGCGTCCAGCGCCAGCTCATGCGCCGCGGCGCCTGGCCCGGCGGCGTCCTCGAATCCGACTCGCGCTTGGACGATGCCGCCATCTCCCGCCTTCGCGCGCAGATGGAGTTGAAGTACTCCGGCGCCGACAACGCCGGCAAGTGGCTCGTCCTCGAAGCCGGGCTCAAAGCCAAACAGATCACCCTCACCCCCAGCGAAATGGCCTTCGCCGAATCCGCCCAACTGGCGCGCGACGAGATCCTCGCCATCTTCGGCGTCCCCGCCGCCGTCATCGGCCTCTCGCAGGACGTCAACCGCGCCGTCGCCGATGCCATGGACACCATCTTCGCGCGCTACTGCGTCGCCCCGCTGCTGCAACTCATCACCGACCAGATCAACCAGGATCTCATGCCACGTTTCGATCCCGCGCTCACCGTCCAATTCGAATCCCCCGTCCCCGCGGACCGCGAGTCCCAGCGCCGCATGGCGCGCGAGGACTTCCAGGCCGGCCTGCTCACGCGCAACGAGGCGCGCGCCGAAGGAGGCTACGAGCAGGTGGGTCAGGGGGACAGGTTTTACGTGCCGGTCAACAGAGTGCCGGAGCGCGAGTAGCGCCTCCCCGCCGTTGTCGTTGCAGTCCTTGTAGTCCTTGCAGTCCTTTAAGGATTCCCCCATGCCCAACCTCTCCGAACTCACCGCCTGGGCCGTCTCCCACGGCCTCAAGCGCACCGGTCGCGGCAACCTGGCCCTGCCGGTGCTCTCATGCGCCGTCCCGCAGGAAGACGGCCGCCTGGACGTCACCATCTCCACCGACTCCATCGACCGGCACGGGGACATCGTCGAGCCCGGCGGCGTCGACCTGGAGGCGTTCCAGCGCAACCCCGTCGTCATGTGGGCGCACGACTACCGCAACCTTCCCATCGGGCGCGCCGAGCGGGTGCGCGTCGAGGGCAACTCCCTGCGCGCCAGCGTCCTCTGGGCCCCCACCGACTTCGCCGGGCAGGTCGCCGAACTCTATCGGCGCGGCTACCTGCGCGGCTGGAGCATCGGCTTCCGCCCCATCGAGTGGACCGAGCGCCGCGACGAAAAGGGCGCGCTGCTCGGCTACCGCATCACCCGCTGGGAGCTGCTCGAATTCTCCGGCGTCCCCATCCCTGCCAACCCCGAAGCGCTCAGCAACGCCCTGCGCGATGGACTCCTCACCCACCGCAGCCTGATCAAATCTCTGGGCCTCGCGCCCGCTCTTGTAGGGGCAAGGCATGCCTTGCTCCCGGTAGAGCAAGCGTTATCTGCTGCCGTAGGGGCGCAGCATGCTGCGCCCATAGCCGTTGCCGTGCCGCCCGAAACCCCGCCCGAGCCCGCCGCATCGCGGGCAGGCGAGAAGGAAACCGTGCCCGGATTCGACCGCGCCTGGATCGAGACCCGCGCGCAGGAGGTCGCCGCCCGAATGCGGGCGCGTCTCCGGAGCGTCGTGAGTGAACTCATCCGCGCCGAACTGAACCGCCGCATGGGCCGCGCCTGAGCCGTATCCGTCCAATCCGTCCGATCTGTCGTATGGTGGAGCGCGCTGTCCTCAGCGCGCTTGTTGTCCGCCGTTTTTGCCGGGCGCGCTGAGGACAGCGCGTTTGTTGTTCGCCGTTTTGCCGAGCGCGCTGAGGACAGCGCGCTCCACCACAAGGGAGAACCCAATGGAAGAGAACAAGGAACTCGACGCCCTCGCGTCGAAAATCGCCGCGCAGGTCAGCCTCTCGGAGAACCTCCAGGGGATCGTGACCGACGCGGTCGAAAAGGCCGTCCGCGATCGCGGCCTGGACAAAGTCGCCCGCAAAGCGGGGCTCTTCGGCGGCGCGCCGCTGGCCCCCTCCGAGGAGAAGCGCCGTTTCGAGCGCGCCTACCTGCTCGGCATCCTCAAGCTCGGCATCAACCCTCGCGCCGACCTGGACGACGCCGTCGTCAAGGCCCTCTCCGAAGGCTCCGCCACCGCCGGCGGCTACCTGGCGCCCCCGGGCTACCAGGCCGAACTGGAGCAGCTCGTCCCCGAGCTCTCCGAAGTCTTCCCGTACGTCCGCAAGGTCCCCGTCATCACCGACACCGGCGACTTCCCCACCCTCGCCACCGGCGTCAGCATCACCTGGGGCCGCGCCGAGAATGAGGACATCGACATCGCCGACCCGGTCTTCGGCCACGTCGACTGGGCCATCGCCGGCATGAGCGCCGTCACCTTCATCTCCCGCGAACTGGTGGACGACGCCAACCCCGGCATCGTGGACACCGTCCAGCAGCTCTTCGCCGAAGCCATCGCCGCCGAGCGCGACAAGAAGATCTGCGTCGGCGACGGCGACGGCCAGCCCGAGGGGCTCGTCAGCGCCTCCGGCATCGCCGCCGTGGACGGCTGCAGCGGAGCGATCAGCTACGACAAGCTCCTCGCGCTGAAGTTCGCCCTCCCGCGCAAGCATCACGCCGCCGCGCGCTGGGTCATGAGCGAGAATACCCTCTCCTGGTGCCTGCGCATCAAGGATGAGCAGAAGATGCCCATCCTGCGCGACCCGCTCATTGCCGACGCCCCCAGCCTGCTGCTCGGCAAGCCTTACAGCACCCAGGCCGACCTCGCCGACGGCCTGATCTTCTTCGGCAACCTGGCCAAGTACGCCTGGTTCGACCGGCAGCGCATGCTGATTGAAACCACCACCACCGGCGGCGAGACCTTCCGCAAGCATCAGCTCGGAATCAAGGTCATCGAGCGCGTGGACGGCAAGGTCGCCCAGGCCGACGCCTTCCGCAAATCCGGCGCATTCACCGTTCCGTCGTAACAGCGGCTCACCACGGGGGCACGGAGACACGGAGGACGGCAACGTGAATATTACGCCACGAACCTCCGCTGTCCTCCGTGCCTGTCCGTGTCAGTCCGTGTTCGTCCATCTCCGTCCATTTCTTTCCGAGGCATGACATGAGAATCGCCTGGGCAACCGACGTTCAGGGCATCGGCGATGCCTATGGCTACACCCAGGGCAACCGCTGGGGGCGTCGCTGCCTGGAGATGGCGGGCGTCCGCCTCGACCCCGACGCCCCGCTCGCGCTGCACCATTGTCCGCCGCACGCCTTCCGGCCGATCCCGGGGCGCTGCAACGTCCTCTGGACCGCGTGGGAATTCCCCGAACTCCCGGAATGGGAGAGCGCCACGCTTACCCCAGGTCGTGGTGGAGCCGGCTGTCCCCAGCCGGCTTGCTGCGGCGCCGAGCGCGCTGAGGACAGCGCGCTCCACCAGGGCGCCGACGCCATCTTCGTCACCGCGCGCTTCCTCGTGCCCGTCTTCAAGAAGCTCGTCCCCGTCCCGGTCCTGTACGTCCCGCAGGGAGTGGACGTGGAGAGCTTCTATCCCGGTCCGCGGCCGTTGGGCCGTCGCGCCTTCCGCGTCCTCTGGGTCGGCGCGCCGAACGACCGCAAGGGGTACCAATTTCTCCTCGGTGCCTGGCGCGCGTTTCAGAACGTCCCCGGCTACGAGCTTTACATGAAGACCACCGGCACCAACCGGCTTGAGCGCGCGGGTAACGTCATCTTCGACAGCCGCGACCTCGGCATCGCCGCATTGCGCGAGTTGTATCAGAGCGCGGACCTCTTCGCTCTCCCGAGCATGGGGGAGGGGTTCGGTTTCACCCTGGGCGAGGCGATGGCCTGCGGGCTCCCCGCCCTGTACACCCCTTGCACCTCGCTCCTGGACCTGGCCGATGAGCGCTGCGCCATCCCGCTGCGCGCGACGCCCGGCCGCAAGTTTCGCCTGCTCTCGCCGCATGGCAACTGCGACCTGCTCCTCCGGGCCGTCGAGCCGGACGTCGCCGACCTTGCCGCGAAAATCCTCTGGGCCAGGCAGCACCCGCGGCGCATCGGGCAGATCGGCCGCCGCGCCGCCGAGCACGTCCGCCGCCGCTTCACCTGGGCGCACGCCGCCTTCCGCCTTCTCCGCGCGCTGCGGGAAATAGAGGGCGATGGCCTGGGCGCGAGCCAGTGCGCCGAAGGCCGTGTTCAACCGGCGTAGGGGCGCAGCATGCTGCGCCCAGTTGTTGTGAGTAGCGACGGGCTTCAGCCCGTCGAGCGTTCGCGGCGGACCTGTGGAGACATGCAACCGCTCTTCGCAAGAGACCGTTCAAATCGCAAATCGCTATTCAGTAATCGCAAATCATCCGTTCTCGCGTCTCCGTGGTGAATCCCCCCGTTAACTAGGAGGCCGCACAATGTCCGCATCCGTAAACCTCACCACCCCCGCCGACGTGAAAGCGTACCTCGGCCTCACCGGGAGCGCGCAGGACGCGCTGCTCACCGCGCTCATCGCCCGCGCCTCGGAGGCGATCGAGCGTTACTGCTCGCGCGAATTCGCCCAGCTCGCCCGCACCGAATACTACGACGGGCGCGGCGTGCCCCGGCTCATCCTGCGCCAGCGACCCGTCGCCGCCGCGCCCGCCCCCGTCCTAATCGACGACCTCGACCGCCTCTTTGCGCCCGGCAGCGCGATTCCCGCCGCCGATATCCTCCTCCGCGCCGAGGAGGGCATCATCGAACTGCGCCGAGGCGACTTCCAGGATGGACGCCTCAACATCAAAGTCACCTACACCGCCGGCTATGCCGCCGTCCCCGCGCCGCTCGCGCAGGCCTGCATCCTCCTGGCCGCCGCGCTCTTCCATCGCGGACAGCAGGGGGGCGACGGCATCGCCTCCGAGAACCAGGGCGGCGTTTACAGCGTCACCTACGCCGGACTCCTCATCACCCCGGAGATCCGGGAACTTCTCGACCCGTATCGGGAGATCAGACTATGAGCTATCGCGCGCTCCTCAACCTCACCTGCACCGTCCAGCGCGCCACCGCCACGCGCGACGACCGGGGCCGCGATGCAATCTCCTGGGCCACCGCCGCCACCGGCCTCCCCTGCGCCCTGCTCCCCATCTCCGCGCGCGATGAGCGGCGCGAGCATGGACTCGCGCTCGACGTCGATTTCAAGCTCCTCGTCGAGCCGATCGCCGACATCCGCCCCGAGCCCGCCGCCTCCTCGCCCGGCGCACAGCCGGACCGCATCCTCATCGGCGACGCCCTCTACGTCGTCCGCCACGTCGCCGATCCCTCCGGACGCGGCAAGTGCAAAGTCGCCTGGCTCAGGAGGCAGCTCTGATGGCGCAACGACTCGCCGCGTTCAACCTGCAGGTCGGAACGGCTTACTCGCGCTACGCCGCGGGGGTTGCCGAAGGCGTGGAACTCCTCGCCCAAACCTGGGCGCGCGACGTTCAGGCCGAGGCGCGCCGCCTCGCCCCCAAGGACACGGGGTGGCTGCAAAGCTCGATCTCCATCGCCGCCGGGCGGCGGGGGGATGAAATCGCCGCCGCCGTCGGCACCGACTGCCCGCACGCGCCGTTCGTCGAACGCGGCAGGCCCGAAGCGCCGGACACGATGTGGGCCACCAAGCGGGCCGAGGATTATCCAAACCCCTTCGCCACCATGCCGTACCTGCGCACCGCCAGACTGCACATCGAATCCCGGTTCCTTGCGCAACTCCGAAAGATCGGAAAGGAGGTCAGTTGAATGGCCGCTTGGGAGATTGAACTGGAGAAAGCGCTCGTCGCCGCCATCGAGGCGGACGCCACGCTCGTCGGCCTGCTCGGGAGCGGGCGCATCTTCGCGCGCCGTCCCTTCCGCCGCGCCGCGTACCCGCAACTGACCTTCTCCTGCCGCGACGAATCCTTCCCCGGCCTCTCCGGCGGAGGACGCGTGGACGTCCGGCTGCAACTCGACATCTGGGGTCGCGCCGGCAGTTCCGCCGCCGTCCGCGACGCGTTGGAGACGCTGCTGGACGAAGGCCGCCGCGTGCGCTCCGGCCGCGCCCCGTCGCCGGTTTCCCTCACCACCTGGCGCTGCGGCGAGTTCCGCTACCTGCGTTCCGACGACCTCCCCACCGGCGAACTCACCGCCGACGGCGACAGCGCCGAGCTCTTCCAGCGCCTCACCGAATGGCGCGTGAAACTCTACCGGATAGAAAGTTGAGGGAGTGCAGAATGCAGAGTGCAGAATGCAGAATGCGGAACGAGGTGGAGCGCGCTTGGCGTCGTCGTTAAGTCGCCAATCGCTAATCGCCAATCAGTAATCGCAAATCGTTCGTTCCCGCTCTTCTCCAGTTAAGGACAACCGCAATGGCAACGACCTCCGCATCCGAAATCCGCACCGGCCCCGCCGAGATCCTCCTGGGCGGCGTCTCCGTCGGGCACACCGAGGGAGATGTGATCTTCCATCTCGGCATCCAGACGCGCGAGCGCAAGACCGCGAAACAGGGGGAGAACATCGTCGACCTCATCCACACCGGCTGCCAGCCGCGCATCACCTTCCGCTGCGCCCAGTGGGTGCTGGCCAACATCCAGTCGCTGCTGCCCGGCGCCAGCGTATCGGGCAACGCCGTGCGTTTCGGCCGCGCCCCCGGCGCGCGCCTCGGCGATAGCGCCGTCGCCCTCACCATCCGCCCCCTCAAAGCCAACCCCTCCACCAGCGAGGACATCCTCATCCACCGCGCGGTGGTCAGGGAGTGGGCCGAGGTCACGTTCAACAGCGAGGAGGACCGCGTCCTCGAAGTCACCCTGATCGCCCTCGTCGACGAGTCCAAGCCGGACGGCCAGCAGCTCGGCACGATCAACGTCCCTTCGGGCGCGTAAGACGGAATGCAGAATGCAGAGCGCAGAACGCAGAGTGCAGAATGGTGGAGCGCGCTGTCCCAGCGCGCTTGTTGTCGCCGTCAAATCACAATTCAGTAATCAGAAATCAGTAATCGCAAATCGCCGTCCTTCTTCCAACAAGGAGATTCCCGCATGCCCACGCCTGACGCGCTTCCGCCCTCCTCGCGCGCCGTCCTCCTCGACGACGGCTCCGAAATTCCAGTCGGAAAGCTCACCGTCGCCGACCTCGCCTCCCTGGCTCGCTGCATCCGCCAGGCCATCCCGGAAGGGGGGCTGGAAGGCTTGCTCGTGGCTGAGGAGGCGCTGAGCGAGCAGGCGCTTCTGCGCGCGATCGGCCGCTTCGCCCTGCGCTTCCCCGAACTGCTCGCGCCGCTGGCCGCCTGCGTCGCGCGCCGCGAACCCGCCGAAGCCGCGCTCTGGAGCCCCGGCGACTGCCTGCGCCTGCTCACCGCCTCCCTTGAAGTGAACGACTGGCCCCGCATGGCGGAGGAGATGCGCGGTTTTTTCGGCGCGGCCCGCAGGACGCTGGAATCCGTCAGCGCGAGCCTGGCCGGCTCGACGCGCTCCTCTTCGAGCTGACGGACGCCGGCCTCTCGCGGGCCGAAGCGCTGGCCTTGCCGCTGGAGGAATTGCCGGGGCTGCTGCGCGCCGCGCGCCTGCGCCGGCTCGACCGCCTCCGCGAGCGCCTCTGGCTGCTTCGGCTGATGCGGGCCGACCCCTCGGAACTGGACGCCGCATTCCGCCGCCTCTCGCGCGAGGAAGCCGCGCTCGGCCGCCGTCCCCTCAGCGCGTTGCATGCCGCAAGCGACCCGGCCGTCCGGGCGCGCATCCTGGAACTTCGGAGAAGGAAAGTGGGGACACAATACTTTCCGCGGGAAAGTTTTGTGTCCCCCTCTGACGCGGAAGGAGTGAACCATGAGCGTAACGCTGACGCTGAACGCCGCCACTGTGGCCCTGCCTGACCCGGTGGGGGGCACCCCGCTGGCGCTCTCCGACCACGACGGCCTCTGGCATGGCTACGGGCAGTCCGTGCCGTTCCAGGGAAAAGTGGTCACCCTTTACCAGCACTTCGTCGGCCTCGACAAGCCGCACCTCACCCCCCTCTTCAAGGGGATCATCAACGATGCGCCGCAGTGGGAGGATGAGCGCCGCCGCCTGACACTGCGCCTCACCGACTACTCGACGCGCTATCGCAAAACCCTCGGCCTCCTCAGCGACCGCGCCACGTTCCCCTTCGTCGCCGAGTCGCATGAACGCGCCATGCTCCCCATTCTGTTCGGGCGCGTGCGCCGCAGCGAATGCGTCCCCGCCGACATCGGCCCCGTCGCGCGCCTCACCCGCCGCTGCCTCTGGGAGGACATGCGCCTCTTCGTGGACGACGCCTCCGCCTTCCCCCAGAACACCCCCATCACCATCCGCATTCAGGGAGAGGTCGCCGCCGGCTCTTTCCAGGGGAACACCTTCCACGCCACCGCGCGCTACGTCGCCGTCGCGCCCGACCGCACCGTCGGCGCCGCCGTGGATCAGACCTCCTTCGACGACCTCGGCCTCAGCGCCGTCAGCGGACGCTACGTCGGCTACAACCTCTGCGTTCCCGGCGACTGGGGCGGCCTCGCCCCGTACCGGCGAATCGTCGCCTACGACGGCGTCCGCCGCCGAATCTACTTCGGCCCAATCCCTTACTACCACAGCGGTTCCGACACGCTGCCCGCCGGCACTCCGTACAGCATCGAGAGCCGCGGCGCAACGCTCAACCTCGCGCACGAAGCCGGCGCCGAGGTGGTCATCGAGCAGGATGGCTACATCTTCATCGTCGCCGATCACCCCTGCAAAGCCGTCCTCAACGTCGAGGGGTACGGCCGCGCGCGCAACCCCTCCGACGGTTCGGACGCCGCCGTCCCCAGCGACTTTGAAGGTTACTTCCGCCTCGATGCCGACCTCTGCCAGGTCAACCTGAACGACAGCCGTTTCGCCGCCGTCCTGGGGCACAACGTCACCACCCTCACCTTCCCCCGCCTGCCGCAGGAACTCTGGCCGCAGCTCACCTCCAACCGCATCTGGGCCGACGTGGAGGGCGCGGAAAGCGCCGGCGATTCCACCGGCGCACTCATCGAGAACCCCGCCGACGTCCTGCTGAGCCTTCTCACCCACCCGCGCTGGGGGAACGTCCCCGCCGCCGACGTGGAGGCGGAGTCCTTCGATTCCGCGCGCGGGGCGCTCGCCTCGCTCAAGATGGGTTTTGCCCTCACCCGGCAGCGCGACCTGCTCGACCTGCTGGCCGACCTCGCCTGGCAGGCGCGCTGCGCCCTCAACTGGGACGACGGCTGCGCGCGGCTGAGCCTCCTCCACAACCACGTCACCGCCGCGGAATCCGTCCTCGACGCCGACCGTTTCGAACTCGGCAGCGTGCGACGCGAGCAATCCGCCCTCGAAGACATCGCCAGCGAAATTGTCTGCACCTTCACCGAGCGGGGCAGCGAGAAGAAGCTGCTTCTGCGCGACGCCGCGGTCGAGTCCGCCCTGGGCCGGCGCGCCGTCGAGCGCGATTTCTGGGCCTACGCTGACCGCCGCTGCGTGCTCAACGTCGCCGCCTTCTGGCTGGAGCGGATGAAGCGCGTCTACGAAATCGTCCGACTGCGCTGCTGGCTCAAGGGGCTGGAACTCCAGCGCAACGACGCCGTCAGCCTCGCTTACCCCAGCCTCTTCGCCGCCGGGCAGGGGGCGCGCATCTTCCAGTTGGACCACCTCCCCGGCGGCGGCGAGGCCAACGCCGCCCCCGGTATCGAACTGACCCTGCGCCTGCCGCGCTCCCCCGGCTGCGCCGCCGCGTGCGAGGCCGGTTGCGAAACCGGCGGCTGCGAAACCGGCTGCGAATACGCCTGCGAGCTGGCCGCCGAAAGCTGCTGGCAATGCGAAACCTCCTGCGAGGACCATTGTCAGATCGTCGGCTGCACTACCTCCAGCGAGGAGTATTGCGCCCGCGCCGACACCGGCTGCTCCGAGTCCGGGCCCTGCGGCGCATGCGAAACCGCCTGCACCACCTCGTGCGAACTCGATTCCTGCCAGACCGGCTGCCAAATCGCCCGCGAGACCGCCTGCGAAGTCGGCTGCGAAATCGCCTGCGAGACCGGCTGCCAGGTGCAGTGCGAATCCGCCTGCGAAACCCACTGCCAGTCCGATTGCCAGACCTCCTGCCAGAGCGGCTGCGAACTCTCCTGCGAAACCGGCGGCTGCGAGACCGATTGCGAAACCGGCTGCCAGACGCACTGCGAGTCCGCCTGCGAAACCGCCTGCGAACTGCTCTGCCAGACCGCCTGTCAGACCGGCTGCGAAACCCAATGCGAGGTGCGTTGCGAAGTGCACTGCCAGACCGGGGCCGAGTCCTGCGCCTCCTCCTGCCAGGCCGCCTGCGAGTCCGCCACGTGCCAGACCGGTTGCGAACTGGAATGCGAAATCGGCGCGGAATCCTGCGCGCATTCCTGCCAGACCGGGTGCCAGGCAAACTGCGAAGTCGCCTGTCAGGCCTCCTGCCAGCTCGCGTGCGAGACCGGCTGCGAATTGGAATGCGAAACCGCCGGCGAAACCTGCGCCACTTCCTGCCAGATCACCTGCGAAACCGGTTGCCAGGTCGCCTGCGAGACCGGTTGCCAGACCCACTGCGAAACCGGTTGCCAGGTCGCCTGCGAAACCGGTTGCCAGATCCACTGTGAAACCGGGTGCCAGGTGACCTGCGAAACCGGTTGCCAGGCCGCTTGCCAGACCGGCTGCCAGACCCACTGTGAGACGGGTTGCCAAACCCACTGTGAGACGGGCTGCCAGACGCATTGTGAAACCGGCTGCGAGACCGCCAGCCAATGCTCCTTCTCCGACGACTTCAACCGCGCCGATGGCGCTCCGGGCGCGAACTTTGGATCTCCCATCACATTCCTCAGCGGCTGGGCGACAGGCACATGGGCCATCATGTCGAACAAGCTGCGCTTCAGCAAGTCGGGGGGAACTAACAGCTTTTCGGCGCTTCCGGACGCCCGTTGGGGCTCCTGCGGCAACAACTATGATGTGGCCATCGAGACCAACGTTCCGGCTTCCAGCGGCGGTGGAGGAGTGGCCGTGCGCGCGAGCAACGGCAACTGCTATTACACCACGCTCAACGATGCGGGCAGTAATTACGCGATCGCCACCGCAAAGATCGTCGGAGCGTCGTGGATGGGGAACTTGGCGGTGTCAGAGTGGGCCTACAATGCCACGTATTTGCACCGCGCGAATGGCAGCAGTCACACCGTTTTCAAGAACGGCGCCCAGGTGTACACGTTCGTCGACAGCGCGCTCGGCAGCGGAGCGGCTGGGCCGATTGGCTGTGTGTACAACGGCAATTATCTTGAGCTGGACAACTACGCGCTGCATCTTCCCCCCTCATGCCCCATCGTCGCGGCCAACCCAGGACCAGATGACTTCGTCTGGGTGTGGGTCCGTAGACGACAGAACAAGCGAGGCGTCTGGGAGCCTGATTTGCCTCCGGGCGTCACCGGGTGGACGACTGACGATAGCTGGATATTGCCGGAGTCACTCGCAGTTCCCGTTGGCCTGCATGCGGCTGACCTGGATAAGGTCACACCGGCCTCCCCGACGCAATTTGACCAGGCGCTTTGGAACGCAATCCGGCGCGCGCGGCGTAACGCCTACTTCGTGGCCGATGGGATGCATCCGCCGGCCGAAGCGCACACCGGCGACGTGGCGCGCACGTTCGGCAAGGAGGGGCAGCAGGTATTCTACCCCGGCCACACCTGGCCCAGCCGGACGGTGCCCGGCGGCACGCTCTACTACAGGCCGCGCCCCTTCGCCCGCATGCTGGAGGATGACGCCAACCCCGACGCTGAGATCGAGACGGCTCTTTCGCAGGACCGGTTGGCCCTGCTGGCTGGGGCGCACGAGGCAAAGTCCGCGCTGCTGATGCAGCGCATCCAGGACAGCCGGTCGCTGGACAACGTGAGCAAGGCGCGCATCCTGCTGACCCTTCGGCAGTACGGGCTGGGATCTGCCGGTGCGCTGGCCATTGCGCGGAATATGGGAATTCAAGAGGTGCAACTTTGAGGACTCTTGAGAAACGTTTGAAGGAGCATCAGCCTCACGACGGCCGCAGGGATGCGCGCGGCTGTTGCCACTGCAAGGAAAAGCTGCTGGCCGCAATGAGGACGGCTGGCGACGAAAAAAGGAGATCGGCGTGGAGACAAAAGTGATCCGATTGCTGAACGTGAAGTGCGCGCCCCCGCGCAGCGTGAAACCGTGCAAGCCGGAGACAGTTCTGTTCTCATGGCCGGACGACGTCCATGTCGCCTTCGACCCGAATTCCCTTTGCGCCGTTCAGGTGGACGCGGCCGCCGCCCACAAGCTGGAGAAAGGCCCTGACGGCTTCACCGGCCTGCTCTTCTCCGGCGTCGCTCCGGAGTTCCCGCCGCCTGCCGGCGGCCCTGAGCGAGCGGAGCGAGTCGAACGGGTCCGCAAACTCGTCCTCAACCTCACCCATGCCTGCAACCTGCGCTGCAAGTACTGCTTCGCAGCCGACTACGACGGTGTCCCTGGCGGCGCGCACGGCGCGCCTGCAATGCCCCCCGAAACCGCCTTCAAAGCGCTCTCGCTGTTCGACGATGGAGTGAACCGCCAAGCCCGGTGCGCAGGCGCACCTGTCGCCAAGGACGCCAAGTCAGAAATCAGTAATCAGAAATCAGAATTCAGAAATCGTGCTCCGTTGTCCGTCTCTTTCTTCGGCGGCGAGCCTCTCCTCGCCTGGCCGACCCTGATCCTCACCGCCGAGCGCATCTACCAGCTCGCCTACGAGCGCAAGGTCTCTTACAGCCTCCACGTCACCACCAACGGCACCCTCATCACCCCGCTCAAAGCCGCCGCGCTCAAGCGCTTCAACTTCTCTGTCCTCCTCTCATTGGACGGCCCCAAGGAAATCCATAATGCATCGCGGCCAACGGCCGCGGACGCCGCCGTTAATTCGCAAATCACAGGTGCGCCGTGCGCACCGCGTAATCGCCAATCGCCAATCGCAAATCATCCGTCCTCCTTCGACCTCGCAATGTCCGGTCTCGACGCCCTCAACGCCGCCGGCATCATCCCTTCCATCCGCGCGACCTTCTCCGAACTCCCCGCGCAGCTCGTCGAGCGCCTGGAGTTCTTCGACGCGCTTTACCGGCTTGGCAAAATCTCTGGCGTCAGCATCGAGCCGGCGATCCTGGCCGAGGGCTGCGCCTCCGTCCCGCAGACGGAGATGGACCTCGCGCGCCTGGAAGAGGAATGGCATGCCGCGGCGGAGTGGTTCGTCGAGCGCGCCAGGGCGGGCAAGCCCTTCCCCTTCTTCTACTTCCGCAAGATCCTCGCGCGGCTGCTCAACTGCGAATTCCACGGCAGCGAGTGCGGCGCTGGCCGAGGCTACCTCACCGTCGGCCCGGACGGCAAAATCTTCGCCTGCCATCGCGAGAGCGGCACCGCCATAGGGCATCTGCCCGATCCGTCGGATCAGTCCAATCCGTCGTTTGACTCCTCCGCCCGCCAACCCTGGCTGCGCAACTGCATCAACGAGCATCCGGAGTGCGCGGAATGCTGGGCGCGCTACCTCTGCGGCGGCGGCTGCGCGCAGAACCGCGTCGAAATCGGCGGCGCGGTCACGGCTCCGGTCCCCAACGTCTGCGCCGCGCGCCGCGTGATGATGAAGCAAGTCCTCTGGATCGCCGCGCAACTCACCCAGGAAGAAGCGCTCAAGGCGGCGGGTCTGGGCGCGGATGAGAGAGGAAGGGAGAAATGACCCCACTCGCGAAATCGTGCGGCGACCGGATCCGCGACCTGCTCGAAGACGCCGACCCGCTGGACCCCCTTCCGGAGCAGGCTTCGGAGCGACGCCCCTCCGACACCTGCGCGCGCCACCTTCCGCTGGAGCGCAAAATCGAGCGGCTCGGCGCGGCCATGGCCTTTCTCGGCGACGCCATCGAGGAAATCCGCCAGGCGGTGCGCGCGCTCCACAAGAGCAACGGCGTCCAGAACGTGGACATCGCCGTCCTCAAAACCCGCGCGGCGCTCTACGGCGGGGTCGCCGCCGCCATCGTCACCCCGCTGGTCGTCCTCGCCGCCGAACTCCTCCTGCGGCACATGTTCCGGTGGTGATCAGCCGCCCCGGCCTCTCACCTGACTTCGCCGATCTCCGTTTCCTCCGTGGTGAAACTGCCCCATGAACATCCGCGTCTTGCGAGAATCCGGCGGCATCGGCGACGCGGTCCGCATCCTGCCCGCCATCGCGGGGCTGCGCCGGAAGCATCCGACGTCGGTGATCCATGTCTTCGTCCCGCCGGAATATTCCTGCCTGGTCGAGCGCGGCGTTGGCGACGCCGACAGGGTCATCCCGACGCCCCCCAATCGCCGTCCCCGCCTCGCCCCGGCGGACGAGGCGCAGTTTCCTTACCTCAACACCGGGACCAGGTACGATCTGACCGTGGACCTCTATTGCCCCGCCTTCCGGCACGAGGCGGACGTGCGCGGCGAAGTGTGGAACGACCGCATCGAGCTTTTCTGCGCCGCCGCCGACGCGTGGCCCGCATCGCTTACCCCCCATCTCCCGATCACCGCCGAGGAACGCGCGGCCGCCCGGCGTCTCCTGGAGGAGCGAGGCATCCGTCGCCGGAGGGGCTGGGTCGCCCTTCAGCCGTTCAGCACCGACCCCGCGCGCGACTGGCCCAGGGAAAGCTGGCGCGCGCTGGCGGGCGAACTCGCGCGGGAGGAGTAAGGCGTCTTCATCCTGGATTGCGTCCCCGCGCGCACCCGCGACTTCCCCGCGCCGCAAGTCGTCGGCCTCCCCCTGCTGGAACTGGCCGCGCTGCTGAGCATCGCCGATCTGCTCATCGCCCCGGATAGCGGCCTGGCGCACCTGTGCGGCGCAGCGGGCGGGCGCGCCCTCGGCCTCACCGCCTCGCAATCCGGCGCGGTTCTCTACCGGCACTACCCGCGCCATTCCTACATTCAGCCCGACCCGTGCGGCACAGCCGCCCCCGGCTGTGCTTCCCTTGACTGCCATTGGCCCTGCTACTGGTCTCGCCCCGCCGCCTGCCAGCGCATGGCGCTCAAGGAGGCGGGGCGCACCTGCCCCTGCCTGGCGCGGCTGAGCGTGCCCGAAGTCCTCGACGCGGCCCGGCAAGTCCTCACCCATGGCGAGGCGCGGGCGGTCATGGCCTCCGCGCCCTTCGGGGAGCCTCCCGCGGACCCCCAGGTCCTCCGCCGCCTCGCCTCTCTCCTTCCGCCGCGCGGGCGGCTGCTCGACGTCGCGGGGCTGTTCGCGCGCACCCTCCGCTCCGCGGGCGTCCGGCACGACCTTCGGCTCGAAGCCTGCCATCGGCTGCCCATCCCGGTGTTCGATCGCACGCAGGAGAGCGCCGCGCTACTGGGAATGCCCGACGGCGATTCCCTTGCCGACTGGCTCTGGGAGCTTTTCCGCGCGCTCAAAGTGGGGGGGGCGGCTCATCGCCGACGCGCATTGCCTGGCCCCCGCCTGCGCCATGGGCTTCCAACCCCTGGCGCGCCACCCCGGCTTTGCGCTCTTCACGAAACCCGCCACCTGGCCGAAGCGCCAGAGTTTGCAGGGGCAGGGCATGCCTCGCCCTCGCAGCGTGTCAAAGTAATTGCGACGCATTCACCCTTGGGACCTTCATTAAAAGGAGAAGACCGTGTACGCGAAGGAAACCGATGCCCTCCACAAGCTGTGCAATTGGCTCGACCACAACCGCTGGCTGGCGGGAGGATTGGCGGCGGGGGGCGTGCTGACCATTCTTCTGCTGGGCTGCCATGCCAGGACCGACTCGCTCCTCCAGCCGGGGCGCGCGATCACCGCGGAGCAATTCCAGCGGGAGGTCATCGACCTGACCGCCTCGCTGGAGCAGCGCGCCGCGGATATCACGCGCCGCCAGAGCGAGTACAACTCCGAGGTGGCCGCGCTGAACAAGAAGATCGAGGCCGGGCAGAGCGACCTTCAGCGTCAGGAGGAATTGCGCGCGCAAGTCGTCGGGATTGCGGGGGGGCTCATCAGCACCGTCGCCGGCGGCGGCGCGCTCACCCCCGGCGCCGCGGCGGGCGCAGCGCTGCAACTGCTGACGCTGATCGGCCTCGCGGGGGCCGCGATGGACAATAGAAGGAAGGACAAAGTGATCGAAGCCGCCCAGCCGCCGAAGGGGTAGACGGGCGTGTCGCGCGTGTTCCGTCTTTGAACACTCAATCCGTTGTGGGAACAGGGCATGCCTGGCCCCATCGGCGGGTGAGCGGCGGGCGGCTCGGCGCTTGGCGCGCGCCCGTCCCCCGGCTCCTTGCAGATTCGTGGAAAAGGGGTACAATAGAGCAGTAAAAAGTGGCTGTGATAGTCCACCATTCCACGCCGTCGGGGGCCTTGTTTATGTGCAGGAGGAACCGTCCCATGAATTACCTTCGCGGAAGCTGCGTTGCTGTGCTGGGCGTGATCCTGGCGTCGGCCTTCTTCTCCGCCGCCGCGTACGGCGCGAAGAATCCCTACGTGGTCGGGCGCTACGTGGACAAGACCGGACAACAGGTTGACGAGATCATCGTCCCGGGCCGTCCTCCGGAAGTCAAAGCCCCGGTGGTGCAGGCCCCGAAGGCGAATCCTGCCTCAGGGGTCAACGTCCTCTCCGGCGTGCCGGCCTTCACCTGGTGCTACGGCTGCTCCGCCACCTCCGCCGCGATGATGATGGGGTACTACGACCGGAATGGCTACGCGAACATGTACGCCGGGCCGGCCAACAGCGGCGTCTGCCCGCTGAACAACGTGACCTTCTGGGGGAACAGCTCCCTGCCGGGCGGGGATGGCGAGTGCCCCCTCAGCGCGACGCATATGGGCAAGGATGGGCGCGCCATTCGCGGTCACGTGGACGACTACTGGATTGACTACGGCAATGCCGGCCCCGATCCCTGGATCGTCCATGGCTGGACGCAGCACACCCAGGGGGAGTGCACCGGCGATTACATGGGAACCAACCAGTCCAGCTTCACCAGTTACTACGGCCCCAACACGGACGGCTCCACGATCTTCTACTTCGGGAGCGACGGCGTCGCGCTGTCCAACTATACCGGCTGCGAGCCGAGCGGGCGCGACGGCTGCCACGGGATGAGGCTCTTCGCCGAGTCCAGGGGCTACACGGTCACGGCCAATTTCAGCCAGTACATCTATCCCAATCCCACCGATCCCACCCAGCCGCAGGGGTTCACCTTCGCCAATTTCCAGACGGAGATTGACGCCGGCCGGCCCGTGCTGATCCAGGTGGAAGGGCATACGATGCTCGGCTATGGCTACGATAGCGGCAGCAGCACCATCTACATCCATGATACCTGGGACAACCTCAACCACTCCATGACCTGGGGCGGCTCGTACAGTGGCATGCTTCAGTACGGCGTCACCGTGCTGCGTCTCGCGGCCAGCGGGGAGCCGCCCATCGTGCCGGTGACCCTGGATTACCCCTCCGACACCGGCATCGCGTTCGAGCGCGGCCAGAGCTATGTCATCCGTTGGCACACGCAGACCGAGGAACTCACCACGAAGACTCCCATGCAGATCACCCTGCAGGATGGGGATGGGCATAGCTGGATCCTCGCGCCCTCCGTCCCGAACACCGGCTCCTGGCTCTGGAAAGCGGTCGGGACGTGGAAGTCGAAGACCGGGCAGGCGCCCTATCCCGATGGCGACCAGTACCGGATCTCCGTCAGCACCGTCAGCGGCGGCGCCGTTGACATGAGCGACTCACCCTTTGCGATCGGGCACGTCACCTCGCTCACCGTGAACGGCTCCACCTCGATCGTCGGCGGGGCCCTCCCCCAGCCGCAATATACCTGCACCGGCCATCTCAACTTCGGCGGCGACCTCACCGTCACCCCCGCCAAATGGGCTTGCACCAAGATCAAGGGGGTCAAGATGGGCAAGACGGGCCTCCTGGCCACCCTGCCGGTGACCGGCGCCGACGTGCCCTGCACGATCACCGCCAGCTACGGCAAGGGAACCGCCGCGATCATCGGAACGCTGCCGATCGTCATCACGCCTTAGAACAGGTTCCACAACTGTAGCGCGGGTTATCAAACCCGCGAATTCATTGGCGCGGACTTGATAGTCCACGCTACATGTCACGTTGTGGAACCGGCTCTAACCGGCTCCGGCGGGATGCATGAATTGTTGGAGGGGCGAGGCAGTCCCTGCTCCGGGGGAATTGCGTTGCAATAATGGGGTTGTCGAGAACACAGGGGGCGCCCGCCGCAGCCGGCGCGCGCCGAGAGGAAATGAAGATGAGAAACCGAAGCTTGTTCCTGGCGCTGGCGTTGTGCGGCATGCTGGTTCTTTCCTGCGGGCAGGCGGCCCTGGCAACGGTCTACGCCGTCAGGTCGGGCGCCACCGGGGCCAACACCGGCCTCACCTGGGTCGACGCCTTTCCCCTCCTGGAATCCGCACTGGCGGCGGTGCAGCCCGGCGATGAAATCTGGATCGCCGCCGGCACGTACACCCCCACCAACGACTATGGCTTCGGCCTCAGCAGCCGCACCCAGCACTTCGAGTTGAAGAACAGCGTCCAGATCTACGGCGGCTTCAGCGGCGTCGAAACCACCCGCAACCAGCGCGACTCGTCGGCCAACGTGGTCATTCTGAGCGGGGATATCGGCACGGTGGGGCAACCCTCCGACAACTGCTACCACGTCGTGTTCAACCCCGCCCCCCTCGCCATCGACGACACGGCCGTTCTCGACGGCGTGACCATCTCGGACGGAAACGCTAACTTCGCCTCCGCCCCGCACAACCGCGGCGGCGGGATGTACAACGCCGCCGCTTCGCCGCATCTGACCAACTGCATCTTTCGCAACAACTCCTCCGACGACAACGGCGGCGCGATGTACAACGCCGGCTCCTCGCCCCATATGACCGGTTGCGAGTTCATCGACAACACCGCCGAGGGCGATGGCGGCGGGATGTGCAACAGCAACTCCTCGCCCGCCCTCACCGACTGCTCCTTCAGCGGCAACGCCGCCGCCGACAACGGGGCGGGGATGGCCAACAGCAGTTCCTCCTCCCCCGTGCTCACCCAATGCGATTTCAGCGGCAACACCGCCACCGGCGACGGCGGGGCGATCTACAACAACTCCTCTTCCCCCTCGCTGCGCGAAAGCTCCTTCAGCGGGAACGGCGCGCAGTACGGCGGAGGACTCTGCAACTTCGCCCATTCCTCCCCCGCGCTGAGGAACTGCACGCTCGGCGGCAACAACGCGGATATCTCCGGCGGCGGAATCTACAATTTCTCCAACAGCGCGCCGGCCCTGACGAATTGCTCCCTCAACCTCAACACCGCCGGCATCGCCGGCGGCGCGATCTACAGCGATTCCTCCTCGCCGGTCCTGCGCAACTGCATCCTCTGGGACGACACCGCCCCCACGGGGCCGGAAGTGGTCAACGCCAACGCCGCAGCGCCGGAGTTCCGCTATTGCGACGTCGCCGGCAGCGGCGGCAGCGCTGCGTGGGACGCGGATTTCGGGACGGATGAAGGCGGGAACATCGACGCCGATCCCCTCTTCGCCGGCGCCTCAGGGGACAACCTGCACCTGCTGGAAGGCTCCCCCTGCATTGACGCGGCCGACGGCGCGCTGGTCCCCTCCACGGACAAGGATGGCAATCACCGCTTCGACGATCCGAACACCCCCAACACCGGGACCGGCACTCCCAACTACGCCGACATCGGCGCGTTCGAGTTCCAACTGATCGCCGTGACGTATCCCTCCGACACCGGCATCGGCCTCGAAGTCGGCAAGTCGGTGACGATCACCTGGATTTCCAGCCTGCCGAGCAACACCAAAATGGTCATCGAACTGCTCAAGGGGAACGGGCAAAGCTGGGAACTTTCCGCCGGCGCCCCCAAGAACAAGTTCAAATGGACGGTGGGGAAGTGGAAGTCGAAGACGCAGGGGGTCTACCCGGACGGGGACGATTACCGGATTCAGATCAGCACGCCGGACGGCAGCTATTCGGATGAGAGCGACAACGACTTCGCCATCGGGCGCGTCACCTCCCTCACCGTGGACGGCCCGCTCACCGTCACGGGGGGCACGGCGCAATACCACTGCGTGGCGCACTATAACGCGGGCATCGCCGACCGCGACGTCACCAGCGCGGTCAAGTGGAAGTGCAGCAAGATCAAGGGGGTGAAGATGGCCAAAGGGGGCCTGCTGACCCTGCCCCTGCTCCTGACCCTCCAGCCCTGCACCATCACCGCGACCTTCAGCAACGTGAAGCCGGCCGTCAGCGATTCGCTGGACATCACCGTCAGCGCGCCGTAACGGGCAGCTTAATGGATCGTCATTGCGAGGCGCCGCCAGCGGGATGGTTTCAACAGAGCAGATGGGCTTCTGAGCGCACCGCGAGACCCGCCGAGCGCTGAGATTATTGCGAAAATGCCACGAGCCGTGCAGAACGGCTCGTGGCATTTTTCATTTGCGCTGCTGGGGTGCGGCGCGCTACGGCGTCTCGTAGGTAAAGGCCGCGGGCAGCGCGGTGGGGCCGCCGTCGGGGCCGACAACGACCAGGTCGTACGTCGCCGCCGCGAGCCCCTTGGGAATCGTCACCTGGATCGTCCCCGCGCCCGTCGCGGCGTCCATCACCCAGGAATTCACCTTGCACGCCTTCACCAGCGGCTTCGGGATGCCATCGAGGAAGAGGGAGACCTTCCCCTTTTTCGTTCCGAGATAGCGCGCGGTGAGGGTGACCACCGTCCCCGCCGGGCCGTGGCTGGGCGCGGGCGCATCCAGCGAAATCATCCGGGTCTCAAAAGACTGCGGCAGGACGATGGCGGGTGAGGACTTCGGCTGAATGATCAGGTTGAAGGTCTCGGGACTCGGCCACTTGGAGACCTCGCAGGTGATCTGCGTGGGGCTCCAGGCCGTGACCTTCAGCGGGATGGGGTTCTCCCCGCCGAGTTTCAGCGAGACCTTCCCCTTCGCGTTCCCGAACCCGATGCCGTCGATGTGGAAGGAAGTGCCGGTCGTTCCCGTGGCGGGGGTGCAGGAGGAGAGCACGGTGAACGCGTCGGTCATGGGCATCGTGGGGGAGGCCACTGGAGCGACCTCCACGTCGGTCAATCCGGGGTTCCTGGGCTGGTCGATGCGGCAGCTGATTGCGTCGTTGGTCCAGGAGAGCACCTGGGTCTGCGAGCCGTCGAGGAAGACCGATCCTTCCCCCTCGCCGAACCCCGTCCCGCCCGTGATGGTGAAAGTGTCCCACCACCTCCCTTCCGCGGGAGTGCATGCCTCCGCCGCCCCGGCGGTGACCAGGATGTCGTCCACGTAGCAATCGTGGAAGATATAGCAGGTGCCCAGCAAGCCGACCCGCACGCTGGCCATGCCCGCGTAGGCGCTCAGATTCACCTCGTGCTGTTGCCACCCCGCCGTCTCCGCGATCATCGCGATGGGGTCGCCCGCATTCTGCCAGGTGGAGCCATCGGTCGATACCTGAACCTGCACGGCGTCCACCGGATCGTTGTAACTGGGGTCATGAAACATCTGGAAGCTGATCTTGAGGCGGTCGTAAGGGGTGGTGTCGAGACCTGTTGTGCAATAAAGGCGCACGCTGGGAAAAGGGATGCTGCTTGCGTTGAGACAGGCGAGGTTGGGTGCGCTGACCGGGCTATAGCCGGAGGGGCGGTGGGTTACAGTATCTGTCACCCACGCGCGGGCGATCCCTGAGCCCACTAACGCCATGCTCCATCCCGCCGGCAGGGCGGGAGGCGTCGCGGCGTCGAAGTTCTCGGAAAGCAGCGTCACCGGCGCCGCGCTTGCGCACGTTGCGATAAGCGCAACGAACGCCGCCGCCAGTGCCAGGGCCGATGCGCACGCCTTGAAGCTCTTCATCCCGTCCTCCCGGTCGCGTACTCGCGAGAAAGACAGCCGCCCCGTTCTTGCTCCATTATAGTTTTCGAGCGAGGAAACACAATGAGGGGCGGCCCCCACGGAGAGTCACGCGGCGAGGAGGGGGAGAACCATGGTGGCGCGGACTATTCCCTCGGCGGGCTCGGGACCGCGAGCAGAGTCGAGCGGCCAGTCCGCGTCCCGCGCTGGAGGCGCGGGAAAGCAAGCGGAAGAAACGCACGATGATCGCGGGTTGGATAACCCGCGCCACCCTTACGAACTTTCCATGCGCGGTGGTGCCACATTCCCGGCAACTCATTGTTTACGCAACTGGCGATTTTCTCTTGCGCCCAAGGCGCGGCGCTGCTATGCTTCTCGCTGCGATGGCTGGCGCGCGGCGCGTTTGCAGCCGGCGGCCCGGTCGGTTATTCTGTTCGCGGGTCTCTTGGGCCGGTGGGGACACAATACTTTCCAAAAGGAAAGTTTTGTGTCCCCACCTCGACCCAACAGAGCAAAACGCAGTCTTTGCAAGGTCACAGGAGAGGATAATGCCCCCGAAGCTGCTCGTGGACTTGAGCCAGTTGGACCTGACGCGCATCGAGGATGACATCGAAGGCATCCGCAAGTACAACCGCCAGCGTTTCGAGATGGAACTGCTCGATGCCATCATCAAGTACGATCCCGCGCAGCAGGCGGTGGTGGCTTACAAGGACGCCAAAGAGAGCGACTTCTGGGTGCGCGGGCACATCCCGGGGCGTCCGCTGATGCCCGGCGTGGTCATCTGCGAATGCGCGGCGCAGACGTGCAGTTACTACTACGGGCGTTGCACCGGCCACAACCGCTTCCTGGGCTTCGCGGGGATGGAAGGGGTGAAGTTCCGCGGCCAGGTCGTGCCCGGCGACCACCTCGTGATGGTGGCCAAAGTGCGCGAGGTGAAAACGCGCATCAGCACCTTCGATTGCCAGGGATTCGTCAAGGGCCAGATGGTGTTCGAGGGGACCATCAACGGCGTCGCGCTCTAAATGCGGGCGGACCCGCGCCGGTTGGTCACCGCAGAGACACGGAGGGCGCGGAGAGGGCGGAAGCATACGAGCCTCTGCATTGAATCCAAAATGGAGCACGGAATGAGAATGTACGGGGCCGCATGCGCTTTCTGCTTCATGTCGTTGGCGACCTTTGCCTTTGCCGAAGAACCTGATGCGAAGCAAATCCTTGACAAGGTCGCCGCACAATATGCGGCGATGCAGACGTATCAGGCAGAGGGAACCGTCGTCGCGGATATGGAGAACAACGGCGCGAAGGCGCGCTTGGAAACAACGTTTTCCATGAAGTTGAAGAAACCCGACCTCTATCTCATCACCTGGGTCCAGAAGGTTGTGGGAATGTCCGGCGCGGAGCAACCGGGCGCTGTCTGGAACGCGGGCAATCAGCCCTATCTGTACATGGGAGTCATGAAGGCGTACTCGAAGCTCAAAGGGGATGACATGGCTCTTGCGACAGCGACGGGAATATCCGCCGGCGCAGCGCATACGGTTCCGTCGCTGTTCTTCTCGGCTCTCGCTCCGAAACGCAGCACGCCCCTCGGTTTGCAGGATCCGAAGATCGAGAAAAACGAAACGCTGGACGGAGAAGAGTGTTACGTTATCAGCGGCAGTTCGGCGGGTTCCAAACGAATTACCCTTTGGGTCTCCGCCAAGAGCTATTTCATCAAGCAGTACGCGCGGTCCATGGAATTGACTGAAGCAGCGAAGAACATCCCGGAGATGACCGATGAGCAATTGGACGCGACGGTCAAGGCAACGGGGGGCGAGCCGACGCCCGAGGCGAGACAGAAACTGCGCGACGCAATGAATCGGGCCAGGGAAACCATGAAGAACGTGAAGATTACGGGCGTCTCCACTGAGCGGCACGTCACGTTCGCCACGCCGGACTTCAAAGCTGGCGATTTTGAGTTCAAGCCGCCGGAGGGAACCAGGCTCGTAGATTCACTCTTCGGCGCGGTCAAGTTCCCGGACCCGGACAAAGAAGACGTGACAAACACGTTGCCGGTCAAGATGAGTGAAGGCATCGCAGGCGTTGGGTTGATTCGCATCGCCCTGCGTGTCTATGCCGCCGCACACGGCGGGGAGTATCCCACGTTGGTCGGCATCAAGGGCGACGCGTTGTGCGCGGCGCTGGGTATCGGGGCTCAAGATCTCAACGGCAAGGACTTCGCGGTCGCTGATTATGAGGTGAACTCCACGCCCGCCGCATATACGATAAAGGCCACGCTCGGCGCCGAGACCTATATCATCAACCAGAAGGGCGTTGAAAGCGGCACATACAGGACGGCTCCGTAGCTGGCGCTCTTGTCGCGACGGATAAGTCTTGCGCAGTATTCGGCAGTCGCCGTTTCCTTTCGCGCCTTTCGCGTGTTTCGTAGTCTGCTGCAGTTGGCGTTGCCGTCAATCTGAAAACAGTAATCAGCGGTAGCCGTGTTCCGTTCTCAGCGTCCTCCGCGTCTCTGCGGTGAACACCACCCGCGTGTCGCGGAGAGAGGGATTGCACCATGCCGGAGTGGACATTCACCATCTTCGAGGGGGCGGACGCCGGAACGCAGTTCGTCCTGGGCGAGCGCCCGCTGGCGCTCGGCCGCGAGCCGGGACGCGACGTGCTGCTCCACGATGAGCGCGTCTCCCGCCTCCACGTTAGGCTCTCCCCCGGCGACGAGCCCACGCTGGTGGACGAAAACAGCTCCAACGGGACGTTCGTCAACGGCGCGCTGGTGCGCCAGGCCCGCCTGCGCCCGGGGGACATCATCGCCCTGGGAAACACCAAAATCATCTTCGGCGCTTCCGCTCCGGCCCTCTCCGACCTGGAGGAGCTGCGCCAGATCAAGCAGCGCGTCCGCTTTCCGGGGGCGACCACCGACTTCATTCCCGAGCGGCTCGCGACCGATCCGGAACTCAAGGCGATGCGCGTCGAAGCGCTGCTGGCCGATCTGGCCGCCGCCATCCGGGGGGGATGGGAGCTGCTTTCGGTGGGCATCCACGTGGAGGCAAGCCCCGCCGTCGAGAGCGCGCAACTGGACGCAAGCCGCTTGCGCGGGGCCCTCGTCTCGTTGATGAAGGAGTTCCTGGAGATTGTGCGCGCGCGCCCCGACGGCCTCGAACCGGACGCGCTGATCGTCCTGCGCGGCCGCGCCGACCCGGCGCATGGCGGCATGCTCATGGAGGTCATCTGCATCGGCCTGAGCATCCCGCAGAACAGCGTGCGCGAAGCGGCGAAGCGCGGCGCGTTCCGCGCGGCGGAAGAGGCCGTCGCCGCGCATGGCGGCGCGCTGGAACTGCTCCCGGCCACGGAGGAGGATGTGCTGTTCCGCATGCGGCTGCCGCTGGCCGGCAACGCGGAAGCGGCGACCGTCATACGAAAACCGGGATGAACGGCGGAGTGCAGAACGAACGGCGAAAACTGAGAACTGAAGACTGAGAACTGAGAGCAGAGAGGTTCCGTGAAATCGGCGGGCTCGTCCCCTTTGTCAAATTCGCAAATCATCCGTTTCTCCGCTTGGCGCGGACTCTCGCAACAGACCGTGAGTGCCACCATGTCAGAAACACCGTATCCGGGCGTGGAACCGGCGGCGTTGCCGGCGGCGACCGTTCCGGAATTGATGGAGGCGCTGGCGCTGCCGGGCCTGGGCGCGATCACCGTGCGCCGTCTGCTGCGCCGGTTCGGCTCCTGGCCGAAGGCTCGCGCCGCCTCCTCCGCCGAACTGCGCGAACTGGGGCTCAAACCCTCCGCCGCGCGGGCGGTCCAGCAGGGGCGGCCCGAGTCCGATCCGGCCGAGGAAGCGGAAAAGGCGCGCGCCGCCGGGGTGCGCATCCTCTCCTGCTCCGACCCGGAATTCCCGCCCGGCCTGCGCAACGACGACCATCAGCCGCTGCTGCTCTACGTGAAAGGGACGCTGCGGGAGACGGACCGGCTGGCCGTGGGGGTGGTCGGCTCGCGCCGCGCCTCGCTCTACGGCAGGAGCCACGCCGAGCGGCTGGCATTCGACCTCGCGCAGGCGGGGGTCGCGGTCGTCAGCGGCCTGGCGCAGGGAGTGGACACCGCCGCGCACAACGGCGCGCTCAAGGGGGGCGGGCGGACGCTGGCGGTGCTGGGGAACGGGCTGGGAAGCGTTTATCCCCCGGAGAACGCGGCGCTGGCCGAGCGCGTGGCGCAAAGCGGCGCGCTGATCAGCGAACTGCCGATGGGCGCTCCCCCCGCCGCCGCGAACTTCCCGCCGCGCAACCGCATCATCGCCGGGCTTTCCGTGGGCGTCCTGGTCGTCGAGGCCTCGCGGACCAGCGGCGCGCTCATCACCGCGCGCATGGCCGGCGAGATGGGGCGCGACGTCTTTGCGCTGCCCGGCGACATCGGCAGGCCCCAGACCCGCGGCTCGAACCAGCTCCTCCGCGACGGCGCCACGCTGGTGGAATCCGTGCAGGACATTCTGGAGGCGCTGGGTCCCTTGACCGCTCCGCTGGCCGTGCGCGAAGGGGAAGCTCCCTTGCCAGACCCCCGCGCCCTGATGCTCAACCAGCACGAACGGCTCCTCTTCGACCTGCTGGACGGCACCCCCAAGGACATCGACCAGCTCACCCGCGAATCAAAGCTCTCGGCGGCCAACAGCGCAAGCATCCTGATGGTGCTGGAGTTGAAGCACCTCGCCGCGCAGCTTCCCGGGCAGCGCTACGTCCGCGCGGGCGCGCTGCTGCGATAGACGGCCTGCGCCGCCCCCCCCCAGGCACAATCTCCTTGCAAACGGCGCCCCGCCTCCTTATAGTGTTAGCATTGGACGGAAAGCTATAACCGGTTTTTTTCGGGAGGACTGGGATGGGCCCTAAGAAGATTGCGGCGGTGGTTGTCCTGATCGTGGTGATCGTATTTGCAATCGTCTTCATGGCGAAGCGAGCGGGGCTGTCCACCGGCGGACCGACGCCCCCCAAGTGGGTGCTCGAACAACCGGTTGAGCGGATCGATATGAAGTCCGGCGAAGTCATCACCAAGCAGTTGCAGGAATGGGACAAGCTGGGGCAGAAGGATGGCGCGTACAAGAATCCGACCTCGGGCGATTACACGATGGTCAGCCCCATGGTGTGCGCCGCGTGCAAGGCGAAGATCCCGAGCCCGACGCCGCCGGCCGATCTGATGGCAGGCAAGGGCGATCCGGCTGCGATGCAGAAATGGCAAGAGACGGTCAAATGCCCGAAGTGCGGCAAGAACCCCTACGTACTCAGGTGATACCGGCGTAAGGTGAATCGAACGGGCGGCCTCAGCATGAGGTCGCCCGTTTCGTTTGATGAGAGGCACGGTCGATCTCGAGGCGGCGAGGCGAGTCGCGGGGCCAGGTCGTAACCCCACCCCGGCAGTGTATCACCTTCGCGCGGCGCGGCTTGCTCCTTTCTCACCCCGAGCCTGGTCGATGGGCTGCGCTCAGAATGACTTCGCGCGGAAGTGACATACTACCCCAACCCCGAGCCCCCGAAGGGGGCGGCGGAGCCTCTCGCCAAGGTTCCATCGCCCCCAGGGCAAACGCATCTCAAGAGTGCCGCAGAATGTGGAGTGCGCCGCCGCCGGCGGCGCTTTGGCTATGACGGAGCGCACGACTCACGGGGCTGCACCCTGAGGGCGCCGGACTCCACGCCATCCAAAGCGGCGTCGTTGCCGCCG
>Ga0114951_10000531_pt1 | contig 51959 bp, 28 predicted proteins | sample AM7aDNAmetaG_FD_88677 | JGI IMG/M metagenome (GOLD analysis project Ga0114951, IMG submission 88677) | Freshwater microbial communities from Finland to study Microbial Dark Matter (Phase II) - AM7a DNA metaG | ecosystem: Environmental > Aquatic > Freshwater > Lake | place: Finland: Lake Alinen...
AGTATCGCAGTTCTCCACCAGGTTTTTAACATGGACGCTGTCGAGCGGGATCACACTCTGGGTGGCCGCATTTTTACCCATAAAAATCAGCGTGATCTGTGTCTGGGAAGATACGAACACAGGAAAAAAGAGCACAACAAGGAACATCAAAACTGTAGCGAATGTTTTCATAACAGGGATTTTGGGAAGGAAGAAGATGAAATGTCGGATTGCAATACTTTGTTAAATATTTCACAACAAATTGAAAATAAACAATCTACAAAAGGTTATGTATGGGTGCATCCATAACTCAATGTTGTTTAATAAGAGAGTTTTAAATTTAGAAAAAATAACAGTATGTCCGCAATGAAAAACCTGAAATATATTTTTTAACTGATCCCGACCCTTGGAGGGTCCGTGACTCTCCAAGGGTTTTAACTCAGAGAATATAGCAATTGCTTCTCTGTAGATTAATGCCGGAATATCAGCCAGGCCCGGAGAAGAGACGCTGTGATTCTCCGTGCCTTCTCTGTGTACTCTGTGAAATTAAAAAAAGCTGGTTAACAATTGACCCCTGATTCTTGTGGTCCATGAATTCCCTGCATGGCAACTTTATTTCCGGATTTTAATGATTTTTTATCTGGCTTGCGCGAATTGCCGGCCATATTTGGATGTTTTGCAACTCCCGGCAATGAATTGACCGTTTTTTTGGTTTTTATGCCAAACCGACCCTTGCTGGCGTGCAGATCAATTTTGAATGCATAACCTCATGGGTTAGTTTTGTATATGAATTATTCATGATAAACTTTTCTGTAATGAGAGCCTCCCTTTGCATATTGTTCTTACTGACGATCTCTTTTTCAGCCAAATCGCAAACAGAAACAGCCGATTCAATCGCACCATCCGTTCTTTTGGGCAATATTGAAAAAACCCTGAAAGCTGCAACCAGCATGAGCATCATTACCTGTGCTTACCAGGCAACGGGACTGAGTTTTATCGTTGCCAGCCAGCGTGAATGGGACTCAGATGTGTATCTGGCGGTAGGTCTCACCGCGGGGATCGGGGGTGTTGGCATGGGAACGAATGTTTCCATACTTACCGGCAAGGCATACAGGCATTTCAAAAGCTGGAAGTGCCCCGGTGCTGACAGCCTGTTTAAAAAGAGAATCCTCAGAAATATAAAAACGGCCAGGAACATTGCGATCCTCCAGGATTTCATGCCCTTTATCGGGTTAGCTGCAGGCGGAATCGCCTCCGCAATCAGCAACGACAAAAAAGATACTTTCTATATCGTCTTCGTCTCTGCATGTATTGCCGGTATGGTATTGACCGTTCCTGAAATGATTTTATTGGAAAATGTCCGGCATGATCTAAAGCAATACCAGCGGCATCTCGATATCGGGTTGTGCGAACATGGGATCGGTCTGGTTTACAATTTTTGACGAATCCGATTTATAGAGTCGAATCTGAACCTGCCTTTTACAACTTCACGATCCGCGCAGTTTTTTCTTCACTGCCGGCAACAACACGGATAATATAAAGTCCTGAGGGTTTATTTCCCAGGTCGAATGCATGGCGGGTCATGTTGATCAGTTCGTTCCTGGCAACAAGCATTCCCTGCATGCTGAATAATTCAACACGCACTGGTGAATTGATCGCCGGTTTCAGTAATTCAAGGGTAAAGATGCCGGTAGTCGGGTTTGGGAAGACCCTGAAGAGATCATTGCGGATACCAGGTACATCCGGTTCCGGGTTTGCAATTGAATCGGTGGAAACGGCAATCACCGAACTTCTGGGTGCGGTACAGTACAGGCAGTCGTTGGAAATGTATGCATGGAGATACCCTCCGCTCTGTACCGTTGTTCCCGGGTAAAGGAATACGTTCTGTCCTGCCACCAGGTGGCTGGTACCACCAGTTTCAACAGTAAAGGTAGTGCTGTTGCCCGCGACATAGATCGTTTGTACGGCATCGGCACACATGGAATGATCGTTTAAAACAATGAGGTTGCCAAGTGTTTGCTGTGTTGCAGGAACAGGTGAAATGGTCACATTCCAGGCGGATGGCGCGGAGGCTGCGCAGAGGCTCCCGTTGATATAATTGACCGAAACCACACCGGCACCAACTGCACCCCATGTTACCGTGATGGTGTTTGTACCCGCCCCGGCGGTGATATTTCCTCCGGTAACCAGCCAGGAATAACCTGTCATGGATGGTTCAGTTGAATAATTTATCCCCGTCGCCCCGGTGCAAATCGATACCGGCCCGGTGATGGTTGGCACGGGCAGTGCATTGACAACAACGCTGGTGGTGGTTGTCGTACTTGCCACACAACCGAATGAGTTGGTCACGGTGATCGAATAATTGCCTGAAGCCAGGGTGGTTGCATTTGCAATCGAAGGGTTCTGGATCGCCGAAGTAAATCCATTGGGGCCCGACCATGCATAGGAGTTCATCGAAGCAGGCCCGCCAGTCAGGTTGAGGGTGGCCCCGCTGCATAGCGGGCTGTTGCTCCCGATGACCGGGACAGGGGAGGGGTTCATCAGCACCATCACGCTGTTGAGCATAGCGGTGGCACCGTATGAATTCGTCCCGGTGACCTTGAATGTTCCTGCAGTCTGGTTTCCCGGAAAATTGATTGCTGTCCCGGTTCCTGTGATTGGTGATCCTACCAGCACGTCATTCCTGAATAAAGAATAGGAACATCCGATTTCGGAATTGGCCAGTCCAACCGGAAGCCCGCCGCTGTTGTCACAACAGGTTCCCCCGCCGGTGAGTGCATAGGCGATTGGAAATGAAGAGTTTAACACAGGGTTACCCGCTACTGTTGCATTTGTGCCTGCCGATACCGCGAGTTGAGTATTCTTTCCATCCTGGTAAATGGCCACCCGCGTGGCATAGGATGGCACCTGGGTGCTGTTGGACGCAAACGCTAAATCGGCATAGGAATTTGCCGGGAAAGCCACGGTTGAGGTGAGTTTAATCCGGATCACCCTGGTTCCCGGACTCACAGACGAGAGAATGGTTCCGTTGCCGGCCCCGGGTGGGGTGACAGCCGCAAGTTTGATGATATTCGCCCCTGAACCGGTAGTATAGGTTACACTTGCAGGGGCCTGTGCGGGATTCAGCTCCGAGGTGGAGGGAACCAGAGCGGAAGAAAAAGTGCCGCCTGCGTATATCCCCGGGTTCACGGTGATCCCGCATTGTACCGAGGCCAGCTCGAAAGTTTGTGCCGCATCGGTATCCAGGAGAAACAGATCGAATTCAATGGTCCGGTCTGAAGTCTGTACAATGTTCCTGATCGAAATCGCAAAATCCTGGGAGGAGCGTGGCGAACCTTGTGCAAGGAGGGTTCCACAGCACAATGCGATGAGGATACTGATAAATAAAAAGTTCTTTATCAATCGGTTATCTGACTTTTTCATATACAATTGATTCTGGTTTGTTTTTGTTTATTGACTCTTTATTCTTTCATCATGATTTTCTTCACTGTGAAAACGCACAGCTGCAAAGAATTGAAAATCATTTAAGGGGTGGAAGCGGTAATCCCCGCTGCCGTATTGTTGTCAATGATGGTCATATCCGCTGAATCGACCGTACCATCCCCGTTGATATCGGAATTCTGGTATCCGGATACAAATGCTGCAGAAACCGCATTGACAACCGCCAGGTCGCTACTGTTGATTACACCATCCTGTGTGACATCACCACTGTATATGCCATATCCTCCTCCCGGAAGGGCGATGAGTTTGTTGCCGAATGCTTTTCCGGGTGCATCGAAATCATAGGATATCGAAACACCGGCAAAAGACACCGGCGATGCGCTAACGGTTGGGAGTCCGCTCCGGTTCCTGATGGTGATATAATAACTCCCGGTAAGGCCTGCCGGAATGTATGCCGAAACATGACCTGTTGTACTCAGCGCCTGGTTATAAGCTTTATAGATGATGTTGGAATAATTCCCGGGAGTTGCATCGTGAAACTCGATGTCAATATGATCGGCCACTGTTGATCCGAAATAAGGGCCCGCATCGCCCCAGGCAGCCCTCATGGTTCCGGGTCCATTGCTGAGTCCTTCGATAAAAACGCTGATATTCAGCGTTTTGGTTGTTGCGGGAACCATTTCAATGGCGCCGATGGTGGTGGAGGAACCCCTGGCACTTCCATTGATATCATCATCTACGATGCCAGGTAGAGCAATCCCTGCCCCAATGGCCGGTGATGCGGGCTGTGGTGTCAGGTTTGTTGCGGAGGTAAATAATGGATCTGCATTGAGCGACTGGGCATCCTGGCCGGTAAAAGTCATCCAGGCCGGCAGGTTCATGTTGTTCACCGGAGGCACAACGGTCCCTGCAAGTCCGACATAATTGTTGTCGAAATTGCTTACATAATAGAGGTTGTTGTTGATCGAGGAAAACGGGGAGGTTGCTACTTTACAGTAAACCGAATAGGCCCAGGAGGTGATGGTTGAACTTGGCCATTCACCGACACTGTTCTGTAAGATATTATTTTTCAGGATGATACCTGTTACACCTGCCCCAACTTCAAATGCTGTGAACCATTCATTGTTGTAAAATAAACCATACGAAAGGTCCCGGGTCATGTATACGGAGTTGTTATAGATGTTGATACCGGACGTTGCATTGCCAAAGAGTTTGATCCCGGCGGGAATCGTATTGTAATCACCGGTGTTTGGGCTGCTTCCCATACCGGCAATATGCCTGATCAGGTTGTTCCTGATCATGATGTTTGGAGCATTGCTCAGCGATTTGAAGGTAATACCGCTGGCACCTCCATAGCTGGAGCCATTATAGAAAACATCATCAATATCATTTTTTTCAACAACACTGTTGGTGGCCGCCTCAACGTAGATCCCGATCGGGCTGGTATTCCCGATGATATTGTAAACGTGGTTTCTGCTTATTTGAAGGTTGTCCTCATATTGGGCAATGATGCCGTTGTTGAAGAGATAATTGCTGGAAACAGTGCTTCCGACTTGGTTTTTGTACAGTACGTTGCCCGTTCCAAGACCCCAGTATGACGAGTTTAAATAAATCCCGCAATAGGTTTTAAAGATTGAATCGTAGCGGACCATGTTATTGTCAGCCGGACCGGTAATGCTGATCCCGGAGTTTGCCGGGTGGGTGATCCATCCTGCTGCAAATGAGCAACTGTCGATGATGTTATTGTTGCAGCCTCCGGTCATTCCAAGTGCAATGGAAGGATAAGAGTTGGTGTTTGAAAAAAACAATTTTCCTTTGCCGTTTAAGGTCACATTGTCAGTTCCGTTGAAACGTATCAATGCTCCGCTGTAGGAACCGGAAACAACGTGATAATTGCCGCTGTTTGTTATGGTTAACTTGTATGACGGGTCTTCCGTGTTGATCTCATTCAGGGCGTTTGTTCCATCTTCGGTAAGGTTGCCGGCGATCTTGACAGTCAGGTTGCCGGAGAGTGTTTTGTTATTCATATCGGCAAAGAATCCGTTGGCGCCGGTCAGGTTCGGGTAATCGCCAGGAATGTTCTTCACTCCGCTCAGTGCGCTGGTGATCATGTAGGTAGAGGGAGTCGTTGGGGGAATGCTGCAGGCCGGTGGATTAAAAGTGAATCCTGAAGCCCCGGTGGAGGGGAAGGTTCCGGTGTTTGGGGTAGGCATATCATCCTGGCATACAATATAATAGCTTATCGTATTCCCTGGGTTGACCCAGTTCCCGAAAGTGAATTGGTAAGTGTTTCCGCTTACCCAGACTCCCGTGACGCCGGTATATGGGTTGTTGTTTATCCGCCAGAATAATCTTGGTAGGCCGGTTCCTGAGGTCGGAACGGTGGTATAATAATCCCTGATGGTTGCAGTAAGTGTTCGTGAAGTAAGCAAGTGCGTGTTACAGAGCGGGGTATAGGTTACGACGGGAGGGGTCACATCATTTCCGGTTTCGTAGGCGCCCATCGAAGTGGGTGCGGTCCTAGCTGCACCTGTGTAATCATCTGTAATTGCCAGGGCCGGGCAAAGGTCAAGGATTGCTGTTCCCGGATAGGGGATGAGTACCGATGATGAATTGAAATTCGGTTCGATCGAAACTGAATTGGCGTCTTTCCCGGTTGCTGTCTGCCACGCCGCAAGTGTTGATTTATCTGCCGTGGAATAATAAGCCAGTACGCTTTCCCTGCCGCCAATACGGTAATCGTTGTAATCAATGGTGGAAAAAACGGAGGTGACTCCTGCGCAATAGATGGCATAAGCCTTTGAATCGCCGGTGATATTCTCGAGGGAATTGTAAAATATATTGTTCCTGATGTCAAGTTGGGAGGTCTGTGAACCAATAAAAATCGCGGCGCTCAGATCACCTGTTGAGGTACTATGGTTGATTTGACCCGACAGGTAGACACTGTTGTAAAACACCTTCACATTTGTGGAAATTCCCTGGATCTTGATGCCTGCGATTCCATAAGACTGTAGATTCGCTGAACCGTCACCCGAAATATCATAAATGATATTGTTTGCGATCGTAACATTATTGCCCGGACTGGCAAGATCGACTACAATCCCGGTTCCACCGCTGCCGTTATATCCTTTGATCGAATGAATGTCATTTTTTGTGAAGGTCATGTTTTTAACTCCGGGTCCGACATACAATCCCCATGTTGATGCATTGGAAGAGATCACCCCTTTGATGACATTGCCGGAGAAGGAACCCATGGTGTTGTTCAGGAAAACGCCAACGTTTCCTACATAATTGGCAGGATCATCGGAGCCCACCGTATTATTCGTTATGATGAGGTTGTCGAGCGTGTTGCCCGCCGTGGCTCCGATATACAATGCATAATAGGCCCTGCTGAATTCATTGTTGTCAAGGGTCAGGTTGTCATTGTCGGGGCCTGTACTGCCGATCGATGATCCGGCAGATAATGCATATGTATACATGCTTGAACTTCCGGGTGCACCTCCGCGGATAATGGTGTTTTTAACGGTACAGTATGTTGATCCCAATGCTCCTGTTGAGGTGATTTGCAACGCGGCAGTCCAGTTGCCGGTACTGTTGTTCACAATGGTAAGGTCCCTGGTCGTTGTATTTGAATTTGAACCATTGATGATGAAGTAATCGGTGCCGTTGAGGTTGATGATGGAAGTGGCAGATGATCCGCTGATGACCGGCGTCATCCCCGTCGCAGGGACAATAGTGGTCGTATTTGCAGCCGAAGCGTATGGGATGATCCCGACCACGATCGGGAATACTTCGCCGTTTACACTGCTATAAGGGACAGAGGATGAATTCGTTAAGCTGAAAACGACCGGTCCCAGGTTGCCCCTGTGGTTGAGGTTGTTGATGGCATCGGTAAGCGTTACAAAGTTTGGATAAACATTTCCTGCCCCGACAAGGTACGTACCGGTCATGGGGCCCAGGATCATCATGTTTCCTGCCGGAGAGGTCACTGTTGGCGTTTGAACAACACCACCGATGGTCACATCGATGCATTGCCCGTCGATGAGATGACTCGTCTGGGCCGATTGAATGATGTCGTAAACCATCCAGAAATAGTTATCCCCGGGAACAAGGACCTGTGAACCCGTCACGGTAAAATTGGCGATCGTTGGAACTGTCGTGCCGAATAGGATACCGGGGCCATAAAAGGATGAATTGCCTGTGTAGTAAATTTTAGCGGGTGCGGCATTGATGTCGGAAATTGCCGTGGTCCCCGATGCATTGCAGGTGAATTGTGTAACATTCATGGGGGAGATCCCACCCGCAACCGTGACTTTCACCTGGATGATCGCCTGGTTCGTCGTTCCTGAAAAGGTGTTCCCGGTGACCTGGCCGGTTGTAACCGTCTGGAACCCCATGGAAGGCGTCGCGGTGAAATTGCCTTCATCGGACCCAATGTCGGTGGAAGTCCCCGTGCCGGCATAGCCCGTTTCGCCCCACCGGGTATCATTGTCGAAATCAACGGGAATTGCTGACGGCGTGGTGATCCTTATTCCCGAACTTTCAACCATTGTTGCAACTGCCGGTGAAATGTGCAGATTATGGCTTGCGGGATCAATGAAGGGAGGAAGTTCCGAAAAAGAGAGGGCTTCACGCGGTGTTACCCTCGTTTTAAATAAACTGATTGACTGATCAGCGTTTGTTCCATCGAAATAGATCAGGTTGTTCGGACCGGGGTTGCCGGCATAAAAGCAGTTGTTATTGGATGCTGTCGTGTAATTGGAGAGCGAGGGGAGACTTCGCTGGTATGCAACGGTATAGGCATTTCCGCCGGCAAATACCGGTGTGGATAGATTGATGATGATGTTGTTTTTCAATTCGGTAGCGTAATTGCCGTTTGCATAAATACCACTGGTTCCGAAAGTTGTGGCAGAGGTGCTTGAAGCATTCATGTAAATGGTGTTGTAATGGAGGTAAGTGGAAGTCGCACCATTCACATAGATGCCCGAAACCGCAGTGGTGCCGGTTGATGCCGGTGCTTTCAGGTCGCTGATGATATTGTTGTAAACGGTCACACCGCTTCCGCCGGCAAGATACAATCCATAAACCACTCCTGAAGATGTAAGCGAAGTAAGATCATATATGGTGTTTTTATAAATGGATGGTGTGCTTGACTGGTGATACATTCCGTATACCGCGCCTCCATTTGAAGAGAGTGTATGGACGGTATTCGCATAGGTTAGCCTGGTTCCGGGGGACGTATAAACCGCAATCCCGTATAACGGGCCGTTCCCGTTGTGGGTCAGATTATAGAATGAGTTGTTGTAATAACTCTCGTTTGTCGGCGATGCCCAGTTGTAATACCCGTAAAGCGGATTGTTTCCTGAACCGACCGAGAGGTCATGAACCACATTGTCATGCAGGATGATGGTGCCTGTCCAGCCTCTCATGGCATACAGCGTGGCCGGCCCGGTCGCTGTGATGTTGTATATTGAATTGGAGTTCATGTTGGTGTTCGGTGAGGAGCCTGCATCGATTCCGTATACATTCCCGGTGCCGCCGATGGTGATGTCGTGAATGGAATTGTTGTTGATGTTGATGGTTGCGGGACCGTTGTTCGACAGGTAATTGAAGATCCCGTAAAAATTTGCCGAGGTGGCTAACGGGTAAGAACAATTCTGGATCACGTTGTTTGAAATGTCGATGATATTGGTGGTTCCTGCATTTCCGAAGTTGGTGTAGATACCGTAAATCGGCTGATAACCGATCGCACTCAAACTGATGCTGATCGTATTGTTCGTGATGGTACCACTCGACATCGACCCTCCATTTAACATGATGCCGTAAATGTTGTAAACGGGGATTGATGTATAAGAGCCGCTGGAGACGCTGTTGTTGGAAACTGAAATTGCATTCTGGTAACTTCCCCCAAACCCTACGGTGTTATAACCGCCTCCGAAGTTTGTGACAATGTTTGGGCCATCCACGCCGATCTGGTTGCCCTGGTCATAAAGTGTGTATGGGCTGGATGCATTATAGCCATTGAGCACAATGCCATTGCATACGTTGGCAATGTGGTTGTTGTAAAATTTGCAATTGTTGCAGGCATCAGTAGCAGCCGTAATTGTAAGTGCTGAGGTGCTTGTTGCTATGTGGTTGCCGGTATAGATGCCGTATGAGGTTACCGTATTCAGCAGGGAAATGTTGCAGTTCCTGATGGTCACGTACTGGCACCCGTCAAAAGGGGTACTGCTGCTCCTTTTCACCAGGGCATAGCCCCAGTCAACAGTGTTGTCGGTCCCGGTAATATCAATCCCATCGAAGGTGACATAATCGCTGCCTGCGATGATGATCACCCCGTCGGTGGAGCTGTTCCATACCCCATTGGAACCAATAATCTTGGGATTGACCGCACCACCCGGCACCTTCTGGAAAACGATGGGAGCCGTTGACGATGAGGTGTTTGTGTTGAGGATAATGTTTATACCGCTCTCAATATACCCTGAGGCAACATTAAATGTTACACCTGGGGCTGTGGTACCCAGTGCGTTCAGTTGGAGAATGGCATTGGCAATTGTGGGATAATCGCCCGGGATGGTTTTAATACCTGTCAGCGGCTGGCCCGCCAGGAAATTCACGAAGAGCAATGACAACATGAGAAAAACGATTCTTTTCATACTTGCAACTGTTTTTTGTTTGATATAAATGATGCTGAATCCTAATGAAGCGGCAAAAGTATATCAGGGAATCAAAACAGGATAACAAGCATGTGTCATAAGTTGACGCTCATGTGTCATTTTGCCATAAACTCGCTGGGAGTCATGTGGTACACCTCCCGGAAGCTCTTGGTAAAGTAGGAAAGATTGTTGAACCCCACCGCATACATGACCTCGGAAACGTTCCCGAATTTTTGTTCCAGGAGTTGGGCGGCCCTTTTAATGCGGATGATCCGGATAAAACCCGTAATCGGTTGATCTGTCAGTGCTTTTATCTTTCTGTGAAGCTGGCTCCGGCTCATGGCAATGTTCTGCAACAGGAATTCGATATCGAGTTCGCTGTTGTCGATGTTATCTTCAATCAGCTGGATCAGTCTCATGAGAAATTTCTCATCCGCGGAAGTGACGCTGATCGCTTTTGGCTCCAGGTTCATGGAACTGGAAAAAAGCTGCCGGAGCTTCATACGCTGGCTGATCAGGTTCCTGATCCTTGCCTGCAATTCATGGGGGCTGAATGGTTTGGTGATGTAATCGTCGGCACCGGTCTCAAGGCCTTCAATCTTTTCTTGTGATCCGGAGAGTGCCGTAAGCATGATCACCGGGATGTGGCTTGTCTTTTCATCTTTTTTCACCATCCTGCAAAAATCAATTCCATTCACCGGGTACATCATCACATCGGTGATGATCAGGTCGGGGACCTGGTTGCAGGCAAGGTCAAACCCTTCATTGCCATTTTCAGCATCTGTGATTGTAAAGTGGTCAACAAGAACCTGCCGGATGTAGGTACGCATGTCGGCATTGTCGTCGACGACCAGTACCAGCGGAAGGGTGCTCTCACCGGTCATTTCATCAGGTGTGACCTCCTCTTGCATTACCACCTCCCTCAGCGGATCAGCAACAGAAGGAACATATTCCTTTTCCTGACTTTTCCTGTATGGTGTGGCTTCAGTTATTTCATCCCTGGAAAAAATCACGCTTTCTGCAGGCAGGAATACCGAAAAACGACTTCCGCTGCCTTCAGTGCTTTCAAGGGTGATCAATCCATGATGCAGGCTTAACAGTTCCCGGGTCAGCGCCAGGCCGATCCCAACTCCGCCAATGGTATTTCCGGGGTTATGGTTTAACTGGTAGAACCGCTCAAAGATGACCTCCTGTTTGTTTGCCGGTATCCCGGGGCCCGTATCCTTCACGTCGATCCTGACCGCCGGGCTCATTCCGTCGCGTTCAGGGGAGGAATCACCATGCAGGTGGCCCTGTTTGGTCATTGAAACTGACAGTTCAACACTTTCTCCTGAAGGAGTATATTTGAATGCATTTGATAACAGGTTTCCAACCACTTTTTCAAGAATATCCGCATCAAAATAAATTTCCACCGGTTCCTCAGGATAATGGCATGTGAACTGAATAACCTTTTGTTCAGCAAGCAGGATGTATGATTCAGCGATCGACCGCAAAGGAACCAGGATGTTGCCTGAAACAAGATGGATTTTTTGGCTTCCGCTGTCAATCTTTGTGAATTCCAGCAGCTGTTCATCCAGGAAAAGCAACCGGCTGGCATTGCGATGGATGAGTTCCAGCCAGGGTTTATCTTCCGGGGATGCATTTTCCATCAGCTTTTCCGCCGGCCCCAGCATCAGGGTAAGGGGAGTGCGGAATTCATGCGACAGGTTGGCAAAGAAATGGGATTTCATGTCGTTGATTTCCTTCAATTTCGTGGATAACCGCCTCGAAATCCTCGAACGGTAGTAAAAGAAAAGTGCCAGTGCCAGCAGGGCGACAAATAAACCGATCGCCAGGTTGTACCAGGCCCTGAGTGTCTGTATCTGCAACTCCTTGCTGCTTTTGTCGATCTTCAGCGCCGTGATTTCATTTTCCTTTGTAGCGACATTGTATTTTGACTGGATTTCTGAAAGCGCTTTCAGATTGTTCTCATTTACAATGCTGTCACTGTATTGTTTGAACAATACATGATAGCGGTATGCCTCATCAAATTTTTTCAGGACGCCATACGATTCGAAAAGTACCCGTGTGGATTCACGCAACAACTCGATATCATTGATTTTCTGGGCCATTTCCAGGCCTTCCAGGGCAAAAGAAATTGCCTGGTTGTATTTGCTCCCTTTCTGGTAATCAAAACCAAGGTTTACAATGATTCGGGCAATATCCAGGTTGCTCTTATACTCCTGCGCAAGGGCAAGCGCTTTTTCATGGTATTCAATGGCTTTGCTCACTTTTCCGAGGTTCATATAGGAAGTGCCAATGTTGTTCATGCACTTCCCGATCCCCTGCTTATCCCCCAATTTTTCTTTTATTTCAAGCGCCTGCAGTGTGTATTCTATGGCTTTCTCATGGTCCCCCTTGTCTTCATAGATGATCCCGATGTTGATCAGGTTCGCCGAGGAGCCGAGTTTAAACCCGGTGGCTTTGTTTATCTCAAGTGATTTTTTATAGTAATTCAGGGCAGAATCCAATTGTTTTTGACTTTGATACAACGTCCCGAACCGGTTGTAAAGCAGGGCGAGATTTTTTTTCTTGCCGGTCAGTTTGTAGATATTCAAGGCTTCCAGCAGGTAGGTCAGTGCATTTTTGGGATCGTTTTTCAAGGCGTACAGGGAACCGATCTCAGCGAGGCAATCGGCAAAATCCACGCTGTCGTTCAATTCCCTGAAGACAGGTTTTGCCTGTATCATCACTGCCAGGGCGCTGTCGTACTCCCCCCTGATCCTGAAAACGGAACTGCGGTTATAGAGTGCGTCAGAAATTCCTTTGGGATAGTTGATCTTTTTTGCCAGGCGCATGCATTGGTCATTGTAGTGAATGGCACTGTCAAGGCTGGTCCGGACAAACTTAAGAAACAATTGATTCAACGTTGCACACTTTGCTTTGTTGTCAGTTGATTTTGAAAGGGAAGTCAGTAAACTGTCAACCTGATGCCGATTCTGCCCATATGAGATCATTGGGACCAGGACAATAATGAGAATCAGATATTTCCAGGGTTTTGCTGTCATTCGTCGTTAATTGCCTGCCGCTTGCTACAAGGATCTTCATTTAAGGATGTAAATTTAAGAAAAAACTGACTTGTCGGCGAAAATCAAGGACGGCAGCATAATGCTCAAATCATCAAAGATTGGCGAATCTGAATTTCAATAATCTGCTGAAATCTGCGAGCATAATCTGCGAAAATCCGCGAGAAATATCTGCGAAAATCCGCGTGAAATTTTTTTTTATTCAGCCTCCCGTGGCAGGTAGTTTGAGAAGTAATATTATTTGTGACAGATCTCTGATCCCAACGGGCAGGTCGTTGAAAAATTATTTCTATTTTTACACTTCATCTCAACCGCCTGTAACTGAATATCCCGCAATGAAAAGGAGCACCCGGATCATTATCACTATTGTATCAGCGATCTTTTTAATATACCTGATCTTGCTGATCCCTGATTCCCCGGGCGGGGAAGCGATCCGCAAGGCAGGTGAAATACCCTTTGCCTGGAAAAAAGATGAGGTGTGGCAGGGCCTTGAAAAGAACTTCCGGGAATGCAGGAAGGCCGATGCAACCCTGCTTGAATCCCAGTTCCTGAATTTGAAAGGCAAGGCGGAACCCCTGCTCGCCAAGATCGTTCAGAACCCGTTCCCTCCTGATGACCCTGTGTTTGCAGAATTGTTGTACAATTTCTTTGAAATGGCGCCGGTGATCGCCGCCGGGCAGCAACATACAACCTGGTTCATTGACTACTACAACTGCGTACGCAGGGGTGTCAAACTGCAATCGCAGCACTGGGATATGGATACAAAAGCGGCCCGTAATACGATTTACCAGCTGCTATATGGCATGCGGGCTGCTGTTGAGGAGGTGCTGCTGCAATCGCCCGGCATGACCTTCAACCCGGCAATGGTTGTCAAAGACGAATGCTCAGCGACACCCTCCGCCGCCATCTTCGGGATTACCATTCACAGTGGCGACCTGCTGGTATCTCGCGGGGGAGCGGTCGCTTCCGCCCTGATCTCCCGGGGAAATGATTATCCAGGCAATTTTTCACACGTCGCCATTATTTATGTGGATGAAAAAACAAATATTCCTTACCTCGTCGAAGCCCATATTGAACGGGGCGTCGCCGTTTCTACGCTTGCAGGGTATGTGGCCGATAAAAAATTAAGGTTCATGGTGATGAGGCCCCGGGCCGATCTTCCCCAGATCATCCGAGACCCGATGCTCCCGCACAAAGCGGCACAATATATCTACCATGAAGCCTTAACGAGGCATATCCCGTACGATTTTAAAATGAATTTTCATGATCCCTCCGCCATGTTTTGTTCGGAGGTTGGTTCCATCGCCTACCAGCATTATGGAATTTTTCCCTGGCGGGCGATCTCCACCATTTCATCACCCGGAGTGGTGATGCTGCTGAACGGGTTCGGGGTTGAGAATTTTGTGACCATGATGCCTTCCGACCTGGAATACGACCCGCAACTTGCCGTGGTTGCAGAATGGAGAGATCCCAATACCTTGTTCAAAGACCATATCTATAATGCAGTAATGGATGTAATGCTTGAAAATGCAGACCATGGGGAAAATATCCGCATCAATGCCTGGATGCTCCCGGTTGCCAGGGTTGTGAAGGGTTATTCGATGCTGCTCAACCTCTTTCATCAGGAAGGCCCCATCCCCGAAGGAATGAGTGCAACACAGGGATTGAAAAACAATGCTTTTAAAAGCATCCATTCCATGATCAGACATAAAACCGAAAAGAAAATCACCCAGTTCATTGAAAAGAATGGATATGTGCCTCCATACTGGCAATTGATCGATATGGCAAAGGAGGGATCAAGAGGGATTTCCGGGGAAGGGGAATAGGGTTAAAGCTTTTCCACCTAATTTTAATGTTTATCTGATGGCTTGTGAAAACCCTTATCAAAATGCCGAAGGCATGATATTATAATGTCACCACTTCGTGGTTTTTGATGCTTAATTAGGCCTGATTCTATAAAAATTTCAACCCTCCGGGTTTAAAATTTCAACCCTTGATTCGCATTTTTTGGAATCAAGAATCCTTACTTTATTCAGTTTTCGTTTTGTATTGGATTGCTTCCATGGAGAATGTTCGTCGTTTCTCGTCCCCCCAAATTTTCCTCTTGTTCCAAAGGAGTCGCGCGAATAAACCGAATGACCGGGAGGCAAAAAACGTGAAATGGGCACCAATCACCAAAAGCCCAGGGCGATCAGCGTTATTCCCATTTCACGATTCCTTGAAAACTTAACTAAAGTATTATTTAAAAACCGATTCAAAGATGCGTGATTATTTTTGAATCGGGTGTAGGGGATTCTGCGTTTATCAGTCAGGAAATCCCTGATTTTTGTGTCATGGTTTCCCCTACAATTTACCAGGTCATCCAGGTCCTGAGAAAATCATGGTCACGTTCCTGAATCTGGTTGTCCCAAAGAAACCCGGGTGACCGGGTTGAACATTATTCATTGCGGTTTTCTGAAATGCAGATAGGCTGCGCTTATACACATGACCTTTGGCTGGTAATTCAAAAGATTGACCAATGGATGATGAAAAAAGCGAATTAAATGTTGGTAGCGAATACCTCCGCAGCAGGGCAATGCTGTATATTGATGCAGGACCGGCCGACTTTAGCCATTCCAATTATTTCGGGCTTCCCGGGAAGTACCTTTCAGAAAAAGATGCCGGGATCCTCCGGGATGGCTGCATACAGATTTTCGGAAACCGGGGATTTACCCAGGATGAGCCATTGGAGAACCTTGGTATCATCGGATTCTATAAGTTGATGAGAATTTTTCATTTTCATGTGATCGGGCAAGCCATCGTGGCCCAGTCCCGCGAATGCATCATTTATGCGATCACCCTGGAGCATATCCTGGATAAAAGCACACTGGTCCTGTATAACAAAATAACCGGATGAATGGCATAAGGCGTGCGTGCGGTCAATATTGCTTCAGCATATCCGCCACCATTTGCTTTACTTTTAACCTGAATGCTTCCGGCGCAACCACTTCCACATCCGGGCCCCATCCAAGGATCATGGAGATGAATTCATAATTGGCGGTAAGCCTTACCCTGATCACGATAGACTCGGGGGATTCCGAAACGGTCTCCTGGCTGGAATGGATCGGTTGGGTGAGAATGTATTTTCCTTGTTTTGCCGTGAATCTGAGGGTGATCTTCTCCGGTTTGTCGTCGGTGACGATTACCCCGATGGCATGCTGATAATATTTCACCGGATCAAATCCGGAATCGAAAAATGGCTCTTCGGGAAGTACCTTCAGCTCCAGGATTCTTTCGAGCCCGAATGACTGGATTCGTTTGTGCGCCGCCTGCCAGCCCACAAGATACCACCGGTTTCCATACTCTTTCAGAAAATAGGGGTGAACAACATGATGATGAACCTCATTGCTGTCGAACCGATGGTGCTCGATGCTTAAGGCTTTCCTCCCAAGAATGGAATCCAGAATGACCGTCAGCCATTCACTGCCTCCGTTTACGGGAAAATTCTCAAAGCCAACCACCTGGCGGCCGGGTTCCTTTAAAAGGCTCCGCCTGATCTTCATGGCATCGAGGATCTTCTGGACGGCACCGGCAAAATCGGAAATGATCTCCATGTTCCGGTACTGGTCGAGCATGGCTGACGCAAACGTCAATGCCTCGAGGTCGTGGGCGCTGAGCGGGAAATTGTCGATGGAATAATCGGGGTCGTCATATCGATAGGCGCTTTGCGACCGATCATACAGGATAGGGGCGTAGTACCCAAGGTTGCGGTCGTAACGCATGTCATGGATATCCTGTTCAAGGGTACGCCTTGAAATTTCATGGTCAAAAGCATCAAAGCATTTATCCTCAAGTTTTTGGAGGGTTACATACCGGTAGTCGCGCAGGCACCGGTTGATGATATGGTAACGGCTAAGGGCTTCTTTATTTTTGGGCATGGGTTTGTTGTATGGATCAAAGGTAAAATAAATGATTTTCATTTCTCACCCCTTCACAGGAAAGAGGAAAAATAATTCTACTCTTTTGCTACCTGGATAAATTCAACAGGTGCGCCATTGACTTCAATAAATGCAACGATGTTTCCTTCAGAGGGGCTGTTGGGTTCAATGATCACCTTCTTACCCCTGATGGCCTCATAAATATCATCGACCTCAAAGGCGACGTGCGGGATGGTCTTTACGATCTCTGGCAAATTACAGTCCTTTTCGTATCGCATCCATTCAATGCCATACTCATTATTATCATAACCAAAATGATAGGTTTTATAATCCTTTAAATAAACCTCTCCAGCCATCGGTTTGTCGGTTGGGATCCCGAGGTGGTGGTACTTGAACTTTATTTTATCCTCCATGGCGAAATAATTTTAAAGGGGAATAAAAGTAGTTCATTCAGACAATGAAACAAAAGATTGTTGATTTTAAACTTTTTGCGCCTTGGCGCCGTTGCGGTGAGGGGGCTGTATTTAATCCTGAAAGGGATTTGGATGCAATTTTGGTCTTCCGCGGAATGGAATAAATGTCCTTTGGAAAAAAACAAAGCTGCCCTTTTGGGACGGCTTCCATCAATCGGAACGGAATAGATATCGGGTCTACTCGAAATCGGCCTCGGCCAGGGCGTGAGGAGCCAGCGCAGTTAAATCAACCATCAAATCCACATCATCTGTGAAATCAGCAACTGCAGGGGCCACAAAAGCAAGGTCCATGATATTGAAATCCGTAACCGGTAAAACGTCGCTGAAGTCGGCTTCAACCGGAACAATAGGCGCAAGAGATGCAAAATCAAAGGTTGTTGTGTTCATATCTTCAAATGTCGCCTCCGCAGGTGTGGCCGGCGCCAGGGCAGGCAGCATGAAAGTGGAACTTTCTTTTGTCATGGTGGCTGAAGTGGATTCAATGCCTGCAAAAAGAAAGGTAACCTGGAGGGTTAAAACTGCTGTGAGGATCATTGCTGTTGCTTTCATGTTGCTTGTTGTTTGAAGTTGATGAAGCAAAATTAACACGGAAGCAGGGTCATGTACACATGGAATCGACCTGTGAATGATGAAACCCGACGAATGGGGGCAACAAAACGGTGAAATATTACCCCATCGGTGAACCACTCTTTTAAAGCAATAGGGGTCGACGACCGGTTTTGCCTGTAGGTAGTCAATGTTGAAAAAAACAACTCAACCCGGTCGCAGTATGGCGCAGTCCTTGTTTATCTTTGTTTTTAATTGCCTCATCCCCTGCACCCCTTCTCCTGAAGGAGAAGGGGACGGGGGTTGAAGTGGTTGGGTTAATTCTGCGAAAATCTGCGGGAACCATCTGCGAAAATCTGCGTGAAATTAACACCGTTGCAAACGAACAACCATCATGGAAAACCACTATATCAGCAAATCCTCCTTCATACGGGGTCTCCAATGCCACAAATCACTCTGGCTTCACCTGAATGATCCAGGAGAACGTGATGAAACCAGCCAGGCACAGCAACAGATCTTCGACACGGGCCACAACGTGGGTTTCCTGGCACAGCAGCTCTTTCCCGGCGGCATCGATGCCAGCCGCGGCGATCATTCGATGGTACAGGCTGCAATAGACTATACCTCAGAGTTGATTGGTGCCGGGCAGGAGGTGATCTATGAAGCGGCCTTCAGCGACGGGAAGACCCTGTGTTACATGGATGTCCTGGTAAAGGAGGCCGGTGGCTGGGCCGCTTATGAAGTGAAGGCCTCCACGCATGTGAGGGATTACCAGGTGAACGATGTCGCTTTTCAATATTATGTGATCACCCGGTCGGGGCTTCCTTTGAAACGGGTATCGCTGGTGCATGTCAACAATCAATATGTAAGGCGAGGCGATCTCGATCTTGAACAATTGTTTACCATTGCCCCCATGACGGAGTGGATCCTGCCAATGCAACAGGATATCCCGGGTAAATTGCATATAATGCAGGAGATGCTTGCAGAAGATAAAATGCCTTGTATTTCCATGGGATCGCAGTGCATGAAACCGTTCCCCTGTGATTTCCTGACTTTCTGCCGGCAGGATAGTCGGGCGAATGACGTGGAGGTAGAAGCCAGGCCCGCCAGCCGAAACCAGGATGCCCTGGACGAATTCCTGGATGGCCTTGCATACCCGCTTTACTACATGGATTTCGAAACCATCCAGTTTGCCGTTCCGCGATATGACGAAAGCCGCCCATACCAGCAGATCCCGTTCCAGTATTCGTTGCACGTTCAACATACACAAGATGGCCCCCCCGAACATTTTGAATTCCTGGGAACTCCCCCGGCCGATCCAAGGCCGGAGTTTATCCGATCCCTGTTATCCGGGATTGGGGAGAGCGGCAGCATCATCGTTTGGAACCAGACCTTTGAAATTACCAGGCTCAGGGAGATCGCCCGGGATTTTCCTGAATACGCAGCCGCAATCGATCCCCTTTTTGCACGGGTGGCCGACCTGATGGTTCCGTTCCGGAGAAAGCACCTCTATACTCCTGAAATGAAGGATTCTTATTCTTTGAAAGCGGTCCTTCCGGCGCTGGTAAATGATCTTTCCTATGCGGATCTTGAAATCAGGGAAGGCGGCATGGCCGGTCTCACCTATGAGCTTCTTTTTGATGATGAAGATATTGAATCCGTCCGCTTGAAGAGGATGAATTTGCTGGAGTATTGCAAGATGGATACGCTGAGCATGGTTAAAATTCTGGAAAAACTGTAAATGCCCTCCTGAAGGTATTTTTTAAGTAAATCTACCACCCCCGACCCCTCCCTGCCAGGGAGGGGAGCCGGACCCTCCAGCTAAAACCTGTAAATATTGTTGGTAAGTATTGTACACCTTTGTGGTTAAGACTTTTTTGTCAGGTTCCTGGGGTGGGTAGCTTTGCTTAAAATTATATCAATCAGGCCCTTTTCGGGACAATATTTAATAACATTCTTGTAAATTGAATAAATATGGCTATATTTGTATGATCAATCATGCATTAAGTGATAAATAAGCATATAATGACTGAATTATCAGACAAAACGTGGATATCCGCAAGCGATACGGCGCTACTGGGCATCCTCGGCGCGTTTATCCGGCATCACCGGTTGCAGCAAAACAAGACCCAAAGCCGGCTTGCAACGGAGGCAGGCATCGTGCGTTCCACCCTGAGTTTGTTCGAGAAAGGGGAGAATACCAGCCTGCTCGTATTTATCCAGCTTTTGCGGGCTTTGAAGCTATTGCACATGTTGCAGGATTTCCAGGTGAAGCAGCAGGTCAGCCCCATTCAACTGGCGAGGCTTGAGCAGACCCAACGGATCAGGGCACGGCGCACCGGTGATCCTGACAGGCGAACGAACCCTGAATCAGGCTGGTGATCATGGAAACAGCTTTTGTAAACATCTGGAACAGCCGCGCAGGGGCCATCGCATGGGATCCTGAGGCACAATTGGGCTCGTTCGAATTTGATCCTTCCTTCATAAAGAATGAATGGGATTTGTCACCGTTGCAAATGCCACTTTCAGCAGCCAGGGGACATGTGTTCACTTTCCCGGAACTACGCAACAGCAAGGCATTCAAAGGCCTGCCCGGCCTGCTGGCCGATTCCCTGCCCGACAGGTACGGCAATACCCTCATCAATGCATGGCTCACCCGGAGGGGGCGCCCCTCCGACAGCCTGAACCCGGTTGAAATACTCTGTTTTACCGGCAAACGTGGCATGGGCGCACTGGAGTTTGAGCCGGCAATCCCGCGGGTACCCGATTCATCCACGAAAATCGAGATCAACGATCTGGTGAATATTGCAAATGATATTCTCACAGGCCGCCAGGATTTTTCTGCCGATCTTACGCAGCATGAAGAAAAAGCGCTGCTCGACATCCTGAAAATCGGTACTTCGGCAGGCGGGGCCAGAGCAAAAGCAGTGATTGCCTTTAATCCCGAAACAAAGGAGGTCCGGAGCGGACAGGTAGTGGTTCCCAAAGGATTCACCCATTGGATGATCAAATTCGACGGGGTCGCCGACAGCCAGTTCGGGGCGTCGCATGGCTATGGCCGGGTAGAAATGGCGTACGCGCTGATGGCAAAAGAGGCAGGTATTGAAATGACCGAATGCAGGCTGCTCGAGGAGCACGGAAGGGCCCATTTCATCACACGCCGCTTCGACCGCGAGCCGGGCAAGGGTAAACTGCACGTACAGAGTGTTTACGCCATGCGCCACTTCGATTTCAATGAAGTAACTTCATACAGTTACGAACAGTTGTTTGAAACCATGCGTTTGCTCGGGTTGCCTTACCCGCAGGCCGAGCAGTTGTTCAGGCGCATGGTGTTTTATGTCATGTCACGCAACTGCGATGACCATACCAAAAACTTTGCGTTTATCATGGACAAGTCCGGTGCATGGAGCCTTTCGCCTGCCTTCGATGTATGCCATTCATTCCGCCCCGGAAGTACCTGGGTGAGCCAGCAGTCGCTCAGCGTCAACGGCAAAAGGCAAAACATCACCCGCGATGACCTGCTGTCGGTTGCAAAGCAGATGAACATTAAAAAAGCGGATGCTATTGTATCGCACATCAACGAAATCGTAAGCAGATGGCCTGAGTTCGCCGAAAAAACCAAGGTGGATGCGGCGCTCAGGGATGCCATTGGCAGAACGCTCATCCGCATCAATGTCACTGCCTCAAAGCATACCTCGCCCTGATTTCACTCTCCTTGCTTTTATCAGAAGTATAAATGATGGTGCGCCCGTCATCCAATACGATGGGGTACAAACCTACCACAGAACCGGATGCAAGTTTTGCCTTTGGAACCTTGAATTGATGATTTGAAATCTTCATCCTGTTGTCCATTACGTCATTGGTAGATATAGGTCGTGTATTTTTCATGGCACATTCGTTATTGATTGTTATTTCGGCTTGCGTTCATCCTTCCTGTTGTTATTTAAACACCAACTGCCTTCAAATATTTCTCCGGTTCCTCAGAATTAACGTTTAATTAACATTGTGCTGATCGTGAAGGTTGAGAGGAAACCATGGTTGATACGTTAAGGCACTTTGATTAAACAAGGCAAAGGTGCTTTCAATTCATGAGAAAAGCGTTACATGATTTTGGGATTAAGTTGTATCATTCACACATTTGCCGGAATGTTGCGTTTTTGTTGGAGGGTGTGCATTGGCGTCTACACGGTGGAAAGACCGTCTTATTTCTTTGTCCGTAACAAAATTTTGACTTGAGGAAGGTGGAACTTGAAATTGCATTCAAACGGTGGGATATTCAGGTTCCCATCAAAATTGAGAACCTTTCAAACCCATATTCCACTGTGGTTCATGATGTGTTGAACAGGATTGTGGCCAATCGCCGGATGCCGTGGAATGATTTGTGGTAAACGGGAAGGTGTTGAGGTTTACGGCGTAATTTTCCATTCAAGTCAGCCGTAATCCACGCCCCAAACATACTAAATTTGCCCCATATTTGCCCCCAGTCAGCTCAACAAGGCTCCCGTTAAGGATAAACGCCGGAGGGTGGTTGAGTGCCTGCTCCTGATAGCCGATACTGATAGGCCATTTTAAATTGTTTGTTTACAAACACTCAATTAAAAATCAATCATCATTGCAACAGTTACGAACCCAGATGAAAGGGTGTGCGCCCTCCGTTGCATTGCTCTCACGGCGTTCAATAATTCCGAATACAGCGTACAGAAAATCCGTCAAGCTTGTCGTTACCAAGTATTGATAACCCACTGGAATAGTATGTCAAGCCCCGGCACATGGCCCTATCACCATTGTACTCAGTAGAACTCCACAAATCGATACTTTGACCTTCGCCAGCAAATGAACCATCGTTATTGCCACGAACGCCTGCCGGCATGCCCGTATATCCGCTTTCATTGGTAGCTTCTTCATTGGGCCATTGCCACAGTCCTGTTCCATCTTGTGAATTCCCTATAGATTTCATCTTTCCACCGGCTACTGTCTCTCCCCCAAGGAAGGCAGTTAAAATTGTCCATTCTCCATCCGTTGGAATATGCCAGCCTGCAGGGCATATCCCCTGAACTCCTGCTGTGGTTTGATATTGCATTATCTCATTCCATTGATAGAGGCCGCCAAATAAATCGCAATAATCTTCATAATTAGCAAAGCAATATTTTTCAATAATACTATTGTTTGTTTGTTCTTGTGAACCATTAATCTGTGTCCCGATATTCAAATTTTCTTTAAACCAGCATTGGGTTCCGATTAGAACGGTATTATAGGTCTTTCCACCATAGGTTACTGTGGGTGTTCCAGGACATGGCACTCCTGATGTGCTACAGGCCGAGGTAGTTTGATTTAATGTTGCCGGGGTCGAATTCCCACACGTGTTGTATGCCCAGACATAACGGGTACAAGCAGTGTTGCAGGTCAGCCCGGTTTCGGTCTTTGTGGTTGCCGTGCCCAAATCTGTTGCCGTGCTGTAATTATTCTCGGTGTTCCATTTATATCCTGATGCATTGGCCACAGAGTTCCAATTCCATATAATTTGAGTTAGCGATGGAGCATGTGTTCCCGCGGTGGGAGTGGCAGGTACTGTATTCACAGTCATGGTCACAACATTTGACGAAGCCGGATTTGAGGCACAAGGTGTGCTTGATGTCATGATACACATAACCGCGTCACTGTTTGCCGGATTATATTGGTATGTCGGGCTATTCGTGCCCACAAAAGTTTCGTTCACCTTCCATTGGTAGAATGGCGATGTGCCACCATTAGTCGGAATTGCTGTGAAAGTAACCGATGAGCCAGCGCAAACTGGATTGACCGATGGGGTGATGGATACGCCGGTTGATGAGTAATTCGAACAAGTATCCCTAAGGCAACGCACAGAAATCCCGAAGGTGTCGCCAGTGCCAGGGAAGTCTAGATAACTGCTATATGAGAACACCCTCCATCCAAAGTAATTGGTTGAAAAGTCCCTTGTCGAACTCCAGAACCAGCCATAGCCAGCAATTTGGTTAAACGTACCATCATAGTAACGGAAGCCTGCCGGAACGGCTGTAAATCCACTTTCATTGGTTGCGCCGATATTGGGGAATTGCCAATGTGTTGAACCTGTTTCCTTCATCTTCCCTCCCGCTACACTTTCTCCTCCAAGAAAGGCTGTCATTGTATACCAATCAGAATAAGTTGGCATATGCCACCCTGCGGGGCATATGCCCTGAGCCCCAGAAGTGGTTACATATTGCATCATCTCATTCCATTGATAAAGCCCACCATAAACATCACAATTCGATTCCAAATCATTGTAACAGTACTTTTCAATTGTGCTGTTATTTGTTTGTTCCTGCGAACCATTTATCAATGCTCCGATATTCAAATTATTTTTAAACCAACATTGTGTTCCGATTTTTACAGTATTGTACGTCTTTCCACCATAGGTCACTGTTGGCGTTCCCGGGCAAGGCAATCCGGTTATGGTCATCACAATCACATTTGATGTTGCCGGACTGCCCGTTATGCAAGCCTGATTCGAAGTCAGCAAGCATTTGACGCTGTCGCTGTTTGCCGGAACATAGGAATAGGTCGGGGAATTTGTTCCGACGTTTGCGCCATTGACCTTCCATTGATAATTTGGGGTATCGCCACCATTCACAGGAGTCGCCGTAAATGTTACCGATGTGCCTGCAAGAGCGGGATTTGCGGAAGAAACAATTGAAATGCTGACCGGCAAAATCGGATTAACTGTCATCGTAACCGTGTTTGATATTGCCGGATTTCCTGCTGCACAAAGAGCATTTGACGTCAGCATGCAAGTGACGGCATCATTGTTTGCCGGAGCGTATGCATATGTCGGGTTTGTCGCACCCTCAACATTATTGCCGCCGATTTTCCATTGGTATAAAGGAGCCGGTCCGCCGTTTGTCGGAGTGGCTGTAAAAGTAACGGAGGTTCCGGAGCATACAGGGTTTGCCGAAGCAGCGATGGAGACGCTAACCGGTAATTCCGGTGTTAACTCAATGTCCAGGCAACTCAAACTGCTTCGGTAACAATCATTATAAGCAGCAACGCATATCACCCCGCTTGCGGCGCCAAAAGCAACCATTATGGATGTTGTTCCCTGTCCCGAAAGAATCGTTGTGCCTTGCGGAACCGTCCAATGATACCCGGTGGCGTTTGCAATGGCCTCAATCGAATAGGTCAACCCTGATGAATTGGGGCAAGGTGTCGAATTTCCGCTGATTGAACCCGGTGTGGCAAGCATTCCGCTATTGCTCATGGGAACCCACCCGGCACCGCTGTAAAATTGAATATCCGAGCAATCGGTATTGAATATGACCAATCCTGTTGCAGGAGAACCAATCGCATCGCGCTGTGTGGTATTCATGCGTGGCGGCAAAAATCCTTTGCTGGCAGATGATACATCAAGCATTGCTGAATTATCCGGCGGGGAGTTATCGTTATTAATTCCGACTTGCGCAAGCAAGCAACCGTTGCTGAATATCAGCAACAACATGATAATGGAGATTTTTCTCATGGAATGGAAATTATTGGAAGCCAAAGATATGTTTTTATATTGTGAAAAAGCAAACAACAGGAATTTCTCTTTGTAATCGGGAGCGTTTTAAAATTAATTGGTAATACAACTACCAACTTTCGAGCGGAAAAATTGGAGTGGGTTGGTTAATCCATTATCTTTACCTTTCATTATAATTAAGCCGGATGAGGGCCCTATTCATTTCCATATTTTTCCTCCTTTCATCCTTCACCTTTTGCCAGAATTTCTATGATGGTTCGGGCAGGCAGGTCGCCAGATTTAACGACAACAGGGTTTACAACGCATCCGGCAGGCAGATTGGAAGGATTGATGAGGATAGAATATATGACGGCAATGGCAGGACCATTGGGCGGGTGGACGGCAATTACCTTTACGATGGCTCGGGAAGGCAAATCGGCAGAACCGACGGGAATTATTTGTACGGAGGGTCTGGGAAACAAATTGGCAGGCTTGACGGTGATAACCTTTATGACGGTTCCGGGAAACGCATTGGCAGGGCGGACGGGCTCAGGAGGATGCAAATAATCATCTTTTTCTATTATTTTTACTAAACCTTCAACCCTAAATGCCCCCGGCCCAATTCATCGTCCACAATGGCAAACAAATCCTTCTCATGGATTTTTCCAGCGCCACGTCAACAGCGGAAATCACCCGGATGGCGGAAGAAATCAAAAAATTTGTGGCGTTGCATCAACCGCAATCATTATTGGGTTTGGTTGATTTTACCGGAATTCGAATTGACCGGGCAACAACCGGGATAATAAAGGATATGGCCGGGCATAACCGCAAATATATCAGGTTCATTGCCTTGGTTGGACTTGGTTCCATAAGGTCGGTTATGCTAAGGATGATGCTGTTTCTTTCGGGCAAATCAAATCATAAGGTATTCGGGACAAGGGACAAAGCATTGGAATGGCTGGGGTATAAATAAAATCCAATATTGTCTGCCCATCTGATAAGCACGATTTTGATTTCAAAATATCGCAAACAGTTCCACAACCCAAATGATTTATTAAACCCTATTAATGAAATCTTCCCGCCCGAACTAACGCGCCACAAACGTGCCAAATTTGCCATATAATAGTTTCCAATCAGCTCAACACCTCCCGTATTCTCGGGAAGCATCGCAAGATTGTTTGCTACCTGCTCCTGATAGCCGATACCTGTAGACCATTTTCAATGTAATAGTTACGAGCCGGTTTAAAGGGTGGTGTAAGCCCTTCGGTGTTGTGCTCTCACAGCGCTCAGAAATCTCTAATGCAGCGGGCGGAAAAGCCGTACGACTTGAAGCTGCTGCTCATGTAACTAAACCCAATGCCGAAGCCCAGGTCCCAGGTGTTAGTGGCATCGAACTGCTTACTACTCCAGTAGTAGCCGTCTGAGCCGCGTTGGTACAGTGAACCATCGTTGTAGTGCAGGTACCCGGCATCATGGAGTTTCAGGCCGGAGCCCCACGGTCCATTGTACGTAGTCCAGTTGCCGGAATTGTCAACATTATACCACTCCAAATAAGTCGGGATACGCCAACCGGTCCCAAGTTCTAACGCGCACGGGTCGTTAGTCGTTATCCAGTCCGAATTTTCACTGATGCTATTTATCCAGGTCGTATTGGGCGTCAGGGTTGTCCCGTCATGTTTGTAACCCTGTTTATGGTTAAATTGCCAATACCAGCCGGCAGAAGCTTCGGTGGCATCATCAAGGGCCGTTGCCTGATGGCTGGCACCAAGATTACTAGTAATCCAGCACTTAGTAAGTTCACCGGGGATACCTGTTGTGGTGCCATATGTGACCGTTTTATTTACAGGAGCAACTGCTCCCGCTATATGATTGATTGTAAGGTCTATGCCACATGGAAAAGGTTGCCCTAAAATTCCTGGACCATATTGAATTTCCTTCCATTGACCGGATGCTGAAACATAGGTGTACAATTTGCTATTGCTGGTGCAGAAAGCCATCAAACCATTTGCTGGATTTTGAATCGCCAATATTTGTTCCTGTGTCATCCGCGGCAACAACAATCCCTTCGAAGTAGATTTTATATCGAGCATGGCCGAAGCATCAGGAGTGCTGTTGTCGAGATTGATACCAACCTGAGCAAAAACACTTATTCCTGTAAGAATGAACAACGATAAAAAAGTAAAGATTTTTTTCATGGCAAAGGAGATAATTGTGAATAGTTAAACACGAATATCCTTAGTGTAAAGTTAATTGTCCCGCACGCAGCGGAGAGAGAAGCCAAACGCCTTGAGGTTGCTGTTCATTGCACTGACGCCGCTTGCGAAGTAAAGGTACCAGCTGTTCGTGGCATCGACCTGCGTGCAACTCCGATAGTAACCGACTGAGCCGCGATTGTTAAGTGAACCACCGCTGAAGCCCAGATTCCCGGCAGCATGGAGTTTCAATCCGGAGCCCCACGGGCCAGTCCATGTAGTCCAGCCGCCTGTATTATCAACATTATACCACTCCGTATAAGTCGGAATACGCCAAGTGGCCCCTAACTCGATGTTGCAAGGGTCATTGGCGACTATCCAGTCTGAACCTTCGCTGATGCTGCTTATCCACGGGGTACTGGGTGTTCGTGTTGTTCCATCGTGTTTATAACCTTGTTTGCGGTTAAATTGCCAGTACCAGCCAGCAGACGTTTCAGTAGCATCGGAAACCTTTGTCGCCTCCTGGCTGGCACCAAGGTTCCGGGTGATCCAGCACTTGGTAAGTTCACCGGGAATGTTGGTTACTGTGCGATAAGTTACGGTTTTATTTATTGGAGCAACTTCTCCCGCTAAATGATTGATTGTAAGGTCTACACCACATGGAAAAGATTGCTCTAACATTCCTGAACCATTTTGTACTTCTTTCCATTGTCCGAATGATGAAACATAGATATATAATTTATTGTTGCTGGTACAGAACGCCATCAAACCATTTGCTGGATTTTGAATCGCCAATATTTGTTCCTGTGTCATCCGCGGCACCAATGTTCCTTTCGAGGTGGAATTCACATCGAGTATGGCCGAATTATTCGGTGCGCTGCCATCAGTGTTTATGCCGACCTGTGCTGAAAGGTGAAGGGAAATAGATAAAAATGCAAAGGCAATAAGGGCAAAAAAGGTAATTTTTTTCATTGTTTGGGGGAATTATCAAAGCAAAGGTAGGCTTTAATTTGTGATTAGCTGAAAAACAGGATTCTCTGTTGTTAGAATTAATGAAATAGCTGACTGAACCCTTAATGCTTAATAATCTTTGCAATTTCAGCTGTTCCACCACTTATCACGCGTATAAAATACAGTCCTGCCGGCCTGTCTGACAATGAGAATTCATGCTTACGCTCTCCGGTTAGGGTTCCGGTCAACACCATTACTTCCCGCATTCCAAAAATTTCAAAACTGACTCCAACAGTCAATAGCAATCCGTAGCTTTATATTTAATCGTTTTTTGTACATTTGACCGGACAAGCAAATTAGCCATACATTGGCAAAACGATCGCAATGAACATCTTCGCCGCAGACTTAATCTCCGTCCCCTTCTCCTGAAGGAGAAGGGGTGCAGGGGATGAGGCAGTTAAACCAAAGGCTCCCGCATCCAATCGACCCTAAGAATCAGACATGTTTGAACAAACCTTCAAAAATATAGACGACATCCTCCACAAAGACGCAGGCTGCGGCAGTGAACTCGATTATGTGGAGCAGACCTCGTGGATTCTCTTCCTGAAATACCTCGACGACCTGGAAAAGGATCGCAAGACCTCGGCAGAGCTTTCCGGCACGGCGTACAACTATATCATCAGCCCGGAGTTCCGGTGGGAGGAATGGGCTTCCCCGAAGAATGGCGATGGCAAACTCGATTTTCACAAAGCACTCAAGGGCGATGACCTGAAAGACTTCGTGGATCACAAGTTGTTCCCGTACCTGAAGAAATTCAAGGCTGAGAAAGCCGACACCATCGAATACAAGATCGGCGAGATTTTCAGTGAACTGAAGAACCGGCTGCAAAGCGGGTACAACCTGCGTGAGGTGATCAACCTGATCGATGAACTCCGGTTTCGCTCCCATGCGGAAAAGCACGAAATGTCGCACCTGTACGAAGGGAAGATACAGAACATGGGCAATGCCGGTCGCAATGGCGGTGAATACTATACCCCCCGCCCCCTGATACGTACGATCGTCAAGGTAGTGGCACCATCCATCGGCAACACGGTTTACGACGGTGCTGTGGGTTCTGCGGGCTTCCTTTGCGAGGCGTTCGAGTTCATGAAGGAGAGCAAACGCCTGACCACGAAAGATGTTGAAACCCTCCAGAAAGGAACATTCTACGGCAAGGAGAAGAAATCACTGGCATACATCATCGGGATCATGAACATGATCCTCCACGGGATTGATGCTCCGAACATCGTGCATACCAACACCCTCGCCGAGAACCTTGCCGATATACAGGAGCGTGACCGCTTCGACATCGTGCTTGCAAATCCTCCCTTCGGGGGCAAGGAGCGGGCGGAGGTGCAGCAAAACTTCCCTATCAAGACCGGAGAGACGGCATTCCTGTTCCTCCAACATTTCATTAAAATCCTCAGGGCTGGCGGCAGAGCCGGGGTGGTGATCAAGAATACTTTTCTGTCCAATACCGACAATGCCTCGGTGAGCCTGCGCAAGCTGCTGCTTGACAGCTGCAACCTGCACACCGTGCTTGATCTGCCGGGAGGTACGTTCACCGGGGCGGGTGTGAAGACCGTCGTGCTGTTCTTTGACAAGGGTGCACCTACCCGCAAGGTTTGGTTTTATCAACTCAACCTCGATCGCAACCTTGGAAAGACCAACCCGCTCAATGAAAACGACCTGGCGGAGTTCGTCACATTGCAGAAGACCAAAGCGGATTCGTTGAACTCATGGTCGGTTGATGTGGCAACTGTTGATGCCAGCACCTATGATCTGTCTGCAAAGAATCCCAACAAGAAAGAGGAAACTGCCCTGCGTGATCCGAAAGCGATCCTCGATGAGATGCTGGCGTTGGATCGGGAGAGTGCGGAGATATTAAATAGGATAAGGGGGCTGGTATGAAAAAGGGGTGGGAAGTGAAAAGGCTTGGTGAATTCTCCAAGATAAGTTATGGTTATACAGCAAAAGCATCCTTTAAACAAAATGGACTTAAATTTTTAAGAATCACAGATATTCAAGAAAATAATGTTAATTGGGAGAATGTACCATCATGCCAGATTGAAGAAAATGATTTCAAGAAGTATGAATTAAACGAAGGTGATATTGTTTTTGCAAGAACTGGCGCAACAACGGGGAAAAGTTTTCTTATAAAAAACCCTCCCAAAGCCGTCTTTGCATCTTATTTAATTAAAGTTCATTTATTAAACCAAAATATAAGTCCAGATTTCTTGCTTCTTTATTTTCAAACAAAAAGGTACTGGGATAAAATTGCGGAAGGAACCATAGGCAGCGCACAGGGTGGATTTAATGCCACCAAATTGGCTGATTTATTCATTCCATTTCCACCACTCCCCGAACAGCACCGCATCGTCACCATCCTGGATGAAGCCTATGCCGCTATTGCCAAAGCCAAAGCGCATGCAGAAAAGAACCTTGCCAATGCACGGGAGGTTTTTGAAGCGTACCTACAAAGTGTGTTTGCGAATCGTGACAATGGATGGCGCCATGAGACCTTAGGAAAGATTGCTAAAGTTACTGGAGGATATGCATTTAAAAGTACTGACTTTGGAAAAACGGGTGAATATCAAGTTATTAGGATGGGGAATGTCCGTAATGGGGTCATCAGGCAACACGAGAGCCCTGTGTTCATTGATTCCGTTGATGAAACCATGCTTCAAAAAGCTCTAATTAAACATAATGATGTAATTATCACACAGACAGGCACAAAGAACAAACGGGACTATGGTTTTACAGTAATAATTGAGAATAGAAATTACTTATTAAATCAACGAATTGCTGCTATAAGGTTTTCAGATAATTATTTGTCAAAATTCTTCCTGTATTTCTCTTGGACTAATCTTTTCAGGGACCAATTCTTTGCAAATGAAACTGGAACTGTTGGACAAGGCAATGTTGGGATTGGTGCAATTACCGGGGCAATGGTTCCATTTCCACCAATAAATGTTCAACAATCCATCGTTTCCACCCTCGACTCAATGTCCATCGAAACCCAAAAGCTCGAAACCATATACCAGCAAAAGCTCGCCGAACTGGACGAACTGAAGAAATAAATCCTTGAGAAAGCCTTCGCCGGCGAATTATTATAGCGCATGATGACCGAAAAATTTCTAAATAAATATCGTGTGCCATCGGCCCGGATGCAAACCTGGGATTATGCGAGCCATGCCGCCTATTACATCACCATTTGCACCGCCGGCCACCATCCCTATCTGGGTGACATTGCGCGGGTGCCCGCGGCGGGGGAATCAACGAACCCCGGCACCGCCAACGTAGAGACGCCATGCATGGCGTCTCTACCTCCGGATCAATCGTGTCCCGTTTATGCAGAGACGCCATGCATGGCGTCTCTACCGCCGAAACAACCCGGTGAAATCCCCGTCGTGATTACAACACCACGAAAACCAGAACCACCATCAAAACCCACCCCATGAACGAAGCCGAAACCCGTGCAGAACTGATCGATCCGCAGCTGCGGCAAAGTGGTTGGGGTGTAGTGGAAGGCTCACGTATCCTGCGGGAGTATCATATCACTGCCGGGAAGATACAGACGGGCGGAGGACGTGGCAAGCCATTGATCGCAGATTATGTGTTGGTGTACCAGGGACGGAAATTGGCCGCCATCGAAGCCAAAAGCAATGAACTGGGCGTGGGAGAAGGCGTGGCGCAGGCAAAGAATTACGCCGAGAAGCTGCACCTGGAAACCACCTTTGCTGCAAACGGCAGGGAAATCTACCAGGTTTGCATGACCAGCGGCAGGGAGGGAACCATAGCCAGTTTTCCAACCCCGGATGAACTCTGGAACAAGACCTTTGAAACACAGAATCGCTGGCGTGATATATTCAGTCAAATCCCGTTTGAGGATGTCGGCGGTACGAAGGATGTACGGTTCTACCAGGAGATCGCAGTAAACAACGTCATGGCAGCCATTGCCGAAGAGAAGCAGCGCATCCTGCTCACGCTGGCTACAGGCACAGGCAAGACCTTCATCGCCTTTCAGATCGCCTGGAAGCTGTTCCAATCCCGGTGGAACCTCCGGCGTGACGGATCACGGCGACCGCAGATATTGTTCCTTGCCGACCGGAACATCCTTGCAGACCAGGCATTCAACGCATTTTCAGCCTTCCCGGAGGATGCACTGGTACGCATCAGTCCACGGGAGATCAGCAAAAAGGGATCAGTGCCCACCAACGGTAGCATCTTCTTTACCATTTTCCAGACCTTCATGTGCGGGGCTTCGACAAGCTCAGCCACCCTGACAGGGTCAGACACCCTGACAGGGTCAGACACCCCGACAGGGTCAGACACCCCGACAGGGTCAGACACCCTCGAAGGGTACTTCGGCGAATACCCTCCCGATTTCTTCGATTTCATCATTATCGACGAATGCCACCGTGGCGGGGCAAACGATGAGAGCAACTGGCGGGCGATCATGGAGTACTTTTCCCCGGCAGTGCAACTGGGTTTAACCGCTACCCCAAAGCGCAAGGATAACGTTGATACCTACCGATACTTTGGTGATCCCGTCTACATCTACTCGCTGAAGGAGGGGATCAACGACGGATTCCTCACCCCCTTCAAGGTGAAACGCATCAAGACCACGCTGGATGATTACCTCTACACCCCGGATGATGATGTGATCGAGGGCATGGTGGAGGAGGGCAAGCTTTACCAGGAATCAGACTTCAACAAGATCATCGAGATCAAGGCACGGGAAGCCAAGCGGGTTGAAATCTTTATGAATGAGATCAACCAGAACGAAAAGTCGCTTGTGTTTTGCGCCACCCAGGATCATGCCGCAGCCGTCAGGGATTTGGTCAACCAACGCCATGTTGTTTGTAGAGACGCGATGCATCGCGTCTCTACAAATGATCTGCACCAATCCAACCCGTTTTATTGTGTGCGGGTTACAGCCAATGATGGTGCCTTGGGAGAACAATACCTGAGGGAATTTCAGGACAATGAGAAATCCATCCCGACAATCCTTACCACATCGCAGAAGCTCTCCACCGGAGTTGATGCCCGGAACATCCGGAACATCATCCTGATGCGTCCCATCAACAGCATGATCGAGTTCAAGCAGATCATCGGGCGTGGCACAAGGCTGTTCGATGGCAAGGAGTACTTTACGATCTATGATTTCGTGGATGCCTACCATCACTTTGCCGACCCCGAGTGGGATGGTGAACCGATATCACCGGAGGAAACAACCGGGGGAACAACCATTCCAAAGCCTCCCACAGACCCTGATCCGTTACCGCCTGATCCACCAGAACCAAAGCAGAAGCTTAAGATCAAACTCCGGGATGGCAAAGAACGGGAGATTCAGCACATGGTCTCAACATCATACTGGAGTTCCAGTGGGCAGCCGATCTCAGCTGAGCAGTTTCTGCAAAACCTTTACGGGGTGCTGCCTGATTTCTTCAAGAACGAAGAGGAGCTGCGGGCCATCTGGAGTGATCCCATCACCCGCAAGGCATTCCTTGATAAAATAGCCGGGATCGGATTTGGCAAGGAAGAGCTGACAGCCATGCAAAAGATGATCGAGGCGGAGGATTGCGACCTGTTCGATGTATTGGAATACGTCTCCTTTGCCAGACCCAAAATCACAAGGCTTAACCGTGTCGTAAAGGCGAAAGAGATGATCTTCCTGGGGCTGGATGACCGGCACAAGGAGTTCCTGGACTTTGTGCTGTCCAAGTATATTGAATCCGGGGTAGAACAACTGGATCAGGAAAAACTCCCAAGTCTGCTCCTGCTGAAGTACAATGCCCTCCAGGATGCCACGGACCACCTTGGCGGAGTGGATATGATCCGGTCAACGTTCCTGTCGTTCCAGAAGCATCTGTATGCGGTGGGGGCGGCGTGAGAATAAATTTTAGCAACAACAACTCGGCAAAAATCCTCCAATCCCGGCTCTCGTTTGCGCGCGATAAGCTAGACTGATTGACATTTTGTTTTATTCCCAGATGATACAGCTTCTTCTTGTGAGCCTTCAGACATAAGCAGATGTCCCTTAAGGAGTTCAGGGAAGTGAGCTGACCAAAGAAAAGCTGGACAAACTGATTCCAACAAGTTAGCTCTCGTACCCGGAAATTGCCCCGGTATTGAGCTACAAACTTCTCAAACTCATATCTATTGACAAATTGTAAAACCTGAGCAAAGACATACTTTCCTGAATTCATAGTTCTGCAGTTAGTGCTGCAAAACTACAGGTCAATTCAAATCAAAAAATCAAAGAACGCTTATATTATACTTTATATCAGATATTTATAGAAATTATTTGAAAGTTAACGCATCACTAGTAATTCCATATAAAGAAATTGTCCCCGACGCAACAAATTAAAATTGTAATTGTTGATGACCACGACCTTTTCAGGGCAGGCATCAGGCTGGTTTTAGGACAGATTGAAAATTTTGAAGTTGTTTTTGATACGTCAAGCGGGATTTCATTCCTGGAATATCTGCAAAATTCGTTTCCTGATGTGGTGTTAATGGATATTAATATGCCGGTTATTGATGGCGTTGAAACAACAAGAAAAGCAATAGAATTGTGCCCAAACCTGAATGTTATTGCCCTTGCCATTTTCTCTGATACAACCCACTATACGCAAATGATCAATGCAGGGATCAAAGGCTTTATTTTAAAAAAATCCAACAAATACGAACTTCAGCAAGCCATTCATACCGTGTATGCAGGAGGAAATTATTTCAGTCAGGAAATATTGCAGAAGATGGCTTTCAGGTCTGTTAATTTTTCATCAGGCCCTGATCAGATGACTCAATGTGAAGTGGAAGTTCTCAATTTGGTATGCAAAGGTCTTACTTCCCAGGAAATTTCAGATAAACTGTTTATCAGCCCCAAAACGTTCGAAGTCCACCGTAACAATATTTTTCGCAAATCAGAGGTAAGAAATATTGGCGAGTTGATCCTGTGGGCTATCAGAAACAACTACCTTTCGATAGAATAGTTTCACCCTTCCTTTTTTTTTCGATGGGTTTACCCTTACTGCAAATACGGGTTTTCCATTAGACAAATTACAAACATCCCCGTATGTGCTTAAGGCCAGTGCCTTGTATATTTAGCAATAACTTATTGGCAAAGGAAAGGCAAATGAATATTGTAATAATTGAACAAAACAAAATTTATTGCGAAAGCCCGAGAACTGCTCTTGATCAGATCCCTGATTTTAAAGTCATATTTGTTAAGGACAATAATGGTTCACTGCAAGAGATAAAGAATATCCAGGTACACCTGATCCTTCTCGATTACAACTTCGGCAAAAGCAGATGTAACGAAACCATCGACAAGGCAAGTTCGGTATGGCCTGCCGTGAAGTTTTTGCTTTTAACAACATATAAAGAGGAGTGTAATTTTAACAATACTAAATCAGAGCACAGCAATCTAAGCCTGACGACAGGCTGGCAAGTGTCAATTAACACTAAAATTATTAATAATATGAATCTTGTACTACGGTGTTTTTCTATCGAGCAAGACAGCATCGTTAAGGATGTGCCCGAAAACAAATTTTTTGTCGGGATAAATAATCCGAAGATTGTGGAAAAGAAATCCGGGCTGTTCCAAAACTATCCGAATCCCTGTATGGATTTCACGATCGTGGAATTCGATATGCTGAACCGGTCCTCTGTAATCCTGGAGCTGTTCGACATGAAAGGAAGTCATGTTGCCACGCTGATCAACCTGGAACTGGCAGCGGGCGGCTACGAAATAAATTGAATGTTTCATTGCTTAAACCCGGAATTTATACTTGCAGACTGACACGCGGGGAGCAGGCAGAAGCAATAAAGATCAACGTGATTAATTAAACACGGGAAATGGATTTAAAAAAAACAGTGCAATGAAAAGAGGAATCATGAAATCAGCAACTGCAATAATCCTCAGTTTGCTATTTTTCATCAATGAAGCCAGAGGCAGCATCCATATCAGTTCGGATACGACCTGGGCGGGAACGGTGAATATCTCAACAGAAATTTACATTGATGACGGTACGACACTGACTATCCTTCCCGGAACCCAGGTGATCTTCACAGGGCATTTCGGGATCCAGGTGTCGGGCAGAATTCTGGCAGTCGGAACCCGTGCGGATTCGATCCGGTTTTACCCTGGCAACATAGCAACAGGCTGGGATGGATTACTGTTTGAAAATATTCCTTCCTCCAATGATTCCTCAAAATTATGCTATTGTGTTTTCTCGTACAGTAAGGCAAACACAAACTATTATCACGATTCTTGGGGTGGCGTTATTGCAATGTATTATTTTGACAAGCTTCTGGTATCCAATTGTAATTTTCATCATAACGAAGCTGACTATCACGGGGGAGTCTTATATTGCAAGGGATCCAGCCCTGTGATCAGGAACAATATTTTTTCATATAATCATAGTGGTGTTAATGGCGGCGCCATTGCGGTTGATCATTGTGATCCTGTGATCACGGACAACCTATTTACTTTTAATACATCGGCAGACAACGGGGGCGCCATATATTTTTACGTGGCAAACAGGCCGGTCACCAACAACACATTTTCAGGAAACCAAGCCGGTTATGCAGGAGGCGCGATTTATTTTGACTATTTCTCCGGACCTGCTGTAACGAACTGTATCTTCCATAGTGATACTGGCCTTTTGGGCAACGAGATATCAATATCGGGTAATGCGTTCAGTCCGGGTTTTTATTATTGCGATTTGCAAGGTGGTTTGGCGGGGATTGATGGTTCGGCGAAAGTTGGCGCTTATGTGAATAATATTGATTCTGACCCCCTGTTCACGGGCAGTGGAAATCATCCTTTCAGTTTACAGCCTTCGTCGCCCTGTGTTAATTCGGGAACGCCGGATACAACCGGATTGAATTTGCCGGCGAGAGATCTTGCCGGCAATCCCAGGATCGCATCCATCTGCTATGACAGGATTGACAGAGGGGCCTATGAATACCAGGAAAAACCGAGCTTTTCTTTTTCAGGAAACATCACTTCAAATACCTATTGGTGCGCAGATACGGTGAATATCACCGGAAATGTTTCAATTAATACCGGAGTGACCCTGACCATCGGGAAAGGCGTAGTGGTTTTTTTTCAGGGAGCATCTCAGTTGACAGTCAACGGATGCATTATTGCCGAAGGAGACAGTCAGAATTATATCAGCTTTACCACGATTGATCAATGGCCGACGTGGGGGTGGGGCGGAATGATCTTTAACAATGTGGCACCCTCAAATGATACATCAAGGCTGAGATATTGTAAATTTCTTTATGGAAACGCCAATTTCCCGGGAACCGGATATAATGGCGGTGCAATATATGTTAACAATTATAGCAAGATTGTGATTTCCAACTGTAGGTTCCTTCACAATTTTGCCGGTAATGAGGGAGGGGCATTATACCTCAATTCAGCAACCCTGAACATCAGGAATTGTACATTTTCCAATAACCAGGGGGTGATCGGCGGTGCCATCTCCGGACACAACGCAACGCTGACCCTTTCAGGTGACCAATTCACTGATAATTCAGCAAGTAATGGTGACTGTAATGGTTCACTGGCATCGCATGGGGGTGCCATTTATCTGAATACCTGCACATCCACTGTTACCGGCAGCCTTATCGCCAACAACCAGGCAGGATGCAAGGGTGGGGGCATCTATGCCAAATCTTCGGCTTTAACAATAACGAATGATACAATCAATGACAATACGGCAGGAAACTGCACGAATTCAGATGGAGGAGGGGGAGGAGGAGGATTATACTGTGGTTCTTCAACCATAACTGCAGCAGGTAATCTCTTATCTCATAATAATGCTTCGTGGGGTGGGGGTGTCTTTCTGAGCGGAGTTACTGGGCAAATGTCATACAATACGATCATAAATAATTTCACGAATATTTCAAATTGTATTACCTACCAGGGTGGAGGAATTGCTTTCTCAAACAATGCGAATCCGGTTTTTAAATACAACACCGTGAAAAATAATTCAGCCGCATTTGGCGGTGGTTTCTGGATATCCTCTTCAAATCCACAGATTATCAATAACCTGATCATCAATAATAATGCAAGTACTTACGGTGGTGCATTTTATTTATCCTATGCTTCGCCGTTGCTGCTTAACAACACTATCAGCAGTAATATTGCTTATGTCGGTCCCGCAATATATTGTAATTATTCAGGAAACCCTGAGGTCAGGAACAGTATCATTTACAATAATACCCATGGCGGTTCAGCCAGTTACCAGATATTTCTTTATGATCATTCCAGCAACCCCGATTTTTATTATTGCAATGTACAAAACGGTATCAATAGCATTGCAGGCTATAATTTGAATTATACCGGTCATTTTGAGAATAATACCAGTTTTGATCCCCTGTTCGTCAATACAGGCAGTTATCCTTACCAGATTCAACCAGGTTCACCATGCCTGAATACCGGCGATCCGGCATCAACTACAACCACTGTTGGCCCATACGACCTGGCCGGCAATCAGCGCATTCAAAACGGAAGAATTGATATGGGAGCTTACGAAACCATGAAGGCAGAAGATCCGGATGCCGGTTCTGCCATCCATTTTACCCAGGTTAATGATTCAATTATTTTAGATAATGAAAGCCATTTTCTATTCGGGGATACCTTTACCATTGAATTTTGGCTGAAGGCAGATTCCATGAGTGCCGGTTATCATTCGATTATAAAAAAGGGAGGTGAATGGGAGGTGCAATTGTTCTTTGATGAAGAGCTTTCCATCATTCAGCTGGGGATTAACCAGAATTCGGTTCTTGGCTATTTTCAAACCACGGGCCCTGTACTTGTAAACAAATGGAATCACATTGCCGGTGTCTTTGATCTGACACCCGGGAATGAATATGTTGCCGTTTATGTAAATGGACAACAGGGTTCATCGGATGTGGCCGAACCACTGATCCATGATGGCCAGCCTGTGACTATCGGAAGCGGTATTATAGGGCAGATGGATGAACTGAGAATCTGGCAAACAGCGCGTACGGTCCAGGAAATCAGGGAAGATATGCATTTGATGACCGAACCCAATCAAACCGGCCTGGTTGCATACCATCAGTTCAATGGAAATGCCGGTACGACGATGGTTGACTATGCCGGTGGAAACAACGGTACACTGATGAATATGAGCGTACCGGGGTGTTTCCTTCCTTCAACAGTACCTGCAGCCGGTGGTGTAAGCAATCAGCAAATTGTCAGCAATACCGGCAATGTGGTTTTTCCTGCAACGGATCTTACCATGAATGTCTCTCTATTGTCCTCGACAGATACAATTGTGGTTTCCCGTCTCGATACGCTTCCAAATTGCGATCCGCCGGATGCAAACAAGGTCTTCGGTAAGTATTGGATTGTTGACACATATGGAGGGGGGACTGTGGATGCAAATCTGACCTTTAAAGTGCCCCAGGTAATTACCTCGCAGGATCTGCTGCATTTAAATCTAAACAGGTTATACCAGCGAGACAGCAATTCCGATTCGAGCTGGACATTTAATGAAAATGTCTCTTCTGCAAATATTTCCAATAATACGGTAACCTTTAATAATATTGATCAGTTCGGACAGTTTTGTGTTCCTCATAAGCTCATTCCCCAACCTTATATCGGCGATGCCCTGTTTTTCAACGGTGTAAATCAATATGTGCAGGTCGATCCGCTCTATGATACACCACCAGGTGCATTGACGGTCGAAGCGTGGTTGTATCCGGCTGATCTGGATTATAATGAATTCATTTACCATGGGGATAACGGTGAATTTCAAATGGGATTTAACAATAGCAATTTGTGGTTTGGAGTAAAACTCAGCAATCATAACTGGTATAGTGCCAGTGCTCCTTCTCCTCAATTAAACACCTGGCAACATGTGTGTGGCGTTTGGGTCAGCGGAGGTTCATTGAAACTTTATGTGAATGGCAACCTTATCCAGTCTATACCAACTCCTCCCGCTTTGCAATTGTTCGATCCCGGTAGTGGTTACCTGCCTTCTTTTGGCGCATTAAACCGGCAGAGTAATTTCTTTCAGGGAAAACTGGATGAGATCCGCATCTGGAATGTCGCCCGTACCACACAGCAAATCCGTGAAAATATGCACCTGATACTGGCAGACGGAGAGCCGGGATTAATCGGGTATTGGCAATTTAATGACGGTTCCGGGAATTTTACAGAAGATCATGGCAGTAATCATGACGGCACGCTGAAGAACATGACAAACAGCAACTGGGGAAACTCTACAATACCGGCTGGAGGTGGTACAAGCAACACGAAGATCATCGCTTCAACAGGAGTGGCTGACTTTACAGGGACAGGAATTCAGTTGAATTTTACACAGAAAACCGGGACTGACACTATTGTTGCAACGCGGATCGATACTACTGCAAATATACTCCCCGAAGTAGATACTACTTATGATTCAGAATACTGGGTTATTCATAAGTATGGCAACGGGTCGTTGAATGCCGGGATTCAATTTGCCATTAACGGGGATGTTACCGTCTACGATGCAAACCATCCCCATAAAATTGCATTGCTCAAAAGGCCATGTACTTCCGAAAATAACTGGATCTTTAGTAATCAGGCTGATAGCGCCAATTCAGTCACCAATAAAATTTCATTTCACGGGATCACGACATTCAGCCAGTTTGCCGTCGGGAAAGGTATATATGCAGATATTACCCTGAATCCCGATTCGCTCATTTTTAGCCGGACTCCATCAACATTGGAGATTACCGATTCTGTTTTAATTTCCAATAAAGGAACGGATACTTTAAAAATTCCAGGTATTTTCCATAACAATTTCCAGTTTACGCTTTCTGCGACCCAAATGACAATATTGTCGGGTGAGCAACGGTATTTAAAGGTTACCTATCATCCTGCATCCGATGGAGTGGTCTATGATACACTGCATATTGCAAGTAATGACCCGGATGAACCAGTGGCAAATGTTACTTTGCGTGGTGAGGGTTTTATGATCGATACCTGGCCCGGTACAGCATTGCTTTACAATGGTTCATCTAAATATGTAGCGGTTGCCGATAATAATACGCTCGACCTTACCAATAATTATACGTTGGAAGCATGGATATACCCGGAAAGTTTTAATTCTCTCGGTGGAATTATCAGCAAATATCAATCATCAGGAGCCAATGGATATTATCTGCGCCTGTCGAACTCCTCACCTTATACAGGGTTGAATTTTGATGGAGTATCCACTGCCCAGGGAGTGCTGGCAATAAACAATTGGTATCACATTGCTGCAGTCAACCAAAATGGGACCAGGATCCTTTATGTCAACGGGGTTTCCCTGCCGTTGAGCGGTACAGCCGATGTTATAAGTTCAAACAGCGATCCGTTCACCATCGGGGTTGATTACCTGGCCGGCGCAAGATACTTCAACGGGAAAATAGATGAAGTGAGGTTGTGGGATTCAGTAAGGACCCAGCAACAGATTCGTGAGAATATGCATCTGACCCTCAAAGGAAATGAACCGGGGCTGGTCAGCTACTGGCAGTTCAACCAGGGTTCGGGTACATCTGCAGTGGATAAGATACACGGCAATATCGGCACGCTTCACAATTTTAATCAGCCTGACTGGATAGGATCCACCATCCCGGCAGGAGGAGGCAACAGTTACACCAATGAGGTCAGCAGCCCGGGGCAGGTCATTTTTCCGAGAACAGGAGTGGGCATGAACTTTACGCATAAATCGGGAAAGGATGAAATCGTGGTAACCCGGATCGATACCATGGCCAATATAAATCCGGCCGCAGTAAGTCAGACAATGGACTCCCAGTATTGGGTGATACACCAGTATGGCAGTGGCGCCTTGAATGCTGATCTGACGTTTTCTTTACATGAAGACCTCACTGCAAGGGATGAGGACAATCCCTCTTCAATGCTGTTATTCCACAGGGGGAGCACGGTCGACACCTCATGGGCTTTGCTGGGAACAGCTGCCTCTGCAAATGCTGGTTCCCACCAGGTATTGTTCTCCGGGATCACCGGGTTCAGTCAGATGATCATCGGCAAATGCCGTTTGGTTCATGTGAAGTACGATGCCAGCGGTACAAACAACGGTACCAGTTGGATCAATGCATATCCGTCTCTGCAAACAGCCCTTGATTCTTCATTGTCCGGAGAGCAGATCTGGGTGGCGGCCGGGACTTACAAACCCAGTTCAACCTATGCTATTCCAGGGGCAACAAGCAGGGACAGGCATTTCCGGTTGAAGAACGATCAGGGTATTTTCGGAGGATTCGCCGGAACCGAACCAGATACATTTGACCTTGCTGAACGGGACATGGTGACCAACCAGACCATATTGAGCGGCGATCTGAATAATAACGGGCTGGATGATGCAGATTGTTACCACGTGTTTTACCATCCATCCGGATGGGGACTTAACAGCAGTGCGCTTCTGGACGGTTTTACCATTCGCGGGGGGAATGCGGATGGCAACTATCTCAAGAACCAGAACCAGGGCGGAGGCATCAGTAATTACAGGAACGCTCCCACGATCCGCAATTGCCTAATCACACACAATGTGGCCGATAATGGAGCTGGTGTGGCTGAGGAAGACACTTGCACATCGGTTTTCATCAACTGCGTCATCGCCAACAATACCGCAATATATGGTGGTGGCGGGATCTTCACCGATTCTGCATGCAACCCAACTTTGATCAATTGCGTCATTGCAAATAACTCCGCCCGGGGAGGCGGGGGCGTTTCCAACGGGATGGACTGCAATCCCATCTTCAATAATTGCATTATCTGGGGTAACACCGCCACAACCGGAGGGATGGCCGGTAAGCAAATTTATATCTTCGATGGAACCGTTACACTGAATTTTTCCTGTTATTCTAATGGCACAAATGACATCGATTCTTCGGAGGGCGGTTCTCTGTATGCCATCAATAACAACATCACAACTGATCCGTTGTTTGTCAACGCGGCTAACGGTGATTTTCGGATTTACGGCACTTCACCCTGCGTAAATAGCGGTCACAACGGCTACAATTCTTTATTGACAGATGTCAGGGGACAAGTTCGAATTCAGAATACTACCATTGATAGGGGGGCTTACGAATGGACTGCCGGAATTGACCCCCCTGCTTTGGTTTTTATCTGGACCGGTTCTGTTTCCACCGACTGGAATACACCAGGAAACTGGAACACCAATAGTGTACCCGGCGGTTCAGATGACGTTTTAATCCCGGATGTTACGAACGATCCATTGATAAACAACGCTCCCGGCACTCCTGCTGTTTGCAGAAGTCTTACGATCGGAAACGGTGCGGTATTGACGATTGAAACAGGAAAGGTCCTGATGGTAAACGGGATCCTCACTGTCAATTAGGTGTATCTCCGGCTTTATTTTGAACACTGGCAGCCCACGATGATTTATAACATTTGATTGCATTTTTTTTGAATAAATTTTTTTATGCAATACCTGAAAATATATATAACCGGAAAAATTTACCAATCAGGTTACAGATCACATGTATATAACCTTAATCCCGATTATATATGAAAAAACTGATTGTGCTGAACCTGGCAAAAAGAAGCAACCTTTCGACAATAGGCAGGGTGTTTTTACCGATAATTTTTTTATTAAGCATAGGAATTTTCCTGGGAATTATTTTTGTTTTAAAGCCCGGTTCTTCCCGGATGCCCAAATCTGTCCATTGGGAGATTAATAATCACAAAGAACCTGGTGGAGAGGAACTCGCTTTCTATCCTGCCCTCTGGGAGTTCATGAAAACACGGGATCCGAAAACGAACCGGATACCAACATCCATCCGTGGGAAGGAGTTGCGTTTTGCCTCAACGCTTCTCCGAAAGCATGAATTGACCACATCCCAGAGCTGGGTTTCCAGCGGGCCAGGTAATTTCACCGGCAGAATTCTATCGGTTGCCATGGATGTTGAGAATGAGAACATCATGCTGGCTGCCGCTGCTTCAGGGGGGATCTGGCGTACTGAAAATGCAGGTGAGAATTGGTCCAAGACCACTGCACCTTCGGATATCCCGAGTACAACCTGTATTCTGCAGGATGAACGTCAGGGAAAACGAAATATATGGTACTACGGGACCGGAGAATTGTTAAGCACCACCGACAGGAGATTGAGTATTATTGCACGTACTGTCGGGTTAGGTGACGGCATTTTTAAATCTTTGGATGGCGGCAGGAACTGGAACCAGATTCCTTCCACAAAAACAAATTCGCCGGGGGCCTTGGCTGAAGTTTTCCAGGGCATATGGGGTATGGCCATTGATACTTCAAACCATGCCGAAGATGAACTATATGTAGCAGGTTACGGTGGAATTATGCGATCGGCTGATGGTGGAGACCATTGGTCCCTTGTGTTGGGGGATCTGATTTACAAACCCTTTTCTACAGAGGTAGTAATTAATCCGCAAGGCAGGATGTATGCCGGTTTGAGTACTTACTGCCCTGATTATCCAGGAAATCCATGCCCGGTTGGTGGGATTTGGACCAGCGCCGACGGAATTCAGTGGCAAAATATTACTCCTGCGGATTTCCCGGAGGATTACAGACGAATCAAACTTGCCATCGCACCATCTGATCCGGATATTTTGTATGTCTTCACGGAGACTCCGATCCAGGATACGGATCCGACCTTTGGTTTTTCAGCTTCCCAGCATACATTCTGGAAATATACAAACAATAAAAAAACCGGTAAGGGATCATGGGAAAACAGGACCATCAATTTGCCCGGAAAAGGCAGGGGAAACATTTTAAGCGCTTTCCTTGACACAATCCACGGGGCTTTTAATTCCATAGGTGGTTATGCATTCACGCTGATGGTACATCCGGATAATCCAAATGCTGTATTTATTGGTGGGACAAACCTCTACAGGAATACGACCGGTTTTGCAGATTCAACTTTCACTCACTGGCTGGGCGGATATCCTTATGACCTTGCGGATACAAACCTCCATCCTGACCAGCATTTTCTGTTAATCTCCCCTTTTAATCATAATATCATGTTCTCAGCCTGCGACGGGGGGCTTTATAAGACCAACGACTGTTTCAAAGGACATGTTTTGTGGAATTTTTTCTCCCGGGGAATAAACAACAGCCAGGTCTATTGGGCAGGAATGGATCATGCGGCCACCCATGATGAATTTGCAGTGGCAGGAATCCAGGATATGGCAATCTATATTACCGACAAAAAAATGTATCCGTTAACAGCCTGGAATTCGGTCTGCGGCGGGGATGGCCTCACATCCATTATTGCAGATCATAAGAATTATCTGATTGGATCTGTTTACGACGGCAATGTCTTCTCCTTCCAGGTTGACAGTTTGTACAATATTAACAACCTGTATTGGCAGCGGCCAACCTTTTTCTCCGACAGCAATTTTATCTTTTATACAAATTATGCGCTGGATCCGAATGACAACAATACCTTATATTTTCCACAGAAAAATAACCTCTGGCGGAAATCAAATATGGCTGCTGCTGCCTTTGATACGAATCAACTTAATACGGGATGGTCTGAACTGTCCAATGTTGATTTAGGGTATCAGGATTTTATCATTTCGATCACCGTTTCCAGGGTCCCGGCAAACCGTGTGTACTTTGGAACATATACCGGGAAAGTTTTTCGATTGGACCAGGCCAATGCCGGAAATCCGGTGCCGGTGAATATCACGGGAACCGATTTTCCGGCCGATGGCTTTGTCGCCTGCATTGAAGCTGATCCGGCAAATGCAGATAACTGTTTTGTGGTATTCTCGAACTATAACGTTCAAAGCATTTTTCATTCAACCGATGGTGGGATAAATTGGGAATCTGTTGGTGGGAACCTGGAGGAGTTTCATGATGGAAGCGGAAGCGGACCATCGGTTCGCTGGCTCAAAGTTCTTAACTATAACGGAGGCACAATATACTTTGCCGGAACTTCGGTTGGCCTTTTTTCCACCGCAAATCTGAATGGCGCACAAACCATCTGGCAGCAGGAGAGTCCGGATCTGATCGGCAGGAGCATTGTCGATATGATTGATGCCCGCAGCACTGACGGATGGGTTCTTGTTTCCACCCAGGGGAATGGTATTTTCTCATGCTATTATAACCCGGTCGGGATCGGCGATCACAAGGCTGCTGATCAGAAGATGCTGGGTCAGAATTTTCCGAATCCCGCCTCAGCTGCGACAAATATAAAATTTACCCATGCAGAGAATGAACATTTGCAACTCATTCTCTATAGTCAGGAAGGGCAACAGGTGAAAGTTTTGCTGGATCAATTTGTGCCGGCAGGATCTCATGTGATATCCGTGGCGACGGGTCAACTCCGGGATGGAATCTACTACTATCGCCTTATTTCTTCCTCTGGAAGTGTATCTCGAAAAATGGTTGTCGCAAAATAGTCAAACTGATCCGTTATGAAAAAACAATTCATTCAAACTAACATGACCCTGATGATGGTCATCATCCTTATTGGGAATAATAATCTGAATGCACAGGTAAATCCTTACCTGCAGACTCCCACGCCGACTTCAATTTATGTCAGTTGGCATTCTACTGACACTTCTTCAACAAAGGTTCGTTACGGTCTCTCCGCCACCAGCCTTAACAGCGTTAAAACCGGTTCTGTACAGAACATTGATGGAAAGAGATGGCATACGGTCAAACTGACCAATCTTACACCGGACACACGGTATTATTACCGTTGCATCAGTGGCGTGGATTCTTCTGATGTATATCCATTCAGAAGTGAGCCGCTCCCCGGTACACCCGGCCGGCATATTCGTTTTGTGGTTTTAGGCGATTCCCGATACAGTGATACGATTCCATCCCGTCTGAATGAGGTTTGCCAGGCCATCGTGCAAACGCTGGAAACAAAATTCGGATCTACATGGTACGATTCAGTGAATATCGTGATGCATACCGGGGATATTGTATGGAAAGGGACCAATATTGCACGGTTCCAGAACGAATATTTTACACCCATTGCCAATCTTTCCTGCTCGCTCCCCTTCATGGTCTCCATTGGAAACCATGAACATGAATCGGCTTACTATTTTGATTATATGAAGTATGAAGATTTCACCGATCCAATGGTTGCTGCCACTGCCTATAACGAAAGGTTCTATACCTTTGATATTGCAGATTGCCGGTTTGTAATATTGAACAGCAATGAACATATCATCGGTGCACCTATCCAGTCAGCGTGGCTGGACAAAGTACTTGCCGGATCGGATACAGCACAGGGCATCGATTTTGTCTTCCCGTTTGCACACCACCCATGGCATACGGAGGTCTGGACCAGTGGGAATACCGATTCCGTGAGCAAGGTCTTTTTTCCAAGGTTCCTGAATTGTACAAAAATTTCACAATATTCTTTCGGACATGCACATGATTTTGAACTGGGAACCATCACAGATGCTGCTCCCCAAAGCAGTACCCAGCATGATTTCCGCACCCTGTTGACCGGAGGCGGGGGTGCTGCTCTGACAAGGTATTTCGCCGGCTCACACGATTACCCTGAGATTCAGGAAACGGTGGATGATTATAATTATACCTTCATGGATGTGGATGTTGATAATAAGTCTTATATCGCGGAGATATATTCCCTTGGAAAACCGGAACACCCAATCAGCAATCAGTTGCTTGATGCATGGCATTTTAGAATGTTGCAGTCTCCGCCTGAGAAACCTGTCGCCTACCCCATTACAACTGCCTATCCTGTTATCCTGTCGGCATCACCGATGGTTGGCCTGGATTCCTGCATGTCATCCCGGTTCCAGATTACAGCAACGCCGGGTAATTATAATACACCCGTCATAGACAAGAATCGCGACCGGCAGGATGTATTTGAAAACACAGGGATACCCGATTTTATTCCGATCAATAAAAATGCGGGGATCGACCTCGCCACACTGGAAGTACCCGACAGTATTCTGACACAGGGGATACAATATTGGTGCAGAGTCAGGTACAGAGACTACAACCTGAAATGGAGCCCATGGTCTGATGAGGTTACTTTCCTTTATACAGGGATAGGCAATCTGAGTTTTTCATCAGGGGATTTCACCTTATACCAAAACATTCCAAATCCCTTCAGCGCATCAACCATCATCGGCTACCAATTAAGGTCCGCCAGTTTTGTAACCATTAAGGTGTATAATCTGATGGGGATTGAAAGTGCCACTCTGGTCAATGAAGAGAAACAACCGGGGAATTATACGGTTCAATTTCCCGGAATCACCTACGGGTATTCCGCCGGAATATATTATGTGCAGATGAAGTGCGGCGATTTCGTCCAGACCCGGAAAATGGTCATTGCCAAATAATTATGAAAATAAACTGCAAATAGCCAAGCCATGAGTAGAATAGTAATTAGCCCGATCACCGTCATTTTTTTCCTGATCATGTACCTGTTCCATTTTACAGCGGTTGCCCAGGTGGAGGAGCAGATATATATATTCCTTGAGAACCAGTCAGGATTGGTCCCTGACCAAAATGTAAGTATCTCATTCAAAATTAACAATGAATTCCCTATGCAGAGTGGTTCCCTTTTTCTTTATTATGATGCCGACATTCTGACTCCCATTGCTCCATATTGTTCGAACGTGGTTTCAGGATCAACCCTTGCCGCATATCCCATTGGTGCGACGGCAGGTAAATTTTCGGCATTGGAAATAGACATCCTGAACAATGTAAATGTTGGTTCAGCAACGTATAAACTCTGTGATCTGACTTTTCAGTTCCATGGAGGGAACACTATTCTTTTGTGGGATATCGATTCTTGTTTCATTTTTGATTTGAATGGCAATTATTGCTACATCGAATTTGCCATGGGAAATGCCAGTGGCCAACACCGGCAGATCGCATCCAAAAACCCTGGTCAATGGAATATGACAAGCACATGGAATCCTGAAATTATTCCCAACCGGTCAGCCAATGCAACCATTGCAAATATGCCGGTGACTGTCCCGGACAGCACTGTTCAGCGCTGCCATAACCTCACGATCGGTCATGCCGGTGGTCTCACACTGAATCGGGGAAGTAAATTATCGGTAACAGGGAATCTCCTCATTGAATCAGATTCAACCGGAACGGGTTCACTTCTGGATAACGGTACGCTGGATGTGACTGAATTGACCCTGGTGGAGAGGTTTCTTACAGGGGGTACCGGAACCCCTGGTAAAAAACAGAGCCTTCTCTCTTCTCCGGTTCGGGAACAGAACATTAAACCTGAATTTGTCTCTGATCCACCCGGCGTCGATGCCGTCTTTTCAAAATTTGATGAACCTTCAGCAACATGGATCAGCGCAATAACTGCATCCGGAAATTGGAATCCAATCTTTGAAAACCGGTTTATGAATGGGAAAGGGTATCTGGTTGCAACTGATGCCAATAGGATGAAAACCTTTTCAGGCCGCCTGAATAAAGGAAACTATGAACTCCCCTGCAGTTACACGGCTGCTTCCGGTGCACCAGGCTGGAATCTGCTGGGGAATCCTTATCCTTCATCCCTCAATTGGGATGCCATGACCAGAACAGACGGTATCGATAAAGCACTCTATTATTATGATCCCTGCATACAGAATTACAGGTACTATGTTCAACTTCCGGGGGATACGATAAGCCTTGGTTCCGGGAGTCCTTACATCAACTCCATGCAGGGATTCATGGTTCATGCCGAACCGGGCGGAGGCTCGGTAATTATTAACAATTCCCAGCGCGTTCACCCATCTTCCGGAATTTATAACAGACCTGAAGGAAAAATACCGGACATGCTGGAACTCGATCTTGCAGGAAACGACTTTAAAGATCAGACTTATGTTATTTTCATGGATGGTGCTACCGAGAATTTTGACCAGGACAGAGAGGCCTTAAAACTATACAGCTTTAATCCGCTGGTTCCGGTTTTGTACACCCTGACCGCAGACAGCACTGAGTTGGCAATTAATTCTTTACCACATTCCAGCACCCCGGTGGTGGTCAAGGTGAATTTCGAAACAACAGTTCCGGATACCTTCACCCTGACGGTAAAGTTTGCTGAATCATTTGCTCCTCGAACTGCAATAGGACTGGAAGATTTGAAGATCAATCAGACACAGGATATGCGGGTAAACCCGGTTTATACATTCACAGCTGACCAGGGCGATAGTCCGGCACGTTTTCTCCTTCATTTCTCAATGGCAAATGGAATTACTGATAAGGGAAATCCGGGGACTATCACTATATATTCATACGGAGAAGCGGTCTATATTAACGGATTTAATGAGACGATGGGGGGAGAGCTCATTATTTATAATTTGTTGGGGCAGGAGATTATGCATCAGACGGTTCCGGGGAATAACCTGATCCGCGTTCCGATGTCGGGATATTCGGGATATTTTCTTGTAAAAGTAGTATCCGGAAATTTTTGTAAAACTGAGAAAATCTATCTAAAATAATTTGCATGAAAAAAATCATTTACACGTTATTCTTTGTGTTCATTGTACATTGCATTTTAATAATTGATCAGTGCCAAGCACAGACAACTCCTGTAATCTCAAATTTGACATACGACAGCATTAGTCAAACAGGAGTCACTCTATTTTGGACAACCGATTCACTTGCCGATTCGAAAATTCGCTGGATGGTGCCGGACTCCAATTATCAGCCGATGATTTTCACCGATTCGGTCTATGTTGCCGATCTTGTGACCAATCATGTGCTGGCGATCGGAAACCTTCGGCCGGCAATCATTTATAAGTACCAGGTCCTTTCACACAATACCGGTGGAATAGCGAAGGATTCGGGTTACTTTATCACGCAATCGGCTTCGACGGGCAAAGTGGAGGCCTATTTCAATCATTCTGTCGATACCACTGTCAGTACAGGTGAGAATGCAAAGGGAAACCAGAATTTTGAAAACCTCTTTGATGCCCAGATCAACAATGCCACTCACAGTATAGACATCACCCTGTGGGAATTTCATGGAGTTGCTTCGGTTACCCAGGCGCTGATCAATGCCAAAAACAGGGGTGTGAAGATCAGGTTTATTTACAACCAGATGACTGATACTTCTCAGGTTGATTCACTGGTGGCCCATGGAATCCCGGTACTGAGGCGAAACTACCTTACGAATTTTTCCATGCATGATAAATTCTGGATCTTTGATCACCGGAATAACAGCAATCATGATAATAAA
>Ga0114951_10000532_pt1 | contig 51939 bp, 45 predicted proteins | sample AM7aDNAmetaG_FD_88677 | JGI IMG/M metagenome (GOLD analysis project Ga0114951, IMG submission 88677) | Freshwater microbial communities from Finland to study Microbial Dark Matter (Phase II) - AM7a DNA metaG | ecosystem: Environmental > Aquatic > Freshwater > Lake | place: Finland: Lake Alinen...
CGCGCCCACGCCGGCGTCAAGTACGACGCCGCGGTGGTCGCCGCCTGCGTGCGCCTCTTCGAAGAGCAGGGCTTCGCCTTCACGCCGTGAGGTGAGGGCGCGCGGCGGCGCGGCAGGCGCCCGCGCGGGATCGACTCTCGGCCGTTACTTCAGCCGCGCCCCGTAGATATGGATGTGGCTGAGCACCCTCTGGGCCGGCCCCGACTCCCAGACGACCGTCTGCCCGCTGATCGCCGGAAACAGGCACGTCTGGTTGTTCTGCGTGATCTTGACGGTATTCTTGCTGCGCGCCACGTTGCGCACGTAGATCGCGGCGCCGGCTACGTAGTCGATCGCGAACGTGCCGCCCTTGCCGCCGCCGTCCCACGTCACGAGCTCGCCGTCGATGCCCGGCCGCGAGCCCTGGGCGACGTAGCTGCGCTGGCCCGTCTTGAGGTTCTTGAGCATCACGCGGCCGCCGGCCTCCCACCACACGACGCGGTTGGCGCTGATGGCGGGGCTCCATTCGAAGTCGCTGAGCTGCGAGACGCTGAACGGTGCTCCGGCGGGCAGGTTGCGGCCGCTGATGTCGCCGCTGGACGAGGTGTACACCGCGGTGTACACCGTCTTGGCGCCGACGGTGCGGCGGCTGACGCCCAGACTGCTCAGCACCGTGCTGGTGGCGATCCTGTAGGTTTTCGCGGCCGCGAGGTCCCTGGCCTTGATGGTGTAGGGGCCCGCGATGTCTTGGGCCTCGATCCAGACCACCCACTGGTCGGCGATCTCAGGGAACCACTTGAGCGCGCCGCTGCGCGCCACCACGAAGTCGTGCTTGGTGGTGATGTTGCGCCCGTAGATGTCGCCGCCGTCGTGGTTGCGCTTGTCGACCCACACGGCGACGTACTCGGTGTGGCTGCCTACCGCGGTGGCCGCCACGCTGGGGTTGTCCTGCTGGGTCTTGTTCTTGCAGACGGCGAAGTCGCGACCGGCGTTGAGCCGGCGGCCGTAGACGTCGAGATTGCCATTACGGTTGTCGGTCCACACCACCATGTCGCCGGCGATGTCCGGTCCCGCCTGACCGCCCATGTCGATGCACACGGGGAAGACGGTGGGGGCGGCCTGGGCGGCGGCCGGCGCCGCCGCCCAGGCCGCCGCCAGGACCACGCAGACGGCGATGACGTGCGACGTCCGGCGTCGCGCAGGCGAAGACGCGGTAGTCATGGTTACCCTCCCTGTCGACCCTCACACGCCTCATCGTACCCGATGCACGACGGGATTCCCCCGCCGCGGCGGCCACCGGTCAGGCGATGAGCCGCCGCAGCGCCGCCTGGACGGCGGCCGCGCAGGCGGCGAAGCCGGCCTCGCGGCCGCCCGTCGCTTCGTCCATGTACAGGTCGCGGCGCAGCTCGATCATCAGAGCTTGGACGCGCCGGTCGTTGCCCAGGTACGGCAGAGGTACCAGGGCGCCGGCAAACGGGCGGTCGAAGGCGATGCCCGCCACAGCCGTGCCGGCGCCCTCCGCCGGCGGCTCGTGCGGCGCCGAGGCCGGGTCTGGCGCGGCGCCGCCCGGCCACCCTGAGAGCATCTCCCCGAAGGCTTCGGCGGCGCGCTCGCGCAGCCAGGGCGGGGTGTGCATGCCGGCATGCGCGAACGGCGCGTGCGGCGGGAGCGTTGCATCGGTGCCGATGCAGACCGCGGGGCGATGGACCACCTTCCAGCGGTCGGCGCTCACCTTGAGCTCGTAGGGGAGCGGCCTGCTGGGGAAGCTGTGGCAGTCGACGATGAGACAGCGGCCGTGAGCCGCGAGCGCCGCCGCGGCCGCGGCTTCGAGGGCGGCGTGGTGGGGGCGGTAGTAGCGCGCCAGCAGCGCTTCGCGCTCGCGCGCGGCCCCCGCCTCGTCGCGCAGAGGGGCGCCGTGCGACGTCTTTGCGTACACGGCGCCCATGCCGACGGCTTCCATCTGTTCGTCCTTGGGGTCCTCGAAGCGCTCGGGGTCGACGACGAGGCGGCTGACCGGGAAGCGGACGGTGAAGGCCTCATCCGGCGGCAGAGCGAAGAGCTCGTCGGTGTACCAGTCGGTCATGTGGCGCAGCTCGGCGGCCAGGTCGTCGTCGTCGAGGAGAAACTGGGCGCGCACATCGGCCGGTATCTCGGCCGAGCTGTGTGGCACGTGCAGGATGATCTTGGGTGCGGTCACGCGCTCAGCCTACCACCGCGAGCGCCTGCGGTGCGGCTGGAGAAGAGGTCGGCGCAGGCCTGCACGGCGCTCTGCTCTCGGGTCTAGCCCGTCGTCTCGCCGCGGGCGACGCTCATGTAGGCGTCGTGCACCTGGTCGTCTGAGCCGGCTGTGAAGTAGGGCTCGAGCTCGCGATAGAGGTAGGTGAGGTCGGGCTGGTCGGCACCGAGGGCCTGCAGCGTCGTGCCCTCGCGGGTCGCCGCCGCGATCGCTGCCGCGTGGGCCTGCTGCATGGCGATGACCGCGTCGGCGAGCGTGTACCAGGCGGCCGCATACTCCGGCGAGTACTCCGGCTCCGGCGCCTCGCTCGGCTGGTCACCCGGCTGTGCGGCCGATTCCACGGCGTCCTTGGCCAGCTCGACCTCCGAGAACCGCAGGTAGTTAAGGTGCGCGCCGCGCACGGCGAGCGCCGCGTTCTTGAGCCCGGCGAGGGCTTCGCTCGCAGCGGGCGCCGCCGGGGAGGGGGGCGGGTAGGCGGGCAGGGATGCCGGGGCGGCCACGGCGACGCCGGGCGCGGCGGGAGCCTGCCCGTAGCGCGGCGCCGGCGGCAGCGGCGTGCCCGCCGGCCGGGAGTGCAGCGGCCCAGAGGCCGTGAGCCCGGTCGCCGCGACGCTGCGGCGTACGACCACGGTTCTGGCCGCGAGGTCGCCGAGCCGCTTGTTCTTGCTGTTTGCAAGGCACGAGATGCCCGCAGGGATGTACCAGAAGAGAACTTCGGGCAGGCGGATGAGGTTGCGGATCACGACGGCCGTGCCGGAGGGCCTGGCGCCGTCGTCCATGGTGACACGCATGTGGAAGGCGAGCTTGCCGACGCTGGCCGCGGTCAGCGCCTCGAACAGCGTGTAGTAGACGAAAATGAGGCCGTAGGTGATCGCGTACAGCCAGACGGGCGCCGTGCGCTGCAGGTCGAGGCCGCCGCTGAACGCCGGATCCTTGAGGTCGAGCGCCCCGGCTGCGGCCAGCACGCTGAAGATCACGACCAGCAGGAAGAAGAGCACCACCGTGTCGACGGCGATGGCGGCAAAGCGCCAGCCGAGGCCGGCGTACTGGACGTGCTCGCGAGCGCCCACCTGTTCCACGCGACTCTCCTTCGGCGCCGCGGACCGAGTGACGCGGACCTTGGTCGATTGTATACGCATGCCACGGCCGCGATGCTCCCGTAGCCGCGCAAAGGGGGCTGCCGGCGGTTAAAGGAGGAGCCGGAACGCGTCGATAGAAGGGCACCGCAACCGTCATTTCACAGGAGGAAGCTCATGGGTAGTCCGCAGGCAGTACATGCGCGCAGGGCCGGCAGCATCGCGACGGTCGCGCTGCTGTTCGCGCTGCTGGTCGTCGTGCTGGCCGCCGCCGCACCGGCGCTGGCGGCCTCGGCGAAAGTGGTGAGCGGCGACACGCAGCTCACGATCCCCAAGGCTCAGGTTGCCGCCCTCACGGCGAAGAACCTCGCCATCCTCCCGGTGGAACCCGTTTCGTTCCGCTTTCAGTGGGATTCGGGTATCAGCTGGTGGTTCAACCTGCCCATGGCGTCGGGCAGCACCTTCGACTATGCGACCAAGAAGGGCACGTTCTACCACGACGGCAAGCTGCGCCTGGTCAACGTGCTCACCAACCAGAATCTGCTCATGGGCGGTCTGCGAGTGATCTTCACGAACGCGCAGACCATCGCCCTGTCGTCCGCCATCGGCACGGCTCCTGCCACGCGGGCCGTCGTGTTCACGGCCTCGAACCTGCCTCTGTACACCAAGCAAGGCAAGACGATCAAGATCGACGGCATCCAGTTCAAGCTCACCGACGCCGGCTCTCTGGCGCTGAAGGTGGCGCTCGGCCTGGACATTCCCTCGACGACGCTCTTCGCCGACACCGATCTGCAGTTCAAGATCAAGTAGGCCATGACGCGCGAGCCGGCGGCGGGCGCGCAGGCGCCCGCCGCCGGCCGCGTTCTCAGCTCGCGAGCACGGCCTCGAGATCCGCCTCCAGCGACGGCAGGTCGCGGCGCACCGTCTCCCAGAGGATCCCGGGGTCGACGCCGAAGTACTCGTGCACGACGACGTTGCGCACGCCGCGCAGCGTGCGCCAGGGTACCTGCGGGTGCGCCTCGAGGATGGGCTCGGGGATCCAGCGGATGGACTCGCCCATCGTCATGAGGTTGCGGATCACGGCGTCCATCGTGCGGGCGTCGCCGACGAACTCTTCGAACGTCATGCCGTCGGTGTAGTCGGCGATCGCGCGCACGGCGGCGAGAATGTCGCGCACGCGAAAGCGCCAGTCGCGGAAGCGCAGCTTGACCTGGCGCTCCTCGTAGCCGGGGTGGCGGCGGTCGGGGGGTTCAGAAGGCACGCACGGCCTCCGCGAGGATCTCGTCGCGCATCTCCGGGCGCAGGGCGGCGGCCGTCGCGAGGTCGATGCGCGTGCCCATCACGTCGGAGAGAAAGTCGAGCAGGCGCACGAAGGTGAACAGGCCCACGTGCGCCTGCGCGTCGAACTCGACGAGCACGTCGACGTCGCTGTGCAAGGTGGCCTGGTCGCGGGCCGTGGAGCCGAAAACGGCGACGTGACGCACGTGGTAGGTGCGCAGTTTCTCGCGGTTGCGGTCGAGGCGGCGGAGGGCTTCGCGGCGAGTCATCCCAGGGCTCCGCCCCGGGTCTTGCGCAGGCGCGCCAGGAAGCCCTTGCCGAGGAAGCTGTCGTTGCCGAGAGAGCACAGGCGCGCGAACATCGGCGCCGTCACCGTGAACGCGAGCACGTCGGCGGGCAGATCGCCGCGCATCGCCACATCGGTCCCGCCGATCACCGCCTGCGGCGCGTCGAGGTTGCGGAACGGCACGACCAGCTCGGAGCAGCCTGACCCGAACGGGACCGTTACCGGGTCGGGCTCACCCCAGGCGTGGTGATGGTAGGCGCCGTGCTGCAGCACGCTGAGCTGGTCGGGGTTCACCCAGAACGTGATCGTCCTGAGGTACGCGGCGAGCTCGGGTTTGAGCGGCCCGATGAGCACGTGGCCGTGCTCGGGCCGGTACGTGGGGGCGTTGTCGACCCAGCCGGCCATAAGCTCGCGCGAGGCGCGCAGCCCTTCGTCGCCCCAGAGAAAGTCGATGAAGTCGTCGCGGGCGCGGGTCTGCACGCCGAAGAAGGCGCGCCCGCAACCGCCGCAGCCGAAGGCGTCGGCGGTCAGGTGCAGGGTCTCGCCTTTGAGCCAGCAACGGTAGAAGTGGAACACGCAGGGCCTGCGCCCGGGCCCCGGCTTGGGCGCCACCAGTGGGGCGAACGCTTCGGGGTGAGGAGCGTCGTAGAAGCCGACCAGCGGAGTCCGCAGGTCGAGCGCGGCGACGAGCGCCGCGGGATCGGGCTGGTGGGCGGGCGGCACGGGCGCCTCCATCTCGGCGTGGGGTTGCCTCAGCATTGTACGCCGCGGCGCGCCGTGCGCATTCGTCAGATGCGCCTTGTGCCGCGGGCGCCGCGGGCGGAGACTCACCAGCAGTGCCGTCTCCGCCGACGAGCGGCTCACCAGCGAAGGGCGGCCGGCGATCGCCGGCCGCATGGGAGGGAATGCTCATGCGAAACTCTGGCCTCACGCGGCGGCCGACCTTGTGGCGCCTCGCCGCGCTCGCCGCGGCAACGGCGGCCGTCTTGCTCGCCGGCGCGGCCGCGCGCCCGCCTGCAGCCGCGGCCGGCGGGCCCGGCGTGTGGACCGACGTCAGCGGCCCTGTCGGTTCGCTGCTCGTGCAGCCGCGCGTCGCGCGCGACCCCTCGGGCGTCCTTCACGTGGTGTGGATCACCCAGGGCACGCCGCAGGACCTGATGTACCGTCCGATCGCCGCCGACGGCGTCGCCGGCGGGAAGCTGGCCATCGCCACCGGGTGGCCGTCTCTGGGCAACCCCGCCGTGGTCTATCAGAGTGGGGTCGCCGACGGGCTGCGCGTGTTCGCCGGCGGCGTCCTCGACTCCAGCGGTTCGCACGAAGGTTTGAGCTGGTGGTCCTCCGCCGACGGCGGGGCTGCGTGGACGCTCCAGCCGGGAGTGATCAGCGGGCCGGGCGGAACCGCCTACTCGAGCGACGTCGCCGCCGCGGTGACGCCCGCCGGCGTCTTCCAGACCTGGTTCAGCAGCGCCGGCGTCTTCGTGCATCGCAGCGTTTCCCCCGGCACAGACTACAACGTCAACGACGTCGGCAACTACGGCTACAGCTCCGCCCTCGCCTACAACGGCGTTGACGACCGGCTGTACGTGGTCGCCGCCTACAACGCCACGGGCAAGCAGGGCCTCTGGGCGCGCGAGATCGACCAGGCGACCGGAGACGCCCTCGGCGCCTCCTTCCAGCTTCCCGGCAGCACCTCGAGCTACGGGGGCGGTCAGGAATTCGCCCAGAAACAGATGCCCGTGCCGGCGACGGGGCTTCCACGGCAGGGCGCAATCGTGTTCGCGTATCCGACGGGGTACCCTGCGTCCACGACGATGCGTGTCTGGCGGCTTGACGGCAGCGGCACTACCACCACCACGACGCTGGCCACGGGCGGCGGTGAGAAGCAGGCCACGGCGGTCGCCGCCGACCCGAGCGGTCGCGTCTGGGTGGCGTGGAGCGATTCGAGCGGCACCCGCCGCCATGTCTACGCGTGCCGCAGCAACCCGGGCGCAACCGCATGGGGCAAAACCGTCTCCGTGCTGGCGCCGAGTGGCACCGAGACGCTGTGGCAGCTCGCCGCCGACGCTCAGGCGGGCAGGCTCGATGTTCTCGGCCAGTTCACCAGCGGCGGCGACAATGTGATCTACCACACGCAGTTGACGGCCGGTCTGAGCGTGAGCGTGTCGCCGGCGAAGGCCCGGGTAGGGATCACGTTCACGGCTACGGTGAAGGTCGCGGATGCGGGCGTCGCCGTGGGCGGAGCCACCGTGAAGATCGGGACCAGGACGGCGACGACGGACGCGTCCGGGACGGCAAGCCTCAAGCTCAAGCCGACAAAGACCGGCAGCTTGAGCGTCACGGTCACGAAGGCCGACTACGCCGCCGCGACCGCGAGCATCAAGATCACGCCGTGACGACGACCGCGGGCCTGGGACTCCCGGCGCCTCAGGGTACGACGAACGCGACGCTGCTGCCGGTCTTGCCGGCGGTGACCTCGAGGCGCGCGTCCACGCGCTCCCTCAGCTCGGCGACGTGGGAGATGATGCCCACCAGGCGGCCGCCTTCCTGCAGCGTGACGAGCGCGTCGATCGCCAGTTCCAGGGCTTCCTCGTCCAGCGACCCGAAGCCCTCGTCGATGAACACGGTGTCCAGGCGCACGCCGCCGCTGTGCTCTTGCACGACCTCGGCCAGCCCGAGGGCAAGGGACAGCGCTGCCATGAAGGTCTCCCCGCCGGAGAGCGTGCTCACCGGGCGCGCCTCGCCGGTCCACGCGTCGGCGACCTCGAGATCGAGCCCCGCGGCGCGGCCGCGGCGCGCGGACTCGGTGCGCTGCAGGTCGTAGCGGCCTTCCGTCATGACGCCGAGCCGCAAGGAGGCGACCTCCAGGACGCGATCCAGAAAGGCGCCGAGCACGAAGCTCTGAAAGCGCAAGTTGAGGGTGTTGCGGCCGCGTCCGTTGACGACCTCGGCGACGGCGCCCACGACGCCGTAGCGCTCGTCGAGCTGCGCGGCTTCGCCCGCGAGGCCGCGCAGAATGCTCAGGCTCTGCTGGAGGGAGGCCGCGGCGGTGGCCGCCTCCTGGTCGCGGCGCGTGGCCTGCAAGAGCTCGTCGTGAGCGCTGCGCGCCGCGAGCTCCGCGGCGTCCACGTCGGGCGCCGCGAGCCCCGCGGCGGCCGCGGACGCGCGGGCGGCGCGGTCGCGGGCCGCCGCCAGGCCGGCATCGAAAGACCCGACGGCCGTCCTGAGATCGAGGAGGCGAGGCGCTTCGCGGGCGGCGCCGCGCCAGGCGGCCTCGTCGGCGAAACCGGCGTCCGTGAGGCGCTCGGAGAGCCTGCCCTCCGCCTCGGCACGGCGTTCCGCGCACTGCGTCGCGGCCTCGCCGGCCGCCGCCGCGGCTGCGGCGGCGAGCGCGAGGCGGGTCTGCGCGGCGCGCGCCGCGTCCGTCGCCGCGACGAACGCGGCCGCAAGGGCGTCGCGCTCCGCCATCTTCTCGCCGAGCATGTCGACGATCTCATCGCCGCCGGCGGCCCCGTCGGGCAGACCGCTGAGGCGCGCCGCCAACTCGGCCTGCAGGCCGGCGACGGCGGCGTCGGCCGTCGCCGCCGCCGCCGCGAGCAGGTCCTTGCGCGTGAGGAGCGCGGCGGCCTCGCGGCGGGCCTGCTCGAGCGCTTCGTCGTTGGGCGCGCCCTCGAGCGGCACGGCAGGAACGGGATGCTGCGTTGAGCCGCACACGGGGCAGGGCTCGCCGGGGGCCAGCGACGCAGACAAGGCGCCGGCGCGGCCGCTCGTCCAGAGGCGCTCGAGCTGCATCAGGCCATCGGCGCCGGCGCGCCACTCAGCGGCGGCCACCTGGGCGTCCTGTCGCCGGGCGGCGGCCGCGGCCACGGCCGCGTCGCGCCGCGCGCGCAACTCGTCGAGGCCACGCGTCTGGGCGACGAGTGCCTCGAGCCGCCGTGCCTCCGATTCCGCGGACTCTCGGGCGGGAGCACGCGCCTCCTCGGCGGCGAGCGCGGCGAGCTTGGCCCGGCTCGCTGCTTCGGCGGCCGCGGCCTTGGCGTCCAGCTCGGCGGCTTCGGCGCGTCCCTTGGCCAGGTCGCGGCGGCGTTCGTCGGCGGCCGCGACCACGTCCGCGAGGGCCGCGGCGCGCTCTGCCGCGGCGAGCTCGGCGCGGGCGCGGGCGACCTCAGCGACGCGCCCCTGGAGGGCGCGGAGCTCGGCCGCCGCCGCCGCCGCGGCGTCGAGGGTCGCACGGGTCCGGCGCGCAACCTCGAGCTCGGCGCGGCCGCGGGCGTCGGCCTCGCCGGCCGCGGCGGCGGCCTCCCGGACCTCCGCCGCGGCCGCGGCCGCGGCTTGCGCGGCGTCGGCCAGCTCCTCCGCTGTGCTCACTCCGGCGTCGCGCAGCCGGTCGGTGCGGCGCACATCGTTGATCTCCCGCTGCTTGCGCACGTCGCCGGCGGTCTCCCGCAGAGCGTGTTCGACGGCGCCGTAGAAGCCGGTCGCGAACAGGGTCGCGAGGATCCGCTCGCGATCGGGCGTCTTGGCGGTGAGGAGCTCCTGAAAGCGCCCCTGAGGCAGCATGACGACCTGTCGAAACTGCTCGTCGCGAAAACCGAGGATCTCGGTGACCTTCGCCGTGACCGGCGACCAGCCGTGGGCGAGAGGCCTGGGCTCGTCGCCGTCAAGCACCCAGAGGGTCGCGTCCTGGTTCTCCGTCGTCGTACCTTCGCCGACCTTCTTCGGCCGTTCCTGCTGAGGCCGGCGAACAATGCGATAGGCAGTCTCGCCGACGGAGAAGTCGAGCTCGACCTCGGTGAGCAGGTCGGGGCGGGCGTGCTGGCTGCGCATGTCGCGGGGGTCGCGTTCCGCGCCGCTCGAAGCGCCGTACAGGGCGAACGCCATGGCATCGAGCACCGTCGTCTTGCCGGCGCCGGTGGGCCCGCAGACGAGGAAGAAGCGGTGCTCGCCGAGCTCCGCGAAGTCCAGGACCTCGCGCTTGCCGTAGGGGCCAAACGCCTGCATGGCCACGCGGAGCGGCCTCACGGGGTGGCCTCCCGATCGACCCGGCGCAGCTTGTCCACGACCTCGGCGAACGCCATCCTCTCTGCTTCGCTGGGGTCGTCGCCCGTGACGTAGCGGAAGAAATCGGCGAAGAGCTCGGCTTCGCCGGCGCGGCGCGGGTCCGGGCGCGCGCCGCGCCCGGCAGCCTCGCGCTCGAGGTCCGGGCGCTCGACCCTCATCGTCGACGGATACACCTCTCGCAGGCGCGACAGGGGGTCGAGGAGGGCGCCTCGGTCGCGCAGGCGGGCGAGCACGTAGTCGTCGCGCCCCGGGTCGGTGCGGCCGCGCTCGAGGATCTCGGCGAGCGTGCCCTCGACCCTGCGCACGTCGTGGGGCGCGGCCAGCTCCGCCTGCTCCGCAGCGATGGCCGCAAGCCCGTCGCGGGCAGGCGCTCCGACCTCGACGACGGTCACCGACTTGCGCTGCTCGTGCTCCGCGAAGGAGTACTTGAGGAGCGAGCCGGCGTAGCGCACGCGCTCGTCGCCGGCGCACTGCGGTCGGTGGAGATGGCCGAGCGCGACGTAGTCGAAGCCGGCGAAGACAGAGACGGGCACCTCGCCGGCGCCGCCGAGGCTCAGCGGTCGCTCGGACTCGCTGGTCTCGGCGCCGGTGACGTAGGCGTGCGCGACGAGGACCGCGCGCGCCCCGGCCGGCGTCGCCGCGCGCGCCCGCGCGACGCCGGCCGCCAGCGCCGCGGCGTGATCGAGGATCGAATCGTCAGCGTACCTGTAGCGTGCCTCGGCGGGCGCCGCATAGGGGAGCGCGTGGACGGCGACCCGCCCGTGCTCGTCCTCCAGCACGAGAGGCTCCGCCGCGGGGGAGAGCTGCCCGGCGACCCACAGGCCGCGCTCGCGGTAGAGCCCGGCGCCGAACCCGACGCGCTCGGCGCTGTCGTGGTTGCCGGCGATCGCCACCACCGGCACGCCGAGGCCGAGGACGATCTCGCTGAGGACGTGATCGAGCAGTTCCACGGCCTCAGTGGGCGGCACGGCGCGGTCGTAGAGGTCGCCGGCGACGAGCACGGCCGCCGGGCGGACCGCGGCCACCAGGCCGATCAGCTTCTCGAGGACCACGGCCTGGTCGCCGGTGAGATGACGGCCGTGGAACAGCCGCCCCAGGTGCCAGTCGGCGGTGTGGATGAGCCTCATGGCCGCGACACTAGCACAGAGCCGCGCAGGGAGCGGCGGGCGCGCGAAGAGGCCGCAGCCCACGCGCGGCGGCGCGACAGGGTAGAATAGACCAAGTGCGCACCTTCCGCCTCTCGAAATCCCGCATCACCGCCGGCCTGCAGTGCGGCAAGCGTCTCTGGCTCGCCATCCATCGCCCCGAGCTCGAGGTCTACAGCGCCGACACGCGGCGCCGCTTCGCCGCCGGCAACAGCGTCGGCGAGGTGGCCCGCGAGCTCTACGGCGGGGGCGCTCTCATCGACGGCGGCCGCAACCTCAGCCAAGCCCTGCGCGACACCGAGGCCGCCCTTGCGGCGCCCGGCGACGTCACGCTCTACGAGGCCACGTTCCGCCACAGCGGCGTCCTCATCCGCGCGGACGTCCTGGAGCGCCGCGACGGGCGCTATCGTATGGTCGAGGTCAAGTCGGCCACGCGTCTCAAGGAGTATCACCTGCAGGACGTGGCCATCCAGGCGTGGGTCACAGAGGGCTCCGGGGTGCCGCTCGACGTGCTCGGCGTGGCCGTCATCGACACCGACTTCGTCTACCCCGGCGGCCACGACTACCGCGGCCTGCTGCGCGAGATCGCGGTCGCCGATCAGGCGCGCCCCCTGATGGCGCACATCCCGGGGTGGGTGCGCGGCTTCAACGAGCTGCTCGCCGGGCCGCTGCCGGCCATCAGGACGGGCCCCCAGTGCCGGCGCCCGTTCGAGTGCCCGTTCATCTCGTTCTGCGAGGAACAAGAAGGCAAGCTGCCCGGCGCCCGGAACGACGAGCTCGATCTCGCCGGGGCCTGTCGGCCGGCCGTGACGATCGACGTCACCGCGGGCACCGTCAACCCGGCGGCCGGCGAGCTCCTCGCCACGCTTGCGTACCCCAGGTACTACCTCGACTTCGAGACGGTGCAGTTCGCGGTGCCCCTGTGGGCGGGCACCCAGCCCTTTCAGCAGCTCGTCTTCCAGTGGTCTTGCCACGTGGAGACGCGGCCCGGCGAGCTGGACCACCTCGAGTTTCTCGACACCGACGGCGAGCCGCCCATGCGCGCCGCCGCCGAGGCTCTTCTCGCGGCGCTCGGCGGCGAAGGTCCCATCTTCGTCTACCACGACTTCGAGAAGTGGCGTCTGATGGAGATGGCGACCATGTTCCCCGATCTCGCGCCGCGTCTCGAGGCGATCATGGGGCGCCTCGTCGACCTTCTGCGCCTCACGCGCGATCACTACCGTCACCCCGCGCTCAACGGTTCGTACTCGCTTAAGACGGTACTGCCGACCATCGATCCCGAGCTCGACCACGCGCTGCTCGGCGACGTGCAGGACGGCCTCTCCGCGCAGGCCGCCTTCCATGAAGCCATGGCGCCCGACACGCCGGCGGAGCGCCGAGAGGCCCTCCGCCGATCCTTGCTCGAGTACTGCGCTCTCGACACGCTGGCGCTGGTACGCGTCGCACATCGCCTGAGCAGTGCCTGAGAGGAACCCTATGGACCATCGCATCGAGATCGAGATGGACGGCCGCGCCGTCACCACGCTCGCCGACATCGTGCCCGCGCGGGGGCCGTTGCGCGTCCTGTTCATCGGCAAGGCACCGTCGCCGGCCGGCGTCGAGGCCGGCCACTACTTCCAGGGGCGCATGGGCAAGGGGCTCTGGAAGCGCCTCGACGAGGCAGGCCTTCTGCACGCTTCGAACGGCGAGTCCCCCGACGACCTCCTGCTCGACAACGGCTTCGGGATCACCGACGTGTGCAAGATGCCGCGGCCGCTCGGCGAGGAGCCCAGCGAGGCCGAGTATACCGAGGGGTGGGAGCGCGTCAGCGGGATCATCACCCGCACGCGCCCGCGCATCCTCACCTTCGTCGACAAGGGCGCGCTCGACAAGGTCCTCGAGTATTCGTTCGGCTGGGATCACGAGAGCGGCTACGGCTTCAACGATGACCTCATGCGCACCTTCGGGCGGCGCGTGTTCGCCTTTCCGCTGCCCGGTGCCGCCTGCACGCTGCGCGAATCGCAGCGGCACCTGGCCGATCTCGCCGGGTCGCTCAACGTCGTGTAGCCGCGCCCACGCGCTGCGCCCGCCGGCATCCAGGAGGACAGGATCCGCATGAACATCGTCGCCTTCAACGGCAGCTCGCGCAAGAACGGCAACACCGCCATCTTGCTCCGCCGCGTGCTCGTCGAGCTCGAGGCCGAGGGCATCGAGACCGAGCTCGTGCAGCTCGCGGGAAAGCGCTTCGCCGGCTGCACCGCCTGCCTCAAGTGCGCCGAGACCCTGGACAACCGCTGTTCGGGCGTCCCGGACGACGGCCTCAACGAGTGCCTCCAGAAGATGCTCGCCGCCGACGGCATCCTCATCGGCTCGCCCACCTACTACGCGAATTGCACGGCCACGACGCAGGCTCTCATGGAGCGCGCCGGGTATGCCACGCGCCAGAACGGCAACCCGCTGGCGCGCAAGGTGGGCGCCGCCGTGGTCGTGGCCAGGCGCGGCGGCGCCATCCACGCCTTCGACTCCATCAACCACTGGTTCCAGATCAACGAGATGATCCTCATCGGCTCGAGCTACTGGAACATCGCCGTCGGCCGCGAGATCGGTGACGTGGAGCACGACGAAGAGGGACTTGCGACCATGACTACTCTGGGCCGGACGATGGCCTGGGCGCTCAAGAAGCTCAACGCGTGAACGGGCCCGGCGGTCCCTTGACCGCCGGGCCCTCTGCACGCGTCCCTTGTCGGCGCACGGCTTCTGCCGTCACGTCTTTCCGTGTTTGATCTCGCCGATGCGGGTCGCGGGGTGGTGCATCGTCTTGTTGTTCCAGCTCGCCGGCGGGGACTTCGTCTTTGAGGTGGCCGGCCAGCCGCTCCGTTCCTCGCGGTGCTCATGACGCTTCGGGCTCGGGACCTTCGCGTGGTCGCCGTCGTCGGGTCTCATGCTGCACCTCCCGTGACGCACGTATATGAGTGTGGTACCCGCCGGAGCGGCGGCGAAACAGTTGGGCAGCCGGCGGGCTCTCAGTTGCCGCTCTTGGGCAGCAGCGGGATCAGCCAGCTGACGAAGGCCGCCTCGCTGCGGGTCTGCATGTAGAAGGTGCCCGGACCGGTGAGCGTCACCACGAAGCCCTCGCCGCTGAGGAGCAGCGACTTGAGGCCGCCGACCTTGTGCACCTCGATGGCCAGGCTCTCCGGCCAGGCCACGAGGTGGCCGGAGTCGACCGTGTACTGCTGCCCGGCTTGCAGGTCGAGGCGGCGCAGGGCGCCGTAGGTGGCGACGATCGCCTTGCCCTGCCCGCTGCACTTGACGACGAAGAAGGAGGAGGCCCCGAAGGCGCCCTTGAGCCCGCCCCACTTGGTGTCGAGGTCGATGCCCTCCTCAGAGGCGATGAAGCCGTCGCGGTGGAACAGCCAGGTCTCACCCTGCAGGTCCACGTAGGTCATGTCGCCGGGCAGCGACGAGGCCAGCAGGATCTCGCCGCCCGACGGCGGCGCCGTGAACATGTTCATGAAAAAGGACTCGCCGGAGAACGAGCGTTTGAGGCCCTTGAAAATACCGCCCTGGGTCGTGGTCTCGATCTGCGTGCCGGTGGTCATGCTGATCATGGCGCCGCTCTCGGCGCGCAGCTTTTCCCCGCCGGCAAGCTTGGCGACCGCGACGGTGAAGGCCGGACCGTTCTGAAACTCGACTTCCATGTGGATCTCCCTCCTCGTGGATACGGTGTCGATCTCTGGTACCCACTGGTCGGCCACCGCACCCGTTGACTTGAATCGGGAGGCGTGGCGCCCAGGCCGCGGCGCTTTCTCCGCGGCGGGCGGAGTGGCATACTCTGGGGCGGCGCGCGGGCGCCGGCCGAGCCACTTCGAGCGGGAGCGCATCATGGCCAAGCAGTTCTTCGGAGGCTTCTTCGCCACGCTGACCTTCGTCGTCGTCGTCCTGGCGGCGCTGTTCGGCATCTTCACCCTGGTCAGCTACCTCGCCGGGCCCGTCGGCGGGTGAGCGCGGCGTGCGCCGCGCCGCCGGCCGGCGCCGCCGGCGACGTCGTCATCTCCATCCGCGAGCTCACCAAGCGTTACGGTGAGCTCGTCGCCGTCGACGGCATCTCCTTCACGGTGCGGCGCGGCGAGGTTTTCGGCATCCTCGGTCCCAATGGGGCCGGCAAGACGACCACGCTCGAGATGGTCGAGGGCCTCTCGCGTCCCGACGGCGGCACGGTTGTCGTCGACGGCCTGCCCGTGTGGCCCGATCCCAAGGCGGTCAAGGCACGCATCGGCGTGCAACTCCAGGCCACGGCGCTCTTCGACTACCTGCGCCTGCGCGAGATCATCCACCTTTTCGGCTCGTGCTACGGGGTGCGCCGTACGCCCGGCGAGATCGACGCCCTCCTCGAGCGTGTGGGCCTGCTCGAGAAACGCGACAGCTTTGCCGACCAGCTCTCCGGCGGCCAGGCGCAGCGCCTCTCCATCGCTCTGGCGCTGGTCAACGATCCGGTGGTCACCTTTCTTGACGAACCCACGACGGGCCTCGACCCGCGTGCCCGGCGCGCCCTTTGGGACGTCATCCGCGCGATCAACGCGGCCGGCACCACCGTCGTGCTCACCACGCATTACATGGAGGAGGCCGAGCGCCTCTGCGCGCGCGTCGCCGTGATGGACCACGGCCACGTCATGGCGCTCGACACGCCGCGCGCCCTGGTGCACGCCCTCGGTGCCGACGCGCACGTGACGTTCACGCTGAGCGCACCCGTGCCGCTGGAGGCGCTCTGCGAGCTGGACGGCGTGTCGAGCTGCTCGGCCCACGAGGGCGAGGGCTACGCGATGATCGCCGGCAGCGCGCAGCGCGCCGTCGTCTCGCTGCTCGACCTGGCCGCCGCTCGCGGCCTCGACGTCGCGAACCTGGACGTGCAGGGCGCCAACCTTGAGGACGTCTTTCTGCGCATGACCGGCCGCACGCTGGCCGAGGAAGAAGAGCGGGACGAGCTCACGGACGAGCCGCAGAAGCCCCGCCGCCGCAGCTTCTTCGGGGGCGGCGGCCGATGAGGGCCTTCCTCGACTTTCTCAAAGCCTTCACGCTGATGTTCCTGCGCAATCGCCAGGCGCTCTTCTGGACGTTCTTCTTCCCGGTGCTGCTCATGGGGCTGCTCGGCATCGTCTTCGGGCACGGCTTCGGCGGCGCGCTCAACCTGGCGATCGTGAAGCTCGACGACGGCATGGTCGCGGGCGTGATGGTGCAGGCCTTCAAGAACGCGGACGGCATCACCGTGTCGCAGCCGGCCACCGAGGCCGAGGCGCTCCGGCAGCTCCGCGGCGGCAACGTCCAAGGCGTGCTCGTGCTGCCGGCGGGCCTGCAGCGGGGCTTCGCGGAGGGGGACGCCACCGTCAGGCTTCCGTTCCACTACGACAATTCGGATCTGGCCACGGCCGGCCAGATCATGGGCGTCACCCAGCAGATCGTGGAGTCGGTGGGCAACGGCATCGCTCAGGTCCAGCCGAAGCTCGGCATCAAGCCGCTGGGCATGAAGTCGCAGAGTCTCAACTACCTCGACTTCCTGGTCCCCGGCATCGTCGCCCTGTCGATCATGCAGACGGCGATCTTCGGGATCGCCGGGACGATCGTCACGTACAAGGAGAAAGGCGTGCTGCGCCGCTTGCGGGCCACGCCGCTGCCGATGCGCAGCTTCATGGGCTCCAACGTCACGATGCGCGTCGTCACCGCCCTCATCCAGACGGCCCTTGTGCTCGCCGTGGGGATCCTCCTCTTCCACGTCACGGTGAGCGGCTCGCTGCCGCTCGTGGCTCTCGTCGCCATTGTCGGCGCCGGCTGCTTCGTGAGCCTGGGGTTCGTGATCGCCGCCGTCTCCAAGAACCAGGAAGTGGCTCAAGCCTTGATGAACGTCGTGCAGACCCCCATGATGTTCCTCAGCGGCATCTTCTTCCCCATGAACAACGCTCCGGCGTGGATCCAGCCCGTCGTCAAGGTTCTGCCGCTCACGTATCTCGCGAGCGCCCTGCGCGCCGTCATCATCGACAACGCGAGCTTGTGGGCGGTACGCTGGGATCTCGCGATCCTGCTGGCCGCCACCGGCGTGTTCGTGGTGGTGGCGTGGCGCTTCTTCCGCTGGGAGTGAGAACCGAAAGGAACCGGGTTGGCCCGATACGTCGAACGCACCAAGTACGACTGGTGGAACACCACCTGGAAGCTCGCGCTGTTCATCCTGCTGATCGTGTTCTCCATCGCCGTCATCTACCCATGGCGCGGCCCTTGGTGGACCGCCGTCATGGTTGTGCTCAGCCTGTGGCTGTATGTGCGCCTCGTGACTCAGCGCACGGCCTACAAGTGCGCGAGCTGCGGCAACGTGTTCCAGGTGCCCACGGCGGTCAACTTCTTCACCACGTCGAGCATGGGCAAGAACCCGGACGGCACCTATTTCAGCGCCAAGAACCTCACCTGCCCGAAGTGCGGCAAGATCACGCAGGCGCGCGTCCTCAAGCGCGCCGACGCGCGGGTCGCCAAAGGCAGCGGCAGGCTGCTCAAGTAGGGGGCTGATCGCGGCCCTCTCGTCGGCGCAGCGCCGGGTGAGCGGGCCGCGGGCGCGGAGGGCCGCGCTGCGGCTACAGTCCGAGCAGGTTGCCGAGCTCCGCCAGGGCCGCGCGAGCTGCGGCCTCGTCGACGGCGTAGAAGCTCCACTTGCCGCGCCTGGTCTCACGGATCAGGCCGGCCTCGCGCAGCACCTTGAGGTGGTACGAGACCTTGGACTGCGCTAGGCCGTGGAGGCCTTGCAGCTCGCAGACGCAGACGCCCTGCGGCTGGGCACCGGCGGAGCCAGCGGCCGCGGGCCCGCGACAGGACTGGGCGGCCGTCATCTGCGCCAGCATGCGCAGACGGATCGGGTCGGAGAGCGCTTTGGCCGCCGCCGCCAGGCGCGCGGCCTGGTCCGCGCCGAGCCCCGCGCAAACGGGCAGCGGATCGACGCCGGCCGGGAGTGGGCAGCACGAGGCCTGCGACTGCCGAGGCGCGGACGGCGTCTTGTCACGCGTCTGCTCGGGCATGAGCCTTCTCCTTGCGGGGACGATGGTCAGACCGACACTACGCGCCGCGAGCATTCATTTCAAGAAGTCTTGATGTGGCGGCGACGGCGCGGGGGAGAGCCGCCTCGCCGCGGCCGTTCAGGCGTCGCCGGCGAGCCGCCGCAGGTAGTGCTCCACGACGGCGGGGATCTCCTCCGGCGCCGCTTCGACGACCTCGAGCTTCGGCAGACTGCCCACGAAGTCGCGGCGGTAGCTCTTCTGCGTGAGGCGATGGTCAAGCACGACAACGACGCCCGTGTCGGTCTCGGTGCGGATAAGGCGCCCGAAGCCCTGGCGGAACTTGAGCACGGCCTCCGGCAGGTAGAAGCTGTCGAACCAGCGCTCGCCGGCCTCTTCGCAGGCGCGCCGGCGGGCGTGGAACAGCGGATCCTGCCGCGGGAACGGCAGCTTGGCGATGACGAGGCAGGTGAGCGTGTCGCCGGGGAAGTCCTGCCCGGTCCAGAGCGTGTCGACGCCGAGCAGGATCGTCGCGGGATGAGTGCGGAACTCATCGGCCAGAGCGGCCGCGCTGCCGTGCAGGCCCTGGGCCAGCACGAGGACGCCGTCGTCCTCGACGTGCGCCCCGACCTCGGCGGCCACCAGGTTCATGTCCCTCTTGTTCGTGAACAGCGCCAGGGTGCGGCCGCCGGTGACCGCGGCGAGGCGCTTGAGGCGCTCGCCCTGGCGCTGCGCAAGCGCATCTGGACGCCAGGCGCCGCCGGGGTCGTGCTCGAGGATGAGAACCGCCTGGCGGCTGAAGTCGAACGGCGACGGGAAGATGCGCTCGACCACGTCGACGTCGGCGTCCAGGCCGGTCATGTGGCGGAAGTACGCGAACGAACCGGTCACCGTGAGGGTAGCGCTGGTGAGAACGGCGCTGCGCAGGCGGTCCCACAGCGCCTCGCGAACCTGACGCGCAGGGGTGAGAGGCGTGCGCGTGAGCGTCCAGCGTGGGGGTCGCGCGGCGCCGTCGCCCGCGGAACCGCCGGCGCGCCCGGCGGCCTCGAGCTCACCCCAGACGACGGCCTCCGCGCCGCCGCTGTCGGGCAGCTCGCCGAGGAGGCCTGAGTATCTGGCGGCGTCCTCGGCGAGCGCCATCACGGCGGCGTGCTCGCGGTGCTCCTCGGGGAGCGCCTCGGCGGCCGGCGCGACGCCGGCGGCCAGCGCCGCAAGGCCCTCGGCGAGGAGGCCCGTGGCGAGCGCGAACGGGTCCCATGCGGGGAGCTCGCGAAGGCCCGGCGTGATCCACACGGTCTGGTTGTACTCCGTGCCCGCGGCGGTCCGCCGGCCGCCGCCGGGCTCGGCGTCCTCGTCGCGGGCCGCGACTCCGAGCCGGGCGAGCGTCTCGCCGACGGCTTTCACCAGGTCGGGCAGCAGCTCCGCGGCGCGCTCGCACGAATCCGCCGCTGCCACGAGGGTCCGTGCCTCGCCGGGCTCGGCGCGCCGCGCTGCCGTGCGCAGGCGCTGCGGAAGCGGCCGCAGCCGGCGCCGGCCGCGCAGATCGGCGAGCAGCAGATCGACGGCGAGTGCGTCGATCTCCTCGCTGAAGGCTTCGGTGGCCTCGTGATAGAGCAGATGCGCCTCGTCGATCACCACGTCCTCGAACGGAGGAAGCGTGTCTGGGCCCGTGAGCAGCAGAGCGTGGTTGACGCACACGAGGTGGGCTGCCTCGGCGCGGCTGCGCGCCAGCCGCCAGTGACAGCCGCGCCGGGAGGGACAGTGCCAACCCAGACAGGTGGCCCGTGAGGAACGCAGCTCGCGGGCCAGCTCGGCCAGCGCCGGCAGCTCGCGGGAGGCCCGGTACGGCAGCGCCGACAGGTCGACCTCACCGCGTCGCGCCCGGCCGACAAGGTAGGCGAGCGCCAGCGAGCGCTCGCGATCCGGCAACGTCTCGCTCTCGGCGGCGACGGCCTCGTCGAGCCGCCGCCGGCAGACGTAGTTCTCGCGGCCCATGAGCAGCGCCCAGCGCCAGCCCGGCGGCAGTGCCTGCGCGACGAGGGGCAGTTCGTGCGCGGCAAGCTGGCGCTGCAGGGCCTTGGTCTTCGTGCTCACCACGATGCGGCGCCCGGCGGCGGCGGCGGCGAAGGCCGCCGGCAGAAGATACGCGAGGCTCTTGCCCATGCCGGTGCCGGCCTCGAAGAGGCCCACGCCGCCGCCGGCGAAGATGTCGGCGGCGGCGGCCGCGAGCTGCGACTGGCCGGGCCGCCGGCGAAACCCGGGAAGGCGGGCGGCCAGGCGCGGCTCACCTTGAGCGGCCTCGCCGGCCGCGTCGCCTTCTGCGCCGACCCCCAGCTCGGCGCACCAGCCGCCCGCGTCGACGGGCAGGACGGCGAGCGCCGCGCCGCGCGGCTCGTCGGCGACGACCGGCGGCGGCGCCTCGTCGGGCGTCGCCGCGAAACGGTCGAGCAGCTCGAGCGGCGCCCAGCGGACGGCCGTCAGCAGGCCGCGCTCCTCGGCGCCGAGGCCGGCAGCCCGGGCGCAGAGCCGCCGGAGCACGTCGGCCGTCGTCTCAGCATCGGGGAGGGCGCGGTGCGCCCGGCGCTCGATGCCGAAGGCGGCGGCCAGGATGGCCAAGGCGTGACGGTCGAGCTCGGGAAAGAGCAGAAGGGCCGCCTCGAGCGTGTCGAACCACGCGTTGGCGAGCGGCGGCAGGGCCGCCCTGCGGGCGCCGGCCGCCAGGTGATCGCGGTCGAAGCCGGCGTTGTGACCGACGAGCACCGCGTCGCCGGCGAAGTCGCGCAGTGCCGCGAGCGCCTGGGGGAAGGCGGGGGCGCCGCGCACCTCGGCGTCGCTGATGTCTGTCAGGCGCGTGATGGAGAGCGGGATCGGCACGCCGGGATCGACGAGCGTGACAAAACGCGCGCAGGTCTCGAGGTCTGGGCCCAGGCGCACGGCGCCGATCTCGATGAGGCGGTCGCGCTCCGCGTCCAGACCCGTGGTCTCGGTGTCGAGCACGACGAGCTGGGCTGGAGGGGCCGCGGGCATGCCGTCAGGATAGCAGAGCCCGTGGCCCGGACCGCGGCGGAGCCGGTCGCGGCAGGCGCCGCGCGGCGCGCCGGCCTCAGCCCGCCGGCAGACCGGCGAGCGCGCCGGCGGCCATGGCGGCGATCAGACCCAGAAGCTCGGCCTGACCTTCGCCGGCGGCGCGGCCCAACGTGAGGGTGAGCGCGAGCAGGTTCGCGTCGCAGGGCGCCGTCGAGACGATCACGTGGGCGGTGTCGGTCTGCGTAGTACCGCCCTTGCCGCTGCCGCTCGGCGAACCGGTAGCGCCGGCGGTGGCACCGTTGTAGCTGGCTACGCAGGACATCGCCGCGAGCGCCTGCGCGGCCAGGTCGGCCGCCGCCTGGAGCACGCCGCTCCGCGAAACCTGATTCTGCAGGGCGGCGTGCCCGGCGGCGATCTTCTGGATCGCGTGGCGCAGGGCGAGCACGTCCTGGTCGCTGCGCTTGAGCTGCGCGAACACCTTGGCGTTGTGCATGGCCACGGCGGCTTGTCCGGCGACCGCGTTGGCGAGGCGCATCTCCTGGCGGCTGAAGCGCCGCTCCCGCTGGTGGTCGAGCACCTCGAGCAGTCCGATGGCCTGGCCCTGGTGGATCATCGGCAGGATCAGCAGGCACTTGTCGCCGTCGCGGCGCATGATCGCGACCTCGGCCGCGTCCGCGCGAGGGTCGCTGACGTTGACGGTGGTGGTCTCGTGGTCCTCGATGGCCTTGCGGGCCATGGGGAACTGGCTCAGCGTGTAGGTCATGGTGTCGACCTGACGGTTGCCCAGATTGTCGTATTCCGCCTGCACGGCGACAGTGCGGGTCGCCGGGTCGTACTCGGAGATCACGCACACGTGGGCGTCGAGCAGGGTGGTCATCTGTTTGGCGACCTCGCGGAGGAGCTCGGCGACCTCGAGACGGCTGGAGACGACGATGGCGGTCTCTACCAGCGTCTCGAGCTCGCGTTCGCGGGCGAGGCGGGCGGCGAGATGGTTGCTCCCGCCGATGAGATGGGTGAGCTCGTCGATGTCTTCTTGCCTGATGCGCCGGTGCCCGCCGGCGGTGCGCGTGCAGGGCAGGAAACCGGAGGCCGTCCAGCGGCGGATCGTGTGCGGCGACACGCCCAGGCGGCTGGCGGCCAACTGTACGCTGTAGTACATGCGCAAACCGTAGCGGGGAACTTACCCATCGTCAACAGACGGCGAAGTTCTCCGCGCCCTGGTTGTCAAGATCTCCCGCTCGTCGCAGCGAAGGGAAGCCCAGCAAATGGGCGGTATTTGGCAGCCGGAGGTTGACGTCGTCGCGTGAGTTTCAGGGCACGCTTGCGGCGCGCGCTTTGCGCTCTCCCGGCACCTTCGCGCTCACTATCGCGGGCGCGCGCGGCCGGCGCGGCATCGCGCTCGTACCTGGGGTCGCGGCGTGCGCTATCCTGACGCCAATCTCGCGCCGCAGGCCGTGCTTGACCGTCGATTGGAGAAACCCGATGGCTCTCACTGATGCCGAACAGCTCGCCTATGCCGTCGCCGCGGCCAAGGTCGGTCGTGCCGAAGGGGGGATCCCCATTGGCGCGGCGCTCATTGTCGACGGCGAGGTGCTCGCCGTCGGGCACAACCTGAGGGTGCAGCGCGGAAGCGCCATCCATCACGGTGAGACCAACTGTCTCGAGAACGCGGGCCGCCTGCCGGCGAGCGTCTACGCACGCGCGACGATGGTCACGACGCTGTCGCCGTGCGACATGTGCACGGGCGCGATCCTGCTGTACAGGATCCCGCGCGTGATCATCGGCGAGAACACCACGTTCTACGGGGGAGAGGACTACCTGCGCTCGCGCGGAGTCGAGGTCGTCGTGCTCGATGATGCCGAGTGCGTCCAGATGATGCGCGATTTCATCGCCGCAGAGCCGAGCCTGTGGAACGAGGACATCGGCGAGGAAGGCTGAGGCGCCGCTCCGCCGGAGCCGCCGCGCGCAGGCCGGTTTCGGCAGATCGTCGCGCAGACCTCAGGCGGCGGACCCTTCGGGAACCGCCACGGCGGCGGTGGCCGCGGCGATGAGGTCGAGCAACTCCACCTGGCCCTCGCCGGGCGGCTCGCCGAGCGTGACGGCGAGCGTGAGGTCGGTGCGCCCCGACGGGTCGCGCGACACGACCAGACTGGCGCTGGCGCCGCGCTCGGCGTTGGTGGCGTCGGGGCGGGCGGCGAGTAGGCCGGCGCCGAAGGCGCCGGCGCTCTCGCCGCCCACGCTGGCCACGCACGAGATCGCGCCGAAGGCTTCGCAGACGGCGCCGGCTACGGCGGCAAGGAGGCCCGAGCCGCGCCCGGCGGCGCTCACCGCCGGCAGGCGCGCCGTGAGATCGGCGATCATCTCACGCAGGCTGGCCACGTCCTCGTCGCTGCGCCGCCGTGCGGCGAACAGCTTGGCGTTGTGAATGGCCACCGCCGCCTGCCCGGCGATGGCGCCGGCCAGGCGGCGCTCCTGACGCGAGTACTGGCGGGACCGCTTCTGATCGACGACCTCGAGGATGCCGATGGTGCGGCCCTGCACGATGAGCGGAACCATGAGGAGGCTGCGGTCGCCCTCGCGGCGCAGCTCGGCGACCTCGGCGGGGTCGGCGTCGGGGTCTTCAACGTTGACGACCGCCGCCGTCTGCTCTTGCAGCACGCTGCGCGTCAGGGGGAAATCCCTGAGCTTGTAGGGGCTCGCGTCGGGCAGGCGCCGCCCGGCGTGGTCGTACTCGGCCAGCGTGACGAGCTCCTGGGCCTCGGCGTCGTACTCTGAGATGGCGCAGAAATGGCAGTCGAGCAGGCTGGTCATGCGCATCGCGATCTCGAGCAGGAGCTCGGTGAGGTCGATCTTGCCGGCGAGCGCGATGGAGGTGTTGATGAGCACGTCGACCTCGCGCTCCCGGGCGAGCTGGGCGGCGAGATGGTTGCTGTTGCCGATGGCCTTGGCGAGGTCGTCGATGTCGTGCTCGTCGATGCGCCGGTGGCCACCGGCGGTGCGCGTGCAGGGAAGGAAGCCGGTCGCGGTCCAGCGCCGGATCGTGACCGCCGACACACCGAGCCGCCGCGCGGCCTGCTGAACGCTCAGAAGCATGGGCAGAACCTAGCGGCGTCGCGGCGGGAAGTCAACAAAGGATAAGTTCCCGCCGCGGCAAGGAGCAACTTTCGACAGCACTATGCCCTGTAAAGCGGGCTGATTCTCTGGGATACTTGATGAGATCGAACAGCCGGTGGGGTGGGACTTTCGTTCTGGAGGCCCGGGGACCGGGAGCACGGGCAGAAGGGTGGGAGCATGCGGGTCCTTCAACTTGGCGTTGGTGCCGTGGGCGAGGTGAACGCGCGGGTCAGCGCCCTGGAGCCGGCGGTCGAGACGGTCGTCCTCGCGGACATCGACGAGAGCCGACTGCGCGAGGTGGCCGCGAAGCTGCCGCCGGGCAAGGCCGAGAGCCTTGTGCTGGACGCCTCCGACCACGCGGCCCTCGTGAGGGCCGCGAAGGGCGTCGACTTCGTGCTCAACGCCTTGGCCACGGCCTGGGACATCCCGGTGATGGAGGCCTGCCTCGAGGCTGGGCGGCATTATCTCGACATGGGCACCGGCGGGCCCCGCGAGATCACGGGCACCGCCGACCTCGACGAGCAGCTCGCCCTCGACGACGAGTTCAAGAAGCGCGGCTTGGCCGGCCTCGTGTCGTTCGGCATCGACCCGGGCGTCAGCGACATGTTCGCGCGCGCTTTGCACGACGAGCTCGACACCGTTGAGTCGCTCACGGTGCTGGACGGTGACAACGCCACCGTGGACGGCTACGAGCTGGCCTGCTCGTTCAACGTGGAGACGATGATCGAGGAGTGCCTGCTGCCGCCGTACGTCTTCAAGGACGGCAGGGAGGTGCGCAACGAGGCCCTGTCGGTCTTCAGGGAGTTCGAGTTCCCGGCGCCGGTCGGCAAGCTCACGCTGTGCAACGTCGACCACGAAGAGGCACAGCTCATGCCGATGTACCTCAAGGGAAAGGGGCTCAGGAACGCGATCTTCTTCATCGGCCTCGACGAGCGCTTCGCCCAGGCACTCAAGGTCTTCAGGACGCTGGGCCTCAACCAGCGTGAGCCTGTGGAGTTCCGCGGGGCCATGATCTCGCCAATCCAGTTCGTGGCCTCACGTTTTCCCCGACCGGCCGACCTCGCCGGCAAGCTTCACGGTGCCGTCTGCGTGGGCACGCTCTGCGAAGGCACCATCGGCGGCGAGCCCGTGCGCCGCTTCCGCTATCAGACCACCTCGCACGACGAATCGTGGCAGAGGTGGGGAGTGCAGGGCACGGCCTTCCAGACCGGCGCCTCCGCGGCCTGTGCCGTCACCCAGTTCGCGCGCGGCGAGATCGCGCGGCGCGGGGTGTTCCCGGCTGAGGTGCTCGACCCCGCGGCCTACATGGCCGAGATGGAAAAGGTGGGCCTCGCGGTCGGGGTCGTGGACCTGCCGCCTGCCTGACCGCGGGCGTTGGGCGGGGCGGCGGACGCGAGCGCGCGCCGGCCGCCCCGCCCGGCGCCCGGCGTGCCGCCGGGTCGAACGCCGCCACCGCGCCTGCTAGCATCGGTCACCGAACGAGGCAAGAGCGAGGTGATCGGCACGCCCCCCCAGGGCGCGATAACGCAGAGAGTCCGGCGCGGCGTGCGCGCCCTTCCTCCTCAGTTCTGGCTCCTCGCGGCCGGCAGCTTCGTCTTTCTGGCGGCGATGGGGCTCGCCTTCCCGTACACCAGCATGTTCATCCGCGAACGCCTCGGAGTCTCCATGGGGATCGTGGGACTGATCATGGGCGGGTCGGCGCTCGCCGGGCTGCCACTGCAGATGGCCGGCGGCCACGTGAGCGACCGTTTCGGCCGCCGGCCGGTCCTCGCTACTGCGGTCGTCGCCACGGCGACCATGTACGTCGGTCTGGCATTCGCCACGCATCTCTGGCAGGTCGTGCTGCTCGTGTTCATCGAGCGCGCCTTCGGCTGGCCGATGTTCCTCGCCTCCAGCAACGCCATGGTCGCCGACCTCGTGCGTGTGCGGCGCCGGCCGGAGGCCTATGGCGTGCTGCGCTTCGCCATCATGAGCGGCGTCGTGGCCGGGCCGGCGCTGGCCGGGCTGGCCCTCGCCGCCGGCGCGTCGCTGCCGCAGCTGTTCGCCGCGGCCGGCGTGGCCTGCTTCCTGTTCCTGGCGCCGCTTCTCGTGTTTCTGCGCGAGACGCACCCCGACCATCGTTCGGAGGCTCTGGCGCACGCCGTGGCGGCGGCCGCAGACCACGCGGGGGATGTCGTGGGCGCCCGAGCACTCGTGCCGCGGGCCCCCGCCGGCTACCGCGCCGTGTTTCGCGATCGCCGCTTTCTGCTCTTCTGCGCCGTCGCGCTGCTGCCGCTCTTCTGTCTCGGCCAGCTGTACACGACCTTCCCCGTGGTGGCGACGACGGAGCTTGGGTTGCCGGCCTCGGTCTGGGGCCTCCTCATCGCCGTGTACGCGATCATGGTCGCCGCGCTGCAGCTGCCGGTGCTACGTCTCACCCGCAGGCGCGGCGCCATGGTGCGTCTCGGGCTGGCCAGCGCCTGCTTCGGTATCGGGCTGGGCGGCGCCGCCTTCGCCGCGCCCGGCTGGCAGCTGGTAGCTCTGCTCGGCATTCTGGCCGTCGGCGACGGGCTGCTGTCGCCGGTCTCGTCGTCGGTGGTCACCGAGATGGCGCCCGTCGAGCTGCGGGGCCGGTACGTCGGCATCTGGACGCTCGTATGGATGTTCGGCCTGAGCCTCGGGCCGACCGTCGGCGGGCTGCTCATGGACGCGCTCGGCGGGCGTGGGCTCTTTGGCCTCGTGCTCGCCGCGGGACTGCTCGGCGCCGTGGCCTTCCCGCTGCTGCAGGGCCGACGGCGGGCGCAGCCGGCTCTTGCCTTTCGGAAAGCCAAGCGCGGGTAGGGGGCTGCGCGGTCGCCTCCGACTCCGATAGCATGGGGTCGTGTCGGCTCGTCTGAAACGCTCTCTGCTGGAGCTCCGCTCCTTTCCCGGTCAGTTCTGGGTGCTGACCGTCGGCATCTTCATCTACGTCGGGGCGGCCGCGCTGGCCTTCCCCTTCGAAGGCATCTACCTGCACCGGGAGCTGGGCGTCTCCATGTCGATGGTCGGCGTGCTCTTCGGGCTCGTGCCGGTCGCCGTGATGCCGATGCAGTTTTGGGGAGGGAGTCTCACCGACCGTCTCGGACGCCGCTGGGTGATCATGCTCTCGGTGAGCATGGGAGCGGTCTGGTTTGCCGGCTTCGCCTTCGTCACCCAGATCTGGCAGGTCGCCCTGCTCGTCGCCATCGAGAGCTCTGTGGGATGGCCGCTGTTTCAGACGGCGAGCAACGCGATGATCGCCGACCTGCTGCCGCGAGAGAAGCGGCAGGAGGCGTTCAGCGTCAGCCGCGTGGCGATGAACCTGGGCGTGGTCGTGGGGCCCGCGGCGGCCGGGCTGGCCCTCGGCTTCGGCGTGACCTTCCGCGAGCTGTTCCTCGCCGCCGCCACGGGCTGCGCGCTCATGGTGACGATCATGTTCTTTACGATCCGTGAGAGCCGCCCGGCGAGCGCCACTGCGCCGATGAAGCACCGCGACGCGCAGGGCCGCAGCGGCTACGGGATCGTCTTCCATGACCGCGTGTTCATCACGTTCTGTCTGGTCGCGGTGCTGCCGGTGTTCTGCATCGGCAACTTCGGGTCCATCTACTCGGTGTACATCACCGACTTCCTCGGCGTGCCCTACGGGGAGTGGGGGATGCTGCTGGCCCTGAACGCCTTCATCGTGGCCACGGTGCAGTACCCGCTGGTGCGCGCCACGCGCTTCAAGAACCGCATGGTCCTGCTGGCCATCGCCAGCGCCGCGCTGGCGCTGGGCATCGGCGGCTCGGCCTTCGCCGGTCCGCTGTGGTCGCTGATCATCCTCATCGTCGTGATGAGCCTCGGCGAGACGCTGCTCTCGCCGGTGGCCTCGGCCGAGGTGTCCGATCTCGCCCCCGAGGCCGTGCGCGGGCGCTACATGGGCGTGTGGACGATCGCCTGGAGCGGCGGCGCCGCGCTGGGACCGGCCTTCGGCGGCTGGGCGATGGATGCCTTCGGCGGGCGCCAGGCGTTCGCCATCCTGCTGGTCGAGGGCCTGGTGGGCGCCGGCCTGTTTCTGGCGCTGGCGCCGGGCTGGAGGCGGCGCCGCGAGCAGGCCCGGGCGGCGGGACGTCCGCGTCCCGAGGCCGCCTGACCCGCGTCTCGTGGCCGGTGCTCTCGAGGCACGAGAGGGGCGGGATTGACTCCCGCCCCTCTCGTGCCGTCTGTACCGGCTTGTGGACGCCTACAGATCGAGCGCGCTCTGCAGGTCGCGGGCGTGCTCCTCTTCGATGATGAGGATGTCCTCGAGCGCCCGGCGCAGGCCGTACTCCTGCAGCATCTCGGCCTGACCGATACGCGCGCGATACCGCGCGATAGCGTCGAGCTCACCGTCGAGGTCCTGCTCGAGCATCGTCTTCGAATCCGGCGAGATGTGGATGTCGGCGACGTTCACGTCGGGCAGGCCGCCGAGGAAGTCGATCTGATCGCTCAGCGTGACGGCGTGCTGATGCTCTTCGCTCGCGTGGATCGTGAGCTCGGCCGAGATGGCATCGTACTGGGGACCCGTGATCACCGAGGCGTGCTGCACGTACTGAATCAGCGCCGCGTACTCCTTGGCCAGGTCTTTGTTGAGCTCGTCGATGAGCTGCGCCCTGGTGAGCTTGCGCGGCGCCGCGGGCTGCGCGGCGGCAGGCGCCGGAGCCGTCTTTGCGGCGCGCCCGCTGAGCGTCTTCCTGGTGGCCTTCTTGGCGGCTGGTTTCGCCACGCTCGTCTCCTTTCGGCGGCTGACACGTGCGGGGCGGGCGCGCTCCGCGCCGGCGCCCCGCACACAAGCGTACTCCCGACAACGGCCGGCCGCACCGCCTCTCAGCCCGGCCGCACTGCCCCTCAGCCCGGTCGCACCGCCTCTCAGCCCGGCGCCGGCTGCGCTTCGCGGGGGGCGACGCCCAGATCGTTGCTCTCGTAGGCGCTCTGCGGCCGCAGCCGGGCGAAGACGAGGTAGAGCACCGGGACCAAGATCAGGGTGAGCACGGTCGAGGTGAACAGGCCGCCGATGACGACGATCGCCAGCGGCGTGGAGAGGAAGCCGCCCTTGCCCATGCCCAGCGCCATCGGCGTGAGCGCGAGGATCGTGGCGACCGCCGTCATCAGGATCGGCCGCAGCCGGCGCCGGCTGCCCTCGATCACGGCCGTCCGCGCGTCCATGCCACGGCGACGGAACTGCTCGACGAGGTCGAGAAGGACGATGGCGTTGGTGACCACGATGCCGATCAGCATCAGCAGGCCGACGAGGCTGGGCATGCCCAGCGCCGTCCCGGTGAGGACCAGGGCGACGACGGCACCGACGGCGGCGAAGGGGATGCTGACCAGCAGGATGAGTGGGTTGAGCAGGCTGCGGAACGTGGCCACCATGATGACGTAGACGAGCAGGATGGCGATGAGCATGGCGATGCCCAGCGTGCGAAACACGTCGTTGGTCGCCTGCGTGGCGCCGGCCAGCTCCCACGAGGCGCCGGCGGGCAGCTTCACGCCGTCCATGGCAGCGGTGACGGCGCTCGAGGCCGCGCCGATGTTGTTGTTCACGGACGCGGCCGTGATGCTCGCCGTGCGCGCGCCGTCGACGTGGGTGACCTGCACCGGCGCCTTGACCTCGACGATGGTGGCGATCTCGCCCAGTGGGACCATGCCCTTGGAGCCGGGTACCGGGAGCCTCGTGAGCAGGGCGCTCACGGCGCCGGGGATCGGCGGTAGCTTGATGTCCTGGACCATGACCTGCGCCGGCAGCACTCCTTCGGCGGTGGGCACGACGCCGACGGGGTAGCCGTTCAGGATCAACGTGGTGTAGAGGCTCAGGGTCGAAGGGGTGACGCCGGCCGCCGCGGCCTTGGCCTGGTCGATGGCCACGGTGGCGGACGGGCGCCCTTCGCTGAGGTTGGACTTGACGTCGGCAAGACCGTCCACCGTCTTCACTCTCTTGAGGACGATGTCGTTGGCCGCCTTGAGCACGAGCGGATCGCTGGCGGAGACGCGGACCTCCATCGTGGACATGCCGCCCATGGAGGCGTCGTCGCCGGTCACCGTGATGACGCCGGCGTTGCTCAGCTTGGCCACCTCCGTGCGCACCTTATCGACGATGGTGAGCTTGTCCATGTTCGGGTCGGTCACGATGGTGAACACGGCCTGGCTGGACGACGCGCTGGTGCCGCCGCCGGAGCCGAAGAGGCTGCCGGTGCTGCCCGCGGTGACCTGGTAGATCTTCACGCCGGCGGTGTCCTTGAGGATGGCTTCGATCCTCGTGGCCGAGGCCATGGTCGCGTCGAGGCTCGTGCCCGGCGGGAGCGTCTGGGTGACGGACATCGTGTTCTGCGCCGAGCTGTCGAAGAGGTTGGTCTTCAGCAGGGGCGTGAGGGCCATGGTGCCGGCGAAGATCGCGACCGCCAGCACGAGGGTGACGATCTTGTGGTCGAGGGCGAATCTGAGGGCCGGCAGGTAGGCGCGCTGCAGCCGCGTGGTCTCGTCGGCGTTACGGTGGCCGACCTGGCGCTTGGAGAGCACCCACGTGGCGGCCACGGGGACGACGACCAGGGCCACGAGAAGGCTGCAGAGGAGGGCGAACGTCACGGTGAGGGCGAACGGCCGGAAGAACTCCGAGGCAAGGCCGTGCACGAAGCCGAGCGGGAGGAACACCGCGACCGTCGTGAGCGTGCTCGCGGTGATGGCGCCCGCGACCTCACGCGTGCCGGTGTAGGCGGCGGTGCGCACGTCGTCGCCCTCCTGCAGGTGGCGGTAGGTGTTCTCGATCACGACGATTGAGTCGTCGATCACGCGTCCGATGGCAATCGTGAGGCCGCCGAGGGTGAGCATGTTCAGCGACTCTCCGCGCGAGAAGAGGATGATGAGGGCGCCGATGACGCTGAGCGGGATCGAGAGGCTGGCGATGAGGGTCGAGCGCCAGCTCCTCAGGAAGACCCAGATGATGAGGACGGCGAACACCGCGCCGATGAGCCCTTCGCGCCACAGCGACGTGATGCTCTCCTTGATGTAGACGGACTGGTCGACGACGGTGGTGATCTTGGTCAGGCCGCCGAGGTCGCGGGTGAGGGCAGGCAGCTTCTCGGCGACGGCATTGGCGATGTCGACGGTGTTGCCGGTAGAGGCCTTGCTGATGGAGATGCCGATCGACGACTTGCCGTTGGTGCGCGTGACGGCGGTGAGCGGCGCCGGGGCGATGCGCACGTCGGCGATCTCGCCGAGCGTTACCGGGCGGGCCGTGGCTGCGGCCGCCGCGGAGGTCGAGGCCGCCGAGCCGCTGCCGCCGGCCGCGGTCGCGGCGCTCAGCGGCGACGTGGAGGCCGGAGCGATCACGAGGTCCTGGATCGCCTGCACGGTCTGCGCCCGCGCCGTGACGGTGATGGGGTAGACGAGGCTCCCGGAGGTGACGCTGCCGGCACCGGTGGTGACGTTCGCCTGCTGGATCGTCGCGGCGATCTGCGTGGGGTCGACGCCGAGGCGCGCGACCTTGGCCGCCTTGAGCTGGATCTGCAACTGCATCTGCTCCACGCCGGAGAGCGTGACGGCCTGCACGCCGGGGATGCCCTGAAGGCTGGGCACCACCTGGGCGCCCAGCTGTGTGGCCAGCGCCTGGGGCGGGAGCGACGACGTGACGGCGAGCTGTACTACCGGCATGGAGTTGAAGTTGAGCGCCGCGACCTTGGGGGCCATGGCGGTTTGCGGCAGCGTCTGCACGCCCGAGACCGCCTGCTGGACCACCGCTTCCTTCGCCTTCATGTCGGTGCCGAACTCGTACTGCACGGTGATGATGCTCATGCCCTCGTTGGAGAACGAGTCGAACTCCTTGAGGCCGCTCGTGGTCTTGATCGCCTGCTCCAGCGGCGTCGTGACGTTGCGTTCCACGTCGCTCGGCGACGACCCCGGATCCATGGTGAACACGGTCAGGTACGGGAACGTCAGGTCGGGGATCAGTTCCTGCTTGAGCGAGGAGACGGCGATGGCGCCGAAGACGACGACGGCGACGACCACGAGGCCGACGATGGAGCGGTTGCGCAGGGATATCTTGGTCAGCCAGCTCACGTGGTGCCTCCAGAGCGTCGGGTGGGGTCGTCGTCGGGGGGGAGCGCGCCGCGCGCCGCGGCGGATTCGGTGCTGCGCCGCACCCAGCGTTCGAGGACGCCGGGGATCTCTGCCTCCAGGAACGCGGAGAATTCGCGCAGGTCGCGCATCAGCGCGTAGTTCGAGTGGGTCTGGTCCTTGTCGGCCACGGAGGCGAGCCCGCGGTCGAGCAGGGTGTGCAGGGTGCGCACGTGGTCGAGGCCCAGCATGGTGTCCATCTGGCCGGGGAGAGCGCGGTAGGAATCGCCGCGCCGGCCGGGCTCGCTGACGCGTTCGACGACCCCGAACTGCAGCAGCCCGCGAACGGCTCCGCTGACCGCGGCTTTGCTCACGCCGAGCGCCTCGGCGATCCCGGTCAGAGACTGGACCGGAGGATCGCACATCATGAGGTAGCCCGACACGCGGCCGCCCATGCGGGTGCTGCCCATGCGCTCGTACAGCAGGCCGAACTCCTCGACCAGCCGGCGTTGCTCAGCGGCGCGCGCGTGTTCTTCCATTCCCCTGCCTCCCGAGAGCCCGCCGGAACCTTCGTCAACGGCGTAATGTACGCAGTGAACGTTGTGAAAGCAACCCGACGCCATGGACGCGCGAGGGCCGCCGGCGCGGCGCAGCGTCAGTCGCCGGCGGCGAGCGCGAGATCGGCGAGGCGCTCGGCGACCGCCGCGATGCGCTCGCGCCCCTGCAGGGGCGCGAGCCAGCGCGGCGGGATGCCCGCCTCGCCGTACACGGCGCCGGCCAGGGCGCCGGTCACGGCGCCGACGGTGTCGGCGTCGTTGCCCAGGTTCACGGAGAAGCAGACGGCTTCCTCGAACGTGCCCGTGTGAAGCACCGCCCAGACCGCCGTGCGCAAGGTGTCGAGGACGAAGGCCGAGCTCTGGACCTCTTCCGGCTCGGCTTCCAGCGCCTCACGCAGCGTGGCGCTGACGCGTTTGTCTTCCTCGTCGATGGTGTGGGCGATGGATGGCAGCTCTTCGCGCACCTCGCCGGCGATCGCGGCGTCGAGGAGGTCGTTGAAGGCCACGCAGGCCCAGCCGGCGAGGCGGTCGAAGTGCGTGAGCGTGGACTCGCGCTGCGAGGTGGCGTGGCGCTCCTCGGCGTCGCCGCAGTACAGCAAGGCCAGAGGCGCGCAGCGCATGAGGCTGCCGTTACCTGCCGTGGGGCTGCCGAGGATCTCAAAGGCGCGCCGGGAAGCGAGATCCCAGTGCGTGCCGGAGCGGAAGCTCAGCATCACGGTGCGGACCGTCAGGCTCACGTCGCGCGGCGTGCCGTCGAACCATCTCAGGAAGCGCTCCATGATGTCCTCGGGGTCGAAGCCGCGGCGGTCGGCCAGACTTTCCGCGAGACAGAGCATCATCGCCGTGGCGTCGGAGGCCTCGCCGGGCGCCACGTCGTGGCAGCCGCCGCCGAGCATCTCGGTGATAACGCCGTAGCGTTCCTGGATCTGCGCCGCGGTGAGGAAATCGGCCGGCGCGCCCAACGCCTCGCCGACCGCGAGGCCGAGCAGGACGCCGCGAAAGCGGTCGCGCAGCACGGGACTCGCGAGGCGCAGCGGCATCAGGCGAGCAGTTCGCGGGCGAGACGCTCAAAGAAGAGCGCCTGGTAGGTGACGTCTTCGACGCGGATGCGTTCGTCGGGCTCGTGGTCGCGGCCGCCCCTCATGGCATGGAAGCTCTCGGCGACGTACGGAGCGAAGCCGTACGCGATGCAGTCGGGGAAGCGCTCGCGTACCCAGCGCGAGTCGGTGAAGCTGCCGGAGCACATGGGCGCCAGCACCGCGTCCGGGAAGTCCCCACGCACGACGCGCGCGATGCTCTCGCTGAGCGCGGTCGGCGCCGGCGACGCGTTGGGCGTGGTCGAGTCGATCCACTCGAGCTCCCAGTCGATGCCCAGCGGATCGAGGACGGCGGCCACCAGCTCAGCGGTGCCGGCGGCGGTCATCTCGGGCAGGATGCGGCAGTCGATGGAGGCTTCGGCACGCGTGGGGATAACGTTCACAGCCTTGCCGGCGTCGAGCATCGTGGGCGTGAACGTGGCGCCGAGCAGAGGCTCGACCAGCGAGGCGAGCTCCGCGTCGAGGCGGCGCAGGTCGGCGCCGGCGGCGCGCGCCGTGCCGGGGTCTTTGAGGCGCGCACGCAGGCCGGCCTCGGTGACGACCGCGTCGATGAACTGCGCCGTGAGCGGAGAGACGATGGCCGGTGGGTCGTAGAGGCCGAGGGCGACAACGGCGCGCGCCAGGTCGATGACCGCGCTGCGCTCCTTCTCGGGCACCGACGCGTGGCCGCCGCGCCCGCGCGTGCGGATGCGGAACTGCGCGAAAGCCTTCTCGGCGGCGGCGAGCAGGAAGACCTTCTGGCCGCCGACCTGCAGCCAGAGGCCGCCCATGCCTTCGTTCACGAGGTACTCGGAGCGCAGCGTGTCGGGCTCGTTGCGGCAGAGCCAGCGCACGCCGCAGTGGTCGCCGACCTCTTCGTCGACGGTGGCTGCGTACTTGACCGTGCCGGCGAAGTCGGCGCCCGAGCGCTTGAGGCGCGCCAGCGCCACAGCCTCGGCGGCCACCTGATTCTTCATGTCGGTGGCGCCGCAGCCCCACACGTAGGCGTTCTTCACAACGCCGGCGAAGGGCGGCACGCTCCATTCGCCGGCGTCGGCGGGCACGACGTCCATGTGACCCATGTAGGTCAGCGTGGGGCCGGGGCGCGCGCCGTCGAGGCGCGCGACGAGGTTCTGACGCTGCGGACTTTCGCCGACGAGGGTGCTGGCGATGCCGTTGCCCGCCAGGTAGTCCTGCAGCACGAGGGCGCAAGCCGTCTCGTTGCCGGGCGGGTTCGTGGTGTCGACGCGCAGCAGGGCGGTGAAGAGGTCGACGACTTCACGCTCAAGAGCGTTCCAGTCGTCGACCTCAAGGCCGTACAACGCCACCGTCACCATCCCAACCTGCGGAAAAGAGGGACTCGCCAGCGCTCATGATAACGGTCTGTACTTCGCGCTGCGAACCACTTAGGCTCAGGCTCAGAGTGTACCCCGTCCGAGCGTGCAGGAGGAAGCCTCATGAGGATCGCCGTCATCGGCGCCGGCGCCATGGGTCGCTGGGCTGTCAAAGAGCTTGCCATCAGCCCCGAGGTCGACGAGATCGTCGTCGGCGACTTCGACGAGGAGCAGGCGCGCGCCGTGGCCGCCACCTACGGCGGCGACAGGGCCAAGGCGGTCTTCGTCGACGCCCGCGACGCGGAGAGCGTCAAGAAGGCCATCGCCGGCTGCGACGCCATGGTCAACGCTACGCAGCACTTCTGGAACATCACCGTGATGCACGCCGCGGCGGCCGCCAGGGTGCACTACACCGACATGGGCGGCCTCTTTCACGTGACCAAGCAGCAGGTGGAGCTGGCCGGCGAGTTCGAGAAGGCCGGCGTCACCGCCGTGATCGCCATGGGCGGCGCCCCCGGCGTCACCAACATCCTCGCCAAGTACGGTGCCGAGCGGCTGGACGTGGTGGAAGAGGCGCACGCCCTGTGCGGCAACGTCGACGACACCGACTGGAGCGGCTACGACGGCTGGGCCCCCCCGTATTCTCTCGAGACCCTGTGCGACGAGTTCAGCGTCACGGCGCCGGAGCTCGTGGGTGGCCACTGGAACATGGACATCAGCGGAGGTGAGGGGCCGGAGGACATCGACTTCGGTGAGCCGGCCGGCATCCTCGAGGCGCACTACACGATCCACTCCGAGCCGTTCACCTTCTGGCACACGTGGAAGGATCAGGGGCTCAGGAGCGCGACCTTCAAGCTGTCGCTGCCCGCCGAGTTTACGCAACAGATGCGCTTTCTGAATACGATCGGCATGACGCGCACCGACGAGGTCGAGGTGAGGGGTGGCCACGTGCGGCCGCGCGACGTGCTTCTCAAGGTCGTCGGCGAGATCGCGCGGCCCGCCGGCGTCGTGCTCGACGACGTCGACTACCTGCTCGGGGTGGTGCGTGGCCTCAAAGACGGGCGCCGGGTGGAGTGGCGCGTGCGCGCCACCGTCCCGGCCTGCAAGGAGCACGGCGCCGGCGGCGGCGACGTCGACACCGGCATCCCGCCGGCGATCGTCGCCAAGATGATGGCCAGCGGCGAGATCGCCGGCCCCGGAGTGTTCGTGCCCGAGCAGATCGTGCCCTGCGAGCGGTTCTTTGCCGAGCTCGCGCGCTGGGGCGTCACCGTCGACGCGCAGATGCGTGAGATCCTGGCGGCGCCGGAGGTCTGAGCCTGGCCGGCGCTCGAGGGCCGAGCCGGGCGCGCGCCGCCCGGTGCTCCACCGGTCTGCGCGGCGCGCATCCAACGGCTTCGTCCCGCATGGCCGAGCCTATACTCCTGGAGTATGGATCCGGTCGGCGGCACTCGCGACGGCCGGCGAACCCGGATGCGGCGTCAAACGGAACGAAGGGAGATCGACGATGTCGCAGGAGCAGGCCGCAGCATTCATCGAGAGAATGACGACGGATGAGGCGTTTCGCGCCCAGGTGATGGGGGTGGCGGACGAGACGGAACGGATGGAGCTCATCGGCGCCGAGGGATTCGACTGCAGCGCGGGCGAGATCAAAGCGGCGGCGGCCGAGCTCGCCGAGGGTGACCTCGAAGGCGTCGTCGGCGGCAACAGCTGGGGCAACAGCTGGGGTGAGAAGGGCTTGCTCTTGGACTTCTGAGGCAGCGGCCGAGGCGCGGACGTCCCTGAGGACCGCGGACGGGAGGTCCGGCGCCGGCGTTGCCGCACGCGGGCCCCAGCGGCCTTCTCCATCCGCCCTGCGGGTTCTGGCCGGCTGCTCGAACGGGCGGCCCGGCGTACTTGTGTGCTCGTGAGAGGAGTCGTGCCGGCAGGTCTGCGGGTCGCCGGCGCCCGATTGGGCTGCGCCGCGGCCGCAGTGCGGGCTCACGGCGCCGGACTCGAAGGGATGGTCGCGTGAGGGAACAGTACGACCGCCGGCGGGTGACCGACGACCTGACTCTGGTGCCTTTCAGCTTCAGCGGCTACAAAGGACTCGCCTTCCACCGTCTCCTGCTGGAGGACTCGGTGCGAACGGAGTCGTTCAGGCGAGCCATCGCCAAGGTCGTCAAAGAGGGAGATGTCGTCGTTGACCTCGGCGCGGGAACGGGCATCCTCTCGTACTTCGCCTGTCAGGCCGGCGCCGCGCGGGTCTACGCGATCGAGTCCGACAGCATCATCGAGGTCGCCAGACAGGTCGCTCGCCAGAACGGCATGGACGACAGGATCACGTTCATCAAAGAGAGCTCGTGGATGACGAACCTGCCGGAGCACGTCGATGTCGTCGTCTCGGAGGTGTGGCGCCAGGTGTTCTTCCCCATCGCGCGGGAAGTCGAGGTGGAGGCGGGCAGCGTGGTCGACGTGCGCCTGGTCCTGAGGCGCTCGGAGACCGACGTCTGCGGGTGCTTCGAGTGGGCTGTCGGCGTGCGAGACGGCGGCGAGCGGAGGACCATCGCGACGCAGTCCACAAGGGCGAGCTATCCCTACGATATCGGCGAGCTCTGTGAGGGCATGACGTGCCGCCCCGATGTGGACGGGAGGACGAGAAACGCAGGCATCGAGAGACGCGAGCTCCTGAAATGGATCGTGACAAAGCTGTGAGGCGCCTTCTGGCGCGGCGCTGCCAGGGCGGCAAGGCGCCGGAGGCCCGAGCCTGGCCGGCGCCGGCGCGCCGCGCTCGGCCAGCGCCGCATCACAGGTCCAGCGCCGCCTGTGCCGGCCCGGTCTCCACGCCCAGCAGCTGCGCCATCCGCCGCGCGTTGCGCATGCCCCAGTCCTCGTAGTTGTTGTTGAAGAGGACGTGCACTGCCTGCGTCTGCCGCGCCAGCTCGCGCACCTGCGGGACCCACTCGCGCAGCTCGTCGTCGCTGTAGAGGTACTTGAAGCGCTCCGACGCCACTCTGGTCTTCGCCTCCCAGGTGTCCGCGTTGCGCCCGTGCAGCCGCACGATCGCCAGAGGCGCGGTGGCGGCGACGGTCGCCGGCGTGCTCGAACGGAAGCCCTGCGGTTCGTCGACGCAGACGTAGGCGAGCCCGGCGTCCTCCAGAAGGCGGAGCGCACCGGCGGCGGCCTGCTGGTCCATCCAGCCGCCGCCGCGAAGCTCCACGGCGAGCGTCCAGCCGGGCAGTCGTCGCGGCAGCTCGCGCAGGTAGGCGGCGTTGGCCTCCGAGCGCACGAACCACGGCGGGAACTGGAAGAGAACGGCGCCGAGCTTGCCGGCGTCGGCCAGCGGCGACAGCGCGCGCCGGTGCAGCTCCCAGAGCTTCTCTACGGCGTCCGCAGCGACATCCTTGCGGTAGACGTTCTTCTTGGCGAGCGTTTCGGCGGGCAGAGCCTCGCGGAGCCACGCGGGGAGGCGCTCGACGCGCGCCGGGTGCCCCGTGAGCAGGGCGTAGGCTTTCACGTTGAAGACGAAGCCTGCGGGCGTGCGCGCCGCCCACAGCTCGCTATTGCGCGCGGACGGCGGCGCGTAGTAGGTGGCGTCGACCTCGACGATCGGGAACTGCTCGGCGTAGTACCTCAGTCGTGCTTCGGCGCTGGTGACGCCGCGCGGGTAGAAGCGCCCGCCGGCGATCAGCGTGGGGTCGGTCCACGAACAGCTCCCCACAAGGACGCGCGCGCTCATGCGGGCCTCCCTCTCTTTCGCTTCACTGCGCAAGTAACGTTGTTCCACCGGCGCGCCGGCTCTATACTTGACATGAGTGAAGATGAGTCGGCGCCATGGTCTCTGCAGGCCACAGCCTCGAGCACGTTGGGGCACCGAAGGGGGCGCCGCCGATGGGCGGGACCTGCGCAGCAGGTGACCGCCCATCGTCATGAGCGGCGCCCGCGGGAGCGCAGCGCCTTGCTCGCCGGGCCGGCCCCGCGTTGAAGTTCGCCCGCGACTTTCCTATACTCTGCTTCCCTCAGTGTCGGAATGGCGGAATTGGTAGACGCGCTAGGTTGAGGGCCTAGTGAGGGCATAACCTCATGGGGGTTCAAGTCCCCCTTCCGACACCACTCTTTCCCCTTTGCTCCGCGGCCGTCTGGTGGCGACCTCTCCGCACGCCCCATGCGCCGGCCGCCGCGAGCTCTCGTGGCCGCCGCGCCTCCTCGTGCCCGTGCCGACGTCCTTTGGGCGGCCCCGTCGGCACGCAGTCTACCCTGCGAACGGCAGCGGACCGGCGGTTGTGAAGCCGGAGGGCGGGGTATGAGCCCAGAGGAGCAGCATGACGAATCGGGAGGACCGATGAGCGAGACCCGCAACCTTAGAACCCCCGGGCCCGGCGACCTCGACGTCTGGCGGGCCGAGTTTGACGAGCTCGAGCTGCGCATGGATGCGCTGCGCCAGGCCTTCCTCGACGGCGTGCGCTCGTTCACCATGACGGACGAGTCGGTCGAGCGCATTCACGCACGGTTCGACGACCTCGGCGAGCAGCTTCACAAGATGCACTGCACCTACCCGTTCGGCGGCTGGCCAGGGCAAGAGGATTGCCGTTTCGAGCCGCCCGTGCCCTATGCCAGCGACGCACACAAACCGGCGGATGCCTGACGACGAGCACCTCGTAAGGCGCCCGGGCAGTCACGTCTCCGCGGCGTTCCGCGGCGGGGTCTGCGTGATTCGGTGGGGTAGCGGGCCCGACGGCGATCTGGCCGGCGATCTGCGCGCCGAGCTGGACTTTTGTCGGCAGTCCGGAGCCACCGACATCGTCCTCGACGTGGACTCCGGCACGACGCTGGGCGGCGCTGAGGTGGTCGCGCTGCAGGAGGCGGCGGAGAGCTTTCACCGCGCCGGCGGCGAGCTTGTGGTCGCCGTCGAAGACGCGACGGCCAGGACGGTGCTGACGCAGGCCGGGCTCGTGCCGCCGCCGCTGCCGCACCCCGCCGTCGAGATCGCCGCGGGCGACGAGCCCATCGCTCTGCCGGCCAAGCCGAGCTGGGAGCACGAGTTTACCTTCGCGGCGAGCACAGACGCGTTGCCCACGGCGCGCCGCAGGGTCACGGCATTCGCGGAGGTGGCCGGGCTGCATGGACCCGGTCTGTTTGAGCTCAGCGTCGCCGTGGCGGAGGCTCTCGCCAACGCTCTGCTGCACGGATCGCCCCACGGCGCCGACGACGACATCCGCGTGCGCTTCTTCTGCTACGACGATGAGGTGGCCGTCGAGGTTGCGGACGGCGGCGGCGGCCTCGACGCCACGCCGATCCGCGCGCCCGAGGCTTCGCAGAGCAGCGGCCGCGGCATCCATTTCATGCGCGCCCTGTGCGACGCCGTGCAGTTCACCTGCGGCCCCTTGGGCACGCAAGTTCTGCTGGTGAAGCGGCGAAGCTAGAGGAGTGCGGGCGGCCGGCGCTGAGACGCCTGCGGGAGGCGCCATGGCGGCTCAGTCTGAGCGGCAAGCGTTGTAGACTCTGGGGCGACGTTCTCCCTCACGCTCGACCGACAAGGAGGATGGATGGCTGATGAGCGGCTCATCCTGCTCGTGGAAGACAACGACGACGACATCGAGCTGACGCTGCGGGCGCTGACGCAGAACCACGTGGCCAATCGCGTCGAAGTGGCTCGCGACGGCGCGGAGGCCCTGGACTTCCTGTTCTGCCGCGGCGCGCACGCGGGCCGCGACCCGAGGGTTCTGCCGCACGTGGTGCTGCTCGATCTCAAGCTGCCAAAGATCGCCGGGATGGAGGTGCTCGAGCAGATCCGCCGTGAGCCGCGGACCAAGCGGCTGCCGGTCGTCATCCTCACGTCGTCCAACGTCGAGAGCGACCTGGCCAGGTGCTACGACCTGGGCGCCAACAGCTACATCCGCAAGCCCGTCGATTTCACGCAGTTCATGCACGCGGTCAACAGTCTCGGGCTCTACTGGCTGGTGCTGAACGAGCAGGCTCCCGCGGCGGAGCTCTGAGGCCGGCGCGGCGTCTCTGCCGGCGGGCGGGGTAGAATCGCTGCGACCAAGGAGACGCTGTGGCCGACCCGTCCCTCGAGAACCGCCTCTTCCTGCTCGACGGCAGCAGTCTTGCCTATCGGGCCTTCTTTGCGCTGCCCGAGAGCATCACGACGCGCGACGGCTTTCCCACCAACGCCATCTACGGGCTCAGCCAGATGCTGCTCAAGATCGTCACCGAGTATCGCCCGGCGAGCGTCGTCGTCGCCTGGGACGCTCGCGAAAAGACGTTCCGCCACGAGGAGTATGAGGCGTACAAGGCGCAGCGGCCGCACATGCCCGAGCCGCTGTCGCAGCAGTGGAGCCGGTTCCCCGAGCTCATGGAGGCCTTCGGCATCGTCAATCTGGTGAAGCCCGGGTACGAGGCCGACGACATTCTCGGCACGCTTGCCGAGGAGGCCAAGCGGCAGGGCGTGGGCGCGATCGTCGTCACCGGCGACCGCGACGCGATGCAGGTCGTCGACGACGACATCTGGGTGATGAGCACCGGCCGCGGCATCACCGACGTCAAGATCTACACGCCGGCGGTCGTGGTGGAGCGCTTCGGCGTGACGCCCGCCATGATCCCCGACTACATCGGGCTCAAGGGTGACACCAGCGACAACATCCCCGGTGTGCCCGGCGTCGGCGAGAAGACGGCCGCGGCGCTTCTGCAGCAGTTCGGCAGCATCGAGGCGCTGTACGAGCGCCTGGACGAGGTGAACAGCGCGAAGCGGCGCGCGCTGCTCGCCGAGCATGAGGGCAGCGCGCGCCTCTCCAAACGCCTCGCGACCATGGTGCTCGACGTGCCGCTTGAGGAGGACCTCGTCGAGCTGGTCGCGCGCGGCGGCTACCAGTTGCCGGTGGCGCGCGTCGACGCCGTCTTTGAGAAGTACGAGCTCCGCGCCCTGAGGCGCCGGCTGCAGGACATGTCCGGCTCCGGCGCGCGCTCCGCGGGAGCTCCGGCCGTCGTCGCTCAAGGCGGCGCGCCCGCGGACGCGCGCGCGATCGTGGTCGGCGGGCCGCCCGTGCATCTCGCCCACGAAGCGGACGTGGGGCCGCTGGCGGCGGCGCTCGAGCGCACCGAGACGGCTGTGGCGTTCGAGCCGCGGGAGGACGGCGAAGACGGCTTCGCCGTCGCCGTCCATTGCGGCGGCGCGGCCGTGCAGGTCGCCGCCGCCGGCCGCGACCGGCCGGCCGCCCTGTGGCTCCTCGCGGCGCACGCCGTGGTGCACGACGCCAAGGCGCAGCCGGGCTACGCGGCGGCGCCGTGCGGGCCGGCGTTCGATACCGCCGTGGCTGCGTATCTGCTGGCGCCGGAACTGCCCGAGAAGGAGCGCGGCGTGTTTACCCTTGCCGGCGCCGACGACGGTGCCGTGCTGGTCGAGGGGCCGCGCGCCGAGGCGGCCGCGGCCACGCGTGCCGTGCTCACGTGGCGCGTGGCCGCAGCCCAGCGCCCACGCCTCGTCGAGCTTGGCCTCGAACGGCTGTTTCGCGAGATCGAGCTGCCGCTCGTGCACGTGCTCGCGCAGATGGAGGCCGCTGGCGTCAAGATGGACCCGTACCGGCTCGGCGAGATCACCGCTCGCTTGCGCGACCGCGTCGACGAGCTGCACGATGAGATCATCCGTCTCGCCGGCGAGGACTTCACCGTGGCCTCGCCGCAGCAGCTCGCCGAGATCCTCTTCGTGCGTCTCGGCCTGCAGCGCGGCAAGAAGGGCAAGACCGGTTACTCGACCGACGCGCGCGTGCTGCGCGGCCTGCGCGACCAACACCCCATCATCCCGGCCGTCGAGGAGTGGCGCGAGCTCACCAAGCTGATCAACACCTATCTCGAGCCGCTGCCGGGGCACATCGACGCGCGCACGGGACGCGTGCACAGTACCTTCAAGCAGATGGTCGCCGCGACGGGGCGGCTCTCGAGCGTCGATCCCAACCTGCAGAACATCCCGGTGCGCACCGACCTGGGCACCGAGATCCGCGCCTGTTTCGTGGCCGACGAGGGCTGCAAGCTGGTGGTCGCCGACTACTCGCAGATCGAGCTGCGCCTTATGGCGCTGCTTTCGCAGGAGCCGGCGCTGCTGGGCGCCTATCACCGCGGCGAGGACGTGCACCGCGTCACCGCGGCGGCCGTCGCCGGCATCCCGCTGGAAGAGGTCACCAAGCGCCAGCGCGAGCACGCCAAGGCCACCAACTTCGGCATCATGTACGGCCTCTCCGCGTTCGGCCTGTCGGAGCAGGTCGACATCCCGGTGGAGGAGGCCAAGGCCTTCATCGACGCCTACTTCGCCAAGTACCCCAAGGTCCGCGAGTTTCGCGAACGTGTGATCGCCGAGGCCACGCGGGACGGCTACGTGACCACGCTGTTCGGGCGGCGCAGGGCCGTGCCGGAGCTGCGCTCCGGCACCTTTCGCCTGCGCTCGCTGGGCGAGCGCCTGGCGGTCAACACCGTGCTGCAGGGCACGGCCGCCGACATCATCAAGGTGGCCATGGTGACCGTGAGCCGCGAGCTCGCGCGGCGCAAGCTGGGCGCGCGGCTCGTCCTCCAGGTGCACGACGAGCTCGTCCTCGAGTGCCCCGCGGCCGAGGTCGAGGAGTGCGTGCCCCTGCTGCGCGACGCCATGTGCGGCGCCTACGAGATGGATCCGCCGCTCGAGGTTGAGGTGGGAGTCGGCGCCGACTGGGTGGCAGCCAAGGGCTGAGGCGGCGAGCCGTTCGGATCGGCACGCTGCCCTGTTGCCCTCGCGCCCGTGCTATACTGCCGTAGTTTCGGCCCGCTGCGGTCCGCGGGCTTTTTGTTGTCCTGTAAACGATGGGCCGCATCCTTGACCGGGAGGCAACGACACCACATGGCAGAGAAACCGATCGACACACGGCTCGCGGCGGCCAACGACCCCAGGATCGTAGAGGGCAGCGAAGGCTTCCTCATCGAGGTGGACGGCGAGATCGTCCCCAACTACGACCTCACCATGACGGTGTTCGGTGAGGGCGACATCGTCACCGGCAACGTGGTGCGCATCGACAAGGACGAGGTCCTCGTCGACATCGGCTACAAGTCCGAAGGCGTCATCCCGGTCAACGAGCTCAGCATCCGCAAGAACGTCAATACCTCAGAAGAGGTCACGCTGGGCGAGGAGATCGACGCCCTCGTCATGACCAAAGAAGACGCCGACGGGCGCCTCATCCTCAGCAAGAAGCGCGCCCGCTTCGAGAAGGCGTGGAAGCGCATCGAGGGCGCCTTCGAGAGCGGCGAGCCGGTCACCGGCACGGTCATCGAGGTCGTCAAGGGCGGCCTCATCCTCGACCTCGGCGTGCGCGGTTTCCTGCCGGCCTCGCTGGTCGACATCCGCCGCGTGCAGGACCTCCAGGAGTACGTCACCCAGGAGCTCAACTGCCGCGTCATCGAGATGAACCGCAACCGTAACAACGTGGTGCTCAGCCGGCGCGCCGTCCTCGAAGAGGAGCGCAAAGAAGTGCGCCAGCAGATCATCGACGAGCTCAATGTCGGCGACGTCGTCGAGGGCACGATCAGCAACATCGTCGACTTCGGCGCCTTCGTCGACCTCGACGGCATCGACGGCCTCATCCACATCTCGGAGCTCAGCTGGACGCACATCAACCACCCGTCCGAGGTGCTGCAGGTCAACCAGAAGGTCAAGGTCAAGGTGCTCGACATCGACCGCGACCGCCAGCGCATCAGCCTCGGTCTCAAGCAGACCCAGGAAGACCCGTGGCAGAAGATCGTGGCCCAGCACAAGGTCGGCGACGTCGTCGAAGGCCGGGTCACCAAGATCGTCGCCTTCGGCGCCTTCGTCGAGATCTACGAAGGTATCGAGGGTCTCGTGCACATCAGCGAGCTGGCCAACCGCCACGTCGAGCGCCCCGATGAGGTCGTCTCCGTGGGCCAGCAGGTGCAGGTCAAGATCATCGAGGTCGACTCCGACCGCCGCCGCCTGAGCCTCAGCATCAAGCGCGTCGACGGCGACAACGTGAAGCCTCTGCGGCCCGTGGCGACGCCGGAGGCCGAAGCCGAGGAGATCGTCGAGGCGGCCGAGCTTGAGGCCGCGGTCGAGGAGATCGCCGAGGCCGTCGAGGCAGCCGAGCTCGAGGCCGAGGTCGAGGAGATCGTCGAGGCGGCCGAGCTTGAGGCCGAGGTCGAAGAGATCATCGAGGCCGTCGAGACCATCGAGGAGGCCGAAGAGATCATCGAGGCGGTCGCCGCGGTCGAAGTCGCCGCCGCGATCGTCGAGGCCGAGATCGAAGCGGCCGAGACCGTCGAAGAGCTTGTCGAGGCGCTCGAGGACGCGGCCGTGGTCGAAGTCGCCGCCGAGATCGTCGCAGAAGCCGCCGAGGAGCTCATCGAGGAGCACGAGCCCGAGCTGGGCCTCAGCGACGACGTCTTTCCGGCCGGCGGCAGCGCCGACGACGAGGCCGAGGCGACCGACGAGGCCGCCGCGGTCAAGACCGAGGACGAGGCGGCCCCCGAGGCCTGAGCCCAGTCACGTGGAGGGCGGACGCGGCGCCGGCCGGCGCCGCGTCCGCCCTCCCACTGCGTCCGACATCAGATGACCAGCACCCGACCCCGCATACCACGCCTCGGCCTCACCGGGGGCATAGGCTCGGGCAAGTCCACGGCGCTCGCCTACTTGCACGAGTGCGGCGCCGCCGTGGTCTCAAGCGACGCCATCGTTCATGGGCTGTACGACCGGCCGGCGATCATCGCCGCCATTCAGGCGCGCTACGGGCACAAGGTCGTGACCGGCGCGCACGTCAACCGCCAGGCGCTGGCAAGCATCGTCTTTCACGACCACGACGAGCTGCAGTGGCTCGAGCAGCTCCTGCACCCGCACGTGCACGCGGCCGTGGAGGAGTGGGCCGCGGCCCAGCAGAAGGTCAGGCCGCGGCCGGCCGTCATCGTGGCCGAGGTTCCGCTGCTCTTCGAGACCGGCATGGAGACTGCGTTCGACTTCGTCATGCTTATCACGGCGCCGGCCGAGACGCGTCGCCGGCGCCTCACAGCGAAGCTCACGGACAGCGAGTTCGAGCGCCGGCTGGCCCAGCAGATGCCCGAGGACGAGAAGGTCGCGCGCAGCGACTTCGTCTTCCACAACACCGGCGAGCGCAAGGCGCTCAGGGACTTCGTGGGGCAGACCGTGGCACAGATCATCTCCGGAGAAGGCGCGGCTGCAGGGGGCGGCGCCGGCGAGAGCAAGCCGTGAGGCGTGTCCTGCTGTTCGGCCTCGCGCTGGCCCTGCTCGCGGGCCTCGCCGGCGCCGTGCTCTGGGTGGCGTCCGGTGCGGGCGGCGTCCATGCTCCGGGCTGGTACGCGCGCTCCGTGCATCCCCTGCGGTATGAGGATGCGATCAGAGCTTCCGCCCGGCGCAACGATCTCGACCCCGCGCTGGTGGCCGCGGTCATCTACGCCGAGAGCCGCTTCGACGCCGGCGCCCGTTCAGACCATGGCGCCGTAGGGCTTATGCAAGTGCTGCCCGAGACGGCCGCGCAGATCGCGGGGGAGACCGGCGGCGTGACCTTCGTGCCCGCCGACCTCGAGGACCCGCGGGTCAACATCCGCTACGGCTGCTACTACCTGCGCTCGGTGCTCGACAGCTTCGGCGGCGACTGCGTGGCGGCCGTCGCCGCCTACAACGCCGGCGCCGGCGCGGTGAGCGGGTGGGAGGCGGCGGCGCGCGCCGCGGGCCACCGCCTGCGCCTCGCCGACATTCCCTACGCCGAGACGCGCGCCTACGTGAGCAGGGTGCTCGAGGCGCGCAGGATCTACCGGCAGGCCTACGGCGACCGCCTGCGCCGCCTCACGTGAGGCGCGCGGCGTGCGCTTGCGAACGTGTGTTCGTGTTGGTAGGGTCGGCAGGATGAACGACTTCAGCATCGAGGCCGACTACAGCCTCACCGGCGATCAGCCCGAGGCCGTCGCCGCGCTCAGCGACGGCGTCCTGCGCGGCGACCGCTTCCAGACGCTGCTCGGTGTCACCGGCTCGGGCAAGACCTTCACGATGGCCAACGTCATCGAGAAGGTCCAGAAGCCCACGCTGGTCATCGCCCACAACAAGACCCTCGCGGCACAGCTTTGCAACGAGTTCCGCGAGTTCTTGCCCGGCAACGCCGTCGAGTACTTCGTCAGCTACTACGACTACTACCAGCCCGAGGCCTACGTGCCGGCGCAAGACCTGTACATCGAAAAGGACTCGTCCATCAACGACGAGATCGACCGCCTGCGCCACTCCGCCACCACCTCGCTGTTTCTGCGTCGCGACGTCGTCATCGTCGCCAGCGTGAGCTGCATCTATGGCCTCGGCTCGCCCGAGGACTACCTCGAGAACATGGTTCTGCTCAGCGTCGGCGACACCGTCGACCGCGACGAGATGCTGCGCAAGCTGGTCGCCATCCAGTACGCGCGCAACGACTTCGAGCCGGCGCGCGGCAAGTTCCGCGTGCGCGGCGACTCGGTCGAGATCTGGCCGGCCGCGCAGGATACCGCCGTTCGCGTGCAACTGTGGGGCGACGAGGTCGAGCAGATCGTGAGCTTCGACCCCGTCGGCGGCGAGATCCTGGGCAAGCCGCGGCACGTGGCCATCTATCCGGCCACGCACTTCGTTACCAACAGCCCGGCAGTCGAGCGCGCCCTCGTCGAGATCAAGCGCGAGATGGACGAGCGCTGCGCCTGGTTCGACGAGCACGGCAAGGTTCTCGAGGCGCACCGCCTGCGGCAGCGCACCCTCTACGACATGGAGATGCTGCGCGAGATGGGGTTCTGCAACGGCATCGAGAACTACTCGCGCATTCTGCTCGGCAAGGAGCCCGGCGCCACGCCCAACTGCCTGCTCGACTATTTTCCCGCCGACTTCCTCTGCTTCATGGACGAGTCACACATGTCGCTGCCCCAGGTGCGCGCCATGTCCGAGGGCGACAAGTCGCGCAAGACCATGCTCGTCGACTACGGCTTCCGCCTGCCGAGCGCTCTGGACAATCGCCCGCTGCGCATCGACGAGTTTCTCGAGAAGGTGCCGCAGATCGTCTTCGTGAGCGCCACGCCGGGGCAGTTCGAGCTGGCCAACAGCGTCAACATCGCCGAGCAGATCATCCGCCCCACGGGCCTCATCGACCCGCAGGTCGAGGTGCGGCCCACCGACGGCCAGATCGACGACCTCATGAACGAGATCCGTCGCCGCGTCGACAAGGACCAGCGCGTGCTGGTCACCACGCTCACCAAGCGCATGTCCGAAGACCTCACCGATTTCCTCCTCGAGAACGGCTTCAAGGTGCGCTACCTGCACAGCGAGGTCGACACTCTTGAGCGCATCCAGATCGTCCGCGACCTGCGCCTCGGCGAGTTCGACGTGCTCGTGGGCATCAACCTGCTGCGCGAGGGGCTCGACCTGCCCGAGGTCACCCTGGTCGCCATCCTCGACGCCGACAAAGAGGGCTTTTTGCGCGGCCAGACGGCCCTCATCCAGACGATCGGCCGGGCCGCGCGCCACGTGGACGGCACGGTCATCATGTACGCCGACCGCATGACCGCGGCCATGACCTTCGCGATCGGCGAGACCGACCGCCGGCGCGCCCGCCAGACAGCCTTCAACGAGGAGCACGGCATCACGCCGGTCAGCGTCGTCAAGGGCGTCAGCGACATCGCCACGATGATGAGCGACGCGGCGGCGGTGCCCACCAAGGGCCGCCGCGCCGCCAAGGCCGTGGCCAAGAAGATGGCCATGCCGAGCGCCGACCTAGAGAAGCTCCTGGCCAGCCTCGAGGCCGAGATGTTCGAGGCCGCCGACCAGCTCAAGTTCGAGTACGCCGCCAGGCTGCGCGACGAGATCAAAGAGCTCGCCAGAGAGCTCGACCGGAGGGGGACCAGAGTTGGCTGACGCCCTGCACATCCAGCGCATCGTGTCGAGGGCGCGGGCGCTCGGCGCCGGCAGCGCGGCGCCGCTGCCCGCGCGCGCCGTCGTCGTCGACGAGCGCGTCAACCTCAAGTGCCGCGTGCCGCTCTGCGCCAGCTACGGCGTCAATCTCATGTGCCCGCCCAACACGCCCACGGCCGCAGAGACGCGCGCCGCGCTGGCGCGCTACTCCGACGCTTTGGTGGTGCAGCTCGACATCCCGCTCACGCAGGCGGCCGTCGACGAGGTGCTCGATGGCATGGGCTACGCCGAGGCTCAGGCGCCAAGTGCGGCGGCTGACGACGCCAACGCGGGCGGCAACGGTGGCGTGGGCGGCAACGCCGGGGCCACCGCCTACGAGGCTCGGCTGCGCGACAGCAAGAACGAGTTCGCCGGCATCATGACCGCGCTCGAGTCCGAGGCGTTCAAGATGGGCTATCGTTTTGCGGCCGCGTTCGCCGGCGGCGACTGCGTGCTCTGCGACGTCTGCGCCGGTGCTGCCGGCGAGCCCTGCAACCATCCCTTCGAGGCGCGGCCGTCCATGGAGGCCGTGGGCATCGACGTGGTCGCTACCGCCGAGGCGGCCGGCCTGGTCATCGAGATGCCGGCCGACGAGCACCCGCGCTGGACAGGACTCCTGCTCATCGACTGAGCGTGCTTCCAGGCCCGCCGCATCCGGCGCTCTCGGTGGCCTTCGCCGGGGGCGGCGCGCTCGGCGGCCACCGCAGTCGCGGTCCGAGTGCGTCGCGGGTATATGCTCTGCGCGGAGCCGCGACTCGGCAGGGGGAAACCAGATGAACCTGCGCGTCCTGTTCGTCGAAGACAGCGCCGACGACGTAGAGCTCATGCTCAGACGTCTGCGCGAGGCCGACATCGAACCGCGCTGGGACCGGGTGGACAGCGAGGCCGCTCTCCGCGAGGCGCTCGTCGCCGTGCCTTGGGAGCTCGCCCTCGTCGACTACAACCTGCCCGGTTTCGGCGGCCTGCAGGCGCTTGCCGTGCTCGCCGAGGCGGCCCCCGACCTGCCCGCCATCACCGTCTCCGGCGCCATCAGCGAAGAGATGGCCGTGGCGACCATCACCGCTGGGGCTGTGGACTACGTCCTCAAGGACAACCTCACGCGCCTGGCGCCGGCCGTGCGCCGCGCCGTCGAGGGCGCCGAGCTGCGGCGCCAGGAACGGCGCGCCGCCGAGCAGGCCAGGGGAACGCAGTTCGCCATCGAGCACTCGTCGCAGACGATCGCCTACGTTGGCCGCGACGGCACCGTCCTCTATGCCAATGCCGCCGCCGGGCGCCTCGGCGAGGCCGCGCCCGACGACATCATCGGCAGCAGCATCCGCATGTGGTCGCCGCTTTTCGACGAAGAGCGCTGGCTCGAGCTCTGGGCCAGCGCCGTGCAGCATCCTCCCGTCCAGTTCGAGACCACGGTGATGACGGCCGGAGGCCGGGAGCGGCGTCTCTCGATCACCCTCGACTACTCCGACGCCGAAAGCGGCCCCTTCGTCATCGTGTACGCCCGCGACATCACCGCGCAGCGCGCCGTCGAGGAGCGCGCGCAGGCCAGCGAACAGCGCTACGAACGGCTGGCCGACAACGCCTCCGACATCATCTTCCGCTACGACCTCCTTCCGGCGGTGCGTCTGACCTACATCAACCCCGTCGTCGAGGCCATCACGGGCCACTCGCCGGACGAGCACTACGCCGACCCGCAGCTCCTGCTCGACATCGTCGATCCCCGGGACGTCGCGCTCGTGAGACGCATGATCGAGTCTCCACCCCTGGCGGATGAGCCCCTGCTCATGCGTTGGATCGTCAAGGACGGCGTCACCCGCTGGATGGAGAGCCGTATCGTGCCGGTGTGTGACAGCGAGGGGAGGCTCCTGGCGGTCGAGGGCATCACGCGCGACGTCACAGAGCGCAAGCGCGCCGAGGAAGCGCTGCAACAGAGCGAAGCGCAACTGCGGACGCTCATCGACACCCTTCCCGATCTGGTCTGGCTGAAGGATCCCGAAGGGGTCTTCCTCTCATGCAATCGGCGCTTCGAGAGTCTCTTCGGTGTAGCGGAAGAGAACATCGTCGGAAAGACGGACTACGACTTCGTGAGCAAGGACTTGGCTGACTTCTTCCGCGAGCGTGACAAGGCCGCCGCCGCCGCCGGCGGGCCCACGGCCAACGAAGAGGAGCTGGAGTTCGTCGAGGACGGCCACAAAGAGATTGTGGAGACCATCAAGACGCCGATAGTCGCCAGCGACGGTCGGCTCATCGGGGTCTTGGGCGTCGGCCGTGACATCACGGCGCGTAGGCAGGCGGAAGAAGAGCTGAAGCAGAGCGAAGCACGGCTGACCGCGGCACAGGCTGTGGCGAAGGTCGGGAGCTGGGAGACCGACCTCGGGGATCTGAGCGTCATATGGTCCGAGGAGACGTACCGGATCTTCGAGATCGACGCGGACGGTTTCCAGTCCACTCATCCGAGCTTCCTGGAATTCGTTCATCCCGAGGATCGCGCGCAAACGGATGCCGCACTCACCCAGTCCTTCGACTCGCGCTCACTCAACACGGTCCAACATCGGATCGTGACGCCCCGCGGCCTTGTGAAGTCCATAGAAGAGCGGTGGCGGATCCTCCGGGACGATGAGGGGCGGCCCGTGCGGGCCGTGGGCACCTGCCAGGACATCACCGAGCGCAAGCAGGCCGAAGAAGAGGTGCGCCGCCAGGCCGAGCAGCTGCGGCGCACCGTCGAAGGCGCCGTGCTCGCCATGAGCCACGTCGTCGAGACCCGCGACCCCTACACCGCCGGCCACGAGCGCCGCG